>Ga0210394_10008813_pt1 | contig 10292 bp, 8 predicted proteins | sample IncBWC12MmetaG_FD_160121 | JGI IMG/M metagenome (GOLD analysis project Ga0210394, IMG submission 160121) | Forest soil microbial communities from Barre Woods Harvard Forest LTER site, Petersham, Massachusetts, United States - Inc-BW-C-12-M | ecosystem: Environmental > Terrestrial > Soil >...
CTGATTACGCCGGTGGCGCTCGAACGCGGGTTGCGCTTCGCCATTCGCGAAGGCGGCCACACCGTCGGAGCCGGCGCTGTCACTGAGGTCATCGAGTAATCAAAAAGGGGCCGGCTGAATGCGCGAAATCATCACGCTGCAGTGCAATGATTGCAAGAATCGTAACTACACAACAACAAAGAACAAGAAGAAGCACACCGATCGAATGGAAACGAAAAAGTTCTGCAATACGTGTAGAAAGCATACCGCACACCGTGAAGTGAAGTAGCGGGATCGAATCAGCCCTTCGCATCCGCCTGCGGCGGCTGCTCAGGGTAAAAGGGGAGTAGGTTCAACGGTAGACCGCCGGTCTCCAAAACCGGATGTGGGGGTTCGAATCCCTCCTCCCCTGCCAGACTGAACGAGAAGTTGGGGAATTGAACGATGGCGTTACACGCGGAACGATTGAAAGCAATGTCAGGTGATGCCCCCGAATCACGCACGGGGGCGCTTTGGGAACGGATCAAAGAACATCCAAAGCGCTGGGGCGAGTTCCTGCACGAGGTGCGGGTGGAGCTCCGTCAGGTCACGTGGCCCACGCGACACGAAGTGATCGTCACCACCTTTGTGGTGATTGTCGCGGTGGCCTTTTTTGGCGTCTTCTTTTTCGGCGTGGATAGCACAGTGGGTTGGCTGCTCAATCGCTTGTTCACTATTTTCAAGCACTGAGGCGAAAGCGTGTCGATGGCTAAGCAGTGGTACATCATCCATACGTATTCGGGCTTTGAGAAGAAGGTGAAGGAGAGTCTCGAAGGACGTGTGGCCGCATTCGGTTTGAGTGAGCGCATCGGGCGCGTAATGATCCCGACTGAGGACGTCATGGAAGTCCGCGGCGGCAAGAAAATTGTTTCACCGCGAATGTTTTATCCTGGCTACGTGCTGGTGGAAATGGAAATGGACGACGACACCTGGCACGTAGTGCGCTCTACGCCGCGCGTCACCGGGTTTGTCGGTTCGGGGCAGACGCCTTCGCCCCTCAGCGAGCAGGAGGTCGAGAATATCCTCCATCGCGTCACCACGTCGGCGGAAAAGCCCAAGCCGAAGTTGGTTTTCGAACGCAACGAGCAAGTGCGCATCGTCGATGGCCCGTTTGCCAACTTCACCGGGCAAATCGAAGAGGTCAACGCCGACCGCAGCACGCTTAAGGTTTCCGTCACGATTTTCGGGCGTTCGACTCCAGTCGAACTGGACTTCGCCCAAGTGGAAAAGATCAGCTAGCGGTAGCGCTAAAAGGTAAGGACAGAAAATGGCCAAGAAAGTTCAAGCCGTGGTTAAGCTGCAGTTGCCGGCCGCCAAGGCTACGCCCGCGCCGCCGGTTGGCACTGCGCTTGGGCCGCAGGGCGTCAACATCATGGATTTTTGCAAGCAGTTCAACGCCAAGACAAATAAAGAGCCCGAGGGAATGATCATCCCGGTGCTGGTTACGATTTTCAATGATCGCAGCTTCACCTTTATCCTCAAGACGCCGCCCGCCTCGGAATTGCTGAAGCGCGCCGCGGGGATCGTCAAAGGCTCCGCCGAACCGAATCGCACCAAGGTCGGCAAGGTCACGCGTAAGCAAGTGGAAGACATTGCGCGCACCAAGCTTGTGGACTTGAACACCTCCAATCTCGAATCCGCCGTCCGCACCGTTATGGGTACGGCGCGCAACATGGGACTCGAAGTAGAAGGCTGAGGAGATACGATGCCGCGAAAAGCCGGAAAAAATATCGTCAACGCGCGGAAGAAGATCGAACAGCGTCCTTATAAGTTAAACGAGGCCGCCGACTCCCTCAAAAACGCGCATTTCGCAAAATTTGATGAAACTGTCGAACTCGTCATCAATCTTGGTGTGGATCCCAAGCACTCCGACCAGATGGTGCGCGGCACGGTCGTATTGCCGCACGGGCTCGGAAAATCCAAGCGAGTTCTTGTGATCGCCAGCGGCGAAAAAGTCCGCGAAGCGCAGGAAGCGGGTGCGGATTTCGTCGGTGGCGAGGACATGGTGCAGAAAATTCAAGAGGGCTGGACCGATTTCGAAGCCGTCATCGCCACGCCGGACATGATGAGATCCGCTGGACGGCTCGGCAAAGTTCTGGGGCCTCGGGGTCTGATGCCCAACCCGAAGACGGGCACAGTCACTTTCGAGGTTGCGAATGCAGTGAAAGAGATCAAAGCCGGTAAAGTCGAGTTTCGTGTAGACAAGACGGGCATCATTCATTCGCCTATCGGCAAGATGAGCTTCGATGGGCCAAAGCTCGCTGAAAATGCCCAAGCTTTGCTGGGCGCTGTGGTCAAGGCTAAGCCCGCGGCTTCAAAGGGGCGTTACGTCAAGAAAATTACTTTGACTTCCACGATGGGTCCGGGGATCACCATCGACTTGGCGGAAGCGGAAACGGCCATGGCTACCGCCGCCTAATACGGGAGATCTAGATGAAAAAGCGCAGCGAGAAAAAAGAAGAAGTCGAAAAGCTGAAGAGCGACCTGGCGAGGGTGTCCACGGTAATTCTCACCACGTTTCAGGGCATCACCGTGGCGCAGGATACGCAACTTCGCCGCGCCGTGGAGGGCGCGGGAGGAAACTATCGCGTTGTCAAAAATACCCTTGCTGAACAAGCGGGGGCGGGAACCAAAGCCGAGGGCATGCTGAAAGGCCTTACTGGTACAAACTCGATTGCCTATAGCGTGGACCCCGTCTCGCTGGCAAAGGTGCTCACGAAAGTTGCCAAAGACGTTCCCGCATTTAAATTCAAGGCAGGCGTAGTCGAGGGACGCGTCCTATCGATCGCGGAAATTCATCAACTGGCTCTTTTGCCTTCGAAGGAAGAGCTGATTGGCAAGATTATGTTCATGCTGCAATCGCCTGCGCGTCGCAGCGCCACTGCAATCGCAGGCTTAAGCCGGAATCTGGCCGTGGTTATGCAAGAAGCGGTCAAAGCAGAAAAGTTCGCACACTAGCGAGGAGGAAACGAAAAAATGGCTGGCAAAGTGGAATCGATCCTGGAAGAGATCAAGGGGCTCACGCTTCTCGAAGCCGCCGACTTGGTCAAGAAAATGGAAGAGGCTTTCGGTGTGTCTGCCGCGGCCGCGGCCCCGGTTATGGTGGCCGGAGGCGGTGCGCCTGGAGCCGCGCCGGCCGAAGAGAAGACGGAGTTCTCGGTTGTGCTCACCGAAGTGGGAGCCAACAAGATCAATGTCATTAAGGCTGTTCGCGAAGTGACTAGCCTGGGCTTGAAGGAAGCCAAGGACCTCGTCGATGGTGCGCCTAAGCCGATCAAGGAAGGCGTGAACAAGGACGAAGCCGCCGCCATCAAGAAGAAGTTTGAGGATGCGGGCGCCAAAGTAGAAGTCAAATAAAAACGCGATCGCCCGGCCCGCGCGCCAGCGTGCGCGCAAAAGGAATTCGTACGAAGCTGCATTGTCTGGAATTTGAACTTCAATTGCGTCCAATCCGGACCGCTGGCGGAAGTGTGTCCGCGCGTCCCGGCCTGACCCTTTTGGATATCGTGAGGTAATAGAATGGAAAACGGAAATCATCGCAACGGAAATAGTGCTATTCGCGAGCGCGAGCGGCTGGATTTTTCGAAGATCAAGAGTTCGATCCAAATCCCGAACCTGATCGAGGTCCAGCGGCTCTCTTATCAGCGCTTCCTGCAAATGGATTTGCTGCCCTCTGAACGCGAAGACACCGGCCTGCAGTCGGTTTTCACGTCGGTATTCCCGATCCAGGATTTTCGCGGGCTCTCGCAGCTGGATTTCGTCGATTACGCTATCGGAAATTGGGAATGCAAGTGCGGCAACCTAAAAGGGCTGCACCATCTGCGTGCCACTTGCCGCAATTGCGGCGCTTCGGTGGTCACCAATCCTTACCAGACTGGTGACGTGATCTGTTCGAAGTGCGGCACCTTCAACAAAAACACGCCGACGTTTTGCAATAAGTGCGGCGATCCCGTAGCCATGCAACTGAAGTACGACGTCAACGAATGTCAGGAACGCGGTATGACGTATGCCGCTCCGCTCAAGGTAACCATTCGTTTGACGATTTACGACAAGGATCCCGACACAGGCGCGAAAAATGTGCGGGACATCAAGGAACAGGAAGTTTTCTTCGGCGATATCCCGCTGATGACCGATAACGGCACGTTCATCATCAATGGCACCGAACGCGTTATCGTCAGCCAGCTCCATCGTTCGCCCGGCGTGTTCTATGAAACGGCCAACAACCGCTCTTATTTCCTGGGCAAGATCATTCCTTATCGTGGCTCCTGGGTAGAGTTCGAATACGACACCAAGAACATTCTTTACGTGCGCATCGACCGCAAGCGCAAGTTCCTCGGCTCCATCTTTCTGCGTGCGCTGGGCATGAAGTCCAATGAAGAAATTCTGCGCACCTTTTACCAGGTTGAGCGCGTCACCCTGCGCGACAGCGAATTGCATTGGAACCTCTCGGAAGGCTTGGTCGATCGCAAGCTTTCGCACGAGATTAAAGCCCCCCGTTCCGAAGACGTTTTGGTCGCGGCGCACCGCCGAATCACCGAGCCGCTCTACAAAGAGCTCGTAAAGGCAAAGATCGCTCAAGTCCGCGTTTCACTCGCGGACCTGGAAGGCGCTTACTCCGTTGCCGATCTGGTCAATCGCCAAACGGGCGAAGTACTGCTCGAAGCCAATAAGCCTCTTACCCCGGAGATCTGGGCTGCACTGCCGGATGCGGGCATCACCGCTGTCGACGTCTTCTTCCCCGATCGAGACGACACCGGCGTGGTCATTTCACGCACTCTCGACAAAGATTCCATTCGCTCTTCGAGAGAAGCTCTGATCGAGATCTACCGCAAGCTGCGTCCCGGCGATCCGCCGACGCTCGAGACCGCTACCGCGCTTTTCAATGGAATGTTCTTTGATCCGCGCAAATACGATTTCAGCAAAGTCGGCCGTCTGAAGTTCAATATCAAACTAGGTTTGGAAACTCCGCTCGAGACGCGCACTCTCGATTCCACGGATTTCGTCGCCGCGATTCGCTACCTGCTCAAGCTGCGCAAAAACATCGGCAGCGTCGACGATATCGATCACCTGGGCAATCGTCGCGTCCGTGCAGTGGGCGAGCTCCTGGAAAATCAGTTCCGCATCGGGCTCGTTCGCATGGAGCGCGCCATTAAGGAAAAGATGTCCGTTTACCAGGAAATGTCCACCGCTATGCCTCATGACCTGGTGAATGCGAAGCCGGTTATGGCCGCGATCCGCGAATTCTTCGGCAGTTCGCAACTGTCGCAATTCATGGATCAGACCAATCCGCTGAGCGAAATCACTCACAAACGCCGTTTGTCCGCACTGGGTCCCGGCGGACTCTCTCGTGAACGCGCCGGATTCGAGGTCCGCGACGTTCATCCGACGCACTATGGTCGTATCTGCCCCATCGAAACGCCGGAAGGTCCAAACATCGGCTTGATCAGCTCGCTTTCGTGCTATGCGCGCATCAACGAATTCGGATTTATCGAGTCGCCTTACCGTAAGGTTAAGGGCGGCCGCGTGATCGATTTCGTCCAGGTGGTCAACGCCGGAGAAAGCGAATTCAAAGCCGGCGAAATCATCGAGCGCGACAAAGTGGATGCCGTCAACGAAGAGCTCAAGCGGCGCCGTGTGACCGCAGAGCCCTATTGCTTCTATTTGTCGGCGTGGGAAGAGGATCGCTACGTCGTCGCTCAGGCCAACGTGCCTCTCGACGAGCGCGGGCGCATCACAACCGAACTCGTTAACTGCCGTCAGGCGGGAAACTTCGTACTGAAGCAGCGCGAAGAAGTCGATTACATCGACGTTTCGCCCAAACAGCTCGTCTCCGTTGCCGCCAGTTTGATTCCGTTCCTTGAGAATGACGACGCCAACCGGGCCTTGATGGGCTCCAACATGCAACGTCAGGCCGTGCCGTTGATCCGCGGTGAAGCGCCGCTGGTCGGCACGGGCATGGAGCGCGTCACTGCTCGCGATTCCGGCGCTGTTGTCATCTGCCGTCGCGAGGGCATCGTCGATCAGGTGGATTCGGAGCGCATCATCGTTCGCGTCGAATCCGATCACTCCGGCGTGCTGAGCCGCGAAGTCGGTGCGGATATCTACTCGATGATCAAGTTCAAGCGTTCGAATCAAAACACCTGCATTAACCAGCAGCCTTTGGTTCGTGTCGGAGATCGCGTCAAGCAGGGACAAGTGCTTGCGGACGGCCCATGCACCGATCGCGGCGAGCTCGCGCTCGGGCGCAACGTGTTGGTCGCTTTCCTGCCGTGGCGCGGCTACAACTTTGAAGACGCCATCCTGGTCAGCGAAAAGCTGGTGAAAGAGGATTACTACACTTCTATCCACATTGAGGAATTCGAGATCGAAGCGCGCGACACCAAGCTCGGCCCCGAAGAAATCACGCGCGATATCCCGAATATCAGCGAAACCTTCCTGCGCAATCTGGACGAAAGCGGTGTGATCCGCATCGGCGCCACGGTTCGTCCCGGCGACATCCTGGTTGGCAAGGTCACTCCCAAGGGCGAAACGACGCTCACACCCGAAGAAAAGCTGCTGCGCGCCATCTTCGGTGAGAAAGCCGGCGACGTTCGCGACGCTTCGCTTTACTGCCCGCCTGGCATCGAGGGCACGGTAGTCGACGTCAAGATCTTCTGCCGCAAGGGCGCCGAAAAAGACGAACGCCACAAGGCCATTGAGGCCCTGCAGGTCTTCCGTCTGGAGCGAAACCTCGCCGATGAGATCCGCATCCTCACAGACGAGCGGCTCAAGCGCCTGACCGGTCTTCTGAACAATCAGAAACTCGTCGCTGATTTGCACGACGAAAAAACCAATAAGCGGCTGCTCACTAAAGGCACGGATCTCACGCGCGATATCATCGAGAAAATCTCCACGCGCAACCTGAAGCGCCTCCGCCTTGCCGATAAGGACCCGCTGCTCATCGAGAAGATCGATGAAATAGAAGAGATGACCTCGCGGCAGATCGATGTGCTGCGCAAGATCACCGACGAGCGCAAAGAAAAGCTCAAGAAAGGCGATGAGCTTCCGCCCGGCGTGATCAAGCTGGTCAAGGTCTACATCGCCATGAAGCGCAAGCTCTCCGTCGGCGACAAGATGGCCGGACGTCACGGCAATAAAGGCGTGATCGCCCGCATCGTGCCCGAGGAAGACATGCCCTATCTGCCCGATGGGACACCAGTGGAGATCGTGCTCAATCCGCTCGGCGTGCCGTCTCGTATGAACGTCGGTCAGATTCTCGAGACTCACCTCGGCTGGGCGGCCAAGGAACTCGGCCGCAGCATCGGCCGAATTTTCAACCAATCGACGCGCGCCGAATCGGCCCGCCGTTGGTTCCGCGAAGTTTTCGGCGATACGGCCATCTGGCGCTCGATCTCCGCAATGGAAGACGAGCACCTGGTCGAACTCGCAGACAGCTTCCGGGATGGCATCTCCATGGCCACGCCCGTCTTTGACGGCGCGCGCGAATCCGAGATTCGCCACCTGCTGGAAGTCGCGGGACTGCCGGAGTCGGGCAAGCTGCCGCTCTTCGACGGAATGACCGGCGAATCTTTCGCTCAAGAGATCACCGTCGGCTACATCTACATGCTGAAGCTCTCTCACCTCGTCGATGACAAGATCCACGCCCGTTCCATCGGGCCGTACTCGCTGATCACTCAGCAGCCGCTGGGCGGAAAAGCGCAGTTCGGCGGACAGCGTTTCGGTGAAATGGAAGTGTGGGCGCTCGAAGCCTACGGCGCTGCGCACATCCTCCAGGAGTTGCTCACGGCCAAATCCGACGATGTTTATGGCCGCGCCAAAATTTACGAAGCCATCGTCAAAGGCGAACCCGGCATCGAGCCGGGCGTGCCCGAATCCTTCAACGTCCTCGTACGCGAATTGCAGTCGCTGTGCCTGGATGTCGAGTTGATGAAGAGGCGAGAGCCGCAAGCGGAAGCAGCGGCCGATTAGCGGAAACGATATCTAACCAGTTCCACCTCCCGGGCAACCGGGAGCGCTGCGGCGGAAGCCGTGGCAGGGAGGAAAAACCTTGTATCGTAGCAGCCCTTATGATCGTGCCAGCTTGATCGCGGATTTCGATTCCATTCGCATCAGTTTGGCGAGCCCTGAAAAAATCCGTTCATGGTCTCACGGCGAAGTTACCAAGCCGGAGACCATCAACTACCGCACGTTCAAACCGGAGCGCGACGGTCTGTTTTGCGCCAAAATCTTCGGCCCGGTTACGGACTGGGAATGCCTGTGCGGTAAATACAAGCGCATGAAACATCGCGGAGTAATCTGCGATAAGTGCGGCGTCGAAGTCACCCTCAGCAAGGTGCGGCGCGAACGGCTTGGCCACATCGAACTGGCCTCGCCCTGCTCCCACGTGTGGTTTTTCAAAGGCCTGCCCTCGCGCATTGGCTACCTGCTGGATATCTCCATGCGCGACCTCGAGCGCATCCTTTATTTCGAAGCTTTCGTCGTTGTCGAACCCGGCGAAGTGCCCGGTATCAAGGAACGCGAGCTCTTGCCGGAAGAAAAGTTCCGCGAGCTGCAGACCGAATACGCGGGACAGTTCCGCGCGGTCATGGGCGCCGAAGCTATTAAGGAGCTTCTCCGTCACGTCGACGTCGATAAGCTCAGCGAAGAACTGCGCGAAAAGATGAAGGTCGATCCCAGCCTGCAGAAGCGCATCAAGTACGCCAAGCGCCTGCGAGTTGTGGATTCTTTCCGCAAGAGCGGGAATAAGCCTGAGTGGATGATTCTCGACGTGATTCCCGTTCTGCCTCCTGAGTTGCGGCCTTTGGTGCCGCTCGATGGTGGCCGGTTTGCCACTTCCGATCTCAATGATCTCTACCGGCGCGTGATCAATCGCAATAACCGCCTGAAGAAGCTCATGGAGTTGCACGCTCCCGATGTCATTGTGCGTAATGAAAAGCGCATGCTTCAGGAAGCCGTTGACGCGCTATTCGATAATGGCCGCCGCGGGCGCGTTTTGCGTGGCACCAACAACCGGCCTCTCAAGTCGCTCTCCGATACGCTCAAAGGCAAGCAGGGCCGCTTCCGCCAGAACCTGCTCGGCAAGCGTGTGGATTACTCCGGCCGTTCCGTGATTGTTGTCGGCCCGGAACTCCGGCTCAACCAATGCGGTCTGCCCAAGAAGATGGCGCTCGAGCTCTTCAAGCCCTTTATCTATCACAAGCTGGAAGCCGCGGGTCATTGTACGACCATCAAGCAGGCCAAAGAGATGGTCGAGCAGCAGGATTCGATCGTCTGGGACATTCTCGAAGACGTCATTCGAGAGCACCCGGTGCTCCTCAACCGCGCGCCCACGCTGCATCGTTTGGGCATTCAAGCTTTCGAGCCCACGCTTGTTGAGGGCAAAGCGATCCGCATTCATCCGCTGGTTTGCACCGCTTTTAACGCCGATTTCGACGGCGACCAGATGGCCGTGCACATTCCGCTTTCTCCTGAAGCGCAAATCGAAGCTGCGGTTTTGATGCTTTCTTCGCGCAACATTCTTTCGCCTGCCAACGGATTGCCCTTGGCCGTGCCCACGCAGGATATGGTTCTGGGCATCTACTACCTGACCAAGGCAAAGCCCGGAGCAAAAGGCGAGGGCCGCGCTTTCGGTTCGGTGGAAGAAGTAATACTCGCGCTGGAAGCGGGCGAAGTCGAACTCCTCACGCCGATCCGTTTGCGTTACACCGGCGAGATGATCGATCTTGTCAACGCCTACGATGATCAGGACGTAACGCACACCGAACCCGTGAACCTTAAGCGCCAATTCATTTCAACCACTGTTGGTCGCGTTCTTTTCAACGACAACCTGCCCGAGGAAATGCCCTTCATCAACGGCTTGATAAAGAAGAAGGGTGTTCAGCAAGTGGTTTACTACTGCTACCTGCGGTTTGGTCTCGAGCTCACTGTTCACGCCTTGGACCATCTCAAGGAACTCGGCTTCCTCTACGCCACCCGTTCGGGCATTTCCATCGGCATCGAGGACATGCTCATTCCCGGTGATAAGGCGGCTCTTGTCGAGGCTACCGAGCGCGAGATCGTCAAGGTGCAGCAACAGTATCTCGATGGTGCCATTACCAACGGCGAGCGCTACAACAAAGTGATCGCCATCTGGAGCGACGTCACCGAAAAAGTTGCCGAGCAGATGTTTAAAGCGCTCGAGCAACAGGATAAGGAAGGCGTCATCAACCCGATTTACGTCATGGCCGATTCCGGCGCTCGCGGATCGAAACAGCAGATTCGGCAGCTTTCCGGCA
>Ga0210394_10008814_pt1 | contig 10292 bp, 9 predicted proteins | sample IncBWC12MmetaG_FD_160121 | JGI IMG/M metagenome (GOLD analysis project Ga0210394, IMG submission 160121) | Forest soil microbial communities from Barre Woods Harvard Forest LTER site, Petersham, Massachusetts, United States - Inc-BW-C-12-M | ecosystem: Environmental > Terrestrial > Soil >...
GAGGCGGCGTTGAAATCTCCTTTAGATGATATTGATTTTTGAACGACGCGAAGCGCGATAAACTCGGCGATGCGCAAGGAGGTGGACCGTTCCTGTCCGAGTGGGCCGGGAAATGCTGAAAACTATGTTCTCGACACCGCTCGGCGCGAGCTTCGCCGCGATGCGGCATTGATTACGGTCGAGCCGCAGGTGTTCGATCTTTTGGTCTTTCTGGTCGGCAACCGTGATCGGGTGGTGAGCAAGGACGATTTGCTCGCCTCTGTCTGGGGTGGCCGGATCGTTTCGGAATCGACTTTGGGTAGTCGCATCAACGCTGTCCGGCGGGTGATAGGGGACACCGGTAAGGACCAGCGTCTTATCCGCACAACGATCGGCAAGGGTGTGCGGTTTGTAGGCGCGGTTCAGGAGCAGCAGGCCGTGCAGCGAACCGTAAGCGCTGCGGTGGCGCCTGAGGCAGTTGTGGAATTACCTGCGCCAAGCGTATTCGGCCCGCCGCCGCGGCGGCCACTTGTCGCTACTATGATCGTAGCCGCGGCCGCACTGGCTGGCACCGCCGCATGGTGGGTATGGCCGGCCACGAGATCCTCTCAATCTCCGTCTACAGCAATCCAGTCGACAGGAGAAAGCGCTAAATCCACCCCATCGGCACGGCAATCCGCGCCGGTCTCGCTTATCTCACCAGGACAGAGTGCCTTTTGGGATGCGGTTATTGCAGGTAATGTCACTCAAGTCATCGTCTCGATCAGGGCGGGGGCCGACATCAACGGACTCGACACACGCTCGAATTTGAATGGTCGACGGCCTCTTAACTGGGCGGCAATAAGAAACGACACGGCCATGATTTCAGCCCTGCTTGATGCCGGGGCCGATATCAATTCGGCAAATCTGACGGGGTTTACCCCACTCCATCATGCAGCTGAGGCTGGTTCTAAAGAAGCTGCCGCTCTTCTCATTGCCAGGGGAGCCAATGTCAGCCTGAGGAACAGGCATGAACAGACGCCAGAGCAAACCGCGAGCGCCTCCAATCATCCGGAGGTCGCCGAAATGCTGCGTCAAGCGACGACACGCTTAAAATGATTACAACCAAAGAAAGCGGAAATTCTAGTCTAGCTGAAGGCGTCGAACCCCGAACGCCAACCTAACTGAGCTGTTCGACGGCGTGGGCTCGAATGTCGCAAAAGGGGCACGAAGAGTAGTCCCGTCGCCAGGGCCGAGGGTCGGCTACCAATTCAGTGAGCCGACCCTGACCGCGATGCTCGGCAACGGGTCAGAAGCGCCGTTTCCGGCCGCTCGCGCCCGACCCGAACCGGCCGATCGTCGCGTAAGGAGGAGTTGGCGTTCGGCGACCAAAACAGTACGGCAGCCCACGTTTTCAACAGCCGCTTGAATCATGTAAGTTCCTCGAGGTCTGTCTCTTCAAGCATCGTCCTTCCAAGCCGTCGCCCGCCTTCACGGCCGGGCGACGGCTTCGATGGCGACCACGTTCGGCATCAACGAGCGGCTCGGCGCGCCAGGGTACATGGTGCCGGCGACTGGCATGTCGCTGGCCCATCCGAATGGCAGATTTCCGCCCGACTTACCCATTCGCCGGCTGCATCCTGAAGGGCAGGTTCGGGGCATAAAGAGCGGCGCCCGCCGCCAAGGCTGAACGCCGGCTGTGGGTTCAGTAAACCGACCGTCGCTGCAACGCGCCGCAGCGGGCGAGATGCGCGGTGAGCCGCCGTTCAGATGCCCTTGGGCGAACGAGTCAAAGCGACCCAATTCGGCCATCGGGATCTGGCGCAACCTTGGCTCCTCGCGACTGGAAGCAGCCGTTCGCCTGCCTTACTCGATGACTTCGTCAGCGCGGGCGAAGATCGACTGCGGGACGGTGAGGCCGAGCGCTTCAGCCGTCTTCAGATTGATCACCAGCTCGAACTTGGTCGGCTGCTGGACTGGCAAATCGGCCGGCTTTTCGCCCTTCAGTATCCTTCCGGCGTAAACGCCGACTTGGTGATAGATAGCCGCGAGGCTCGGTCCATAGCTGATGAGGCCGCCGAGCGCGACCCATTCACGCCACTCATAAACCGCTGGAACAGCATAACGTGATGCCAGCGCCACCAGCTTCGGGCGCAGCATGTTGAAGAAGAGGTCAGTGGCGACGAATAATGCGCCAGCGTGCAGTTCGGCAAAGGCGGCGTCGATCTCGCTGTCGCTGCCGGCCTTCAGGATCTGTAGCTGCACGCCCTTCGCGTGCGCCGCTTCCTCCACTTCTCTGATCTGCCGTTCGTCCGCCGGGTTCACAAGCAAAGCGACCACTTTGACCGTTGGAACCATCTCCAGCAACAGCTCAAGCCGTTTGGATGCCAGTTCGATTGAAAGGGTGCTGAAGCCCGTTAGGTTGCCGCCGGGCCGGGCGAGGCTGGCGACGAGACCTTCCCCAACCGCGTCTGAGACGGTGGCGAATACGATCGGGATTGTCGAGGTCGCATCTTTCGCTGCCCGTGCGGGTAGGCCGCCGCCGCTTACCACAATCAAATCGACCTTGCGGCTGACGAGATCGGCAGCCAACGCGGGCAGTCGATCGCGGTGCGCCTCCGCCCAGCGGTACTCGATCGCTATGCTTTCTCCGACGGCATAGCCGGTTTCCCTCAATCCCTGGTGGAACGCCGGTAGCCACAATGATGAATTGGCAGGGGGGCTCTGGCTGCTTAGGAAACCGACCACGGGCATCGCATTCTGCTGCGCGCGGGCGATGAGGGGCCAGGCGATGGTGGTGCCAGCACCCAGGATCAGGAGATCGCGCCGGTTCAATCGTCCACCTCATCGTTGAAGGCGATCAGTCGGACGAACCTACTCCTCTGCCCTTCGACCTACCAGCGGCAGCGGTAAAACAGGCGCACCCTTGGCGTGCGTTGAGGTGGTAAATGACCGCTTTTACAGAAAGGGCATCGCGGACCGGGCAAATTGGGAATGACCCAAAACCACCCGACCTCGTGGTTCGCTGGCCCGAGATCGAACGGCGGGTCCTCTCGGCATTAGCTGCCGTTGGCGAGCGTGGGGTGGGCCGCCTGCCGGCGTCGCGGCCCCGCTTCCCATGGAGCCGCGACCTCTCCTACTCAGTTCACAGTTCGATCTGCTCGGAAATGCTGAGCGCGTCATCGACCTCGATGCCGAGATAGCGGACCGTGCTTTCGAGCTTTGTGTGCCCGAGGAGCAGTTGGACAGCTCGCAGGTTGCCCGTCTTCTTGTAGATCTGCTCCGCCTTCGTTCGCCGCATCGAATGCGTGCCGTAGGCGGAGCTATCGAGCCCAGCGCTTTCGACCCAAGCGTGGACGATCCGCGCATACTGCCGGGTCGACAGATGTGGCTGAGCCCGGAAGCGGCTCGGGAAGAGGTGCCGTCCATTCCCGGCCTCGACCGTGGGCAGCCACGCTCGGATCGCGGCTTTGGTCTGTTCGGTAATTTCGAACTGGACCGGTCGGCCTGTCTTCTTCTGAATGATGGTGGCGCGATCTCGGACCCGGCCGCCGGCGCAAACATCGTCGATTTGAAGCCGCACGAGATCGCAACCTCTGAGCTTGCTATCCACCGCGAGATTGAACAAGGCAAGGTCGCGCGCTCGGTGCTGGAGTTGGAGCCGGACTCGGATCGCCCAAACGTCCTTTGGTTGCAGCGGGCGCTTCTGCCCCGTGAGACGCCCCTTGTTCCATGGAACATTCAGCATGATCGCCTCCATCGAGCCGACCGCCCCTCCTCAGCTCCCGCCGATCAGCGGGCGAGGCAAATCTATCTGAACGACAGGTCACGGCATCTCTCCCGACGTTCAATCCGGGTATGCCCGCCTCCCGAGCCCGACCCTTATGAGCCATTCGGCGCCGCACCATTGGATAGTCGCGGCGGCTCGGAAGCGGAGTTCGCGCCGGGCTGCTGGTTCTGCTGGTGTGACCGGCTCACGCCAGTTCTTCGCGCAGCGCCTTTGCCTCTTTCAGGTCGAAGGTGTCGAAGCCCTCGGTGAACCAGCCGTAGATCGGCGCGAGAAGGTCACGGGCTTCGGCGCGCCGTCCCTGGTCGCGCCGGAGCCGGGTCAGGCTCGTGGCGGCGCGCAACTCGAACAGGCGCGCGCCCTGCGAGTGCGCGACATCGATCGCATGCTCGAAAGAGACCTCGGCCTCGGCCTGCCGATCGCGCGAGCTCGCCAGCAGCAGCAAGCCTTTGAAGCGATGAAGCTCCGCCTCGTACCAGCGCTCGCCGCCGCTTTCCATGGCTTCGAGAGCTTCGTCCAGAACGGCCGTGCCCTCCGCGACCTCTCCGGCCTCGATGAGGGCTGCGACCGCCCGCCCGAGGCGGATCGGGGCATAAAATTTCGAACCGGTCGCGCGCCATCGGTCGAGGCCGTCGCGTAGCACTGCGAGCCCCGCCTCGCACTCTCCCAGCATGACCATCGCCCAGCCGCGCAGCATCATTGCATTGGTGATTGCCACCGTCGAGCTGTAGCCCGTGACCAGCGGCAGCCACTCGGCAACCAGACTCATCGTCATGACCGGATCGCGGCGCAGGAAATGAGCCTCCCCACCGAACCCTAGAGCGTGGATCAAGCTCGGCGGGTGCGCCAGCTCGCGCGCCAGCGCCAATCCCTTGTCGAACTGCACCAGCGCCCGGTCGGGTTGGCCGAGGATCGGCAGGACGATCGCGTCGAGTATGTAGCCGCAGACCGCCGGGTCATGGCCGCCGTAGAGGACAGCATGGTGGCGGTGCGCTTCCTTGCTATAGAGGGGAACGCCTGCCTCGACGTGCTCGTGTGCTGCTTTTATGTTGCCGATCGTCAGTTCCATCGGCCAAGCGGCGTGATGGGCCTGGAGCAGTAAACCCGGATCGTCCTGACCTTGCGCGATACTGAAGAGCTCGGTGGTACAGTTGAGCGCAACGGCACGATTCCCGGCGGTGTTCGCGACCAACCACGATCCCCATACGGTCGCGAACAATTCCGCTACCTTGCCGGTATCGCGGGCGAGTTGGCGCGCGCGGCCATAGACCTGCTCTATCTCCGGTGCCGCTGTCGTCATCGTCGTCATCAGGACCGGGCCGAGTGCAATAAGGAGGCGCAGCTCCTCCTCGGCGTGCGCCGCGCGGTCCGGCAATGCCTCCAGTAATGCCAAGCCGCGACGGAGATGATCGATCGCCTCGATGTTGGCCGCGCGCTTAGCTGCTCGCTCCCCTGCTTGTCGCCAATATCCGATGGCGGACTCAGCCAGATCCGCCTCTGTGTAATGCTGAGCGAGCAATTCCGGCTGTGCTTCGGCAGTTTCGGGCGAATGAGTTTCGAGCGCTTCGGCGATCTGCGCGTGCAGTTGCTGGCGAGTGCCGCGCAGCAGGCTGCCGTGCGCGGCATCCTGCACCAGCGCGTGTTTGAAGGTATAGACCGCGTCGGGCGGTGTGCCGCGCTGGAACACCAGCTCAGAAGCAACGAGGCGAGCGAGGGCGGATTGCAGCTCGTCGTCGGGGAGGCGGGAGACGGCGCGCAGCAGCCCGTAAGAAAACTCGCGTCCGATCGCCGCGCCGGTCTGCGCCACCAGCCGTACCGACGCCAGCCGGTCGAGCCGCGCCATCAGCGAATCGTGCAAGCTCGTCGGGATCGCGAACGGTGGCAATGCGCCATCGAGCAGATAGCGATCCGCCTCCTCACGCAGCAGACCGCTCTCCAAGACGCTCTTTGTCAATTCCTCGACAAAGAGCGGCACGCCATCGGTGCGGTCGACGATCTGAGCGACGACCTCATCGGGCAACGCCTTGCCACCGGCGATCTGCTCGACCAGAGCGGTCCGGTCGCGCCGGTCCAGGCGATTGAGCGTCACCATGCTGACCTGCGCCTGGCCAGTCCAGGGCGGCTGGAACTCGGGGCGGAACGTCACGATCAACAATACCGGCAGGTTGCCGATCCGCTCGACGGTCAGGTCGAGCAGCTCGCGCGAGGTCGGGTCGATCCAATGCGCGTCCTCGAAAACGACGACAACTGGCTGCTGGCGCGCCAAGCCTTCGAGCTGATGGATCAGCGCCTCCAGCGTCCGCTCCTTCTTGCGCTGCGGACTGAGGTCCGGCAGAGGGTGGCGTTCCGAAGCCGGCAGCGAGAGCAGATCGGCGAGGATTGCCACATCCTCGTCGGACGGTGAGGCGCGGCCGAGCAGAGCCTCGAGCTTCTCCAGCTTGGCCGCGGCGGGATCGTCGAGTGCGAACCCCGATGCCCGGCCGAGCTGGTCGATGAACGGGAACAGCGCGCTGTCCTGGTGATAGGGCGAGCAGAAATAACGAAGGCGGAGATGCGGCTCGGCGTGAAGCCGCTCCTCCAATGCCGCGGTGATGCGCGACTTGCCGAGGCCAGCCTCGCCCGAGACCAGCACGACCTGGCCGTCGCCCGTTTTGGCGCGCGCCGAGCGCCGCAACAGCAGGTCGATCTCCTCGTCGCGGCCGACCAGCGGGCTCAGCGCCGACCCGCGCAATGCCTCGAATCGGCTCGCAACGACACTCGGCCGCAATACCTGCCAGGCTGGTACCGGCCCGGCGATGCCCTTCACCTCGACGGCGCCGAGATCGCGGACCTCAAATAGGCCGCCGACCAGCCGGCGGGTGCCCGCGGCGATGACGACCGCATCCGGCGCGGCCAGGGCTTGCAGACGGGCGGCGACGTTGGGCGTCTCGCCGACTACCGATTGTTCCTGCGCCGAGCCTTCGCCGATCAGATCGCCGACGACCACCAGCCCGGTGGCGATCCCGATTCGCGCTTGCAGCTTGGGGGATCTGACATCGAGGCGGCGGACCGCCTCGATGACTGCGAGTCCGGCCCGGACGGCCCGCTCGGCATCGTCTTCATGGGCCTGCGGATAGCCAAAATATACGAGCACGCCGTCGCCCATGTATTTGGCGACAAAGCCGGCGAAACGGCCGACCGTCTCGGCGACGCAGCGGTGATAGGCGGCGATGACTTCGCGTAAATCCTCGGGATCGAGCCGCGCCGAGAGCGCGGTCGAGCCGACCAGATCGCAGAACATGACGGTGAGTTGACGCCGCTCGGCATCGGCCGGTGCCGGGGCATCGCGGGGTGCCGCCGTCACCGTGGCGGCCGGCACCGCGGCGCCGAGCGCAGCAATGGCGGCGAGGAGCTTGCGGCGATGACCGACTGAGGTCACGCCGATGCTGATCAGGTCGTCGGACGTCAGCTCCGGCAGCACTTCGCCATCGACATCATTGTCGCGGAATGCCGGCGCGTATTGTTCGAGTCCCAGCCCGCGTAGCCACACCGCTACGTCCATGCGGTGATCCTCGCTCCGAGGAGCAGCAGCTCCTCATAAACGAGGATATTCCTCTGCCCGTCGCCCTACCAGCGGCAGCGTTGAGATAGGCGCAGCGTCGGGTGCCGTGACTACAGGCGGCAAATTACCGCTTTTAGAGCCTGCGCAATCAGAGGCCGGGCAAATCGGGAAGGTCGCATTTCCACCCAAGTGAGACGGCCCGGCTGCGGTCGGCGAATGACCCAAATGGGGCAACTGCAGGCATCTAAGGCTTGCCTCGGCATCGGCAGTTCGGCGCCGATAACAGCCATCGCCCCGGAGCCGCGTCGCGGAGCTGAGGGCTATATTGAGCTTCGTCGGGCTGATCCGTTTGCCCGCGGCGGCCAGCATTGGGGACACGCTCCGCGACCTCGCTGACCCTCCGCCACCGGCCCGTGGGCCGATGGAGTTCGTCGGCCGCGCCCTAGGTCGCCGCACGGCGGTTCCCTCCGACGAGGAAGATCTGTTCAACCAGGGCGCCCGAGCCCTCCTGATCGGTAATTTTACCCCGGGAACAGAGGTCGCCAAAATTTTCAAAAACATTCGCCCCAAATTGAAAAAACGTCCCGAATTGTCGGAGCAATTTACACCTATCCAGTCGGCGTCGGAGCGAACTGATTGGTATCATTCACTTTACAATTACGGCTCGATTTTTGCACGTCCGTTTGACAGGTGTCACGGCGCCAAGATTGGCGAAGTTCGGCCGACGACGCCAAAGGGGGGACGAAATGAACATTCCGGTATGTTGCGATCCTCCTCGTATTAGATTTACCCCGTTTTTAGACGACTCAGGCCACTAGAATTGGCGGCCACGAAAAATGAACACAGGCAGGAGGGGGAAATGCGGATAACAGGCAGCATAACCGCCGCGATGGTTGCGCTAGCGTTGTTCAACAGTCCCACGGTGACCTACGCTATCACGCTTACTAGTCCGAATATCTTCGGAGACGACCGCGGCATCAATGACGTTGGCATAGGCTCAGGCTTCCTTCTCCAATTTGGCGGAGACATCACTGGAGGATCGGCTGGAGATTCTGGTGCGGGTATCTTTACCCCGACCGGGTCCACGACACCGACAATAACTCAGTCCTTTGGTGCATGCGGGAATTTAACTGTAGATGAAAATTTCTGCGCGCGCACTTCTCCCCTCACCGCCGCGAGTTTGAATGGAACTTGGGCTTTTAAAGTTACAAACGGAAGCACGACGGCAACATTTGCATTGCCTTCTGTCACCGTAATCCCAAAAACCCCGGTGCCGTTCCCCTCGAGCGTGACGATTTCAAATTCTGCCAGTGGTATTAACCCAACGATCAGCTGGACGTTACCGGCTGGCTTCACGCCGGATGCGTTCAGAATTCTCATTTACGATCGCTCGACGCCTCTGTTGGCGAATGGTACGGATAATGTAATTTATTCGACCAGTATTTCCCCGACTTCTACAAGTTTTACCCTTCCAACTAGCTTAGGCGCTGGCGGAAGTCTCGTCGTAGGAGATAAATATACAATTGGTTTTCAAGTGATAAATACGAGAGACGGAGGATCGGATCCCACAAACAACAATGACGATATTCTGACACGATCAAGTTCGTATTTCGATTTTACGCCAAAACTGGGATCGACGACCCCAACTAACATTCAACTTCCAATGGTTGATGGCGCTACGGGGATCTATCATTTCAATGTTGGCAGCGTTGGGCCAAGTTCAATTACATTTATTGATCCTGCCGTGGCGATTGGTTACATTTATAATACCGGGACCGGAGACCCAAATTTTTCTTCTGTGCTTTTGCCCGATGTTGGGGATGGTATTTTCGATCTGTCGTACCTGTCTACCGCGGTTGTTCTAGACGCCGGCATTCAGTATTTCTTCCCGGCAGGCGGTGTCTCAGAGTTTACAGTCAGCGGAATTGATCCCTCGGACGATCTTGATCCCGCTGATACCTCAGCATTCGTCACCGGTCTGACATTCGTGAGTTCTGGCTCATTTACCGGGACGATGACGCCCATAACGGAAAGCGTTTCTGCCGTTCCAGAACCCACCTCCCTCGCGCTGCTCGCCTCCGGCCTCCTCGGGTTCGGATTGATCCGCCGGCGGCGCAAAGGGGCTGTATTTTCACAACTATGGTTGTCGAGAAGTAGGGCATCCGCGTTAAATCCAAAGATGCGTTAACGTGCGGGTATCCGCGTCACCCGGTTTCGGCGCAACCCCGCCGCTGGCCACCGCTGGCCCGGGTGTCGACGAAGAACGGCTGCCCACTCTCGTGAGAACGTCGATCGAGGTTGGCGTCGGCCCAATGACCGAAGAGGGGCAACTTGAGCGGTTCCGACGGCCAAGGCTGAGTGGCTGTTGTCGGTTCAGTTAAGAGACCCTCGCCAGGTCGCTCGGCACCGGGCAAGAGGCGCCGATTGCAGCCATTCGTTGAGTGCCGAGCAATCGGGCCGCGACGCGTTTCATCCGGAGATCGATCTTTCCATGGGGCGGGCGTGAAACCTCCGCCGGATTGCCCTAAACCGGGCCGCTTGCTGCGTCCGCCAACGGAGAACATCACCGACCGCGGTTGCCGTGGGGTTGAAAGCCGGTTAAGTTGTGCGGCAAGACTGTCCCGCAGGCCACGAAGCGGACCTGCGCCAGCTCAATGCCGAGATTTCACAACCAATCGCTGGAGGCGATCGTGCTTACCATACGGAAATCGACCAAGAAAGCGCCCGCCGACAGGCTCGCCGAGACCAGCAAAAAGGGCGAGGTGGAGCTGGAGGAAGACGAACTCAAGCGCGTCACCGGCGGCGCCGTGCAATTGGCAGTGCACGACATGGAACTCACCCAATTCCAAGAAGGCAACACCAATCAGCCGATCGTTATAGGCAGCGTATACAACGGCAAGAGCTGAAGGAAGCCGCCGCAGTACAGCTTGCCCTTTGGGACCTGTCGCTCAACCACAACCCGACGGTGTTTGTTCAGGATCTCGACGGCAGCTATAGCAGTGGCGA
>Ga0210394_10008815_pt1 | contig 10291 bp, 8 predicted proteins | sample IncBWC12MmetaG_FD_160121 | JGI IMG/M metagenome (GOLD analysis project Ga0210394, IMG submission 160121) | Forest soil microbial communities from Barre Woods Harvard Forest LTER site, Petersham, Massachusetts, United States - Inc-BW-C-12-M | ecosystem: Environmental > Terrestrial > Soil >...
GCGCTGACGAAGGCGGGAATCCGCGCGCGCATCGACGAGCGCGAGGGGATGACGCCGGGGTTCAAGTTCAACGATTGGGAAATGCGCGGCGTGCCGGTGCGGATCGAGATCGGACCGCGTGACGTCGCCGCGGGGGAAGCGGTGCTCGCGCGGCGTGACAAGTTGGGGCCGGACTCGAAGAGCAAAGCTTCGCTCGCAACGATTTCGGATACCGTCAGCTCGCTCCTCGACGAGATTCAAAAGAATCTGTACTCGCAGGCGAAGGCCGCGATGACCGCGAACACGCGGAAGTTCGATGACTACGCGGTGTTCCGCAAACACATGGAAGGCGAAGGCGGCGGCGGATTCGCTGACATCTATTGGTGCGGTAATCCAGCCTGCGAGACACGAATCCGCGAAGAGACCAAAGCGACTTGCCGCGCAATTCCACTGACGAACGACGGCGTCGCTGGCAAATGTCTGGTGTGCGGAGAATCGGCCACCGAGCGCGCATACTTCGCTAAGTCCTACTAAGCCTTGACCCTGGGTGCAGGGGTCACCCCTGCCGAGGGAAGCGTGAAACCCACCGCGGGGTTCACATTCAATAGAGTGATTTAAAATTTGTAACTGATCTTCATCGCGGTGCGCACTTCGCCCATCGTCTGCTGCGCGACGGCGCGCCCTTTGCGCGTACCCTCGACGATGATCTCCCGTACGCGCTCCGGCTTCGACGCGAACTGCTCACGGCGCTCGCGAATCGGTTCCAGAACAGCGTTCAACGCCTTGAACAGCTTCTCCTTGACCTCGACGTCGCCGACCGTGCCCTTGCGGTAGCGCTCCTTCAAATCGTCGACCTCCGCCTTATCCGGATTGAACACGTCGTGGTACGTGAAAACCGGGTTACCTTCGACGTGGCCGGGATCGGTCGGATGCAGCCGCGTCGGATCGGTGTACATCGACATCACGCGCTTGCGCACGACGTCAGGCGGGTCGCCGAGGTAGATACAATTGCCGAGCGACTTGCCCATCTTCGCGCCGCCGTCCGTCCCCGGCAGCCGCGCCACTGCGCCGACCAGCGCTTTCGGCTCGATCAGCACCTTGTCGTACATGCGATTGAAGCGGCGCACGATCTCGCGCGCCTGCTCGATCATCGGTAGCTGGTCTTCGCCGACCGGCACCAGGTGCGCCTTGAAGATCGTGATGTCAGAAGCCTGCGAAATCGGATACGTGTAGAAGCCGACCGGCAGGGCTTTGCTGAAATTTTTTTGCTTGATTTCGTCCTTGAGCGTGGGATTGCGTTCGAGCGTCGCCGTGGTGACAAGGTTCATGAAATAAATCGTCAGCTCGGTCAGCTCAGGAACCATCGACTGCACGACGAACTTCGCTTTTTCCGGATCGATACCGACCGCCAGGTAGTCGAGCGCAACCTCGAAGATATTTGCCTCGAGTTTCTCGGGATGCTCGAAGTTGTCGGTTAGCGCCTGAACATCGGCTATTAGTAAGTAGGTATCGTATTCTTCCTGCAAGCGTACCCTGTTTTGCAGCGATCCTACGTAGTGGCCGAGATGCAATGGCGAGGTTGGACGGTCTCCAGTGAGTATTCGTTTAATCATTTGTCAAATAGTCAGTTGGCGAACAGACTGCGCAATGTCGCCAGATTCTCGATATCCTCTTTCATCTCGGGTCCCTTCGGCGTCTCCAGGCACATCGGCAGCCCGAAAAATCGCGGGTCGTTGAGCAAACGCCGAAACGGGTCGAGGCCGATAAACCCTTTCCCGATATGCTGATGGCGATCGACCCGCGAATGAAAGTCCTTGATCGAGTCGTTCAGATGAAACGCGGCGAGTCTTTTGAGGCCAACAAATTTGTCGAGTTCGCCGAATGTATTTTCGTATCCTTCAGGAGTGCGAATATCGTAGCCGGCGGCAAACGCGTGCTCGGTATCGAAACACAGGCGCAGTCGCTCGTTCTCGACGACGGCGTCGAAGATTTGGGCCATCTGCTCAAACGTGTGGCCTAAATTGCTGCCCTGACCGGCTGTGATCTCGAGCGCGATTTTGACGTTGAAGCCTTTGCTGGCCGCATGCGCCTCGTCGATCGATTTCGCGATCGTCTTGATTCCATTCTCGACGCCCGAGCCGACGTGCGCGCCCGGATGTGTGACCAGAATCGGCACGCCAAGGGCCTCGCATCGATGCAGCTCGTCGATAAATCCTTTCACCGACTTGAGCCGCATAGCTTCATCCGGTGCGCCGAGATTCACCAGGTAAGAGTCGTGCGCGATGACGGTCGCGATGCCGGTCGCGCTTCGATTGCGCTTGAACGTTTCGATTTCCTCTTTGCTGTACGGCTTCGACGCCCACTGCCGCGACGACTTCGTAAAGATCTGGATGCAATCGCAACCGACTTGTTTGCCGCGGATCAAAGACTCGCCAACTTCGCCGGCGATCGACATGTGCGCGCCGAGCATTGGACGACTGGGTTTGCGGGTGTGTGCCATCGTGAGACTGCCTTGCTTGCCCACCTTGATAGACGCGAGCGCATCGCGATTTTATACGAAAGAACGGCCAAAGCGAGCGGCGGAGCGGCGTAATCGCTCTTGCTCGCGACGCCTATCGGTGGATACTTCATTACTCGTGCGAATCGCGATCATCATCGGGCTGGCGATTGCCGCTGTGGGATGTGCTCACGCGCTGTCGCTGCCGCCGCAGGTTACACTCTCGGAAGTAGAGCCGTCGGGCCGCGCCGCCAAGCCGCCTGATTGCAATATGCCGGTGTTGCGGCATGAGCCGTTGAGAGATTTTCGCAAGGTAGCGATCGTCGAGGCGTTGGGAAACCGCTATGCGAGTGAGGCAGACGTGCTGCCCGCGGTTCAGCGCAAGGCTTGTGAAACCGGTGCGGATGCAATCGTCGTAACCACCAGTCGGGCGCAGACCTCCGAAGACGCCACCGGCTATTACATCGATTCGGTTGCCATAGTGTACGGCAAGGAAAATCCGGCTGCGGCCGGCACCGCTTATAAGGTTCCCCGGATTCCTCAGTGAGCTGAGAATGCACCTCGAATGCTTTCGCGTCACTCCGGCTTTCGGCGCATGATGAGCATCTGATGGCGTCGGCAAAGCGCTCCATACAAACAGTCGGCCTCGTCGTCAAGCGCGAGCGGCCGGAAGCAGTCACCATCGCGCGAACCCTCACCCGCTTTCTGCGCAGCAAGCACAAGACCCCGATCGCCGATTCGGAGACCGCGAAAAAGATCGGTGCCGAGGCCGTCGAGCGGCATCATCTGGCCGATCGTGCCGATCTGATCGTGGTGCTCGGCGGCGACGGCACCCTGCTCGGCGTCGCGCGGCTGGTGGCCTCGAAGGGAATTCCGATCATCGGTGTGAATCTCGGCGGACTCGGTTTCCTGACCGAAGTGACTATCAGGGAAGCGCAAGCCGCCCTCGGACGCGTGCTCGCCGGCAACTACGAAGTCGACAAGCGCATAATGCTCGAGGCAATCATCGAACGCGCATCAGAGCAACTCGCTCAGTCGTATCAAGCTTTCAATGACGTGGTCGTCGGCAAAGGCCCACTCGGCAGGATGCTCGATCTCGACGTATTCGCGAACCGCACCGCCTTCTGCTCGTATCGCGCCGACGGATTGATCGTCGCAACTCCCACTGGCTCGACCGCATACGCGCTGGCTGCCGGCGGGCCAATCGTCTATCCCACCCTCGGCGCGATAGTGCTCGCGCCAATCTGCCCGCATACTCTGAGCAACCGTCCCGTCGTGTTGCCCGACACATACGAAATCGAGATTCACGTCAAAGCACCCGATCACGATACGACCTTCACCGTCGACGGCCAGGAGTCGTCCCAACTGGGGCCGGACGACGTAATCAAAATTCACCGGGGACGCCACGCCGTCTCGCTAATCCGCTCGGCTCATCCATATTTCGAAATCTGGCGCGACAAGCTCCACTGGGGATAGCGCGCGCGTCCCGGATGCTGCTCGAACTGCACATACGCAACTTCGCGATCATCGAGGAAGCCAATCTCGAGTTCGGTGCTGGCCTCAATGTGCTCTCCGGCGAAACCGGCGCCGGCAAAACGATCATCCTGAACGCGCTTGGGTTGCTGCTAGGCTCGCGCGCATCGCCGGACATGATCCGCTCCGGAGAAAAAGAAGCAGTCGTCGAGGGACTGTTCGAGCTCGAAGGCGAGGCCGCAATGCCTGACCTGGCCGCGCGCAAAGGCGACGGCCGCAGCCGCGAATTGCTCGTGCGCAGGGTGATCGCCGAGGGTGGCGGACGCTCGCGAGTCACGATCGACGGCGAACTTGCCACGGTGCAGGGCTTGGTCAAGATCGGCGCGTCGTTGGTCCAGGTCTATGGACAGCACGAGCAGCATTCGTTGCTTCGCGCCGAGAGCCATCGCGAGATTCTCGATCGCTACGCGAACCTCGACGACGAACTCGGGTCCTATCGCGAACGTTACGCGCGCGCGGAAGAAATCCAGTCCCGCCTTCAGGAACTGAACCGCCGCGAACGTGAACGCGCGGATCTGCTGGAACTCGCAAGGTTCCGCGCGACCGAACTCGAACGCGCCGGCCTCGTCGGCGGCGAAGATGAAGCGCTGTCGCAAGAGCGAACCGTGCTCTCCAATGCAAGCAAGCTCGCCGCCGCCGCGGTCGAGGCCGAGCAAGCGCTTTACGGCGCCGACGGCGCGGCGACCGACACAGTTTCGCGAGCCGAGGCGCGCCTGGTCGAGGCAGCAGCGCTCGACCCGAAACTGGACGAGGCACTCGAGATGATCAAGTCGGCGCGCGCGAATCTCGAAGAAGCGGCGCGCACGCTGGGCGCATATGCGTCGACCATCGAAGCCGACCCCGCGCGTCTCGAGGAAATCGACAACCGTCTTCAGGAACTGACGCGCCTCAAGCGAAAATACGGCGGATCGATCGACACGGCTATCGAGACGTTGGAGCGATCGCGGGTGGAGATCGGCGAGCTCGAGGGAATCGGCGAGTCGAAGGCGCAGGTCGAAGCCGCGATGACGGCGGCGCTCGACGAACTCGCCGCGCACGCGAATAGACTGTCCTCGATTCGCAAACGCTCCGCCGCCGATCTCAGCCGCAAGATGGAAGCCGAATTGAAGTCGCTCGGGATGCGCTCGCCGGGTTTCGAGCCTCGCCTCGGCGCGCTCGCCGCGGACGAAGGCGGCTTCGCGCACGGCGACGCTGCGCTCGGTCCGTTCGGTATCGACACCGTCGAGTTTCACTTGTCGCCGAATGTCGGTCAGCCTGCGATGCCTTTGTTGCGAATCGCCTCGGGCGGTGAGCTTTCGCGCGTGATGCTCGCGCTCAAGCGGCTCGAGGCGCAACGCCGCGGCGTAGCCACGATGATTTTCGACGAGGTGGACGCAGGCATCGGCGGCGCAGTCGCGCAGGTGGTCGGCCGCAAATTGAAACAACTCTCGCGCTTTCATCAGATTCTGTGCGTCACGCACCTCGCGCAGATCGCTGCGTTCGCGGACCGTCATCTCACGGTCGAAAAAGAAGAGCGGCGCGGTTCGACACGTAGCCGGGTGGCGGTTCTCGAACCCGGCGATCGCACCGAAGAAATCGCGCGCATGCTCGGCGGCGAAGTTTCCGACAAATTCCGCCGCGCCGCCCGCGAACTGCTCGAACGCGCCCGCGAATGACGAGCGCTTGACGCCGATTCGCCGACGGCGCTAAACGGCGATCAGGCTTCCGACGGAATCGAGGGAGGGCCGCGCCATGGATGTTCACAAAATCCTTTCCGCCGATTCGCACGTGATCGAACCTGCCGATGTCTGGACCGCACGAATCGACAAGCGCTTTCTCGACCGTTCGCCGCGCGTGATCAAGCACGCGGGCAGCCGCGAAGGCGACTTCTTCGTAGCCGAAGGACTGCGCCCGTTCCCGGTCGCCGGATTCGCCGTCGCCGGCGTCGATCCAAAGGACTTCGCCGAGAAAATGGCGGGCGGCTATCCCGGCGTCCGTCCCAGCGCGTGGGATCCCGAGCTCCGAATCAAAGATCAGGAGCGCGACGGCGTCTCAGGCGAGGTGCTCTATCCCAGCCTCGGAATGCGGCTGTTTCAAATGGAAGACGGCGAACTGCGGGCGGCGTGCTTTCGCGCATACAACGACTGGCTGGCCGACTATTGCGCGCACGGCCCGCGACGCCTGGCGGGAATCGCGATGGTCGCGCTCGACGATCCGCTCGAAGGAGTCGAGGAACTTCGGCGCGCGGCGAACAAAGGTCTGCGCGGCGCGATGATCTGGGGAGCTGCTCCGGCAGAGCGTCCCTACAGCGATCCGTCATACGATCCATTCTGGGCGGCGGCGCAAGATCTGCGAACGCCGATCAGCTTGCATATCCTGACTGAGCGGCGCGGCGGCAGCGATTTTCAAAGCGTGATGAAGGGCTACCCGGCGCTGCACCATTCAGTCGAGCGATCGCTCACCGAAATTATTTTTGCCGGCGTGCTCGAACGCTTTCCCAAGCTCAGACTGGTCTCGGTCGAAAACGATATCGGATGGATTCCACATTTTCTCCAGCGCCTGGACCATTCGTTCGAGAAGTATCGCTATCTCGAAAAAGAAACGATTACGAATCCGCCCAGCTACTATTTTCGACGTCAGGTCCTGGCAACTTTTCAAGATGATCGTGTCGGCGTGGTGGCTCGGCATTTTATCGGCGTCAAAAGCCTGATGTGGGGGTCGGACTTCCCGCATTCGGACTCGACCTGGCCCAATTCCCGTGAGGTTATAGCGCGCGACTTCGAAGGCGTGCCCGACGACGAGCGCCGCCAGATGACGTCAGACAACGTCGCCGCACTTTACGGCTTTGATTAAACAGGCAGGTCGGTTGACTCCACGGGCAGTATCCGGTTAGCTGAAAAATCTCGCCATCGGTGGGGCTGTAGCTCAGTTTGGGAGAGCGCCTGAATGGCATTCAGGAGGTCGCGCGTTCGATCCGCGTCAGCTCCACCAGCAAAATCGACCCAATTTCGGTTCCCAGACACAGACGAGCGACCCACACATTTCCACGCTGGTCCGCGGCAGTGCCGTGAGACCGGTTCCCGAAAATCCCGACGACGGCGACAATGCGCCTCGACATTCATCCAGAGATCAGGCGAGGTCGAAGCGATCTAGGTTCATCACCTTGGTCCACGCCGCTACGAAGTCTTTCACAAACTTCCCCTTCGAGTCCGCGCACGCATAGACTTCCGCGACGGCGCGCAGCTGCGAGTTCGATCCGAAGACCAGGTCGACACGGGTGCCGGTCCACTTGACCTCGTTCGTCTTCCGGTCACGCCCCTCGTACACGTCTTCCGAGCCAGCGGACGGCTGCCATTGCGTGCGCATGTCGAGAAGGTTGACGAAGAAGTCGTTTGTCAGCGTTTCTGGCCGGTTGGTGAAGACGCCGTGTTTGGCCTGCCCAAAGTTTGCATTCAGGGCGCGCATGCCACCGACGAGAACTGTCATCTCTGGGGCTGTCAGCGTCAGCAACTGCGCCCGATCCACCAGCAGTTCCTCCGCTGGTATCGGGTTTCCTTTTCGAAGGTAGTTAATAAACCCGTCTGCGGTCGGCTCAAGTACGGCGAATGAGGTCACATCGGTCTGATCCTGCGAAGCATCCGTGCGCCCCGGCGAGAAGGGAACCCTCACGTCGTGCCCGGCCTTTTTCGCAGCTTCCTCGACGGCTGCCGAGCCGCCAAGAACGATCAGGTCGGCCAGCGATACCTTCTTCCCGCCAGACTGCGAAGCGTTGAACTTCTTTTGGATCGCTTCGAGCGTCTGCAAGGCCTTCGCCAGTGCGGCCGGCTGGTTCACTTCCCAATCCTTTTGCGGCGCAAGGCGAATGCGGGCCCCGTTCGCTCCACCGCGCTTGTCGGTGCCGCGGAACGACGCCGACGACGCCCAGGCAGTCGCGACCAGTTGGGAGATGGACAATCCGGATCTGAGGATCTCGGTCTTCAGAGCAGCAATGTCTCGCTCCCCGATCAGTTCATGATCGACTGGAGGAACAGGGTCTTGCCATAGCTGGGGCTCCTTGGGGACGAGCGAGCCAAGGTATCGCGAGCGAGGGCCCATGTCGCGATGCGTCAGCTTGTACCACGCCTTGGCGAACGCATCTGCGAACTCCTGAGGATGCTCGTAAAAGCGCCTTGAAATCTTTTCGTAAGCAGGGTCCAACCGCAAAGAGAGGTCAGTGGTCAGCATCGCTGGCGCGCGACGCTTTGACTTGTCATACGCATCCGGCACCGTACTGGCAGCTGCGCCATTTTTCGGTTGCCACTGATTCGCACCGGCCGGGCTCTTGGTCAGTTCCCATTCGTAGCTGAACAGGTGCTTGAAGAAGTCGTTGCTCCACTTGGTTGGCGTCGTGCTCCAGGTGACTTCCAAGCCGCTGGTGATCGCGTCACCCGCTTTGCCCGAGCCATATTTGCTCTTCCAGCCAAAGCCCTGATCCTCGATGCCGGCGGCTTCCGGCTCCGGGCCCACCAGCGCCGCGTCGCCAGCGCCGTGGGTTTTGCCGAAGGAGTGTCCGCCGGCAATCAGCGCGACCGTTTCTTCGTCGTTCATTGCCATGCGGCGGAACGTTTCCCGGATATCCCGCGCTGCAGCGACTGGGTCAGGGTTTCCATTGGGCCCTTCCGGATTCACGTAAATCAGGCCCATTTGAACAGCGCCCAAGGGAAGCGCGAGCTCACGGTCACCGCTGTAGCGCTCATCCGCCAGCCACTTGCGCTCAGATCCCCAGTAAAGCTCATCGGGCTCCCAGACATCCTCGCGCCCGCCGCCGAAGCCGAAGGTCTTGAAGCCCATCGACTCCAACGCGACGTTGCCCGCAAGAATCATCAAGTCGGCCCAGGAGATTTTCCGGCCATACTTCTCCTTTATCGGCCAGAGCAACCGGCGCGCCTTATCGAGGTTCGCGTTGTCCGGCCAGCTGTTGAGCGGCGCGAAACGCTGCTGGCCGGCTCCGGCGCCACCGCGGCCGTCGTGGATGCGGTACGTGCCTGCACTGTGCCACGCCATACGAATGAACAGCCCGCCGTAGTGGCCAAAGTCGGCCGGCCACCAATCCTGCGAGTTCGTCATCAAGGCATGAAGGTCTTTGATGACGGCATTCAGGTCGAGACTCTTGAATGCTTCAGCATAGTTGAAGTCCTTGTCCATAGGATCGGCCAAGGGAGACTGCGGGTGCAGGAACTTCAGGTTCAGCTGATTCGGCCACCAGTCCGCATTCGTCGGGTTTCCAGGCGCCGCGTTTCTGCGAGAACCGGGCGATACCGGGCATTTGCCGGTTGATAGATCGTGATCAATTGCCATATTTGTTGTCCTCCTGATTTTCGTTCAGGAAATTGTCTAGTTTGTTTCTTCTTTACTACTAACCCTGACGTTTCTATTCGTACCGATACACAGATCTCAGATTGGTGTCGTGTGGCGTTGGGCGGGCATTCGCTTCTCGGCAAGCTGGCACCGGCTGCAGAGAGCCTCGATCTCCAGCGAACAGCGCAGCAGTGTGAACTGTCCCAAGCTGGGTGTACCTTCGAGAAGCTTGTCCACTTCGGGTATCTCTATGTCATGCACCCGTCTGCATCGGACGCAAAGGACGTGGTGATGAGGCTCCATGTTGCCGTCGTAGCGCGCGACATCGTGCAGCAGCGTTACCTTGCGCGCCTCTCCCACTTCGCAAAATTGCTCCAGAATCCGATGGACTGTGGCCAATGATACGTGGGGATGCTTGCGACGTACTGCCGCACAGAGCTCATCGGTGCTTGGATGGTTCTCGGAAGCGAGCAGGGACCCTATGACTGCCAGCCGCTGGGGTGTGACGGCAATCCCCCGTTTACGACACCGCGCGACGAACTCGCCGAGTCGTTGAACTGAGTACTTTTCACGCGACCGTCGATCCACCAGCCGGACTTCTCGCATAAGCCACTCCTATCCAACCAACGACACTGAACTCGACCAACAACCACGCCCCGAAAGAGAGCAGATGACGGCTTACCCCGTTGGACAATCCGCAGGTTCAGCCGAAACCTGCCCTCACCTGCAACTGACTACTATCCGATACATCAAATCACGTAAGATTGTCAACCTTCGGGTCTCAGGAAACTCACAGCGCAATTCTGGCCGCCGTTCTCACTCCACCAGGCGGTCGCTAAGACCGAAGCGTGCTTTTCGATTGCGCTGATTCACCGACTCGTTTCTCCTGACGGCGTCCGATTTCATGGAGGGAAGTTTTGATTTGGTAGTGTGCGGCTCTCAGTGCAAACCGCCGGATGAGCTGAT
>Ga0210394_10008817_pt1 | contig 10289 bp, 8 predicted proteins | sample IncBWC12MmetaG_FD_160121 | JGI IMG/M metagenome (GOLD analysis project Ga0210394, IMG submission 160121) | Forest soil microbial communities from Barre Woods Harvard Forest LTER site, Petersham, Massachusetts, United States - Inc-BW-C-12-M | ecosystem: Environmental > Terrestrial > Soil >...
CGTAGGGAATGCCCTTGAACGTCTGGATCCCGTTGCGCACGTAGCCGATGACCCTGCCGCTTACCGTTTCGACGACCGGCGCCGCGTCTGTGGCAACCACCGAGCCCCTGCGAGAATCGCCCGCCGTAGCCGATCGATGAGGCGTCTTTTCAACAGCCGTTGCCGGCATCAGCGTGGCCGAAGCCAACCCTCCGATGAACGCGGCCGCCTTCTTGAGTGCGGCTCGTCGCGGCAGGGCGGCGCATTCACTCTCATCGGCGGAATCGTTCGTGGGTGTTTGCTTGGGATCCATGGGAACTCCGGCAGTCGTCTCGCGGGCCTTGCGACATGCGCGTCCTTCAGCAGTGCCTGACGCCGAGCTCCGGGCGCGCCCGCCCGGAGCCCGGTTTCTGCGATTGTCTCTACGGAACGCTCGCCGTCTGTGCCGCCGCGATATAAGCCTGAACATCCTGGTCGAGCATCAGGCGCTGCGCCTGAAGCATCTGGGCTGTCTGGGTGACTAGATTCACATACGTCGCGTGATCAGGATAGCGCTCCTGGATGGACAGGCGCGGATCGCCCGCGGCCATCCGTTCCGCTTTGGTCTCCAAGAAGGGGATCCTCTGACCGGACGCATCGCAGCCGTCCACCATCGGTACCGGATCGGCCGCGACCGGTGCTCGGTACGCGTATCCCGTATACGTCGCGACAGGAACGGCAACATCCGGCAACCGGATGCCGGCGATGTCGTTGCCGTCGGCATCGGTCTTGGGCACAAAGACGCGATAGGGAGTTCCGAGAAGAACCGGCGGCTGGATGTCGAGGATTCCCTCGTGGAATCTCGGCCCAAAATCGAACAGGTCGCCCGTGTGCATGATGCCGTCGTAGAAGACGCCGGGAATGTTGGGAAAGCCCATGCCGGACTGCGGCAGCGACGGAACCAGCGTCCCAGCGGCGCGGGTTGGTACTCGGTTGCTCGGCGGCTGCGTTCCCGATGTCACCCACTCGTCCATGTCGATCGTGAGCGCGCGCAAGGTCGTACTGGCATTCAGCGGATTTTGCGGCTGGCGACAAATACCGGCCGCAGTGCCTGCCCCATGCGGCACGCTCGACAACTGGTAGTAACGCACATTCGGGGTGAGATCCAGATCGAGGTCGTGGCCCTCCGTGTCCGTCGTGAGCAAGGAACCACCCTTCGAGTAGTACTCGTTCTCCGAATTCAGCTCGAATATTCTGGGGCAGGTATTTGTCCTCGAGCAGGCATCCAGACGGCCGCCGTATTGTCCCGTCACGGGGTCATGCAACGGCTGGTCCGTCCACGGGAACTGGAACTCGGGATACCAGCGCGCGATGTGCTGCCGCGAGGTGCGGGTCGGCTGGGCGAAACGGTAGTTCATAAAGATGCCGTCCGCGCCGCCGATCCAGTTGATCATCCCGTCGAACACGATTTTGTGCCCGCTTCGAGGGGAGTCGGAGTCGGCGTGGCCCCGCGGTAGTTCCGGCTGATTGAATCCGAGCAGAACCAGGTCGCGGGTGGTGCGGCATGGCTGCGAGACGCAAGTGGTATAGATCGCCTGCACATCGCCCGCCAGAGGATTTCGGATACCCTGTGGGTGGTCGTCCACCTTTGCCGTGCGCAGGAAGGTCGCAAAATCACGCAGCGACGCGAAGCCGAGTCCCGCTACCATCGGGTCTTTGGCGATGTAGGTGAATTCGTAAAGGGCGGTTGGACTGTAGGTGCCAGGGCCTCCGAACAGCAAACCACCGGTGAGCTTGATTGCTGTCAGCGTCGAGTCCGTATAAGCCCAGCCCGAGGAAGGAATCGCGATCGGCTCATCCCCATAATTCTCGCGCACGGTCAACGTGGCCTTGGACTGGTCCGCGGTGGCCGCCGCGTAGTGCAGCGGCTCCACAGCCGGCTGGGCAGTGAAGTCGATATCGAACTCCTCGGTCGACGGACCCGTGATCGAGGAGCCGTCGCGGTTCGTCGCCACGGGGAACGACACGCCAAAGGAGGGCGCGCTGCTGCCGCTGGGTGTGACAGTGATGTCCCAGGCCGTTTCCACTACCGTGAACCCTTGGTTCATGAGAAATCCGTCGCCCAGGGTAAAGGTGGACGGCAGCCCGGAGGTGCACCACGATTTGTCATTCGAGGTGCCGTTGTTGTACGTGCTGAGTGAAGTAGCGCCTCCCCGGTTCGGCAAGTCAAAGATGACTCTGTGGTTGCCCTGGGACAGGTTGATTGGGCGCAAAATCTGGAAATCGGCCGAATAAGTGACCATTCCTCGGGCATTTCTCGGCGCATTTTGTATGTCGACGATCACGGCATTCTGCGGATTGGAGGGGTCCACCTCGCCGGTGAAGGTTCCCTGAAGGAGCTCGTATTGCCCGACGGAACCGAAGCTTGCGCCTCCGAAAGTTGGCGACTGCACGCACGTGATGTTGATCTGCGAAACCTTGGCATGCAACGGTAGCGCGCAAGCAAACGCGGCGACACCGATGAGAAAAGCGGGAAATCCTCTCGACCGAAAGCAACTGACAAGAACCAACTTCGCGTCAAACCTACCGCGCAGCGGCAGGCGCTTGAATAGCTGTCTCATTGCCGACTCCTGATGTCATCGATTGTGTTGCTTGATGAAATGACGTCCGGTTCGGTGGTGCCCACCGATTAGATCCCCCCTTGGCCCGTGGCCAGTGCGACCCCGCGCGAGGCCGAGCAATATTAGTCGCCGTGGCCGCCGCGAACAATTGCCTTGCACCGACTCGCCGCCGTCCAGCCACCTGTCAGCCAGTTCAGGGGCGGTTGAGGGAGCTCGGTGGACCGATCGTGAGGGTTACGCTTCGTTGCGAGCCGTTTCGCAGGAGACGCATCTCGACGCTTTGACCAACGCGCAACAGCGCGAGCCCGTTGCGCAGTTGGGCGGCGTTCTCGAGTGAGACGCCGTTCAAGGAGAGCGCCACATCACCCACTTTCATGCCCGCCTGATCCGCTGCGGAACCCGGTGCGACCTCGGAGATCTCGACGCCGCGCGCATTCACGAGCTGCAAGGACTCGGCCGCCTCGGTCGTCAAGTCGCGCAACTTGATGCCGACGACTCCGCGCTTCACTTCGCCATATGTGACGAGCTGGCCCATGACGGCCTTCACCATATTGACGGGGATCGCAAAACCGATGCCGATATTGCCGCCGTCCTTGGACAGAATCGCCGAGTTGATGCCGATCAGCTCGCCGTTCAAGTTGATCAGCGCGCCGCCGGAATTGCCGGGGTTGATGGAGGCGTCCGTTTGGATGAAGTCCTCATAGCCGTGCGGATGAATTCCGGTGCGGCCGAGCGCGCTGACAATGCCGACCGTCACCGTGTGTTTCAGACCGAAGGGATTGCCGATCGCCACGACCCAGTCGCCGACCTCGAGGTGCGATGAGTCGCCGAGCGGCATCTCCGTCAAATGCGATTCAGCGGCCTTTAGCACGGCGATGTCGGTGCCCTCATCGCTACCGACCACTCTCGCTTGAAAGTGCCGGTTATCGAGCAGCGTCACGGTTATCTCGCTCGCATTCTCGATGACGTGGCGGTTGGTGACGATGTAGCCGTTTTTGGCATCCACGATCACCCCCGACCCCGCGCTTTGGAACTGGCGCCGCCGGACCGTTCCGCCCTCGGGCGCGTTGAAGAATCGACGAAAATAGCGATCCTCGCGCAGCGGATTGCCCGCCACTTGTTCGGTCAGTGTACCGCGCGTCGCGATGTTCACCACCGCGGGCGACGCCGCCTTGATGACGGGCGCAAGCGACGGTAGTGCAACGCTGGCCGCCCTCGCCGCCCGCAGATTGGGCATCAAGCTTGAGAGCGCGAGCGCCATGAAGAGCGCCCTGACGGGAGGCTTGCCTTTCACGTATTTCATGTACTCGGTAAGAGTTTGCGGCCGGAGCCAGCCGCCAAATCTCTGGGACCTCCATTCATAGGGTTGCTCAGAATCGCCCCGCGTCGACATCCTCGATGAAGCGGATGAGCCCGGTCATGTAGATCTCTTGATCATCGTAGATCGCGAGATGACTGCCGTTCGGGCAGTAAAGATAACGGCCATGGCGAACGCGCTCGGCGATCAGCTTCATTTGTGCCGGCTCCATGGTGTCGTAGTGCGCCCCGATGGCAAGCGTCGAGACAGCGATCTTGGCCAAGTCGGCCGTGCGGTCCCAATTGACAAGCTTTCCGCTGGCACCCATTTCACTTGGCCCTTGCATCGGGATGTAAATCTTCTTGTTGATCTTGCCGAAAGCGCGCAACACCGGATCAGGCCACTCGGCGGGTGGCATGCGCAGGATATGCTGATCGTAGAAATTGCCGAAAAGCAGCTCCTCGTAGCGTGGATCCTCGTATTTGCCGGCCGCCTCGAGACCCTGAATTTCGGCCAGGACTTTCGGATCCATTGCCGGCATCAAGACCTCTCGAGCATAGCGGTTGTATGCCGGAATGCTTGGGACCATGTTCGAGATGATGAGGGCCTTCAGGTTCTGCTGATACTTGAGGGCGTATTCGACGGCGAGGATTCCGCCCCAGGAGTGGCCCAGCAGGTAGAAATTTCTCTTGTCGAGTCCCAGTGCCTGACGCACCTGCTCGACTTCCTCGACGAAGCGCGGCAGTGCCCAGAGGTCCGGCAGGTCCGGCTGGTCGCTGTAGGCCGAGCCCAGCTGGTCGTAGTAGTAGTACTCGATGCCGGCACCGGGGAAATACGCGTCCAGCGCCTCGAAATATTCGTGGGTGACACCCGGTCCGCCATGCAGCAGCAGCACCTTGATGCGCGGATTATTGCCAACCCGCTTGGTCCAAACCCGAAAGGGGCCCTTGGGTGTCTGGACCGTGATCATGCGGACGCCGCCGGTCAGTACATCCCCGCGGCCCGCCCGGTCGAAATATGAGCCGAGCCGAGGGGTGTTCTCGGCGACGGCGGATCGGCCGCACAGTAGCGCGGCCAATACCAAGAATAGCGCGCGATAATGCCACATCGACAGAATCTCCCCTGGGGGCGGCCGCACCGAGAGTAGCACGCCATGAGAAACGCGCCACGAGGGGCCGCGTGCGGAACTTTTAGCGGTAGAATCGACGCCGCCATGAACCGCCGCATTGCGTCGCTTGCCGCGTTCCTCGTGATTGCGGCGCCTGCACGCGCCGACGTCTCGCTGCCGCGATTAGTGGGCGACAATATGGTGCTGCAGCGGGATGCGCCGCTCGAGATTTGGGGGTGGGCCGACCCCGGCGAGCGCGTACGCGTGTTTTTTCGCGGCCGCGTCCTCAGTACGCACGCGGACCTCTCCGGACAATGGTCCGCCAGGTTGCCCGCGGAACACGCCGGCGGCCCCGATGATATGCGCATCCAGGCCAAGAATAATCTGTTCCTCAGGAACATCATGGTGGGCGACGTGTGGCTGGCGTCCGGCCAATCGAATATGCAGTTTCCGATGGCTCGAGAAGGCAGCTTTGGCGGTGTCGCCGACGCCGATCGAGAAATCGCCGCGGCGAACTTCCCGCAGATCCGCTTGTTCAATGTCGATCGCGCGACGGCACTGCGGCCTGGCGCCGATGTGGGGTCCGGCGGTTGGGTCGCAGCAACGCCGGAATCGGTTCGCAGCTTCTCCGCCGTCGCGTACTTGTTCGGTTGCGAGCTGCTCCAGCGATACCAGGTGCCCATTGGGTTGATTGAATCGGCATACGCAGACACTCCCGCGGAGACCTGGGTCAGCGAGAGGTCCCTCAAGAAATTTCCCGAATTTGCCGCATCCATCGCGCGCCAATCGCGAAGCGACGTGGACGCGGACACGGAAGCCGATTCCTCCGCCTCTCCGCAATCGCCCACGGTAGTGTTCAACGCGATGATCGCGCCTCTTGCGCCATACCGCCTAAAAGGGGTGATTTGGTATCAGGGCGAAAGCAATGTGGGCCGCGCCGAACAGTATCGATCTCTGTTTCCGGCATTGATCGAGGACTGGCGCAGGAATTGGGGCTATCGTTTGCCCTTTCTGTACGTGCAGCTCCCGGGATTCGACGCCGACGGCCCTGCGCCTGCAGAGAGCGCGCGGGCCAAGTTGCGCGACGCACAGTCCGCCGCATCGCCGATTGCCGCGACCGGCATGGCGTCTGCCATCGACTTAGGCAAGCGAGATGACAATCATCCCCGGAACGAACAGGACATTGCGCACCGGCTGGCATTGGCGGCGCGCAACGTGGCATATGGGGAGCCCGTGGTCAGTTCGAGCCCCACTGTGCCGCGATAGACGCCCGAGGGATTCGCTCATCGAGGCCGGGGCACGAAATCTATCGCGAGTTGACCACCTGCAAATCGGTATCGATGGCGCTGTAGGGCGCGCCGAACCTGAGCCGCCGCAACAGATGCGGCGTCAATCCCCGCGCCGCCGCGTCGACGTCCAGGCCCGCCACATGATCGGCAAGACGTGTAACCGCGAGCCCCGGATGGCCGCAGACATTGATGCGCTCAAACGGGGCAAGATCGAGCGAGACGTTGAGCGCCATTCCGTGATAGCTCGCGCCGCGGCGGATTCGCAAGCCGACGCTGGCGAGTTTGGCGCCCCGGATGTATACCCCCGGCGCCGCGCGCGATCCTTCGGCCGTCACACCGAGCTCGGCGACAAACCCGATCACGGCATCTTCGAGCGCCATCACCAACTCGCGCACGTTCATGCGGCGGCGGCGCAAATCGAGGAGCGGGTACACCACGAGTTGTCCGGGTCCGTGATAAGTAACCTGGCCGCCCCGATCGATCTGCACCACGGGGATGTCACCCGGCGCGAGCAAGTGCTCGCGGGCGGCGTTCACGCCCAAGGTGAATATCGGCGGATGTTCGACGAACCAGATTTCATCCGGTGTCGAGCTGTCGCGGTCGTCCGTGAACCGCTGCATCGCCCGCCAGGTCGGCTCGTATGGCGCGGACCCCAGATGCACGAGTCGCGGCAGATCGCTCACGAGTCGTGATCCGTGGCGCCGCCCGCCGCGCGCGGCGCACCCAACCGGGCATTGTCGAGACCGGCATTGTTGCGCGCCAGCGCCTGTTCCGCGCGATAACTCGAGCGTACCAAGGGACCCGACACGCATTCCAAGAACCCCAACGCCAGCGCCCACTCGCGGTACCGATCGAATTCCTCCGGCGTCACGAACTTCTCGACGGCCAGGTGATTCGGCGTCGGGCGCAAGTACTGCCCCAGGGTCAGGAGGTCCACCGATGCGGCGCGCAAATCCGTCATGGTCTCGCGAATCTCCGCGTCGGTTTCGCCCAAGCCCAGCATCAGGCTCGTTTTGGTCAGCACCGCCGGTCGATACCGCTTGGCCGCGCGCAGCACGGCGAGAGTCTGCTCGTAGCCGGCGCGCGGATCGCGCACCGGATGCGTCAGACGCCTGACGGTCTCGACGTTTTGGGCAAAGACATCCACGCCCGCATCGAGGACGGTGTGCACATCGCGCAAGACACCGCAAAAATCGGGTGTGAGCGCCTCGACGGCGGTGCCGGGATTGCGCCGCTTGATCGCCTGAACGGCCGCGGCGTAATGCGCCGCGCCGCCGTCGGCCAGGTCATCGCGGTCGACGGAGGTGAGCACCACGTACTTGAGACGCATCAGCGCGACCGAACGCGCGACGTTTTCCGGTTCCTCGGCGTCCAGCCAGCCGCGCGGATTGCCGGTATCCACCGCGCAAAATCGGCACGCGCGAGTACACACCGCACCCATTAACATAATGGTCGCCGTCCCCGCGTTCCAGCATTCGCCGATATTCGGGCATTTCGCCTCTTCGCATACCGTGCTCAAGCGGTGCTCGCGCACGATCTGCTTGACGGCGGTAAATTCTCTGCCGGCGCCTATGCGTGCGCGCAGCCACCCAGGCTTGCGCAGCGTCGTGGCGGGGGCTGCGGGTTGCGCGCCGCGCGTCGCGGACTTCGGCCGCACCCCGTCCTTGATCGCCGTGAAGCCCTGCGGGGTCGTGTATTTGTCGCCGCTGCGCGCGAGCGGCTGCTCCGGCAGGATGGGGATGCCCTTGAATTCCGACATGCCGCCATTCTACTCCTTAGGACGGCGTCGAGTTCAGCGCCTCGAGACGCTCCGGCGTGCCGACATCGTCCCAGGCCCCGCCGTACAATTGCGCGGAACAGCGCCTGCCCGCCATCGACCGCACCAGCAAGGGCTTCAATGGGAAAACGCCGTCCGTGCAGCCGGCAAAGAAAGCGCGTCGATACATGGCGATGCCGGAAAACGTGAATTGCCGGGCGGCCGCCGCCAGCGCCACGCCCTGCTCGATCCCGAAATCGCCCAACGGGTGCTGAGACGGGTTCGGCACCAGCACCAGATGCGCATCCATGCCGGCACCGAGCGCCAGCGTCTCGAACGGAAAATCCGTGCGGATGTCGCCGTTGACCACGGCGAAAGGTCCGGGCTCCAGGTGCGGCAATGCGCGGAATATTCCGCCGCCGGTCTCGAGCGCGCGCGGTTGCTCCTCGCTGTAGAGGATGCTCACGCCGTAGCGCGCGCCGTCGCCGAGATACTCGCGTATTTGCGGGCCCAACCAGGCGAGATTGATCACGATCCGCCGCACTCCGGCGCGCGCCAAATGGACGAGGTGGCGTTCGATCAGCGGTTCGCCGTGCACCCGCAGCAGGGGCTTAGGGGTGGTGTCGGTGAGCGGACGCAGGCGCTCGCCGCGTCCGGCCGCCAGGATCATGGCGGCGCAGGGGCCTTCGCCCGCGCTCATCCGAGCGCTCGCGTCTGGGCATCGAGAAATTCGGGTTCGATGCGCTTCGCGATGAACTCGGCGAACGGCGCAGTCTCGGGGTATTGCGCGGCGGCCGCGCCGGCGTAGCGCAGTACTCGCGGCAAATCCCCGAGGTACTGAGACTTGACGTCGCGATAGTACAGGCGCGCGAAGATACCCAGAACCTTGATGTGCCGCTGCAGCCCCGTCAGATCGAACCAGCGGATGAATTGCGCCTCGCTCGCCTCGAATGCCAAGCCCCGCGCGCGCAGCCGTTCCCGGTACTGCAAGGCCCAGGCGCGGACTCGTGCCGCCGGCCACTCGATGTAGCAGTCCTTGAGCAGAGACACCAGGTCGTAGGTCAACGGCCCCAGCACCGCGTCTTGGAAATCGAGGATGCCCGGATTGGCGCTCTCGGTCACGAGCAGATTGCGCGAATGATAGTCGCGATGCACGAACACGGCAGGCTGCGCCAAAGCGCATTGCGCCAGGGCGTCGAACAGGCTCTGCAACATGCCGCGTTCCGCGGCGTCCACCCGGAGGCCAAGATGACGCTGCAAGAACCACTCGGGCATCAGCTCCATCTCACGCATCAGAAGCTCGCGCCCATAGCGCGGCAGCCCGCGGATCGCGGCGCTATCGGCCGTTTGCATGGCCGCCAATGCGCCGAGCGCATCTGCGTACAGCCGCTCCGCCGCGTCGAGACTGTGCAGCTCGTCGAGATAGAGCCGCTTGCCCAAGTCCGACAGGAGAACGAATCCCCGCTCATCGTCTCGCGCCAGAATCACGGGCGCATTCAGCCCGATCTCGAGCAAGATTCTCGCCACCGTCAAGAACGGGCCGATGCTCTCCCGCTGCGGCGGGGCATCCATCACGATGAAGGTTTCCGCATCGCGGGTGAGGCGAAAGTAGCGGCGAAAGCTCGCGTCGGCGGAGGCGGGCTCGATGCGGCTGCCCGCGAATCCCAGGTCATCGAACACCCATCGAGTCAAATCCGCCAGGCGGGAATCGCTTGCATCCGGTAGACCCATGCTTGACCATTCACACACCGCAAATCTTGCGGCGGCCGCTAGTATACCGACTAAGGAGCCTGTCCGACTCATGATGCGCCTACTGCGGCCGCCCCGCATTTTGTCCATGGCGTTGCATGATCGAGCCGCATTCATCGTTTTCTGCCTCGCGGCCGCGGTTACGGTGCGCGCCGGAGACATGTGCCCCGCGCCGCCGAAGTACCACGTGCCGATCGCTTCCGGCATCGCGGCCGACGATCATCGGATTCACATCGACAGCGACGCCGCCGAGATCGACGCCGACCGCAATGCGGTCTTGAGCGGGCACGTCAAGATCCGCCAGGATGCGCGCAGCATCGACTCGGATTCGGTCATCTACGACGAAACGACCGGCCGCGTCTCAGTCAAGGGGAGCGTCGACTTTCTGGACCCGAAACTGCGGATACGCAGCGACGCCGGCAGCTACGATACGGACGGCTCCGCGACGTTCGACACGGCGAATTTCCAGCTGATGGACCGCAACGGCCGCGGTTTCGCAGAGGACATCGCC
>Ga0210394_10008819_pt1 | contig 10287 bp, 7 predicted proteins | sample IncBWC12MmetaG_FD_160121 | JGI IMG/M metagenome (GOLD analysis project Ga0210394, IMG submission 160121) | Forest soil microbial communities from Barre Woods Harvard Forest LTER site, Petersham, Massachusetts, United States - Inc-BW-C-12-M | ecosystem: Environmental > Terrestrial > Soil >...
GAAGAGATTGATTTTGATAAGTGACGTGCCGGACTTGGAAGAGTTGTGGCCATTGTTGACCTCTCAGGGATTCGGCGCGGCGTTGTACGATACTTGGCGGAGACTCCGTTTTTTGTTCTTGATTCCCACGTTCTCTTTTCCTGCTATCGAAGATTGAACTCTAGAAAAGCAAGCTTCCTCAGAAAAACTGATTGAGGTCATCGGCACTTCCAGGTGTTCGAGTTTCTTCGTTTTCGCTTCCAATAGAAAGACGATCCGAACATTGTCACTCTTGCGCTAGGGAGTCTCGCACGAACGTGCAAAACAGAACAGCAGGTCCAATTGTACAAAAGGGGACAGCGCACGGCCTCGAGAATACCAATAATGTGGTGCTGCACACTGATCAAGAGCAATATTCTTTCAAAGAATTGGCAGTCTGGCCGGTAAACAATGCGAATCGCCGAATTGCCAAGAGTCTCCACGTAAGGCAGTTGGTGGGGGTGGTGGCTTAAATCTTTCACTAGGGTGGAACTGGATGAAAGCTTGGGACCGCGGGCGTAACGCAAAGGAGCAAGCAATTGTCAAAATCCTCAGGGCGCGCAGGCACGGTGAAGGTGGTTATCGCCGACGGAAGTCAGCTGAGCTGCCAATTGATAGCGGCGGCGGTGCGTCGGGGCCGCTATAAAACCAGGGTGGTTGGGTACGCGACCGACGCGGCCGGAATTCGCGAGGGACTCCTGGAGAACGATGCGGATGTAGCAGTCATCGGTGCTCGGCTAGAAAACGAAGACCTGGCGGGTTTCCATGTGACGCGGGAGATACTGGCTTCGCGCTCCAAGCCCAGCGTCATCATGATACTTGATTCGAACAAACCTGCCATGGTGGTCGAAGCATTCCGGGCTGGGGCTTCTGGAGTGTTCTCTCGGGATCAATCGTCGGAGTTGCTTTGCAAGTGCATCCACGCGGTACACAAAGGACAAGTATGGGCGAGCAGCAAGGAATTGCACTTCGTGATCGAAGCCCTGGGCCAGGCACCATTGGCCAGGTCATTTTCTGTGCGAGGAACGGCACTGCTTACAAAAAGGGAAGAAGGGGTCGTCCACCTGGTAGCGGAAGGTATGACCAATCGTGACATTTCCCAAGAACTGAAGCTCAGTGAGCACACTGTCCGGAACTATTTGTTCAGGATCTTCAACAAAGTAGGCACTTCGAATCGACTTGAGCTGGCTCTCTATGCGATCGACCGAAGGGAAGGCCAGGAGCAGCAGAATGTGCTGGCTGGCATGGATGAGCTGCACACCGTTGCGAATCAAGCTGTTTCCTCCCGGCGCGCCTGATCAGCACGCCCTGCTGGGCGAACTTCATTTACGTCCCTCCGATTCTGAATGATTGCCAGTACGGAATTTCGCTAAAGGCTGAAGACTGTTTGAAGTGTCGTGAGATATTGTGACAGCTATTCGTTCTGGCGAACCTCCAATTCCGTAAAATACTGGGATGGCCGGGCTACCGGGTCTAGCGGCACGAAATTGATGAAGCCGCTACGCTCGAAAAGCGCTGGGGGTTGCGAGCCCATCCACGAAGCGTCTAACCAGTACGAAACACCGCCGCGCCCTCTCAACCCAATTCCCAAGCACTTGGAGTAAACTTCCCGAAGTATCGTCAAAGCATGGAAGGGCGATTCGCTGGGGCAATCTCATCTATCGCAAGACCGCCCGCAACCTCAATCCCATGATGGCCACCGCCGCGAAACTCTGATATGAGCTTCTACCTATGGGTCAGCCTCGCAGTGTTTGCCCTCGTGGCCTGCGACCTCATCACCGGGAAAACGACATTGGGTGGTCGTGGGACCTTCTTTATGCGGGCGGGCGCCACTCGGCGCGATGACCCCAAACATTTTTGGATAGGTGTCGCGTGGAGAACGGCGGTCGCGATAGGTTTAGCCGCTCTGGCGTTTTTTCACGTTCCCGATCCAGGCCCAAGGTGATGTTGAGGGATGTTGTTGAGCACGTGCATTTGGCCATCAGCCTCAACACTCGCCGTCATGGTTTCTTGCGACGAAGCCAACGACTTCGCGAAGCGTCACTGCTTCGTCCCAAGCGGTCTCAACTGCGTTTCTTGCTACTTGTTGTTTCTTCGCTATTTTCTCCTCCAGGATTTATCGACCTAAATTCTGTTGCTACGTTCACTCGACCGTCTCTGCCGCGCTGCGAATCCAATAGCTTGCCGTCTCGCGGCTAATGCCGAACATCTCCGCGTGGGCTGTCATGGCTGCATCCACTAACTTTTTCGCGCTCTCGTACATGGCGTCTTCCTTCACGCAGCGTTCAATGTCTTGTTTCGCTGCCTCTTCGGTTGCGTATGTGCCTACTCGCACTCCCCACGGGTCAATTACGGCGAACTCACTTCCGTCAGTTTCTACGCGATATTCCTTGCTCATGTTTTTTACCAGAGAGCTACTATACTCCAAACGATAAGAGCGAGAAACGGAACGATTTCAGCAACCAGCAGCACGAGGAGCACAGATCGTCTTAAGTCTTCGTCTGGAATGAAGAAGTATGCGAGTTTGTCTCTTAGTTGCGTGAGCGCGGGAACTGCGAGCCTTCCCTCTGACCGGCCGCGCCCTCCGCTGTTGAGGAAGCGCCGATTTTCTCACCGAGCCGTGTCCAACGTAGCATTGCAAGTCAACCTTCGAGCACTATCCAAGCGGGAGCGTGATCGCTCGAGTTTTCCTCACCGCGAACCCATCGGTCTATTCCCCCGTGCACGAGTCGATCGCACACTGTTGGAGAGAGAAGGAAATGATCCAGCCGCATCCCCTTGTCTAAAGGCCACCGATTACGCTCGTAGTCCCAGAACGTCCAGAGCGGCCCCTCGGGTTGCAGTTTGCGCAGAGCGTCCGTCCAGCCCTGAGCTAGCAGCCGAGCATACGCCTGGCGACTCTGAGGTTGAATCAAAGCGTTGTTATCGAGAGATCGTGTTGGATAGATGTCCTGCACAGTCGGTACGACGTTGTAATCGCCGGCCAAGACGATAGGTACGCCGGCCTTCATGAGTTCCGCACCGTGCTCGATTAAACGTTCAAACCAGGCCAATTTGTAATCGAATTTCGGGCCGGGTTGAGGATTTCCGTTCGGTAGGTAGATGGAACTGATCAGCACACCATTTACCGCCGCCTCGATATAACGTGCCTGGCGATCCTGAGGATTCCCAGGCAAGCTGGAGCGCGTCAGCACCGGATCGTACTCCCGCGCCAGGATCGCCACGCCGTTCCAGGAACGTTGGCCTAGCCAGACTCCTCGATAGCCGAGGTCACCAAGGGCACTCGCCGGAAATGCTCGCTGCTCGGCCTTGAGCTCCTGGAGGCAAACGACGTCGGGCTGCGCCCTTGCGAGCCACGCCGTGAGATTATGCAGACGCTTGTTGATGTTGTTGATGTTGAAAGTGGCGATCTTCAAGGGTCCGGCCTCACGCGAAAAGACCATTCTGTCCCGACCCAAGTGTCACACGGCAAGTACTTCGTTTGCGTAGGACGCGTTTTGAATGAGCTAGGCATCGCCGTCGAATGTAGTTTGACCGAACCTCAACCCGCTCACCAGCCCGATGGGATCAGTACTGGAAAACGCCCATCGCAGCTGCTATGCCGAACAAAACACGACCGAGCCACTGTACGACATCAAAGTGGATCGCTCCCGGATCGACCATCCGGAAGTACGAGGTGGTCGGAAACAGAAGTAGAACGATAGCGTAGACTTCTGACTTAGGCGATGCCAACAGACCGGGATTTCGTCGCATGCTATGCCCACGGACCGAATGGAACGAAACGCCACTCCCTCACTTAGCTCGACGCAATCTTGCGCCCAAAACCACGTTTCTCGAACTTGCCCGGGCCACTCAGAGTTGGCGCCTCCCTGGCGAATCTGACCGGGCCTTCCCCCAGCCGACGGAGACTTTTACACACACGCTTTCAGCGGGTCGGTCACCCTTCCCGTTGTCGAGCATAACTACGGTGGCAACTGAGCGAGCTCCACCGGCGGGACTCGCACGCACTGGAAGGTCAAGTAGCATCGCTGCTCTATGTCGTTCATGTCAAATGCGCTCTTAATCTAATTTTGGCGAGGCACAGCAAGAAAAATCTCAAACCGCCAGCCCGCGAGACGATGCTGGTGCGATCTCGAAATTGGCGAACGCGGGTAGCTATTCGTAGCGTAAGGCAACGATCGGATCGACACGCATCGCGCGGCGCGCGGGAATGTACGATGCGAGAAGCGCGACGACAGAAAGCAGCGCGGCAACGCCGACAAATGTCAACGGATCGGTCGCGCTAACGCCAAAAAGGAGAGTAGCTGTCACGCGCGTGATGGCCAGCGAGACACCAATGCCGATCAGCACGCCGAAAGCCGCCATGCGTGCACCTTGACCTAGGATCAAACGCAGAACGTTGCCGCGTTGGGCACCCAGCGACATACGAATTCCGATCTCCTGGGTGCGGCGGGTAACGGAAAAGGCCACCACTCCGTAGATGCCGACGGCAGCAAGAGCCAGAGCAGCGGCCGCGAATAGTCCCACAAGAAGAAGCAGAAAACGGCGATCCGCGAGCCAGCCGCCCATCTCCTGCGCAAAAGTGGAGAATTTGACAGGGGCATCAGGAGCGAGATCGTGGAAAATACCGCGCGCGACAGAAACGATCTCAGCCGGTGGTGCGGCGGTGCGCATAAGAATGGTGGGCGATGAATTGCTATTCAATCCGCGCTGGCGGTAATCAACGTAAATAATAGGGCTCGCCGGACGGTCGAGGCCTTCCGCGCGGACATCGCCAACGATGCCAACGATCGTTTGCGGCTTCAAGTTGCCGTCCATATTGCCGAAGTTAATCATTTGACCGATGGGGTCCTGATTGGGCCATTGTTGGCGAGCCAAGGATTGACTGATGACGGCAACATGGGGCGAGTTCAAGTCATCCTGTTCGCCGAACATTCGTCCACGGATAAGCGGAATTCGCAGCGTGCGGAAGTACTCTGCGCTTGCGACGCAATACAACGCGTGTCCAAGCTGAGAAGGGCTTTGAGCCATGCGCCCCCATTCATCGAAAGTGGCGGGTGACTTTTGGCCATTGAGTATGAGAAATCCGCCGTCAGCAAGATTGTCGCCGGCCGCAGCCGGAAGGGCTCCAGCCAGACCCACAGTTTCGGCGCCCGGAATCGTGCGAAGCCGGGCCAATATATCGTCCATTTGATGGATTTGCCGCGCGATGGCTGTCTGGTCCGTCCCCCACAGACCTTGCGGGACTGGAGGCGAAAACTCCATGGTGATCAGGTTTTCCTGGCGAAATCCAGGACTGGTGGAGATGAGCCGCAAAAAACTGCGGCCGAGAAGGCCTGCCCCGACCAAAATCACGAGCGTGGTGGCAATTTCGCCGATCACCAAAAAGCCGCGAAGCCGCTGGCTGGATTCGCCACCACTATAACTGCGAGAGCCGGCGCTCAAGGCTCCCCGGAGATCTCGAGTGCCAGCCCGCCAAGCGGCAAGGAGCCCCAGCGAAACGGCCACAGCCACAATTGCGGCCAATGCGAACAACAGAACCGATGTATTGATGGCGATGCCTTGCTGCCGCGGCAGATTCGTCGGAAGAATTGCGCGAAGCACCTTGACCGCCCAAGTCGCAATCAAAATCCCCAGTCCACCGCCGAAGAATGAAAGCGCAAAAGACTCAGCGAGAAACTGCTGAATGAGACGGCCGCGGCCGGCCCCGAGCGCCGCACGCAGAGCCAGTTCTTTGCGGCGGGCGGACGTGCGGGCGATAAGTAAGCCAGCGACATTGGCGCATGCTACCAGGAGCAACAGGCCGACCGCTCCCAGAAGCGTGAGCAGAGCGGTGCGCACATCACCGACCATGGCGTCGGCGAGAGGCACTACCGCAGCGTCGCTGAGGTCCACTTCTTTTCCGTACTGATCTTTTATGCGGTGAGCAATCCCGCTGAGATTCGCGCGCGCCTGCGCTACGGTGACCCCATCGCGGACGCGGCCGAGACCTCGCCAATTATGCGCCGTGCGGCTGGGAATCTCCGGGTCGAGTTCGCGGGGAATCCATGCGGCGACGCCGGACGGAAAATCGAATCCCGCCGGCATAACCCCGACAACCGCATAGACTCCTCCCTCCATGGCCAAGTGGAACTTGGAGAGATCCGCTGTACCACCTAAATACCTCTGCCAATAGCCATAGCTGATAATCATTGCCGGCGCACCGTGCAGGCGTTGCTCGTCCGAGGCAAAAGCGCGGCCGAGAAAGGGCTCGACTCCGAGGGTCTTAAAGAAGTCGCTGGAGACTACGGCGATGTTGACCCGCACAGGCTCGGTGCCGCCGGATATGGATGACAACCCAAAGCCATAACCCGCCAGACTTGCGAACGTGTTGTTCTGTGCACGAAAATCGTCGAAATTCGGGTCCGCCAAGTCCATTCGGTGGCCGTTAGGAGCCTGTTCCCACACGCGCACAATTTGCTGGGGCTTCGGATAAGGAAGCGCGCGCAGCAGAACGGCGTCCACAACCGAGAAGATCGCAGTGGAGGCGCCGATGCCCAAAGCCAGCGTCACTATCGCGATGATCGTGAAGCCCGGTTTCTTGATGAGCGTGCGAAGCGAGTACTTGATGTCCTGCCACAGCGACTCCATCGGAATCCCTCCTGCGTTGATTGTCGCGGCCGGGCATGAATATGCCATGCAGCCGATGGTTAGCTATAAGGACGAACAAAACCACGTTTTGTTCCGTGGATTTTAAGAGTTCTTGGGTAGGGGTCACGGGATTGATGAAGTGAAGGCCCTGCATATATCATGGTCGAGCGAGCCGATATTATTTATGAAGTCGAGTGAGGGGAGCCGACCTCTGGTAACGTTAGCTCAAGATCATAAACAGGATGCGAAGGAATCCATTTTCCTCAGCGGAAACGCTGTCCAAAGAGACGCCGCAAGGCTCTGATCACAGCGACAGGATTGAGTTCCTAAGGCGTTCTCGATGATGTCTTGCCTTTACATTAGCCCGAAAGGATAATCCGCCTAAAGTTTGCTTGCATAGTCTGGAACGCCAGTGATCAGATTTGTAGTGCTCTCTACGATTTTCGTGACTGGGTTGTACTGCAAAACCCAGGGTCTCCCAAATACGCATTGGAAGTTTCAAGACCACCCTCCAAAAGCAGGTATCTCAGCCTTTGTTTACCGGGAAACTACACATGCGAAATAGTCTTGCTGCCCGTAGCCTCCGATTTTCCGCGAGCTTGGTTCTCGGATTACTGGTTGGCCGAACTGGGCTTGCGGTTGATGCTCCCAGCTATGCCCGTCATGTCGAGCAATGGGGCGTTCAGGAACTGATACTGCGGTCGGCGCCGGGGCACCTGTTGTGGTGGTCAGTCGGGGGAGAACTCGTCGGGGAAGCGCCAGCGCGTCTGCGCTTTCTGAGGTGGATTATGTTGGAAGCGCCTTACACCGAAATGGAACCGGCTTCGGGCCTCGTCAATGATGGTACTCCGTTGGTAATCGCGCTGGCTAAGCCTGGTTCCTATTACTTGTTTCACTTCGCTCAAGCCAAGGAGGCTTCCGACTGGAATATCGGGTCTTTCGGTCCCGCCACGCCGTCAAATCCCCTCCCGCTGAAGCCTCTGCGATTTGCGGAATTCAAGCGTCCGCCCATTCCGGAATTTCACGTCGGCGAAGGAATTTTTCGGGTCGACATGATCGACACTTGGAACATGAAAGTGTACTGTCTTGGATACACGTCTGGCCCAACTCAGAAGTTTCAGCCGCAACTCTCTCCGGGCCTAATGGGGTTTGTCAAGGTCGACCACGCAGAGCCCGGCCAGCCCGCGGGCTCCGTAGCCGAGTTGATGGATCAATTCGGATCCCGCCCTCGACCCTCTCATTGAATTGGTGGCGATTCATCTGTGCCAACGGAAAATTCCGTCCGGCCCTTGAAGCGCGCGCCAAAGGCCATGTAACAGTGTTACATGGCCTTATCTTCGTAAGATCTCGCGCCTGAACGTCGACCTGGATGCCGCTGATTCTTAAGCTTCTCGCCGCCGATATCATTTTGCACTGCAACGTCAAGTAGCATCGCTTCTCCAGGTCGCTCATTTCAAATGCGCTCGCAATTTTGGCGAGGGTACAGCGCTGAGCTGGCGGCACTTATCGCAAGTCAAAGCGCTTTGAATGGAAGAATAATGGAAAAATGGAACCGCTTCGGCATCGAACTTATGCACTAATTCGCTGGCCAAACCAGTCAGGGCGACTGGCCTAAACGTGTCTTGCCGCAGGGCATGGCTTGCCGTCGTGTCCCTTGGCCCTGTGGTGCTTAATCTCGGCGTATAAGCTCTCGCGTCGTTCTTGCACTTCTGCGCGTTCTTTGTCCCCATGCACCAGATCAGGACTGAGCAGATTGAGTTTGTTATTCAAGGCGATGAGCTGACTCACCAGTTCGTCTTTCACTTGGCAGTTCATCAATTCATTGTACCCACTATCGAGGCCCAGTTGGGTACATTCGGAAGGGGTCTTGTCCTTGGCCATGTGCGTGGCGGCCCACATCGAGTCCGTGACGACTCCGGTGAGCGATTGTCCACGAGGTACGCACGCATCCCGGCTGGCCGACTAGCGTTGCCGCCGCGCTGTCGTCGGGTTGTGTGAGAGTCACAATGGCGGGCATGCGTGGGAGGTAGTCTCGGAAGGGCTCGAATCGCGGCAAAACACTTGCTTAAGGATGAGGAAGAAGGAGTAAATAGATTGTCCGTTTTTTGCTACAAGTTTCTGCTTTTCCTCTACTTTGCGCTCGCTCCGACAAGTTTTGATAAAATTGTTCAAAGACTTCTGAGCAAGACGTCGCAGGTTTGAATCCTGCCGCTGATTTAGTCTACCCATCGTGACCGTCGGTGATACTCTCCACCTCCAATGCCGCCCAAGTCAATCACGACGGCGATGATCAAAATCAGCAGATTAACGCCCGTTGTGGGCTGTCTCGTATTCACCATCCAGGCGTACGCAAGAGTTGTTAGCGGCAGGAATAGGAACCCGAGCAGAGGCAAAATTAGCCCGTGATATGCGCGTTGCAGATAATTTGAGAATATGAATAACAGCAGTAGTGCGATCCGAGGAAAAGCCAGAAAAAGGATTAGCAAGAGACAAGGCATTCAACTCCTCCTACAACCGGATAGAAACCTATCAGGTTCCAGCCTGTGCACCACCCGGTCTCGACAGGGTAAGCAGTCACTTCACCCGAGCCTCTAGAGCGGGCATAGGATGGTGGCACATTCAAAGACTCAAATGTACCCTAGTTCCGTAGGCCCGTGATATTACCACCCAAGCGGAGTCAAACGTGGTCAGCTCGCCGGGGCGTCGAATGACGGACTCCAACGATAAGTTTCGCCGTCTCTTTCTAGATGACATAAAGCTGCTTCGTTCCGAGCTGGACCGCATCTGGGTTAGCGCGCACACATTGCGACTCGGCCACGCCATCAAGAATGACTGGAGCAGATTCATCAAAGAGCGGCACAAGTCGCGAGTTCATACTGTCGGTAGATCAATTTGGCCTTGCGCTCCGCGCCTTCCGGCGTGAAATGAGGTTTTGTGGCGAAGAAATAGTCGGCCAGCGATTCACTTTCCCTACGAATATGTGCAAACCTCGCGCCGTACCGTTTCCACGTCAAAAACCCAGCCTGGCATCGGCAAAGCTCTCTGCAGCATACACAAATTGTACCCATTGCAAGCCCAGGCTAGGCAATACACTGCTTCTAGTAGGGAGAAATGCTTACGCCATGTCCGCCGCTACCGCGATCCAACAGTCCGCCATGCGGCGTGGATTGCTTTTTTTTTCACGGTCGACAATTGCCCATTGGCGCTCACCGGGCGTTCGTCCGGTCCAACTCAAATCTCCAAGATTCCGTACCTTGTGTCCGAGGTAAGGGTTGCCGACACTCGTCGAGAACTGTCGAATGAGTTGGAATGACATATCCTTTGCGCTACGATTGGTCGACTTTGTGTCCTGGCCGGGAGGCTGGAGGTAGCATGGGCACGCTGATCCGGGACTTGCGCTATGCCGTACGGATACTGGCAAAGGTGCCGGGTTTCACGGCCGTTGCCGTCCTTACGGTCGCTCTCGGCATCGGCGCCAACACCGCCATTTTCTCCGTCGTCTATTCAGCGCTCCTACGTCCGCTGCCTTATCGGGAGCCCGGAAAGCTCCTCCATCTCGGCGAGTCGCGCAGTCAAGCGGACACCAGCACAGTTGGCGCAGACGTATCCTACCCGGACTATCTAGATTGGCAGCACACG
>Ga0210394_10008820_pt1 | contig 10287 bp, 10 predicted proteins | sample IncBWC12MmetaG_FD_160121 | JGI IMG/M metagenome (GOLD analysis project Ga0210394, IMG submission 160121) | Forest soil microbial communities from Barre Woods Harvard Forest LTER site, Petersham, Massachusetts, United States - Inc-BW-C-12-M | ecosystem: Environmental > Terrestrial > Soil >...
CTTCATGCTCGCTCTCCCCCGGCGTTCCCGAAGCTTTTAGGTTGATGGCCGAGCGGCCTGACCCGGCCTAGGCCTCGCGGGACCCCGAGGCGAGAACCCGTGCCGGGCCGTCCACCTCGCCCTCGAGTACCGCGGCATTCCAATCGCGGGGCGTGCCCCTTTTGGTCTCGGCGGCGGCCAGTTCGCGCGCCTGCCTGGCCGTTTCGGCGACCAAGGTGACGAAGAAAAAATCTTCGCCGCCGGCGACCATCGTACAGCTGAACTTGATCATCTCCAAAATTCCTTATGGCTGGCGGCAGTGCGGCATGACCTCCTTGGCGAACAAGGTCATGGTCTGTCGGACCATGGCCGGGTCCATCAGACCGCCCTGGTTGAAATAGCAGATGAACTCGTCCATGCCGTATTCGCGGCGCAATTCCTCGACCCGGGCGATGCAATATTCGGGATCGCCGAACACTCCCATCTCGCGGTCGATGTCGGAGAACGTCACGCGGTCCATGCGGGCCAGCACCTGGCGGAACGCCTCGAAGCTCTTGACGTCATGGTTCCCCAACGGCCGCAGCCGTTCCCCGGCCTCGCGCATGAAGCGCATCAGACCCGGCTCGCATTCCGCGCGCGCTCGATCGCGGCTCGACGACACATGCACCGGGAAGGCGAGCGCCGTGTCGCACGGACTTTCGCCCAAGCCCTCGCGGTAGATCCCGAGACCGGCCTTGAGCTTGTCCGGCGGATTGATCATCGGGGTGGCAAAGATCGGGAAGCGGCGGCGCGCGGCGAACGGGAAGGTGTCGGGGCTGTTGGCGGCGATGCGCACCGGCGGATAGGGCGATTGCAGCGGCCGCGGCACCACGCTCAGTTGATGCGCGCGAAAGTATTTCCCCTCGAACGAAAAGGGTTCGTGCGTCCACGCGCCGATGATGAAGTCGAGCGCCTCGTCGAAGCGCTCGCGGCTTTCCTCCTGCGGGATGCCGTAGCCGGCATAATGCTGTGGCGCGGTGCCGCGGCCGACGCCGAGTTCGAGGCGGCCGTTGCTGAGGATGTCGGCGACCGCGGCTTCCTCGGCGATTTTGACCGGATTGTGCATCGGCAACAACGTGACGGCGGTGCCAAGGCGGATGCGGCTCGTCCGCTGGGCGGCGGCGGCCAGCACCATCAGGGGATCGGCAAGTATCGAGAAGCCGCGACTGAAATGAAGTTCGCCGAGCCATACCGTATCGAACCCGAGGACATCGCCGAGCTCTATTTGCGAGAGAATGTCCTCGTAGCGCTGTTGCTCGGAATATCCGGGAGGGCAGGGCAATTGGTCGAAGAACCCAAAGCGCATGTCGTCCCCTATGAGGCTATTGGGGATTTTTCCCGTAGGACCGGATAGCACGGCCTGATCGGCCGGAGCAAGTTGCGAAAGGCGCGATCCGGGGCGCCGCACAGGGAAGACGAAGTAGGTGCGTTCTGTTAGAACCGATTTCGAACGGGTTTCTACGCCGGTGCCGGCCCCTCACCCCAACCCTCTCCCCGTGTCCACAGTCTTGGTGCCACTTGGGAGAGGGAGGGACGCGCGCGAAGCGTGGGAGGGGTGAGGGGCGGGCGCCCGTGCGAGCCGACGTGACCTACCTATCCAGATCGCTGTGAGGTCGCATGGATGATGCTCTCGGGCTGCCGAAAGGCGCCTTCACCAAGATCGACGGCGACGAGGATGAGCTGTTCTACGAGGAGCCGCGGCTGGTTTATCACATCGACGACAACGCCGTCGCCGCGCTGACGGATTTCTACCGCGCCCAGCTGCCGAAGGGTGGCGTGCTCCTCGATTTGATGAGCAGCTGGGTCAGCCATCTGCCGCCCGAGATCCCATACGCCGAAGTGATCGGGCTTGGCATGAACGCTGCCGAGCTCGCCGCCAACCCGCTTCTCGCCCGATGGTTCGTCCAGAACCTCAATCGCGACCAATCGCTGCCGCTGGCCGATGCCAGCATCGACGCGGCGATGATCTGCGTCTCGGTGCAATATCTGGAGGAGCCCGTCCTCGTACTGCGCGAGGTCGCCCGCGTGCTGCGCCCGGGGGGGCCCGTCGTGATCAGCTTCTCGAACCGGTGCTTTTGGACAAAGGCCATGGCGATCTGGCGCGCCCTCGACGATGACGGCCATGCTGCGCTTGTCGAACGCTATCTGCGCCATGCCGGGTTTACGGGCATCGAAACCCATCGCCTCGCCGAATGGGTGGAGGATCAGAGTGATCCGCTGATCGCGGTGGTTGGCCGATGCCCCGGCAGTCGATCTCCTGGCGACCGAACCCCTTGACCGCCCGGCGCGGCGGGCCTCAGTCTGGGGGGTGGGAGGAACCCGGCGAGGCGAAAGCCCAAAGCCATGTACCTCACTGGGCCGGGTACGATTACTGAGCCATGTACCATTACATCGTCCGTCGCCTGGCCTTCGGCGCGCTCACTGTGATCGGCGTGTCGATCGTCGTCTTTTTTGTGTTGCGGGTCCTGCCCGGCGACCCGCTCATTGCGATTTTCGGCCCGGAAGGCTTCACCAAGCTGAGCGAGGCTGATCGCGCCGGCTATATGGCGCAGCTCGGTTTAAGCGATCCCTTGATCGTGCAATATCTGCACTGGATCGCGGATATCGCGCGCGGCAGCCTCGGCCATTCGTTTTTCCGCGCCGAAAGCGTTGCCGAGATGATATCGCGGCGCGGCCCCTTGACCGCGGAGATCGCGCTCATTTCGGTTGTCCTCTCCTGGATTGTCGGCATCCCGGTGGCGATCGTCAGCGCGCTGCGCCCCAACAGTTTGGGCGACAACATTTCCCGCTTTATTAGCATCCTGTTCCTCGCCGTGCCGGGCTTCTGGTTTGGCATGCTGATCGTCTTGGCCTCGCTCTTCTGGTTCGGCTACCGGGCGCCGCTCGCCGGCGCCTCGTTATTGGTGAACCCCTGGGATAATTTGCAGATCGTCATCGGACCGGCGGTGGTGCTCGGGATGGGACAGGCCGCCTATATCGCCCGGATGGCCCGATCGAGCCTCCTTGAAGTGATCCGCGAGGATTACGTGCGCACCGCGCGGGCCAAGGGGCTGAACGGACGCAGGGTAGTCAGCCTTCATGCGCTGCCGAATGCGCTTCTGCCGGTCATCACCCTATCGGGCATCCTCTTGGGATTTGTGCTCGCCGGATCGATCCCGGTCGAGCGGGCGTTCGGTACGCCGGGGCTCGGCTATGCAATGTTTACCGCGGTCAGCGAGCGCGATGTCTTCGTCATGCAGAACCTGGTGTTTCTCTATGCCGTCGTATTCGTCATGCTGAACATCGCCGTCGATGTGACGATCGCCTGGCTCGACCCGAGGATCCGTTATCAATGACTGCGCCCTGGACTACGATTGAGCCCGCGGCCACGTACCCGATCGGACAGATTCCCGCGGCACCGGAAGCTTCGCTGCGGCGTCGGGTGGGGCGCGGGCTGTGGAGCTTCGCCAGGCGCTCGCCGCTGTCGGCATTCTGGGGCTGTATCGCGGCCCTCATTTTCGTCATGGCGCTCGCCGCGCCGCTGATCGCGCCCTACCCGCCGCTCAAATCCGATTTCCGGCACATGACGCAGCCGCCCGCCGCGCCGCATTATTTCGGCACCGACCAGATCGGCCGGGATACGCTCTCCCGGGTCATCTACGGCAGCCGGGCGTCGTTGACCGTCGCGATCGGGGCGGTCTTGTTCGGCACCACGCTCGGATCCCTCTGGGGGCTGGCGAGCGGCTATTTCGGCGGGCGCTTCGACATCGTCAGCCAGCGCATCATCGAATTTCTGCAATCCTTCCCGGATCTGATTCTGGCGATGGCGATCGCGATGGCGCTGGGCGCCGGGATCGGCACGGTGATCGTCGCCATCGCGATCACCCGCATCCCATTCGGCGGGCGGGTGATCCGCGCGGTCGTGCTGTCATTGAAGGAACTCTCCTACGTCGAGGCGGCGCGGGGCCTTGGCGCCTCGCATCTCAGAATGATGGCGCGGCACATCCTGCCGCAATGCGTCGCGCCCTATCTGATCCTGGCGACAACCCATCTCGGCGTCGCGATCATCATCGAAGCCTCGCTCGGCTTTCTCGGCGTCGGCATCCCGCCGCCGACCCCGACCTGGGGCAACATGCTGGCCGACTCATTGAATGCCGGGCTCGTGCCGCCGTGGTGGCTGGTGCTGTTCCCGGGCTGCGCGATCACCTTGACTGTGCTCGCCTTCAACCTCCTGGGCGACGGCATCCGCGACATCCTCGACCCGCGGCTGCGCCGCGCGGTGTGACGGCCGCGTCAGTTGTCGGCGTCGGCGAGCGCGATGCCCTCATATAGATCCGCGAGCGGGATTTCGGTGGCGACCGAGGCCAGCGCCAGCCTCGCATCGGCGCCCCGCAGGATTTCAGTGATCCACTGCGCGCCCGAGCGCCGGTGCAGCTCGGCATAAATTCCGTCCGAAGCGATGAACAGGATTTCTTCGACCGTTGCGATCTGCCGATAGACTGGTAATTTGATGCGGCGGTCGTGGCGCTCGGTGCTCGTCGAGAGGATCTCGACGATCAGGAACGGATCCTTGATCGCCTGCCGCCCGACCGCGTTGCCCTCGCAGGTCGCCGCGATATCGGCTTCGAAATACGTATCCGCGCGGTCGGGCCGGATCACCCCGGCTTCGGTCTGCGCGTTGCAGGGGCGCCGTTCGGCGAGCGCAGCGTCGATCCGTGAGCCCAAGCGCATCGCGAGAATCCGGTGGGCCTCCGCCGGCGGTGCCATCGCCATCGGAAAGCCGCCGATCAGTTCGTAATGCGTTTCGGTGCCGTCGTCCCAGCGGAGAAACTCGTCCAGATTCATCGGCTTGATCGCTGGCTCGGCCATGACTTATCGCGCGTCGCTCACCCGAATGGCCCATCGTACAAAATCGCCGAAGGGACCGCCATCGCGGCGGATCGGCTACGCTGTCAGCACGAAGCCACCCTGTCCCGCGGAGCGGGACAGGGGAATTGCACTTCCGGCGGTTCACGCAAGGGCGTGAACCGGCGACGCCGGACGCCCGGCTTAGGCGCGGGCGCCCTGGTAGAGCGGGCCGCGGATGATCTGGCCGGGCAACGCGTCGGTGAGGACGCCGCCGTCCAGGAGCACGGTGCCGTTGACGATGACGTGGTCGATCCCGGTCGCGCCGCGCCTGACCTCGATGCCGCCCGCCGGAAGCGTCGCCACCGGCTCGCGCGGCTTTGAAGCGATCGTGTCGGGGTCGAAGATCGTGATGTCGGCCACCTTGCCGGCCGCGATAAAGCCGCGATCGGTGATGTCGTGCATCAGCGCGGTCTTGCCGGTCAGCCGGTAGACCGCCTCTTCGAGGGTCATCACCTGCTCTTCGCGCACCCAGTGAGCGAGGAGGTTGGTGCTGGTCTCGTGCCGGTCGGCGGTGTGCGGCCGGCCGCCGCCGTCGCTGGTGCCGATGACCGTGTACTGAGAGCCGAGGATGTGCTTCTGCACTTTCGGATCATGGTTGCGGTCGATCGCCTGGAAGCAGGTCTGCAGATCCTCATCGAGCGACAAGTCGAGGAAGGCGTCCATGATGCCCTTGTTCTGCTCTTTAGCGATCTGTTCGACGCTCTTGCCTTCGAGGTGGCGGTTCTGCCCCTTCGTGGTCATGAATACTTCGACCAGGTCCCAGCGCCGGTTGAACAGGCCGCGGGCGCGACCGCGCCGGTCGGTCATCCCGCCTTCCTGGGCGACCGTGCCTTCGACCGCCTCGGCGGACATCGCCCGGCGGATTTCCGGGTCGCGGAAGGCGCGCATCCTGTCCTGATAGGGTAGCGCCATGACCTTGTCCCAGGTCGGCATGCCGCGGAAGAAGCCCTCGGGATGGGTGATGTCCTCGTCCTGCGGCACGTTGAGGCCGCGCTGCAGGTCGAAGATCGCGCCGGCGACGGTGGAGAGGCACGAGCCGTAGCAGCGCGCGCCGCTCTTGAACCCGTCCTCGAGCCACTTCAGGTGCTCGACCCACTCGTCGGGATTGCCGATCGGATCCGACATCAAGTTGTAGATCGACGGCCGACCGGTGCGCGCCGCCAGTTCGCGGGCAACCGCGCGGGTCTGCTTGGTGCCGCCCGGGGCGCCGCCGGCGACCTGGAAGACGCCGGTGCCGAGTTCGCCCAGGACGCTGGCGAGCGCCCAGCGCTCGGCGTCATCGGGCACCCCGGCGGGATCGCCGCGATCCTTGGGCGCGGTCGAGAAGCCAAGGGCGCCATCATACATCGCCTCGCGGATCAGGCGCTGCATTGCAGCGATTTCCGGTTGTGTCGCCTCGCGCTCGGCGGCGGCCTCGCCCATCACGTAGCGCCGGATGCCGGAATGGCCGATCAGCGTGCCGACGTTGATGCCGCGCTTTTTGCCGAGCGCATCGAGGTAGTCGCCGACCGACTCCCAGGTCACATCGACGCCGGCCTTCAATACCGGCAGCGGGATCTGCTCGGCGTCGGAGAAAAATTCGAGATACCACTCGCTGTCCCCGGGACGCACCGGCGCGATCACCTGGCCGCACTGGCCGACGATGACCGTCGTGTGGCCGTTATGCAGCCAGGAGCCGCAATAGGGGTCCCACACGGCCTGCGGGTCGAAATGGGTGTGATGGTCGATGAACCCCGGCGCGACGACGCGGCCCGCCGCGTCGATCGTGCGCTTGGCGGCGGCGCCGTTGGATTTGCCGACCCCGACGATCTTGCCGTCCTGCACGGCGACGTCGGCCTGAAACGCCGGCTCACCCGAACCGTCGACCACGCGCCCGTTCTTAATCAGCAGATCATACGCCATCTTCATTTCCTCCCGTTGGCCCGTCGGGGCAGAGTTCAACGCGGCGCGTCCTTCCCGTCGGGGATCGAACGCCCGTCGGCAGTAGCTTACCTATCGCGAGGGTTGAGGCTACGCCGTCCTCGGCGGTCAAGCAATGAATAGTGCTCTGCGCCGCGCGCGGGTCTCCCTGCGCCTTCCCGCCGATGCGCACAGTTATGATCGGCGGCCCAGACGCCCGGTTTGAGCGTGAAGCGGGGCCCCAATCGGAGTATATTGGCTGAGCTGGGTGCCAGCCGTGGCCCGCGCGGTCACGGGGGCTGTCAGGGGGATCCGATGCAGATCTTCAGTACCTTTGCGATACTCTCGTTAGCTTTTGTGCTGGCGGCCGCGTCGTCTGCGCAAAGTCAAGAGGCTCCCCCGGCCTGGGCCTATCCGGTCAATCCGCCGGATTTCAAGCCGACACCCGACGACGGCGTGCCGCGGCACGTTCCCGACAGCACCGCCGCTTATACCCTCACTCAAGTACGCGACCTGTTTGCCGCGCCGGATTGGCATCCTGCTGATCATCCGCCGCTGCCGGAGGTGGTGGCGCATGGCAGAAAGCCCGACGTATTGGCTTGCGGTGTCTGTCACCGCGCGGACGGGCCCGGGGGTCCGGAGAATTCAAGCCTCGCCGGTCTTCCTGCGCCCTATATCGCGCAGCAGATGCGCGATTTCGCCAGCGGCGCCAGAAAGACCTCGGTGCCGGAACGGATCCCGCCCCAACGTATGACCGCGCTGTCCAAGGCTGCCACGAGCGCCGAGATAGAGGAGGCCGCAGCCTATTTCTCCGCGTTGAAACCGCGAGCGACGATCACCGTGGTCGAAACCCAGACCGTCCCGCAGACCTATGTCGCCGGAGCGTTCTTGGCTGCGGCGAAAGGCGGTGGGAAGGAGGCGATCGGCCACCGCATCATCGAGACCCCGGACGATCTCGAACGGTTTGAGGTTCGCGACGCACGATCGCGTTTCACCGCTTACGTCCCGGTCGGCAGCGTTGCGAAAGGCCGCGTCCTCGTTGCCGGCGGCGGCGGCCGAACTGTTCAATGCGGGATCTGCCACGGACCCGGCCTAAAGGGGCTCGGGCCGATCCCCGGTATCGCCGGCCGCTCGCCGAGCTATCTCGTGCGCCAGCTCTACGACATCAAGCACGGCGCCCGCGCCGGGATCGGCAGTGCGCTGATGAAGCAGGTCGTCGACGGGCTCACGGTCGACGACATGATTGCGCTGGCGGCGTACGCGGCCTCTCTACCGCCCTGAGTGGACGAGATCGCCTGGTGTGCGGCTGGCTCGGGATCAGGCTCCCGTGCGTTTTGCCAGCGGAAATCTGACGCCGCCATCGTGCAGGTGGCACGAGGCCCAATGGCCCGGCATGATTTCGCGCAGCGCCGGCACCTCGGCCCGGCAGCGCGCCATCGCATAGGGGCAGCGCGCGTGGAAGTGGCAGCCCGGCGGCGGGTTGATCGGGCTCGGCACATCGCCCGTTAAAATCACCCGGCGGCGGCCTTTCGCCCGCGCCTTGGGGATCGGCACGGCCGAGAGCAGCGCCTCGGTGTAGGGATGCAGCGGCGTCTCGAAGAGGGCGGTCTTCCCGGTCATCTCGACGATGCGGCCGAGATACATCACCGCGACCCGATGGCTGATGTGCTCGACCACCGCCAGATCATGGGCGACGAAGAGATAGGAGAGCTTCAGCTCGTCCTGGAGATCGATGAGGAGGTTGATGATCTGCGCCTGGATCGATACATCGAGCGCCGACACCGGCTCGTCCCCGACAATGAGCTCGGGGTTGAGCGCGAGCGCGCGGGCAATGCCGATGCGCTGGCGCTGCCCGCCGGAAAATTCATGCGGGAAAACGTGCATCAGCTCGGGGCGCAAGCCGACCCGCTCGAACAGATGCGCCACCCGATCGCGCCGCTCCTCGGGGTCTCCCACGCGATGGATGACCAAAGGCTCGCCGACGATTTCGCCGGCCGACATGCGCGGGTTCAAGGAGGCGTAGGGGTCCTGATAGATCATCTGCATCTGCCGCCGGTAGGGCAGCATCTCTTCCCGGTCGAGATGGGTGATGTCGGCGCCGTTGACGATGATTTGCCCGTCGGTCGGTTCGAGGAGCTTCAGGAGGGTTCGCCCGACCGTCGACTTGCCGCACCCCGACTCGCCAACCAGGCCCAAGGTCTCGCCGCGCCCGATGTGGAACGTGACGCCGTCTACGGCATAGACGTAGTCGGAAACCCGCGCGAAAAATCCCGTATGAATGGGGAAATGCTTCTTGAGGTCACGCACTTCGAGGAGCGGCTCCCCCGTCACGCCCTGTCCCCCAGCAGGCGGTCGGCATGCCAGCAGGCGACCCAGTGCCCCGGGCGATGCGCGAGCAACGGCGGATATTCCGCCCGGCATTGCGCGGTGGCGAAGCCGCAGCGCGGGGCAAAGGTGCACCCCGGCGGCAGATTGGCGAGCGACGGCACCATGCCCTTGATCTCGTTGAGGCGGGCCCGGCGGGCGTCGGCGCGCGCCACCACTTCGAGGTTGGGCAGCGAGCCGAGGAGGCCCCTTGTGTAGGGATGGCCCGGGCGGTCGAACAGATCGTCGGCGCTCGCCTCCTCGACCTTGCGGCCGGCATACATCACCACGACCCGATCGGCATTCTCCGCGACGACGCCCATGTCGTGCGTGATCAGGATGATCGCGGTGCCCAAGGTCTCCTGCAATTCGCGCATCAGGTCGAGGATCTGGGCCTGGATCGTGACGTCGAGCGCGGTCGTCGGCTCGTCGGCGATCAAGAGCTTGGGATTGCACGACAGCGCCATCGCGATCATCGCGCGCTGGCGCATGCCGCCCGAGAGCTGGTGCGGATAAGCCTGGACCCGGTGCTCGGGCTCCGGGATATGGACCCGACGCAGCATCTCGCTCGCCCGGTCCATCGCATCCTTCCGCGTCAATCCCTGGTGCAACGCGATCGCCTCGCCGATCTGCCGACCGATCGTCATCAGCGGGTTCAGCGAGGTCATCGGTTCCTGGAAGATCATCGAGATGTCGTTGCCTCGAACGGCCTCCATCTCAGCTTCGTTCAATTCGAGGAGGTTGGCGCCCTCGAACCGGATGGCGCCGCCGACGATCCGCCCGGGCGGATCGGCGACGAGGCGCAGGATGGAGAGCGCCGTCACGCTCTTGCCGCAGCCGCTCTCGCCGACCACCCCCAAGACCTCGCCGGCGCGCACGTCGTAGGAAACCCCGTCGACCGCCCGCACCACCCCGGCGGCGGTGAAGAAGTGGGTCTGCAAATTGTCGATCTCGAGCAGCGGTCGCGCCGGCGCAGAGCCGGGATCTACGACGCCTTTTTCGATTGCCTCTACGTCATTCAACAGTGACACCTGCCGGTTCGGTGATATTTTGACGATGAAGGACTATCAGAGCATGGCGCGCTCAGTCCTGAAAAGAGTCATCGGGCCTGAAAAGAGC
>Ga0210394_10008821_pt1 | contig 10286 bp, 9 predicted proteins | sample IncBWC12MmetaG_FD_160121 | JGI IMG/M metagenome (GOLD analysis project Ga0210394, IMG submission 160121) | Forest soil microbial communities from Barre Woods Harvard Forest LTER site, Petersham, Massachusetts, United States - Inc-BW-C-12-M | ecosystem: Environmental > Terrestrial > Soil >...
GCTCCACAAGAAGGACTTCGTGCGCGCCGCGCAGGCCGACGGCTTCCGCTACGCGGTGCGCCTCGACCGCAAGGAGGACGTGCCGCGGATCGTCGGCGAGTTCGTCGCCTTCAAGGGGCCGGCGTTCCTCGAGGTGATGATCGATCCGGACGCCGGCGTCTATCCGATGGTGGGACCGGGGCAGAGCTACGCGGAGATGATCACCGGGGAGTTCATTCCGTCCCGCACCAAGGTCGACATCAAGACACCGGGGCCTTCGGAGATGTTCTGATGGAAGAGGGCACGCACACGCACGGGCACGCGCCGCACGGCACCGGCTTCCGCTGGCTCGACCTCGTCCTCGCACTCTCGGCGGACGGGCGCGGCACGCGGCCCGCGTTGTACCTGTCGCTCGCCAACACCGGGATCGGGCCGGCGCGGCTGCGCTCGGTGGAGCTCAGCTTCCTGCGCGATCACGAGCATCGCGAGCCGGTCCGGGTCCGCGCCTGCCCGCAAGCGGCCGTACCGTACACGGGCGGCTGAGGCGCGCCCGGAGAAGAGATCATGAAATACCTGCACACCATGGTGCGCGTCACCGACATCGACGCATCGCTCAGGTTCTACGTCGAGGCGCTCGGGCTCAAGGAGCTCTCGCGCAAGGATTACCCGCAGGGCCGCTACACGCTGGTGTTTCTCAGCGCCCCGGGGGATGAGAGCGCGCAGGTGGAGCTCACCCACAACTGGGACCCGCAGGCCTACGGCGGCGGGCGCAACTTCGGACACCTCGCCTACGCGGTGGACGACATCTACGCCACCTGCGAGCGGCTGCGCGCGCACGGCGTGACGATCAACCGTCCGCCGCGCGACGGGCGCATGGCATTCGTACGCTCACCGGACAACATCTCGATCGAGCTGCTGCAGCAAGGCGCGGCGCGCGAGCCCGCCGAGCCCTGGAAATCGATGCCCAACACCGGCAGCTGGTAGACGCGCCTCGAGGCCATGAAGACCATCCCGAGCCTGATCATCGCGGCGGTGTTCGCCTCGCTCACCTTCGCGGTGTGGGCCTACCTCAATCGCCCGACGCGCGAGCCCCCCTGGCCCGCGCGCATCCAGGGATTCGCCTTCTCGCCGTTCCGCATCAACGAGGACCCGACCCACTTCGAGATGCCGACGGACGCGGAGATCGACGCGGATCTGGCGCTGCTCGAAGGCAAGGTCAACGCGGTGCGCACCTATTCGGTGGCGGCGACGCTGGCCGACGTCCCCGATCTCGCCGACAAGCACGGCATCAACGTCACGCTCGGCGCCTGGCTCGACAGCCACCTCGACCGCAACGAAGAGCAGCTGAAGAAGGTCATCGATCTCGCCGATAGCCACCAGAACGTGGTGCGCGTCGTGATCGGCAACGAGGTGCTGCTGCGCGGCGATCTGCCGCTCGAGCAGCTGGAGCAGTACCTCGACCGCGCCCGTGCCGCCATCGGCCAGCCGGTCGGCACGGCCGAGACCTGGTATGCGTGGCTCGCGCATCCCGAGCTCGCCCAGCACGTCGACTACATCGGCGTGCACCTGCTGCCGTACTGGGAGGGCGTGCCGGTCGAGGCGGCGGTGGATTACTCCCTGGCGCAGTTCAAGCGCCTGCAGCAGACCTTCCCGCACAAGCCGATCGTCATCGCCGAGATCGGCTGGCCGAGCCGCGGGCGCACGCGCGAGTCGGCGGTAGCCTCGGTAGGGAACGAGGCGCTGTTCCTGCGCCGTTTCCTCGCCCGCGCCGAGAAGGAACAGATCAAGTACTACGTGATGGAGGCCTTCGATCAGCCGTGGAAGGCGTACCAGGAGGGAGCGGTCGGCTCCTACTGGGGCGTGTACGACGTCAACCGCCAGCCGAAGTTCGCCTTCACCGAGCCGATCGTGCGCGTCCCCGAGTGGCACATCCTCGCGGCGGTCTCGGTCGCGGTGGCGCTGGTGGTGCTCGGAATCGTGTATCTGACCAGCGATGCGCTGCGCAATCGCGGCCGCAGTTTCCTCGCCATCGTGGTGTACACCGCCACCACGCTCGCGGTGTGGGTGATCTACGACTTCACGCAGCAGTACATGACCGTGTCGAGCGTGATCTCGGGCGTGCTGCTGATGCTCGGCATGCTGGGGGTGCTGCTGGTGCTGCTCGCCGAGGCGCACGAGTGGGCCGAGGCGCACTGGGTCGCGTACCGGCGCCGCCTCGGGGCGCCGGCCCTGGTGGAAGGCGGACAGACCCCCAAAGTCTCGATCCAGGTGCCGGCCTACAACGAGCCGCCGGCCATGCTCATCGAGACGCTCGACGCGCTCGCGCGGCTCGACTATCCGGACTTCGAAGTGCTGGTGATCGACAACAACACGCCCGACGAGGCTGTGTGGCGCCCGGTTGAAGCCCATTGCGCGAAGCTCGGTTCCCGGTTCCGCTTCTTCCACGTCGCGCCGCTCGCGGGCTTCAAGGCCGGCGCGCTCAACTACGCGCTCGAGCGCACCGCGGCCGATGCGGCGGTCATCGCCGTGATCGACAGCGATTACGTGGTGGAGCCGTGCTGGCTGCGCCAGCTGATGCCGGCCTTCCACGACCTGCGCGTCGCCATCGTGCAGGCGCCGCAGGACTACCGTGACGCCGACCAGAGCGCCTTCAAGGCGATGTGCTACGCCGAGTACCGCGGCTTCTTCCACATCGGCATGATCACCCGCAACGAGCGCAACGCCATCATCCAGCACGGCACCATGACCATGGTGCGGGCCGAGCAGCTGCGGCGCCTGCGCTGGGCGGAGTGGTGCATCACCGAGGACGCCGAGCTCGGGCTGCGCGTCTTCGAGGCGGGGTACGATGCGATCTACGTGCCGGTGAGCTTCGGGCGCGGCCTCATGCCCGATACGTTCATCGACTACAAGAAGCAGCGCTTCCGCTGGGCCTACGGCGCAATGCAGATCCTCAAGGCGCACGCGCGCGCGCTGTTCCTCGAGGGCGGTCCGCTCTCCCCGGGCCAGCGCTACCACTTCGTCGCCGGCTGGCTCCCGTGGGTGGCCGACGGTTGCAACCTGCTCTTCAACCTGGCCGCGCTCGGCTGGTCGACGGCCATGGTATGGGCGCCCGGCAAGGTCGACCCCCCGCTCGTCATGTACTCGGTACTGCCGCTGTCGCTCTTTACCTTCAAGCTGGCGAAGCTCGTGCATCTGTACCGGGTGCGGGTCGGCGCCAACCTGCGCCAGACGGTCGCCGCGGCCGTCGCCGGCCTCGGTCTGACGCACACCATCGGCAAGGCCGCGGTCAAGGGGCTCGTCACCCGCAGCGAGCCCTTCTTCCGCACCCCGAAGCAGGCGAGCGCTTCCGGGATCCTGCGGGCGCTCGGCGCGGCGCGCGAGGAGACGGTGATGGTGGCGGGACTCGTGCTCTCGGCGTGGGGGGTCGCCTACACCAGCACCCGCGAGCTCGCAGGTCCCGACCGTCTCGCCTGGATCGTCGTGCTCCTCGTGCAGTCGGTGCCCTACGCCTCCTCGCTGATCGTGTCGCTGGTAAGCGCCTTCCCGCTGCCGGCACGCTGGCTCGGTACCCGCTACCGCCCGGTCGCGAGCGCGCCGCCGCAGGCGCAGGCGGGACCTGCGGCCTGACGTGCGCGAAGGGAGGCTGTCCGCAATCGCGACCATGATCGCGGCGGTCGCCGTGTTCTCTTTCATGGACGGGATCCTCAAGTACCTGTCCATGCGCTACCCGCCGATGCAGGTCGCGGCGCTGCGCGGCGCCACTTCGCTCCCCTTCACCCTGGCGCCGGTGCTGGTCGCCGGCCGCCTGCGCGACCTCACGCCGCGGCGCTGGCCGATGCACCTGCTGCGCGGCGCGCTCACCACGATCGTGCTCGGGGGCTTCATCTACGCGGTGCGCGAGCTCTCGCTCGCCAACACCTACTCGGTGTTCCTGGCGGCGCCGCTCATCGTGGCGGCGCTCTCGGTGCCACTGCTGCGCGAGCGGCTGGCGTGGCGCAACTGGCTCGCGATCCTCATCGGCTTTGCCGGGGTCCTCATCATGCTGCGCCCGAGCGCCTCGGGGCTGGCGAGCCTCGGCGCGCTGGCGGCGCTCGTCGGTGCCACCGCCTACGCACTGAGCGCGATCGCGGTGCGGGTGCTGACCCGCACCGACACGACCGTGAGCGTGGTGTTCTGGACGGTGGGTCTGATGTCGGTGTTCTCCGGCGCCATCGCCGCCCCCGGCTGGGTGGGGATCGCCGCCGTCGACTGGAAGTGGCTGGTGGCGCTCGGCGCGCTGGCCGCGACCGGGCAGTACCTGCTCACCGAGGCATTCCGCTCGGCGCCGCCCTCGATCGTGACGCCCTTCGAGTACACCGCGCTCCTGTGGGGCGTGGGGATCGACCGCCTGGTCTGGCACGTGTTGCCTTCGGCCCGGGTGTGCCTCGGCGGCGGTGTGGTCATCGCGAGCGGGCTGTACCTCATCTGGCACGAGCGCGCCAAGGCGCGCGCCGTGCCGCAACAGTCATGGCAGTGACAAGCTGGTCGAGGCAGAATGCGGCATCAATCCTCGACGGCGTGACCCGCGGCGAGTCCGAAACGCCCGCGGCGCGGTGTCGAAACAAGAGGGAGCGACCATGAGCAACGCCGATATCCGGGGAAAAGTCCTGTGGCATGAGCTGTTGACGACTGACACGGCCGCCGCTGCCGCCTTCTATCCGAAGGTGCTGCCGTGGCGCAGTCAGGCCTCGAGTATGCCGGGCTACACCCTGTGGTTGGCCGGCCAGGCACAGGTCGGCGGGCTCATGGCCCTGCCACCGGATGCCGCGGGAACGCCGCCGCACTGGCTGATCTACGTCGGCACGCCGAACGTCGATGCGACCGCCGAGCATGCGCAGCGCCTCGGCGCCAAGGTCTGGAAGCCCGCGACCGACATTCCGAACGTCGGCCGTTTTGCGGTGCTGGCGGACCCGCAGGGCGCGACCTTCGCGCTGTTCACTCCCGCCCCGGGCGGCGGCGGCGGTCCTGCGCCCGGCCCCGGCGTCTTCTCCTGGCACGAGCTCGCGACGACTGACGTCGCCGGTGCGGTGGCCTTCTACGGCGAGCTGTTCGGCTGGACCAAGGGGCCCGGCCACGACATGGGTGCCATGGGCATCTACCAGATCATCGAGCGCTTCGGCGCGCAGATCGGCGGCATCTGCAACGTACAGGGGCCGGCGACGCCGCCGTCCTGGCTCTCCTACGTGCAGGTGAGCGACTCGGGCCGCGCGGTCGCCGCGGCCAAGGCCGCCGGCGGCCGCCTGCTGCACGGCCCGATGGAAGTTCCGGGTGGCAGCTGGATCGCGCTCTTCATGGACCCGCAGGGAGGCGCGTTCGCGGTGCAGGAGATGCCGCGCGCCGCGGCGGCCAAGCCCGCCGCCCCACTGCCCGCCGCGGCGCCATCCAAGCCCGGCGCTGCCGCTGCTGCGAAACCTGCTGCAGCCGCGGCCCCGAAACCGGCCGCGCCGAGCGCGCCGGCGGCCGCTACGCCTGCGGCAGCGAAGCCCGCGGCGCCGAAACCGGCGGCGAAGAAGCCCGCCGCCGCGAAGAAACCCGCTAAGAAGAAGGCGGCGAAAAAGCCGGCGGCCCGCAAGAAGGCCGCCAGGAAGCCCGCCAGGAAGAAAGCGGCGGCCCGCAAGCCGGCGAAGAAGAGCGCGCGGCGCAAAGTGGCGAAGAAGCCGGCGCGCAAGAGCGCCGCGCGCGCCAAGCCGCGCCGCCACCGCTGAGACCTGAAGAGCGCTAGAGCTTCACCAGCGGCCGGCCGAAGTTCTCGCCGCGCATCGCGAGCAGCAGATGCTCGGGTGCGTTGGCGAGACCCTCGACCAGGTGATCCTTGAGCGCGATGAGTCCGGCGCCGTACCAGCTGATCGCCTCGCGCAGGAACTCCCCGCGCCGGTGCTCGTAGTCGCGCACCCGGGCGCGCAGCACGCGGATGCCGTCCTGCGGGCGATAACCCGCGCGCTCGAGCGCGGCGCCGGGATCGGTGGCGCTCAACGAGTTCTGGACGATGCGCGCGCCGCTCGAGAGATGCCGCCCGGCGATCACGGTCTCGAGCAGCTCCCCGCCGCTGTTGTCGAAGCAGACGTCCACGCCGCGCGGCGCGAGCTGGCGCAGCCGCGCGCTGAGCGGCTCGGTCCGATAGTTGATGCACGCCGAGAGCCGCGCGTGCCGCAGCACCCACTCGCACTTCTCGCGCGTTCCGGCGACGCCGATGGCGCGCGCGCCCTTCAGCATCGCGATCTGTCCGGCCATGGAGCCCGCGGCGTTCGAGGCGGCCGACACCAGCACCGTCTCGCCGGGCCTCAGGGCCGCGAGATCGAGCAGCCCGAAGTACGCGGCCATGCCGGGGGCGCCGAGGATCCCGAGCGCCGTAGAGGCGGGCGTCTGCCCCGGGTGCACGAAGCGCGCGTGCTGGCCGTTGCTCACCGCGAACTGTTGCAGCCCGGCATCCAGCACCACGACGCTGCCAACACCAAAGACGTCGTGACGCGACTCGAGCACCTCGCCGACGCCGCGCGCCGGCACGAGATCGCCCGGTTTGACGAGGCCGGCCGCGCCATCGGCGGCGGTGCCGAGCTGGAACGGGTCGAGCGCGAGCCACAGCGTGCGGCACAGGAACGTACCGTTCGCCACCGCGGGGCGCGGCGCCTCGACGAGCTCGAAGTCGCCGGTCTTAGCCGGCGCGCGCCGCACGCGGATCTGGAGGTTTTGCACGGGCGTCGCTCCGCGCTGCGCCTATTTTGCGGCGGCGTCCGCGGCGGCGCGCTCGCGCTCGAGCGCCTGTTGGTTGGCGGACTCGATCTGCTGGCGGATGCGCTCCTGCGCCTGGCGCGCCTCGGCCGCCTGCTCGGCTGCGGAGGCAGCGCCGCCGGCCGCGGCCGCGCCGCTGTCGGCGAGCCCGCAGCCGCCGAGCGCAGCACTCAAAGTCGCGAGCAGCCATGCGACCCGCATGGACGTCAATTTACGCGGATCGTGGCACTATGTCGCGCATGCCGAAGACGACCAGCAGGCCCCAGCGCAGTGACGCCGAGCCGCGCGTGCGGCGCGGCTACTTCGAATGTCGCTTCGGGCAGCTGCACGTGCACAACGCCATGCCGCCGGGAGGCGGCTTCGAGGAGGGCACGCCGCTCGTGTGTCTGCACGGCGCGGCGGGCTCGGGGCGCATGTTCCGCGGCTTCCTGCCGCTCCTCGGGCGCGACCGCTCGGTGTACGCGCCCGATGTGCCGGGCTGCGGCGAATCGGATGGACCCGAGCAGCCCGTCGCTACGGCGGAGTACGCCGCCGCGCTCGGCGACTTCCTCGACACCATGCGGCTGCGCACCGTGGACCTGCTCGCCCAGGGCGCGGGAGCCGTGCTCGCCACGGAGCTCGCGCTCACGCGCGCGGCGCAGGTGCGGCGCATCGTCCTCGTGTCGGTCGCGCTCGGCACGCTCGCTCCGGCCGCCGGGGACTTCGGTGCCGCCGCCTACCCCTTGCGCGAGCGGCTGGCGCGGGTGACGCAATCGCTCCTGGTGCTGCGGCCCCGCGATGCCTCGTGGGACGCCGGTGCGCGGGTGCGCGAGGTGCAGCCCGCTGCGCGCGTGGTCGACCTTTCCGACCAGGGGGAAGACCTGTTCCAGGGCGCCCCGGGGGTGGCCGCTGAGGCGATCCGGCCGTTTCTACGCGCCTGAGGCGGTCAGACCCCCGAAAAAAGGGTGGATTTCGCGATTCGCCTCACATAATTGAGTCACGTCACGCGGACGTAAGCCCCGTGCGGTATTAGAATTTTCGGCATAAATCAATAAGGGGCCCAATCCCAAATGGATCCTCGCCTGAGGCCGCCCCCCCAAGGACTACCACCCCGGGGGACGGACCTCGATAGTACCGACGAGCTTCCGGTTCTCGACCCGAAAGCCTATGAGGCGGCTGCGCGCGAGCGGCTCGCCGATACCTGGATTCAGCCCGGCTTGCCCGAGAGCGAGCCGGCGCCCGAGGTCGCCGAGGCCGCCGAGGCCGCCGAGGCCGGTGAGGACCCGCTGCAAACCGCGGCCGCCAACCTGCGCGAGGCGCAGGAGCTGCTCGCGAGCCGCGGCGCGCGTCTCGCCGAGATCGAGCGCTCGCTCGAGGAGGCGCATGCAGCGCGCGCCGGCGTCGAACGGCGCCTCGAGCAGCTCACCGCTGAGCTTGGGGCGGCGCGCGCCGCCGCGGCGCACAACGCCGCCGCACACTCGGCCGAGCAGGCCGACGCGCACGCGGCCGGGGAGCAGCGCGCCGCGCAGCATGCCGGGGAGCTCGCGCAGGTGCGCGCTGCCGCGGCGCAGCGCGAGACCGAGTTGGGCGCGGAGCTCGCACGCGCCCGCGCCGCCGCGGGCCAGCAGGCCAGTGAGCTCGCCGAGGAGCTCGCCGCGGCACAACGCGAAGCCGGGCAGCGCGAGGCACTGCATGCGCGGCAGCTGGCCGAGGAGCAGCTGGCCGGCGAGGTGCGCCTGCTGGGCGAACGCGAAAACGCCACCGAGCGCGCGCGCCGCCGCGAGGTCGAGCACGCCGAGCTCATCGCCGCCCGCGACCGCACGCACGCGGCACTGCAGGCGGAGCTCCTCGAGCTGCGCGCCCGCGCCGCCACCCATTTCGAATCCTTCCAGTCCGCCGAGCGGCGCCGCGCGCTGTTCGAGGGGCTGCTGACGGACCTGCAGGACGAGCTCGACGGCCACGAGAGCGGCCGCGCGCAGCTCACGCGGGAGCTGGCGGGCCGTGATCAGCGGGCCGGCGAGCTCGAGTCGGATCTCAGTCAGCGCGCCGCGCGCATCGCCGCCCTCGAGAGCCAGGTGAGCAACCTCACCGCCACGCTCGAGCAGCGCGAGGCGGAGCTGACGCGGCTGCGCGCGGCGCAGACGAGCGTCAACACCGCGCTCGAGGCGGCGCGTGTCACGACCGCGGGCGTCACCACGCGCGCGAGCGAGTACGAGGCGGCGCTCGGCGAGGCGCGCACCCGCGGGGCGACCCTCGAGGCGGAGCTCGCCGCCGAGCGCAAGCGGGCCGCCGAGCGCGAGTCCGAGCTCGCCAAGGTACGCTCCGACATGGACGAGTGGGCCGGCGCATTGCGCACGGCGCAGCTCGAGCGCAGCGGCCATCTCGCCAGCATTGCCGCGGGCGAAGCGCGCGCGAAGCAGCTCGAGGAGCGCGTGGCCGAACAGGCCGACATGCTGCGTACGCTGCAGAGCGCCGCGGAAGCGGACATGACCCGCACCCAGGAGCTGGAGGCGGACCTGCGCGCCGCCGAGGATACGATCACGCGCCTCGAGTCGCAGCTGCGCGGCCGCAACACGCGCGTCTCGGAGCTCGAGAAGGCCAACCAGCAGTGGCGTCACACGCTGGAGGAGACCCGCGCGGCGCACGTCGACACCGATACCCACCTGGCGCTGCGCGAGGCGGCGGCGTCCGCGGAGGCCGCGGCGGGCCCGGTGCGCGAGCCGGCCCCGGACGGCGCGGCGCGGCTCCTGATCCAGTCGGACGGCGGGCGCGAGGTGGTACACGTGCTGGCCCGCAAGACCAGCATCGGCCGCACCCCCGACAACGACCTGCAGATCGACGCCAAGTACATCAGCCGCCATCACGCGGTGATCCTTGCAGGACCCGCGCACACCATCATCGAGGACCTGAACAGCACCAACGGCGTGCTGGTCAACGGCCGGCGCATCACGCGGCAGACCCTCAGGGACGGCGACCAGGTGTGTATCGGGCGCAGCGAGTACCGTTTCGCGGTGCGCCGCACCGGCGAGAAGCGCTGACAGGAACACACCGCGTTCGCTAAGCTCGCCTCAATGGCGAGTCCCTACATCGAGAAGATCCTCAAGGCGCGCGTCTACGACGTGGCGATCGAGTCGCCGCTCGAGCCGGCGCCGCGCCTGTCACGCCGCCTCGACAACGAGGTGCTGCTGAAGCGCGAGGATCTGCAGCCGGTGTTCTCATTCAAGCTGCGCGGTGCCTACAACCGCATCGCGCACCTCGGGGATGCGGCCGCGGCCCGCGGCGTGGTGTGCGCCTCGGCCGGCAACCATGCGCAGGGCGTGGCGCTCGCGGCGCGCCGCCGCGCCATCCCCGCGGTGATCGTCATGCCGGTCACGACGCCCCACATCAAGGTGCAGGCGGTGCTCGATCTCGGCGGCGAGGTGCTGCTGCACGGCGACGACTACGACGCCGCTCTCGAGCGCGCGCTCGCCCTGGCGCGCGAGCGCAACCTGGTGTTCGTGCATCCCTTCGACGATCCGGCCGTGATCGCCGGACAGGGCACGATCGCGGTGGAGATCCTG
>Ga0210394_10008822_pt1 | contig 10284 bp, 8 predicted proteins | sample IncBWC12MmetaG_FD_160121 | JGI IMG/M metagenome (GOLD analysis project Ga0210394, IMG submission 160121) | Forest soil microbial communities from Barre Woods Harvard Forest LTER site, Petersham, Massachusetts, United States - Inc-BW-C-12-M | ecosystem: Environmental > Terrestrial > Soil >...
TCGGGCTCTTTCTCATTCACGTGTACATGAGCGCGATTTTAGAAGAGGGTAGCCTGGCTTCCATGATTCATGGAAAAGTAACCCGCGCCTGGGCCTGGACGTTCCATCGCACGTGGTATGACAAAGTCGGTGCCGGCGTAAAGTCACCATGAGTCAGTGCGAGTGGGACCGGCATATCCACCGCGCGAATGAATTAGCTTCGGCGTACCCGTTTGCCTCCGAAGGCCTGCGCTTCTATGAGGGCCTCGCTCGATTTCAGAAATCCCTTTACGCGGAAATCAAATCGGAATGCGGAAACGATAAGAGGAAACGCCGCGCCGGCACGCTGCGGGACGAATTCGATGCTTTCATTCTTTTGCCGCGTTTTGCGGGCTTCGTCTCCACGCTCGAAGAAATCGCGCCGCCTCCGCTGGCACGCGCGGCGCATGAATTGCGCTCGCGTGGCTCCGGCCGTTGGCAGGGGATTCTTCAGCAGTTTTGGGAGGGCGACTCGGCTGCCGCCGATTTAGAACCGGCGGATGAACTCGTCTCGTGGCTTTTCCTGCAACCCTACGCCGAATATCTCGCGGACCACAGCGAGTGGAGCCCACGCGAGGGCACAGCATCAACGTGCGCTTTTTGCGGCAGCAAACCGGTCGTGGGCGCGTTGCGTCCCGAGGGCGACGGCGGAAAGCGCTCGCTGATCTGTTCGCTATGCGCGGCGGAATGGGATTACGGCCGAATTGCCTGCGCCGCCTGTGGCGAAAGCGATCCGCACAAGCTGGCGATATACTCCGCAAAAGAATTCGACTACATGCGCGTGGAAGCCTGCGAGACCTGCCGCCGCTACGTCAAGACCGTGGATTTAACTAAAGATGGGCACGCCGTGCCTGTCGTGGATGAATTGGCGTTCATTCCCCTCGACCTGTGGGCCACCGAGCACGGCTATCAGAAGATTCACCCGAATCTGCTCGGAATCTAGCTTGCCCCCAGCCACCATATTGCGACTATTGCTCGCAGGCATTCGGGAACTCGCGAACACCTATTAGAGAGTAACCTCAAAACCTGTATCGCGCTGAAAAGTTGCCGCCGAAGCCAGTATTCCAGTAAGGACCCACGCGAAATTGGATATTTCTCGGAACATCAATTTGAATTCCGCCTTCTCCGCCGAAAATAGGGACGATCGTTGTTACTCCGTCCGCCGCCGGTTCGACTATGGGAAAGGAGCATCCTACGTCTTGTGTTGAGCAGCCGTTAAATTTTCCGCGGAAATTGACGTCGAGTTTCCCAACTCCGAATTCAGCTCGCCAGAATGGATGGACTCTGCCCCGAAGAAGAAAAGTTTGGCCCAAATTAAGCGTGACGCCCACGAGCTTCCAATTAGTTCTTCCGGTAGTAGAACCGGAAACGCCGTCCGCTGCGAGTTGTGCATCACCATCTTTGCGAGCCCATGAGCCATTTCCCGCAGCCGTTGCATTAAAGGCCTGAACCCCCAGGAACCAGCGCCTGCTTGGATCAAAGCCAACGCGAAAGTTGCAGTTGAATCCGTTGAGACTCGTTGGGTGTTGCGTGATGGAGCGGTCCAGGCCGAGTAAGAATCCAGGAACTCGGTAAGAGCCGCATCCGGTTTCAAGAGAGACTCTGTGGGGCCAAGTCATTTTTTGTTCCTGGCCAAAAGCCGCCATACTCGCGAAGAGAAGGAACACCGCGCATATCGTAAGTCTTAATTTCATCCGACCTCTCGCGATCAAGGTGTAGTTTCAAAATGAACTGATTCGATACAGCTATCGAGATCGAATAGCGCGGAAGGCGCCTTGAACTTGCTCGCTTCGATCTTGGAAAAGTCTGGAAAGTGGCTGATGAACGCAAGGAGCGACCTTCCATTCATCTATACGATACGCTGGCAGGCTCGGAAGGTCAGCTCGTGGTCTCTGTCACTGACGAACAACCACCCTTCGGCGGAAGGCTGGCCACCCTCAAATGATGAATAGGCATTCCAGTCACCAATATTGTGTTTGTCGAGCAATGGAATCGCAATGGCGTGCAAGGTCAAGCACGGTGTCCTGGGTTGGAACGGGGCAGTCGTAACAGAAGCGATCAGGAACTTATTTAATCCCTCCCTACAACACAGTCGCACACAGGCTATCGCCCCACGCACCACGTTCGTAGGGGCTCTGGTGGAATTAGCGGAACCAAGCCTAGGCTAAAACCGCCTACTCAAACCTAAAACGAAGGTTGAGCAGAGCTTACGCGTCAAGAAGTATCAACTGCATCGAGAAGAAAATGGCGTTTTTATTGGGTTTTGGTGGACGTGGGGAGACTCGAACTCCCGACCCCCTGCTTGCAAAGCAGGTGCTCTGCCAACTGAGCTACACGCCCACGAAAGCGCGGGATTGATTTTAGAACATTCTGCCGCAGTTCCGAAAACTGCGTGCTGCGCCCAGTGCATTGGATACTGCGGCTGCGCCCGGAGGTCACTGCGATGCGAGCCTATTTCTCTTCGCCGGAGAATGGACGCAATCGCACGAAAATAGCAACGCCTACCGGGTGTTGGCCGTAGATAGATTGCAGCTGATTGGGAACGCCATATGTTGTCACTTGCGCCCCAATGGCTGACGCCAGATGCGGCACGAGCTTGACGTCATGATCGTAGCCAAGCGTATAGCCCTGGACCCGGCCGATCGGCCGTTCGTGAAATCCGGGCGGCAAGGGATTTTCGCCGAGGATGAGTTCGTTTGATCGCTCGGCATTCTCGATCCGCGTCCATACGTAATTGCTGTCGCGGAAACGCACCGTCGATTCGAAAAGATAGCTGTCGAAAATAGAGTTGTCACTCAGCGACCGCGTGTGGCCCCACAGAACCGTGCTGGCCCAATTCCCTTTGTCGAACGGGCGGTTGTACATGACGGAAGCGGTCATGCGCTCCTGGCCTTCGGTTGGAAAAAGCGCTTCCAGGCTCTTGATCCGCGCGTAGGAATACTGCCCGCTCCAATTCTTTCCCGGCTCGATCGTCAAGCGCGTCGACCATGAATCGATTTTTCCCTGATCGATATCCCAACGAAACTCGTCCGGCTCGCGGCCGTGAAATCCCGAGGCCTCGATTCTCGCTATCCGGTAGTTGAGGCCAACCGTCACCACGTCGTCCGAAATGTGCGTCGAATCTTCCTGGTGGTGGCCTAAAGCCGCCAGCGGATCCTCGAGCGCCGAGGCGCGGTGCGGATACGCCGTGGGGCCAATGGCAGGATCGCCCACGGGAGCGAAATAGAAAGAGAGCAGGCTTTTCTCGCTGAGCTTCAAATCGTAGAGAGCGGCCACTTCCATAACGAAGTTATGCGGGTGCTGGCCGTCGGCAATCGGATCTCCGAAGGCCGTTTCGCCCTCCTGAAAAAGCTGCGGATAACGTTGCTGCGTCACCGTCGCCGGTTCGAGGCTCAGCATCGCCCGGGCGGTAAAAACGCCGGGACCAAGTTTGCGTTGGGCCATTCCCATGAACCAGTTCGTCGAGAAAAATCTGTCCGCGCCTCGCGCGGTCGATTGCTGCTCGTCCAGAATGAATACGTTTGCGTGGAACATAAGCATCCAATTGCCTTTTCTCGTCATGAGCATGGGTGCGGGAGTGGAAACCGGCTCCGCGCTGGTACCCGAGGCCGCGTGACTGACAATCTTCTGCAAGAAATTCTGCGGCTGCATGGCCATCACGTCGCCGCCCGGGCATCCCGGCATGTTCATTCCCGGCATGCAGGGCTGGCCCTGCGGGCCAGCTTGCTGCGCGAAAGCTACGGCGGGAAAAACGAAAATCAGCAGTAGTAACCTACGAAATCGCCTCATGAAGATCTCCCCTATCAGGTTCGGTTAGCCGTTGAGTACGGGGGCGAGCGAGCAGCCGTTCACAACGCAGCGAGCGCGCCGCGGTTCGAACCGTTGACTGCGCGGGAACGTTCTAGATTCTGAGAGTGGGGAGAAGATCCGCCAGGAGGCTTAGAGGTGGGGCCGGTTCAGGAGCCAGACGGATGGTCGTCGAAAGCGTAGCGGGATTCGGCGCGCCGGCGGCCACAAACTGAAGATGAGCAGGCTGAGCATGGCCGGCACGCGGAGGCGAAGAAGACGTCGCGGCTTGAGCACATGTCCCATGAGCACATGGGGAGAGCGTGTTCGAATGATCGAGCCCGGCGCTCGAGCTGGCGTCCGATTTCTGAATGATCTGGAGCGAGCCGCGGCGCATATCCATTTGCGCAGACATCGAGCGATGCGAAGCGGCGCTCACGACGTGATCTTCACCCGCGCTCGTTTGCGCATGAGTAGCCCCGGTTTCCGCCGCGGAGCTCATATCCATGTCTGAGGCTCCAGACATCGTCCCTTGCATTTTCTCGGCGGCCGAGCCAAGCCAGTGGCAGTCGGGGGCGTTTCGTTGTAACCAGCAGGATAAATCGCAAGCGGAAGCGGAGAGCGGCGCGAACGCCAGCACGAGCGAAAACAGGATCGGCAGTAATCTTGCGACCGTCCGCATAAGACTATATTACCTCAGCCTTCCTTCGAACTGCACATTCTGGACTACCGCGCGAACGAGTGGAGCAAGTCAATCCGCAGCTAAGCGGACTGCGTGTACCATGTCTCCAGTGCAAGCCCGCTTGACTGCGCCTAAAGCTGTCTTTAGAATCGCCCCAGAAGATCGGCCCGGGATCCAACCTAAACGCAAATCTTGTCCTCGCAAAGAGGAGGTGGCCCTTGAAGCGCAATTTCCTGATGTTTTTGGGTTTCGCGATCGGCATTTTGATCCTTTCTCTTCCGCTGTCCGCTCATCATGGCAACGCAGCCTACGACACCGAGAAGACGATTACCCTCAAAGGGACCGTTACACAGTGGTTCTGGGCCAATCCCCATTGCGTCCTTGAGATGGACGTAAAGGACGAGAACGGACAAATCGTGCACTGGGGCGCGGAGACGGAAAATCCCACCACCATGAGTCACCAGGGCTGGGCCAAAACGTCGTTCAAACCCGGCGACGAGGTCACGGTGACGATGATCACGGTGAAGAATGGCAAGCCTATCGGGCGTATTACCGAGGTTGTGCTGCCCAACGGCCAGAAGTTGGCGGGCCGCATAGTTGCACCGCTGCCAGCCTATAACCCGCAAGAACCTCCGAAACAGTAACAACGGGCAGTCGCGCGTATCTGGTGGCGTGATGCCTCAGGGGCGCCTGCATGGATGCTGAATTCAAGGACGGGCTTTAGACCGTGGAAAAGCTTCCCGCGATGCTGAATCGTTTTGTGATCCCGGAACTCCTACTCGCGGCGTTGATGTTTTCACCTCTCGCGCGCGCTCAAAGCACTGCGCCCCAATCAGAAACTCCGAAAACCCAGAAAACTGCCCCTGCCGCGGCGGCGAGCGTTGATTATGATGGTTGGGGCCGGCCCATACCCGAGCCCACGAAGGACCAGAAATCGACGCCCGCCCTTCCACACGACATTTCCGGCACTTGGGACCCGGCCAACGGCCACGAGGATGGCGGCCAGTTCCTCGGCGCGAAGACCTTACCGGTGGACGGCAAATCGGGACATGAGCCACCTTACACCCCTGAGGGGTTCCAGGCTTATCTCCGCACGAAACCGAGCAATGGGGCTAGAAGTGTCCCCCCCACGGAGACCAACGATCCGGAAATCATCTGCGATCCGCAAGGATTTCCGCGCGAGAACCTTTTCCAGCTAAGGACCACGCAAATCGTTCAAACGCCCGTTTCGGTGGTCATTCTGTATGAATTCGACCGGGTGTGGCGGGTCATCTGGACCGATGGGCGCGAGCTTCCCAAGGATCCCGAACCGAGGTGGTACGGCTATTCGGTCGGGAAATGGGTGGATGATTACACGCTCGTCGTCGAGAGCAATGGCACGGATGACAGGACCTGGGTGGATCATGCCGGCCGGCCGCACAGCGCCGACCTGCGCGTCGAGGAGCGATTCCATCGCGTCGACCACGACCATCTCGAGTGGACCGTGCTGATCGATGACCCGAAGATGTACACCAAACCCTGGCTGGCCATGGATAAATTCCCGATGAGGCTGCAGCCGGCCGATTTTGACGTGCGCGAGCTGATTTGTTCGCCGTCAGAGTATACGGAATACAACAAGGTGGTTGGCACTGGCGCCAGCGAGACCGCTGACCCGCCAGCTAATAAAAAGGATCACCAATAGGTTCGTTATGCGAAAGCTTTGTCTCGTTTCGAAAGTGCCCTTAGTGCTGCTGATGTTCGCCGCTCTCGCGAGTGCTCAAACTGCACCGTCACAATGGGGAGCCGGGACGTCATCACCAGTCCAGAACGAGCACAAGTCAGCTCCGGCTCCCAAGCATGATATTTCCGGCATTTGGGACCCGGGTGACAACGGAATCCAGCAGCTCGGCTCAAAGGCCATGCCGGAAGACGGCAACCCGCAACATCAGCCTCCGTTGACTCCTGAGGGCCGGGAAGTCTTGAACCAGAACAAGCCGAGCAATGGGCTTAGGGCCGTTCTTCCCGCGGATACTAATGATCCGGTTGTCACCTGCGATCCTCAGGGGATGCCCCGGGAAGACCTCTACGAAATAAGGACCACCCAAATCCTGGAGACGCCCGAGAAGATATTCCTTCTCTACACATTCGGCAAAGTCTGGCGGGTCATCTGGACCGACGACCGGGAGCTTCCCAAGGATCCGGAGCCCAGGTGGTATGGCTATTCGGTCGGCAAATGGGTGGATGATTACACCCTCGTCGTGCAGACCACGGGTCTGGATGATAGGACCTGGATCGACCGCGCCGGCCGTCCGCATAGCGACGTACTGCGCGTGGAGGAGCGCTTCCACCGCGCCGATCGTGATCACCTGGAGCTATCTGTAACGATCGACGACCCCAAGATGTATACGAAGCCTTGGCTGGCCCTCGATAAATTGCGGTTCGATCTGCAGCCGCGCGATTTCGACGTCCGCGAGATGATCTGTTCGCCCTCGGAATTTGCGCAATACAACAAGTTAATCGGCAATCCCGCCAGTGAAAAGAATAAGTAATAGCTCGCCTAAGCGTCTTTCAGAATTGACGCTGTCCAATGTAGCCGTGCGCTTAGACGCTCCTGTTTCAAAATGAAGTTTCCACGCGCGCGAAAGCCGCTCGTGGCGTCGCTACTGCATTGCCCGAAAAGAGCCCGGCGAAATCCAGGACGTTCAGGTGATTGGTGATGTTTTGCACATCCGCTTCCATGCGGATGCTGAGCTCGTTTCTCGTCCACACGGTGAATCCTGCGCCCGCATCCAAAGAGAAATTCGGCCTCACCCGGCCCCGAGCGAAGTCAACCTGATCGACAGTGGTGGCGCTGTATAGCGCCAAAGCCTGCTGCTGAGTGCCATTAAACGCGACAGGAAGCCCCGATCCGTACTGCCCCCCGCCCGCCACCCACAAGCGCGGCGTGAGCTGATATTGAAAGCGAGTTCTTACGGTGTTCCGCTGATCCTGCGACGACCAAAATCGCCCTGTCCCGTTCAGCGCATTCGTTGCGTCCACACCGAGAAAAAGTCCGCCCGTCACCGGCAGATTGACCGAACTCATCAGGTACGAATAGGCCACGTACCCGCTGAGCCGTCCCCACCGGGGGAAATCAAGCTTCGCCTCTGCCCCGTAGATATCCGCATTGCGAAAGGCAATCGGAAAGCCCACAGAAGTGTTGAGCAAAGGATCGTCGTCGGCGAAATTATTTACGCGCCGTAGAAAATAGTTTGCATCGAGTTTCAATTTTCCGAAGAAGCCCTTGGTCATTCCCACCTGATAGTAATTTCCGCGCGAAGGCTCCACGGGCAGCCGCAGCACGTTGGGATTCAGCACCGCAACCTGCGGAGAACTCGACAACAGAATATTTTCGAACGCCGGCGTCTGAAAAATTCGGTCGTAGGAAGCGCGTAGGACGAGACCAGCCGAGGAGAAATAACGCGCCACGCCCAGTCGCGGGCTCAGAGCATTCTGGTTGACCAGCAGCTCGTAGTGATCCCAGCGCAGGCCCGCGTTTATGGTCCATGCGCCCAGGCGCACCTGATCCTGAACGAACGCGCCTTGCTCGAGGTCCCAGCGCCGGCCGAAAAATTGAAAGGCCGCAGGCGTCCCCGGATCAAACTGCGTAAAATCCGTAATTATGTCGCCGAAAGTTTCGCTCAGATGCGTGGAATCCGCCTCTACTCCGGCTTTCCACTCGTGGCGCCCGCGGTGAACCGAAACGCTGCCCTTTATGTAACCTTCGCGAAAGCTGCGGTCCTGCGAAACAACGACCGGAGTGCCGAGATCATTGGACCAAAGCTTCTGGGTATCGTCCCGGAACATCCCGCGCACGTTGCCCAGCACGTTCGGCGAAAAAATGTGCTGGTAGGTGAGAGTCGCCATAGTCTCCGAAATGCTCCGGTCCTGCCGCTGGCCCGCCTGCTCCTGAATGAATTCATTGGGCACGCCAAACCGCGAGAGTTCATGCCGCACACTCATGGTGAAGTGGTCCTGATTGGCGAAATCGCGGTCGTAGCGCGCCGAAAAATCTGCTGTCGTGCCATTGTCGGTGAAGGCCTGCTGAATCGGCGGGTTCAAAAATCGGCTCGTCGCCGCGCCTTCAGCGCTGAAGCTCAGGGCGTTTTTTCCCCAGCCGTATTGAGTGGAGTCATAAGCGTTGGCAGTGCCAAAGCTTCCGCCGCCGAATACCGCCTTCCCATGCCATCCCGGCCGCTCGTTTTTCTCCGTGGTTATTTCGACGACTCCGCCCATCTTCCGTCCATACTCGGCGGGGAAGTCCGCCGTATAGACGGTCATCGCCTGCACATCGTCGGCTTCAATTTCGGGGCCAGCCGATGGCGAGCGATTATCCGTGAGCGGGATTCCGTCGACAACGTACTGCGTCTGATATTCCGAGCCCCTCGGATGCAGCACCGCGCTGCCCTCATAAAGCCAGCCCGGCTGAGAATTCACCAGCTCCGCCAGCGATCGGCCCGGCAGCGAAGAAACGCGGTCGTCAATCATTTGGGAGCCGACCTGCTCCGTGCTTCCGGTACGGTGGGGATCGATAAGCGTTTCTTCTTCCTTGACGACCACCGCTGTATTCAACCGAGCCACAGCCAGTCTGATCTCGAATTCCATCGGAATCGCCGAGCGGATCTCCACCGAGCCGGAGAATGGCGCGAAACCCGGGTGCTCCAGTGAGACGCGATAGATGCCGAAGGGAAGGTGATTGACCGTCAGCGCACCGGAATCGTCCGTCACGAAATCCTGGCGATACTGATTTGCCTCCGAAGCCAGCTTGAGCGAGCTCTTCACTCCCAGCCCAGCGGGATCGCTAACCTTGAGCCGCAGTTCGCCCGCGTTGCTCTGCCCTAAAGCGGGAATCGCCAGCCAGAGCGCAAAACTCAGCGCTCCAAGCACGCTAATCGGCATCCGTCTCTCGCAGTTCATTCCGCTCGCCCGGTCGATTGCCCTCATTCTAGCTTCACTGCTCGCTCTCTTGCCCGGAAACGTATCGGCCGCTTCCAAATTCGCTTGTTTGCGGCCGAAAGTCGGCACACAATACCGGCAATTCGAATCCGCCACATGACAATGCGGGTAGGGAACCCGCATAGGAGGACCACCATGCTGAAGTTTTCTCGCTTGCTCACGGTGTTGTCCCTGCTTTGCGTTGGCCTGCTTTCCGTCGCAATCAACGCGCGGGCGCAATCGGGCACAAAGAATGGCGAGTGGCGCAATTATGGAGGCGACCAGGGAAGCACGCGCTACGCCCCGCTCGATCAAATCAACGCCGATAATTTCAGCAAGCTGGAACTAGCGTGGCGCTTCAAGACGGATTCGCTCGGCGCGCGTCCGGAGTTCAAGTTCGAATCGACTCCGCTGATGATTCACGGCGTGCTGTACTCCACCGGCGGTTCGCGCCGCTCTGTGGTTGCTCTGGATGCCGCCACCGGCGAACTTCTCTGGGTTCATCGTGAAGATGAAGGAATGCGCGGCACCTACGCCCCTCGCCAGCTTTCCGGCCACGGTGTGGCTTATTGGAGCGACGGCAAGGAAGAGCGGATTCTCTATGTCACGCCCGGCTACCGGCTGATCGCGCTGAACGCCAAGACCGGCCAGCCCATTCCCGGCTTCGGCAAAAGCGGCGTGGTCGATCTCAAACTCGACGACGATCAGGATATCGACCTCATGACCGGCGAGGTGGGCCTGCATTCGACGCCGGCGGTAGCCAAGGATGTCGTGATCGTAGGCGCGGCACACCTGACCGGGAGCGATCCGAAGAGCCGTAGAAACGTCAGAGGCTATGTTCGAGG
>Ga0210394_10008823_pt1 | contig 10284 bp, 10 predicted proteins | sample IncBWC12MmetaG_FD_160121 | JGI IMG/M metagenome (GOLD analysis project Ga0210394, IMG submission 160121) | Forest soil microbial communities from Barre Woods Harvard Forest LTER site, Petersham, Massachusetts, United States - Inc-BW-C-12-M | ecosystem: Environmental > Terrestrial > Soil >...
TGGAGACAGTAACGTGAATCGAGAAAAACATCCTGGCTTCAATTTCAGACATCCCTCGGCATGCCGTGCCGGTATGGCAGTTGCGCTAGCCGTCGCGTGCGGCGCTTTCGCGGCTGACAAGAACATCAAAGAAACTTATTTTCTTGCCCTGCAATTCGGGAACGGCAACACCTTTTCGATTCAGCTATCCAATCGGGGGAAGAAAGAAGAGACCGTTACGATCGATCGTTACTCAACAACCGGTATCGTCCTCGAAAGCGTCGCAAAAAGAGTTCCGGGCGGAGGGAATGAGGAGGTGCGATTCGACTTATCCTCGCCCCAGCCGGAGCTTGGCTGGATTCGAGTACGGTCAAAAGGAGACGCCATCGACATGGCGGCTTCCTTGGAGATGGTTGATGGGAATATGCTTCAGAGCCTTCCACAGAGCGCGGTTCATCGGCATCCAGAACTTACCAAACAACATCTCGGCACTCTGCCTCATATCTGGACATTTGATGTCTCCGACAACCTCGGTTTCTTGTTGTATTTCGTGAATCTTTCGGATTGCTCGGTCCAGGTGGCCATGTGCCAGGACGACCGCCCCGGCTGCAGGAATCCCACTTTGCCCTATGCCGTTGCGCCCATGGCAAGCATTTCTTTTCCCATCGATCAGTCGCGCCGGTACGCAGTCATCGAATCAACTCCTGGTTACTCCGCGTTGACGGCGCTCAAATTAACCGAAGGTGCCAAGCGGACCTTTGAGGCATCCAGCTGTATCAAGTTTGAGGGGAGCACCTCGTGTGCGCCTCAGCCACTAGCGCCACCGAAATCGACTGCGAAATCTATTTCTCCCATTGAGCAACAGGTCAAGACGAACGTGGATGCTTCCAGAAGTTCCCCGGCAGCGCAGGCCTCATGGGCTGCTGCTAAAAGTCCAGAAGAACTTGCGGAACTGATAAGGAGCGGTAAGGCTTCTAAATGTGTGGTCGTCACAGAACCTGCAGGCGCTGAAATTTACATAGACAACCTCAAGGCAGGCACAACGCCATTAGTGTTTGTATTGCTGAAAAAGGGAGATAGTCCCCGCGATGTTGAGATCCGAATGAACGGGTATCGAACGGTCGAAAAACACTTGATCCCGGATGGGCAGCTTATCTCGATTTCAAGCAAGCTCGAAAAGAATCGAGAATAAACCCGTAGAGTGGAGCGATAGGTGACGCCGACTCATTTAAACTTCGCGACTTCAACGCTCACGCATCTCGCCGAAGGCGATTCGCCCAAAAAGCTTAACTGCGTTTCGCGACGTCCGAATGCTATAAGTGAGAAATGGCGCTCTTTAGTCGGCGGGTTTGCAACGCTGTTTGGATCTGTTAGCTGAATTTGCTATGCCAGACGCGCTCCGAGATTGGATCGGAAGGTTAAACACCCACATCAAACGATTACGTTGCCACGGAATGGCAGGTGGTTCTGCTTTCGGCATTTTCCCGGCTAAATGTCGCTTTGTGGGATCGGTTCGCAGCCGGGCACCCACCGTCTCTCAGCGTAATCGTGGCGACGTGGATGTGCCCGCCGATTCGCTGACTGATACTCGGCTCAATCGGGCGACATCAGCGTATCGTTGACGACAGCCTATGGATCTCGTCGATGCATAGGTTAAAAAGATTTACACCAAGCTTGGCCATCGCCTTACACCAATCCCCTTCGAGTCTGGCATGGAGGAACGATAGGCGACCATCTCTACTTCGGTCCATTCGTTCAAGCGCGAGAAGTGGCTAGCAATTAAGATTTCGCAACGCCCCTTTTTGCAGTCCTGGACTTCTCGAATCCTCGCGCGCGAAGAAAGCAACAATGCAGAAGGCCAAAAGGCATCGTCAGCAGGTCATCAAGAAGGCGCTTTTCATGTGCTCCGTCCCGTCATGTCCGTTAATTGATAGAATGAACTTTATAGGATAAAGATGTCTATCGATGAAATCCGGAACCAAAAGGCACTCGCGCTCTTAGAATTTCAAGAGGCGCATGAGACAGTTGCGCGTCTCGTTGAAGAAAGAAATAATCTCGCTTTGAAGTTTCACGACATCGCACATTTACTCGAACAAGAGAATCCCAACACAACCACACTTCTGCCTCGATATCAGACGGTTACAGTAGACGCGGCCTTATCGGCCGTCGAAACTCTGGGTGCGGCTAGACAACAGCTCGCAGAGGCGTCTGCAAAGAAAAAGCAATTTGGGCTCTGACATTCGCGCATTCAGACAAGCCAAATTCACATACTGATCTGTTAAGTAAGCCCGATTCAGTAGTGGGAGTGTCGCGCGATGTGCGCAGCGGAAATGATCGGTCCTTAGCTTCGCGGCGTCGCAGTCCGCACAGTGCTGGCCGTGGACCCCCGCGGAGACTCTCACCGCAGTGCCTGGTTCGATTCTACAAATAGTCGGGCGTCGCCCGAAGCGTTGCGGTCGGGATCGGCAATCAGTTTTCCAAGGGCCAGCAACGAAGCGTGATCATACTAAAACGGTCGGCCCGGGTTGGAGGGGAAGGTAATCGAAAGCTGGCTTTTAGCCCGCGGGTTCTTCAGATATTTACTACCCTCTTCGCGGAAGTTCCGGAGTCGTGAGAGAGTGAATAAAGAAAAGGCCCGGTTGCCGCCGGGCTTTTGTTAAATCTCGCGTTGAGGTACACCTAAATGTTCGCACGGAGGTGTGCCTTATGCAACAGTGGATTGGAGACCTAGTCGATGTCGGCCCCGGAGGATTTCTAGGCAATAGGGTTCTAGTTCCAATGTCCACAGCCATCGTTAGAACATTCACCGAGGAAGGCTTCATCATAGCCGCAGACGGTAGGGCGCGTGGTGCTGAGGACGGGATCAAGAAGTATGACGATCTTCAAAAGATTTTCGCGATCGGAAATAATCCTAGATCCTTGGCTTACTCGATCTCTGGTGCCGCGAGTATAGCGACCTGCGATGGAACCGAGATAGCGTTTGATTTCATTACCGAGATCAACAGAGCCACGGAAGCTTTATCCATGCGGAGGTACGACAATCTCGGCGAGTACGCACGGAAGGCTTTCGGATCCGTTCACCAGAAGCTTAAGGATTCAAAGCTGGCTGGGCGGTTGGACTATCCTGAGCTAGGAACATTCGATCCAAGCGAACGCGGATCGACGATCGCCAGGGTGTTTATTGATGGTTATTATAGGGATGTTCCGTGCCGGGTTAAGGTGCGATTCTTTCATGAGTGCCAAGTCCTCGCCGGATTGGAAGTTCTTCAGCAGGAGTTGGCAATGGGGGCTCAATGGGCGCAGGGGTCAACCAAGGTGTTCGAGATGATGTTTGAAGGCCACGTTGGACACGAGGACAACCTGTTCTCTAAGTACATGCAGCGTTCGAGCGAGCTGATATCGCATGCGAATGAGACGCTTCGCATCTATGCGCAGATGGCATACGCGTATATCGACGCATGCTCCGGACCAGAGGCGCTTGCAATAGACCCCAAACCGTGCGCCGGGATCGGTGGCCGGATTCACATCGCGACCATAACGCCTAAGGTGGGCTTCCGGTGGCTCCGGGAGCCGAATAACTTGGCAATGTCACGAGTAAGCCAAACTAACTCAACCCAGTGAATGGCTCCGGCGGTACAGGCCATTCGCGATTACGCTTAGAATAAATCAAGGTCCTGTTCGTCAGGCTCAGCGCAAAGCGCACCCTCCGAAAGTTCCCTCAACACAACCCATTTAGTTGTTCTGACGAGGTGACCCATGCTCTCACGGATCGGCTTCTCTGCCTTGCTGCGCGGCTTAGCCCACCGCAGGCCCTCTCGCGCATACCTGCGCGCGACCCCTAGCCGCCAGTTGACGACCCTGCCCTCCCCGCCCTCTCCCTTCCCGCCCGGCCTTGGCCCGCCCAGCCCGTTGCCGCCGTCGCCCGGGCCCACTCGCGCGCCCACTCACCACATAACCCTGCGTTCCCACCGCTGCCGTCAGCCACGCTGGCCCTTCGCAACCCACAGGATTAAAAGGTACTTGGTCGCACGATTTCGCGGGCAGGTTTCACCACTGCCCGAACTCGCTAGCGCCGGAGCTTTTAAAGAGGTAGTCACCCTGTAGTGACTTCCAAGTCGTCAGGCAGATTGGTTAGTCAGTAGTCGGCAGTTCGCAATCACGAAAGGAAGTTAGAACGATGTACTCAGAAGCGATGGCTCGGCGGATCGAGATCTGGCCGATCGAGAAGCTGATCCCGTACGCTCGCAACCCGCGCACGCACTCCGACGCGCAGGTGGCCCAGCTCGCCGCCAGCATCGCCGAGTTCGGGTTCGTCAATCCGGTGCTGGTCGCGAGCGATGCGGGAATCATGGCGGGGCACGGGCGGCTGCTTGGCGCGCAGGCGCTCAAGATGAAGCAGGTGCCGGTCATTGTGCTGGATCATCTGACACCAGCCCAACGTAGGGCCTACCTGCTGGCAGACAACAAGCTGGCCGAGTTGGCCGGCTGGGACGAGGACTTGCTGCGGATGGAGCTGAAGGAGCTGCAGCTGGAGGAGTTCGACCTCGGCGTGATCGGGTTCAGCGACGAGGAACTGGCTGAGTTGCTGGCCGACGACGGCGTAGTCACTACCGGGCTGACCGACGAGGACGCGGTACCGGATGTGCCTGAGCGACCGGTCACGGTTACTGGGGATCTCTGGCTACTTGGCGATCACCGTGTCCTGTGCGGCGATGCGACCGACCTCAAGGCCGTCCGGAAGCTCATTGCGGGCGAGCAGGCGGACCTCGTTTTCACAGATCCGCCGTACAACGTCGATTACGAAGGCTACACGGCGGACAAGCTGACCATCAAGGGTGACAAGATGAAGCCTGCGGAGTTCGACAAATTCCTGCGCGGCACATTCGCCAGCTATCGGGCGTTTGTGAAGCAGGGCGCGTCGATGTACGTCTGCCACGCCTCGTCCGTCCAGCGGGAATTTCAGAACGCCCTTGAAGCGTCCGGATTCGAGGTCCGCTGCCAAATCATCTGGGCGAAGAACACATTCGCTTGGGGGCACGGCCGGTACAAGTTCCAGCACGAGCCGATCTTCTATTGCCACCGAGCGAAACAATCTGACGCCTGGTACGGCGACAAGTCGCAGTCGACGCTGTGGCAAGAGAAGAAGCCGGCGGCGAATCGCCTGCATCCGACGATGAAGCCGATCGAGCTGATCGAGCGGGCACTGCTGAACAGCAGCAAGGCCGGCGACTGCGTGCTGGATTTGTTCGGCGGCTCAGGCTCGACGCTGATTGCCTGTGAGCGCCGTAACCGAAAAGCGTCCCTGATGGAGCTGGACCCGAAGTACACAGATGTCATCGTCAAGAGGTGGCAGGAGTACACGGGGCAGCAGGCGGTGCTGGCGAAGGACGGCCGCAGCTTTGAGGAAGTCGGAGCCGAGCGGCTGCAATGAGTAAGGAACCCATGTCGCTGCGAGCGTACGCGCGCCACCGCGGCGTCAGCTTGCGGGCTGTGCAGAAGGCGCTCGCGTCCGGGCGGATTGCGGCCCGTGCGGACGGTCGCCTGGACGCCGCTACTGCTGACGCGAACTGGGCGCGCAACACCGCCCCGCGTCCGATCCCCCCCGCCAAACAGCCGGCGAAGCGTCCAGTGATAGTTCCTACGCCCGAGGGCGCTCACCACCACGCGGAGCCTCGACCTGCCCCTCGCGAATCGGCAGAGCCGCCGCGCCTGGAATCCGGGCTGGAGTATTCCAAAGCTCGCGCCGTCCGGGAGAGCTACCTCGCTCGCCTCGCAAAAATTGATTTTGAGGAGCGAACCGAAAAGCTGGTGAGCCGCGACGAAATGAAGGTCGCCGCATTTAATAGGTATCGAACCTTCCGTGACGGTATGCTTAACATCCCGGACCGCCTAGCCGCCGTGCTCGCGGCGGAGACCGACCCGCGCCGCACGCACGAACTGCTCTCGACCGAGATTCGCAAGGCACTGACGGAGTTCTCAGATGGAAATCGCGCTAACGGCTGACGAAATCTACGCGCTCGCTTCGGGGGAGGGCGTCCGGCCCGATCCGTTGCTGACTGTGTCGGAGTGGTCCGACACTTACAGGACGCTATCCCAGCGGGCGTCTGCTGAGCCGGGTGCGTGGCGCACGGACCGCACGCCGTACCTGCGGGAGATCATGGATTGCCTGTCGCCGTCCTCGCCGGTGGAGACAGTCGTACTGATGAAAGGCGCCCAAATCGGTGGCACAGAAGCGGGAAACAACTGGATCGGCTACGTCGTTCACCAGGCGCCCGGACCGATGCTCTCAGTCTCGCCGACTGTCGAAATGGCAAAACGCAACTCGAAGCAACGCATCGATCCACTGGTTGAGGAAAGTTCCGTGCTCCGGGAACTGGTGAGCGACCCGCGCTCGCGCGACTCCGGGAATACAATGCTCGCGAAGGAATTTCCCGGCGGCATCCTGGTGATGACCGGAGCGAACAGCGCGGTTGGGCTCCGTTCGATGGCGGCTCGCTACCTGTTCCTCGATGAAGTGGACGCGTATCCCGGCGATGTCGACGGCGAGGGCGACCCGGTCAACCTGGCCCTGGCTCGCACGCGCACGTTCGCGCGGCGGAAGATCTTCATGATCTCCACTCCCAAGATTACCGGGCGCAGCCGCATAGAGGCGAGCTTCGAAGACAGCGATCAGCGCTACTACTGGGTGCCGTGCCCGCAATGCAACGAGTATCAGGTGTTGAAGTTCGCACAGGTGCGGTGGCCGAAGGGCGCACCCGAGATGGCAGTCTACATCTGTGAGCACTGCCAGGGCGAGATCCAGAATCACGAGAAGCATTGGATGCTGGCAGAAGGCGAGTGGCGCGCGGCGGCACCGGGGCCCGGCAAACCGGCTGGCTTCCACCTCTCCAGTCTCTACAGCCCGGTCGGCTGGTTCAGCTGGGCGGACGCTGCGGCGATGTTCGAAGAGGCGCAAAAGAAGCCGGAGCTGCTGCAGGTCTTCATCAACACGGTCTTGGGCGAAACCTGGGCGCTGCAGGGCGACGCGCCGGAGTGGCAGCGGCTATACGATCGGCGAGAGGACTATCGCATCGGGTCGGTGCCGAAGGGAGTGCTGTTCCTGACAGCCGGCATCGATGTCCAGAAGGATCGAATCGAGCTGGAGGTTGTCGGGTGGGGACGCGGCAAGGAATCGTGGTCGGTCGATTACCAGGTGCTGGAGGGCCAGACGGCTGAGGGGGCGGTGTGGAGGAAACTCCTCGGCGTGCTGAACGCTTACTATCCGTCCGCGTCGGGCGTGAGCTTTCCAATCTTCAGGTATGCCATCGATTCCGGCTATGCGACGGGCGAGGTGTACACATTTGTGCGGAAATTCGGCGGCGACCGCGCGATCGTGATTAAGGGTGACTCACGTGCCGCCGCGCCGATCAGCCAGCCGTCTCCGGTGGACGTCGGGCCGCAAGGCAAGAACGTGAAATTCGGCGTGCGAGTCTGGCCGGTGAACGGATCAATGATCAAAGAGGAGCTGTATCGGTGGCTGCGGCTGGATCGGCCGACCGAGGAAAGCGGCGAGCCGTACCCGCCGGGCTACTGTCACTTTCCGAAGTACAGCGAGGAATACTTCAAGCAGATCACAGCTGAGCAGTTGGTGACCAAGGTAGTGAAGGGGTACCGGCGCACGGAGTGGCAGAAGATTAGGGACCGGAATGATGGTCTGGACTGCCGCGTCTATTCGCGCGCCGCCGCAGCCGCAGCCGGCATGGATCGCTACACCGACGCCACGTGGAAGACGATCGAGGATAACGTTGCGGAGAGGGCGAAACGGGCCGGACAGCAGGCAGGCCAAGCAGCGGCGTCGGCGACGAACCAGCCCAAACCATTAATGCGGCCCGTGCAGCTTCCTGTCCGCGGCCGGTTCTTTACCAACGATCCGCCGCCGCGTCGATGGTAGCGCCTTCCATCGAATTACGATTTCGGGGCGCTATCCTTTAAGAGGCATCGATGTCCCAGTTAGTCCAGTTCGAAATCCAGCGTCCAAAACCTACGGCCGCGACTTGTGCATCGACGCGCAGCTCCGCAACGGTGTTCTGGCTTCAGGGAATCACCCTGGTTTGGATGCTGGTTGAGTGCGGGTTATCGCTGTACGCAGCAGCGGTGGCCCATAGCCCCGCAATGTTCGCCTTCGGCTCTGATAGCTTTGTGGAGCTGTTGTCCGCGGGAGTAGTTCTTCTGCAATTTCTACCTCACTTTTCCGTTTCCGAACGGATCGCCGCCCGTGCTGCTGGCGTTCTCCTGTTCGCGCTCGCTCTGATTGTCTGCGTCATGGCGATTGGTTCTTTGTGGTTGCGCCTGCGACCTGAAACAACCCGCCTCGGCATCGGAATCACGCTGGCTGCGCTGATCGTGATGCCTATTCTGGCTAAGCTGAAGCGCCGGGAAGCACGCCGCAGCAACAACGCTGCTCTCGCTGCCGATGCTGTGCAATCGGCCACGTGCGCTTATCTTGCGGTTATTGCCTTGGCTGGCCTGGCGATCAACGCACTTTTCCATATTCCCTGGTTTGATTCGCTTGCCGCGCTGGTAGCCGTACCGTTGCTCTTGAAGGAAGGTCGTACAGCTTTGCAGGGCAAAACGTGCGGTTGCTGTTGAGTCAAATCTCCACGGGGAAGACCGGCTCGCTTGCTAAACAAAAACGTCGCCCGAGGGAACTGTTGGGTATTGATACCTTGAATGGTAGTCGATAGCGCAGCCCGCGCTCGGGCGAAATCCGAGCTAAACACTACTCCGGACCTATCCATCGCCGCTCCCAGCAAATGTCAGCGGCGGGCGTGATCCAGCCTGGTGATGAATGCAAGTGTGCGAGAAGCACTGAGGCTCGGAGGGAGGTCGAGTACTTCGACGGTATGATTAAACTATGACCTTAGACCGCCGCGGATTTCTCACGCGCATGGCTATTTCCGGACTAGCACTACAGGGCCTTTCGGCTGATACCGCCAGTTTTCGCCGCAGCATCAAAGCCGTTGCATTCGATGGGTTTCCGATCCTCGATCCTCGGCCCGTTTTCGCGCTGGTAGACCAGCTATACCCCGAGCGGGGCGTCGAATTGACCAATGTCTGGCGAACCAAACAGTTTGAGTACACGTGGCTGCGTACTATGTCCCGGCGCTACGCGGATTTTCGGCAGATCACCGATGACGCGCTGGTCTTTGCCGCCAAATCCGTCAAGGTCGACCTCACGCCGGAGAAGCATTCCCGTTTGATGGACACATACCTCAGGCTGCGTTGTTGGCCAGACGTTCCGGAGGCGCTCCGCTCATTGAAAAATGCCGGCATCCGCCTCGCGTTTCTGTCCAACCTGACGGCCAAAATGCTGGAAACAGGAATCCACAATTCTCAATTGGAGGGATTGTTTGACCATGTGTTGAGCACCGATCGGGTGAAGGCCTATAAACCAGATCCTCGCGCATATCAGATGGGCGTCGATGTTTTGGGATTGAAGCCTGATCAAATCCTCTTCGCTGCTTTTGCAGGATGGGACGCAGCCGGTGCAAAGTCGTTCGGCTACCCGACCTTTTGGGTCAATCGCCAGAACCAGCCCGCCGAGGAACTCGGCGTAACTCCCGATGCGATTGGCGGAAACCTGATTGATCTTGCCAGTTTCTTGGTTGGGTGAAGAGTTACCACTCAATAGGAGATCCGGAACGCCTCCTTCTGAGCCGATATCCTACCTGGTCGCGCAGCATCTGCTGGTCCCACGTCTCCCTTTGTGATCAACGATCCACGTGCTTCGTTTTGGAACACTTTCGTCGAAACAGTGGATGGGGAGTCAAACGAAAAAAGCCGCCGGTTTTGATCCCGGCGGCGGTAGTGGAGAGATTGGTGGTAGATCCTATCGGGCGGTGCGGTAGACGCGCTCACCGGCACCGCTCTTGGCGGACTCGACCTTGACGCCGCGCTTCTTTCCAGCGGTCGAGATGAAGCCGCGTACGCTATGCGCCTGCCAGTCGGTGGCCTTCATGATCTCGGCGAGCGTGGCACCTTTGGCGCGAGCGATCATCTCCAGGATCTTCGCACCCTTGCTCTCGGCGCGGGGGACAGCGGTGGACTTGGCGGCGTTCTTGCTGGCCTTCGCGCCTGCCGTGGCTGCCTTTTTAGGCGCGGCCTTGGCTTTGGCTCCCTGCTTGGCACCGTTGGCTGTTTTGTTGGCCTTGGGCGCGCCCTTTTTCGGGCTGGCGGCCTTCTTGGCGGGCGCCTTCTCCGGCGCGACGTGCGCGCCCTGTGCCGCAACGGCGGCGGCTTTGTCGGTGGCGTTGGGTTCTGCGGTCG
>Ga0210394_10008829_pt1 | contig 10280 bp, 7 predicted proteins | sample IncBWC12MmetaG_FD_160121 | JGI IMG/M metagenome (GOLD analysis project Ga0210394, IMG submission 160121) | Forest soil microbial communities from Barre Woods Harvard Forest LTER site, Petersham, Massachusetts, United States - Inc-BW-C-12-M | ecosystem: Environmental > Terrestrial > Soil >...
GAATGTGGCCTAGCGAGCCCAGAAGTGTCAAAGCTGACTCGCCGCACACCTCCGTAAGTATTTATCATTAGGCGCGGGAGATATGGTATACTGCGTTTGCGCTTAATACCGCGGTTGGGTGGTGTGATTGCTCTGGTCGATGAAGAGAAAGTGATCTGAGATTCCCGCCTTCAGTTTCCCTCCCTAAGATTCAGCGTAATTTAAACTCAAACTGGCCATGCCAGTTGCTGCGCCTCCGTGTAAGCTTGGGGTCCGCCGCGACCGCATCCGCCAGAGAAAAGACAAAATGCAGAATTTTTCAGAACTACCGATTTCGCAGTACACCAAGGAGCGGATTGCGGCAGCCCGCTTTTCGATTCCTACTCCCGTGCAGGCCGCGGCTATTCCGCAGGCCCTGCTAGGGAAGGACGTGCTGGCCACGGCTCAGACCGGGACCGGCAAGACGTTGGCATTCCTGATTCCGATCATGGAGCAGCTCTTGCAGAAAGACGCGCCGGGCGTCGCAGCAGCTTCCGGCATCGCGGCGCTGGTGCTCGTTCCCACGCGGGAGCTGGCCATGCAGGTCGCGGAGCAATTCGACGCGCTGCGCGGCAGGCAGCTAGGGCCCGCGGCAGTGGTCGTCGGCGGCATCTCCGAGGAGCGGCAACTCACCGCATTGCGCAAGGGCGCGCGGCTGGTCGTGGCCACTCCGGGACGCCTCGAAGATTTCCTGGACCGCAAGCTGATCCAGTTTCGCACTTTGCGCATACTGGTACTCGATGAAGCGGACCGAATGCTCGACATGGGCTTTCTTCCCGCGATTCGCAGGATTGCGTCCATACTTCCCACCAAGCGCCAGACGATGTGTTTCTCGGCGACGCTGGAGGCTTCCGTCGCGCACCTGGTGCACGACTACATGAAACAGCCGGTGCGGCTGGCGTTCGGTTCGACGCTCAAGCCGGTGGAAAGCGTGCGACTGCAGGCGTTCGAGGTGTCCTCCACGGGCAAACTCGAATTGCTGCAGCGCCTGCTGGCCAAGGAATCCGGCTTGTGCCTGGTCTTCACGCGCACCAAGCGTGGAGCCGACCGTTTGGCCATGAGCCTCACCCGCGACGGCTTTTCCGCCGCCACCATTCACGGCAACCGTTCGCAGTCGCAGCGCACGGCGGCCCTCACTGGGTTCCAGAAGGGGCGCTACCGGGTGCTGGTAGCCACGGACCTGGCTTCGCGCGGTATCCACGTTGAAAACATCGCTCACGTCGTCAACTACGATTTGCCTGAGGTGGCTGAGGATCTCATCCACCGCGTCGGACGCACGGGGCGCGCCGGCAACGAGGGCATTGCTTCTATCTTCATCGGGCGCGAGCAGCGTTCCGACCTGATGCAGATCGAACGGACGCTCGGCATCCGCATCGAGCGAATGACCGACGCCAGCGTGCCTCAGCGGGATGCTCGTCCGCACGTCGCTCCCCGCATGAAGGTGGGCGTCAAGACTACGACGATGGTCGCGCTCGAAGGCGAGTTCCTGCAGACGCAAATGGAACTGTAATTCCCTTCTACATCGTTCCGATCTAGCGGGACAGCGCCCCGGAGTCTCCGCGACAGCGGTAACTCCGGGGCGCTCTTCTATTGGGTTCAGTAACGACGCTTGGACGGAGTGTCCCCTATACATATAATCGCTAGCTCTTTTCGGGCCATGCGAACACAACCCGCACTCGTGAGAATCCATGTATCACATCGTTGAAGCGCGCATACGCGAGGCGCTGGCGGGCTTTCTGAGCCGGCGCGGCGTGGCGGACATCACCCTGGCTCTGGACCGCCCGCCGAACATTACGATGGGCGAAGTGGCTACGCCGGTGGCGTTTGAACTGGCCAAGCGGCTGCGCCGCGCGCCGCGACAGATCGCGCAGGAGATGGCCTCGGAACTTGCGGGCATACCGGGCGTGGCGCGAGTGGAAATCGCCGGCGGCGGCTACGTTAATTTCTTTCTTGACCGGGAGGCCTACTTTGCCGACACGGTCACGGGAGCCACGCGTAAACCCATCGCGGCGCCCGCCGACGCGCCGAAGTCCATTGTCGAGCACACCAACATCAATCCCAACAAAGCCGCGCACATCGGCCACCTGCGCAACGCCGCGCTCGGCGATACGTTCGTGCGTTTGCTGCGGCGCGCGGGACGGCGGGTCGAGGTGCAGAACTACATTGACAACACGGGAGTGCAGGTCGCCGACGTGGTGGTCGGATTCCAGCACATCGAGAAGAAATCGGCGACGGAAGTGGCCGCGCTGGCCGCCCGACCGCGCTTCGATTATCTGTGCTGGGACCTCTACGCGCGCGTGACCCAATTTTTCGAGGAGGATGCCAAGCGGCTAGCCTTGCGCGGCCAAACGATGGGCGCGATCGAAGAAGGTCACGGCGCCGAAGCGGAACTGGCCGAAATCGTTTCCGTCGCCATCGTCCGCTGCCACCTGGCCACGATGGACCGGCTGGGCATCGAGTACGACGTTCTGCCGCGTGAGAGCGAAATTCTGCAGCTGAAGTTCTGGGACGCCGCGTTCCGACAGCTTAAGGAGCGTAAAGCGATCCACTTGGCGAGCGAAGGCAAAAATGCCCTTTGCTGGGTGATGAATCTCGCGGTCAGCGAGGGCGGCACGGCCGGAACTGGAGCGGTGGCGGACGATGATGCCAAGGTCATCGTGCGCTCGAACGGCACCGTGACATATGTCGGCAAGGACATCGCTTACCAGATGTGGAAGTTCGGCCTGCTCGGGCGAGATTTTGCCTATCGCCGATTTCACACGTACAAGAGCGGCCATGTTCTGTGGACGAGCGCGGCGAGCGGCGGCGAATCCGGCGCGCCTGCATTCGGACGCGGCGCGGAAGTATTTAACGTAATTGACACTCGGCAGGCCTACTTGCAAAACGTGGTCGTGGCCGGCTTGCGCGCGCTGGGATTCGAGTCCGAGGCTGCGCGCTCGACTCACTTTTCGTACGAGGTGGTGGCGCTATCGCCGCGCTGCGCCGCCGAGATGGGCTACACGCTTTCCGAAGAGGAATCACGCAAGCCCTATGTCGAGGTAAGCGGGCGCAAGGGGCAGGGCGTCAAAGCCGACGACCTGCTCGATCGCCTGGAGGCCGCGGCGCGCGCCGAAGTGGACCAGCGCCACGCCGATACGCCGGAAGCGGAACGCGCCGCCATTGCGCACTGCGTCGCCATCGGCGCGCTGCGTTATTTTCTGCTGAAGTACACGCGCACGGCCATCATCGCGTTTGATTTTCGCGATGCGCTCAGCTTTGACGGGGAAACCGGTCCGTACTGCCAGTATGCGGTCGTGCGCGCACGAAACATTTTCCGCAAGGAAGCTGAACGGCAACCGGATTTCCGCATGGCGGCCCTGGATGAGCCCGGCGAGGCAGCAGCGGTCGAGAAGTTGCTGAAAGGCGCCGGAGGCGACGATTTCTGGCAACTGCTGCTGCTGGCCGGCTCGCTCGATCACAGCGTGGCCGCGGCGGTGGGCGCGCAGGAGCCGGCGTTCGTAGCCAAGTACGCCTTTGAGCTCTCGCAGGCGTTTAACCTTTTCTACCACCGGCATCACATCCTGTCGGAAGAGGACGCCGCCAAGAAAATGTTCTTGCTGCGGCTGAGCCGGATCGTCGAGCGGCAGTTGGTATCCGCGCTCGGCCTGCTTGGGATCGCGGCGCCGGAAAAGATGTAGAACGCCTGACGGCAATTACTTCGCAGACGAAACTCCGTCGAAATTCATCGCTAGTTCAACGAGCGTGCGCACGGCGACGCCGGTGCCGCCCTTCCCCATCCACGGTTTGGCGTCGTCGAGCCAGGCGGTGCCGGCGATGTCCAGATGCACCCAAGGCGTGTCGCCGGTGAATTCGCGCAGGAACCACGCGGCACTGATGGCGCCGCCCCAGCGGCCGCCGACGTTCTGAATATCGGCGATGGTGCTCTTGATGAGCTCGCGATATTCATCGTCGATAGGCATGTGCCACATTTTTTCGCCAGCTGATTTAGCGCAGGCCAACACGCGCGCTATGAGTGCATCGTCGGTTCCGAAAACGCCGGTGTTCACGTGGCCCAAGGCGACCACGATGGCGCCGGTCAACGTGGCGGCGTCGACAATATGAGTTGCTCCGAGCTGCCGAGCGTAATGCAGCGCGTCGGCGAGGATGAGCCGGCCTTCAGCGTCGGTGTTGATCACCTCGACGGACTTGCCAGACATGGCGATCTGGACGTCGCCCGGCTTTTGCGCGCGGCCTCCCGGCATGTTTTCGACCGAAGGAATGACGGCGATCACTTTGATGGCAGGTTTGAGTTGGGCGAGCACGCGCATGACGCCAAGCATGGCCGCGCCGCCGGCCATGTCGAATTTCATTTTCTCCATGTCATTGGCGGGTTTGATGGAGATGCCGCCGGTGTCGAAGGTGACGGCCTTGCCGACCAAAGCGAGCACCGGCGCGCCCGGCTTGAGGCTCGGCGGCGTATAGGTCAGCACAATCATGCGAGGCGGCTCGGCGCTCCCGCTGGCAACCCCGAGCAGAGTGCCCATTTTCAAATCCGCGAGTCGCTTCTCGTCGAGGATTTCCGAGGCCAAGCTGAACTCGCGCGCCATGGCCTGGGCGCGCTCGGCCAAGAGACGAGGCGTCAGGCGATTTGACGGCTCGTTGCCCAGTGCGCGGGTGAAATTCTGGGCTTCCGCGATGATGCGCCCGCGATCAACGCCGGACTGCGCAGCGGCGTCAAAACCAAGCAGGACCGCTGATTCCAAGGGACCGTTCTTCTTGTCCGTCTTGTAGGCGTCGCCCTCGAAATTTCCCAGGAGCAGCCCTTCGGTAACGGCTTCGGCGGCCGCCGCGTTGCCCTCGGCTTCGCGCGCAAGGAAGGCCAGCCGCTTCAGCGAACGAGCCTTTAGGTGACGCAATGCCGCCGAGGCGAGACGCCGCAACTCAGCCGTGCCAAATTTTTCGCGCTTGCCGGCTCCCACCAATAACAAGCGCTGCGCGGCCAGGCCCGGGACGAAGTGAACCAAGGTCATCTCCAAGGATTTGCCGGTGAGCTCGCCGCTGCCTGCCAGTCTCGCCAGCGCGCCCCCAGAGGCCTTGTCCAGATCGGCGATCACGCCTTCCACGGGCGTGCCCTTCTCCTTTTCGGTCTCAAACACGTAGCTGACCAGCGCCTCAGTTTCGATCTTGGCGGCCGGCTGACTTTCCAGCGTGATCTTCATGGATTTTTCCTTTTTTGCGCGGCCTCCAAGTAGAGCCCGCACCCGGGGATATTTCAGCGCCTCCGGTATTTGTACATCGCGTCGTCCACTTCGTGCCGCGCCTCTTTGTCTCGCTCGGTCTGGCGGCGATCCCAGTCCTTTTTGCCGCGGGCCAGGGCCAGTTCACACTTGGCGATGCCGTCGCGAAAGTAGATTCGCAGCGGAACGAGAGTAAGCCCCTTCTCCCGGGTCTTGCTATTCAACTTTTCAATCTCCTGCTTATGCAGTAACAGGCGGCGGCGTGAAAGAGGTTCGTGATTGAAGGGTCCGCCCGGCAAGTACTGTGGAATGTGAAGGTTGACGAGCCAAATGCTGGTGCCTCGCACCTCGGCGAAGGCCTCGCGCAGGTTGGCCTTGCCCTCGCGCAGCGACTTTACCTCCGTGCCGGTCAAGACCATTCCCGCCTCCATTTTTTCGAGCAGATGGTAGTTGTAGGAAGCGGCGCGATTCTGGGCTACGATCCGCTCGCCGGAACCGTTTTTTTTAACGTTCTTTTTCGATGATTTTGACACGCCAGCTATGTTAATGAGTGATGACTACTAGAGCAAGACACGCTTTTGCGCGCCGGAGCGCAGTGATAAGATCGATTATCGGTTCCACTTGCGCGTGGGCAATCACGAGCGCCGACCGGGGGCACATAATTGCAGCGGCGCCGATACTGCAACCGAAGGATGGCATGGCGATCCATCCCCTGGTAGGAAATGGGCATCATTAATACCCATGTTCACGGGTAAGTTTGGGGGCTCTGAACTTGATCGAGCGGCTTAAGTATGTCGCATTGGCTGCGGTTGTCTTGTGCATGACTGGGTGTCCGCACGGCGGATCCGAGTTCAACGACGGCAAAAAAGCCGAAGCCGTCGAGGACTACGACACCGCTCTGATGCACTACCAGCAGGCGCTGAAAGCGGACCCGACCAATGCCGAATACAAGTTGAAGTTCACGCTGCTGCGGTTCCAGACCGCGCAACATCACGTGGAAGAGGGCCAGAAGCTGGTTGCCAGCGGCGATCTGCAGATGGCTATGGCCGAATTCCAAAGGGCGGCCATGGTTGATCCGGCGAGCGCAATCGCCAAACAAGAGATTCAGAGCACCATGGACGCCATCGCCGCTCGCCAAGCCACAAGCCAAGGTCGGCCTGCGGCCCCGCCAGCTACAGGCGTAGCGGCGGAGGCAGAATCCAAAGTCATGGCGGGACCGCCGCAACTGATGCCTCTAAACCGCAATCCTATCAGCATCAACGCGACCAACGATGTAAAGATGCTCTACGAGGCCGTGGCGCGCCAGGCTGGAATCACGGTTCTATTCGACCCCGACTATGCCACGCGGCGAGTGACCATCGATTTGCCGAATACGACGCTGGAGCAGGCTCTTGACGTCCTGTCGCTCGAGGGTAAAGCGTTCTGGAAGCCGGTCACCAACAACGTCATCTTCGTGGCTCCCGACCAAGCTCAGAAGCGCAGGGATTACGAAGAAATGATGGTGAAAACGATCTATCTGAGTAACACGATCCTGCCCCAGGACATCACCGAGTTGATCAACGTGCTGCGCCAGTTGCTGGACTTGCGCCGGCTGCAGCAAGTGAACGCGCAAAATGCCATCGTCATTCGCGATACGCCGGACAAGGTCATGCTGGTCGAGAAAATCATTGACGACCTGGACAAAGCCAAGCCCGAGGTTGAGATTCAATTTGCCGTGCTGCAGGCAAGCAGGGATCGGCTGCACGATCTAGGCATCAGCCCGGGAACCACGGCGGCGCTGGCTTTCGCCCCGAATTCATCAACGACCAGTTCCTCGTCTTCGACGTCCACGACATCAACGTCGGCGACCCCTTCGAGCACGGCGTCGCTGCCGCTCAACCAACTCAAGAGTCTCAGCACCGCCGACTACAACATCACTTTACCGGGAGCGACGGCGACGGCGCTTCTGACCGATAGCCAGACGAGAATTATTGACCAGCCGAATCTTCGCGTCGTGGACGGGCAACCGGCTAAGCTGCGCATCGGAAGCAAGGTGCCAATCGCCACCGGAAGCTTTCAGGCCGGCGTGGGAGTGGGCGCAACGGGCACCGCCGGCGGCGTCATCAACCCATTGGTGAACACGCAATTCCAATATCAGGATGTCGGGGTCAGCGTGGACGTCACGCCGCGCATACATTTGAACAACGAAGTGAGCATGAAACTGACCGTCGAAGTTTCCTCCGTGAGCGGAACCTCGAGTATCGGCGGCATCAATCAACCCGTCATCAGCACCAATCACATCGAACACGACGTACGGCTGCAAGATGGCGAGGTGAATATCCTCGGCGGCTTAGTCCATACCTCCACCACCCGATCTACGACCGGTTGGCCCGGGTTCTCTCAGATTCCGTTGCTGCGCTACTTCTTTTCCGAAGAGAAGGAAGACAACGCGGATTCCGAGATATTAATTGTCGTGATTCCGCACATCGTCCGTAAGCTGAACCTCACTGCGGATAACCTGCGCAGCATCGCGTCCGGAACGGACACCAATCCCGCGATTCGGCTGGATTCAGAAGTCCTCTCGCCAGCCATTGTGCCCACGCCCGCAGCACCTGCGCCAAACGGGAACGCTCCCGCACCCGGGGCCGTAGCAGCGTCCCTGGCGCCTGCTGCGCCCGCGCCGGCGCCCGGAGCCAATGCGCCAGGTCCGCCCGGCGGGCGACCCGCACCCGGCGCGCCGCAGGGCCAAGGTTCAATGGCCCAATTGAAGTTTGATCCGCCGTCCGGTACGGTGAAAGTGGGTCAGACGACGGTCATCGGGCTGGTGGTGCAGGACGCTCAGGACCTTTATTCAATACCAGTGCTGCTGCAATACAATCCAGCCGTGGTCTCGGTGGAGGACGTGCGCCAAGGAGGATTTCTGGCAGGCAGCGCCATCGTGCAGCGCGTGGATAAGGACCGTGGACAGGCCATTATCTCCGCGACGCGTATGCCCAACGTGCCGGGCATCAGCGGCTCTGGAACGGTGTTCGGCATCGTCGTGCGCGGTGTCGCGCCGGGCCCGTCGCAAATCTCCGTTCTTCAGGTGAATGCACGGAATTCACAGCAGCAGCCCCTGGCCCTGATTACCAGCGAAGCTACGGTGAACGTCACGCCCTGAGTGCGCTGGAATCGTTGAATGATACGCCAACCGATACAGGCACGCCGCCATGCTTTTCGGGCCGCCCTTCGCTTGGGCGGGCAAGCCGGAATGACCCTGCTCGAATTGATCGTCGCCTGCGGGATACTTCTGGTGCTGGCGACCGCGGCCATGCCTGTTGCGCGGTTCACGGTAATGCGGCAGAAGGAATCAGAGCTGCGGCGTGACCTGCGCGAGATGCGTGATGCGATTGACAGCTATAAAGACGCCGCCGACCGCAACCGGATCCGTGTTGCGGTCGGTACCGAAGGCTATCCTCCCGATTTGCAGACGCTGGTCGACGGCGTGGACATCGTGGCGCAGTCGGGAGCAGGCCAAGGAACTCCACTGCCAGGACAACCAGGTGGCGGTGTGATCCCGGGCAATTCGCCGGTCACGCCTTTGGGCAGCACTTCGGCAAGCAGCAACCCAGCTGCAGGAAATGCCATCCACAAAGTCCGTTTTTTGCGCCGGATTCCCGTGGATCCCATCACTGGACATGCGGATTGGGGCCAGCGAGCGGTGCAGGATGATCCCGATTCGACCAGTTGGGGCGGGCAAAACGTGTTTGATGTTTACTCGCTATCGCTGGCAACAGCCCTCGACGGCACACGCTATTCGGGCTGGTAATCATGACCTGCGCAGCCAAGAACATTACTCGGGATTCTCGAACTGGCTCCGCGCCAACGGGCGAGCGCGGATTCACGTTGATCGAGATTATGGTCGTATTGGCCATTATCGCCATACTGATTGCCATGGCGGCAGGCCGGTACGATCGCTCGATCGTTCACGCGCGCGAGGCCGTGCTCAAACAAGATCTGCAAACCATGCGCAGCGCAATTCAGCAGTACACCTTGGACAAGGCGAAGCCGCCTGAATCCCTGGACGAACTGGCGTCGGCGGGGTACTTGCGCGAAGTGCCGACCGATCCGATCACTCGCGCAAAGGACTGGCATCTCGATTTCGAGGATGTCTTTCTGAGTCCCGATCAGACCACTGCGGGCCTTTCCGACGTTCACTCAAACTCCGACGCCGTGTCACCCAACGAGGGCACTAACTACAATACCTGGTAGAGTTGTTTCAGAAGAGATTAAGCGTCGATTGCGGCACTGCGAGCGCAGTTCCTTACAACAATAATTATACCATCCCGGTCAAGTTGCGGCGCGGATTTGACGGCCTATACGCGTTCCGCTAAGATGATTGCGCGGGGTGGAGCAGTCTGGTAGCTCGTCGGGCTCATAACCCGAAGGTCGCCAGTTCAAATCTGGCCCCCGCAACCAATCCTACTGATTTACAAGGGCTTCCGAAACCAGACTCGGGAGCCCTTTTTCTTTAATTGCAGTTAAGGCAGAAGAATTCGCGGCCTTTCCGATCTCCGCTCCGGCCAATATCGCTGCTTCGATGTTTTCTTTTTGGTGCTGCGCGCGGGGACACGTCAAGCGTCGCTTCCATCGAAGGGACGCGACCCAGAGGCGTAACCTGACGCATTGGAGCTTAGTATCCCGAACAGACGTATCCGATCGTGTCTGTGGTCCCATCAGGCCCGGTAATCGTGAAGCTGCTGCCGGAAGAGTAGGTGATCTTTAGCTGGTCCCTCTTAGCGTCTGTTTCTTCGGATAGCGCACATTTGTAGCTACTCGAAGAGGTGAACGCCGGGTTGATGCCTGTGATCGTGACATTTGACGGTGTGCCGCTGGTTAGCGGCGCGGAGCCGATAATCGTTCGGGGCGTGGCATTGATCGTGCACGATGCTCCCGCCGCACTGCCGCAGTCGTATAATTGCGTCAGACTGACGGTGCCGGACGCATCGGGCATTGTGTAAGTGCGATTTCCGGTGAGCGTTCCACCGAATGAGCCGGTCTTCGGACCACCAAGAGTGGATTTAAAGC
>Ga0210394_10008830_pt1 | contig 10279 bp, 9 predicted proteins | sample IncBWC12MmetaG_FD_160121 | JGI IMG/M metagenome (GOLD analysis project Ga0210394, IMG submission 160121) | Forest soil microbial communities from Barre Woods Harvard Forest LTER site, Petersham, Massachusetts, United States - Inc-BW-C-12-M | ecosystem: Environmental > Terrestrial > Soil >...
GCCCGCCGCCGTCCAGCCAAAATAGGCCGCGCCGGCGGCAAGAAACACAGTCTGGATTAGAAAAGCTGACATCGGCTGGTTGGCTGCACGGCTGACGCCATGGGTGGCAGGGGCGACGACTAACACGCTTCCCCGCGGTGCGGGCGCTTGACATCGTGCATGCGCGCTCCGACAAACCGCGCAAGCAGGGGATCTTCATTCATGTCAGCAGCCGATCTCGCCAAAACTCGCAATCAGACGCTGGCCGATACCATCGACGCGGCGTTTGAGCGCCGCGAGGAGATCGGCCCGGCCACCAAAGGCGCGGTGCGCGAGGCGGTGGACGAAGCGCTCGATCTGCTCGACCGCGGCGCCGCGCGGGTGGCCGAGAAAGCGCCCGACGGCTCCTGGCGGGTCAATCAATGGCTCAAGAAGGCGGTGCTACTGTCGTTTCGCCTCAACGACATGGCGATCATTCCGGGGGGACCCGGCCACGCCGTATGGTGGGACAAGGTCCCCTCCAAATTCGACAATTGGGATGATGCGCATTTTCGCAGTGCCGGCTTTCGCGCCGTGCCCGGTTGCGTAGTGCGCCGCTCTGCTTTTATCGCGCCCGGCGTGGTGCTGATGCCGTCATTCGTCAATCTCGGCGCCTATGTCGACAAGGGCACTATGATCGATACCTGGGCCACGGTCGGCTCCTGTGCGCAGATCGGCAAGAACTGCCACATATCCGGCGGCGCCGGCATCGGCGGCGTGCTCGAGCCGTTGCAAGCCGGTCCGGTGATCATCGAGGATAATTGCTTCATCGGCGCGCGCTCGGAAGTGGCCGAGGGCGCGATCGTGCGCGAGGGCGCCGTGCTGTCGATGGGGGTTTTCATCGGCGCCTCCACCAAGATCGTCGATCGCGACAGCGGCGAAGTCTTCCGCGGCGAGGTGCCGCCGTATGCGGTGGTCGTGCCCGGCAGCCTGCCGGGCAAGCCGCGCGCCAACAGCGAGCCAGGCCCGAGTCTCTACTGCGCCGTCATCGTCAAGCGCGTCGACGAGAAAACGCGCGCCAAGACCAGCATCAACGAATTGCTGCGGGATTGATCGCCGTGGCATCGATTGATTGGGCGTATCTCTTCAACGGATTCCATGGCCGCATCGGACGCCGGACGTTTTGGATCGGCATGATCGTGCTCACCGTGATCGAGCTGATCTTTCATTTCGTCGCCGAGCAAATCCAGGGCGAGCGCCTGAGCGCCATCGTCGATCTCGCCTTCACCTATCCCGAATTCGCCGTGGCGCTAAAACGCGCCCACGATCGCGACCTGCCGGTCTGGCTGTTGTTCATTTTCTTCGGCGCCGGCGCCGTGCTCGACCTGTTTACCGTGCTCGGGCTTGCTGGCACCGACGAAACGCCCAGCATGCTGTCGCTCGCCATTGCGGTGCCGTTCGCGGTCTTCGGGCTCGCTCTCTTGGTCGAGCTCGGCTTCCGGCGAGGGACGGTCGGCCCCAATCAGTACGGGCCTGATCCGCTCGTTACGCGTTGACGGCCGGCGATCTTGTGCCGACGCTGCTGGAACCCCGTTTGCCCGGTGCTGCCAGCCGCAGTGTGCCCCCGCCGCCTCCATGAAGTGGATACGATTTTTCGGGAATTTCGAGGGCCGGATCCCGCGCGAGACCTTTTGGCTTGCGAACGTCGCCGTCTTCGTCATTGAGGTGATCCTGGCGGCGATCGCTGGCGCCGTTGTCGAGGGATTCGCCGGTGGTGCGGCCGGCGATCTGGCGGCGGATGTCATCGTTTTCGTGTTCCTCTATCCGAGTTTCGTGATTGCCCTGAAACGGGCGCACGATCGCGACATACCGGGCTGGATCATCTGCGTGTATTACGCTGTGCTGATAGCCTACCAACTGCTCGTCTTTGCCGGATGGTCCAATATCAATCCCGATCGGAGCGTGTTCTCGCTGCGCCCGCTGTTCGCAATTATGTTCGTCCTGATCGTCGGCGTCATCGGCCTGGCGGTGCTGATCGAGCTTGGCTTTCGCCGCGGCACGCCCGGGCCGAATAGATACGGACCCGACCCGCTGGAAAAAACCTGATTGCGCGGCGCAAACCGCGCTGGCAAAGGAAGCTCATGACCTTGAAGTCCATGAGCGCCGATCCCGTCGCGATTGCCCGCGATCTCATCCGCTGCCGGTCCGTGACGCCGGCAGAGGGCGGGGCGCTCGCTTATTTGCAGCAGACACTCGCGCAAGCGGGATTTACCGTGCATCGTGCCACCTTCGCCGAGCCCGGCACCGCGCCGATCGACAACCTTTATGCCCGCATCGGCGACGCAAGGCCGAATTTGGTGTTCGCCGGGCACACCGACGTGGTGCCGCCTGGCGACGAGGCGGCATGGCGGCATCCGCCATTCGGCGGTGACATCGCGGGAGACACGCTTTATGGGCGCGGCGCAGTCGATATGAAGGGCGGCATCGCTTGTTTCGTCGCCGCTGCGCTCCAGCATCTTGCCGCCAACGGCGGCAAGCCGAAAAAAGGCTCGCTCTCGCTGCTGATCACCGGCGACGAGGAAAGCGTCGCGGTCAACGGCACGGTAAAGCTGTTGAAATGGGCGGCCGAGCGTGGTGAGATTTTCGATCACTGCATCCTGGGCGAGCCGAGCAATGTCGCGGTGCTCGGCGACACCATCAAGGCCGGCCGCCGCGGTTCGCTCAACGGCACGCTGATTGTCACGGGCCGCCAGGGCCACGTGGCCTATCCGGACCGCGCCGATAATCCGATCCGCGGGCTTGTGACTCTCATCGCCGCGCTGCAGGCGCCGCTCGACGAGGGCAGCGTGCATTTCGATCCCTCGCATCTGGAATTCACCTCGGTCGATGTCGGCAACCCGACCGTCAATCTCATTCCGGCCGAGGCGCGCGCGCGCTTCAACATCCGCTACAACGACTGCCACAGCCAAAGCGCGCTCAAAGCGCTGATCGAACGGCGCGTAGAGGCTGCGGCGGCGGGCCGCGTGCGCTTTTCTTTCGACTGGCAGCCGTCGAATGCCGATGTGTTCGTCACCAAGCCCGGCCCGTTCACCGATCTTGCGGTTGCCGCTATCGCCGAAATCACTGGGCGCGCGCCAAGATTATCCACCTCCGGCGGCACCTCCGATGCGCGTTTCATCAAGGATTATTGCCCGGTTCTGGAATTCGGTCTGGTCGGCCAGACCATGCATCAGGTCGATGAATGCGCGCCGGTCGCCGATCTCGTCACGCTGACTGCGATCTACCGGCGGATGATCGATAAGTATTTTGGGTAGTCGTCTTCTCACCTCTCCCCGCGTGCGGGGAGAGGGAGAACTCAATACTCCACCCGCACCAAATAAAGTCCCTGTGGCGGTGCCACCTGCCGGCAAGCGGTGCGGTCGCGCGCCGCAAGCGCGGCCGCAAGATCGTCGGCGCTCCATTTGCCTTCGCCCACATGCACGAGCGAGCCGACCATCGAGCGCACCTGATTGTGCAGAAATGAGCGCGCCATCGTGGCCACGCGCACTTCGTCGCCGTCGCGTGTCACGTCAAGCCGGTCGAGCGTCTTCACCGGCGATTTGGCTTGGCACTCGGTGGAGCGGAACGTCGTGAAATCGTGCCGGCCGACGAGCCGTTGCGCGGCATCGTGCATGGCGGCAGCATCGAGCGGCCGCGGAACGCGCCAAGCGCGATGCTGATCGAGTGCCAAATCGGCGCGGCGGTTGACGATGCGATAGCGATAATGTCGCTTGATCGCCGAGAAGCGTGCATCAAAATCATCCGCGACGCGCTCCGCCAGAATCACCGCGATCGGATGCGGGCGCAAATGCGCGTTGAGCGCGTCGCGCACGGTGTCGGGCGGCCAGTCTTTGGTGAGATCGACATGCGCGGCCTGGCCGAGCGCATGGACGCCGGCATCGGTGCGTCCGGCGCCGCCGACCACGGCGCGCTCGCCGGCAAATGCCAACACTGCTTCGGCAAGGACTCCCTGCACCGACGCGCCATTGTCCTGCACTTGCCAGCCGACAAAGGGCGTGCCGTCATATTCGATGGTGAGCTTGTAGCGCGGCATGTGTTTTAGAGCGCATCCCGATTCAATCGAATCAGGATGCGCTCTAGAATCCTTTGTTTGCGCATGTCCTCATCGGAAAACCGGGCTCCACTTTTCCCGGACAAGCGCTAGCCGAGCACGCTGCCGCGCGCAACCGACGTACCGCGCAAGAACGCTTCGGCACCCATCGGCTGGCGGCCGGCGCGCTGCAATTCCACAAGCCGCACTGCGCCTTCACCGCAGGCGATGGTCAGTTGCTCGTCGAGCACCTGCCCCGGCTGTCCGCTGCCGACTCCTCTGGTCGTGTGCAAGACCTTCACGCGGCCGACGTCCGCAAGCTCGAACCAGGCGCCGGGAAACGGCGACAGACCGCGGCAGTGGTCGTGGACCTTCTGCCACGGCTCCTTCCAGTCGATGCGCGTTTCGGATTTTTCGATCTTGGTTGCGTAGGTGACGCCGGTCTCCGGCTGCGGTGTGAGCTGCAAGGTCCCGCGTTCCAGCGCTCCCATCGCGATCGCCATGAGCTTGGCGCCGCGCTGAGCCAGGATGTCGTGCAGTTCGCCGACGGTGGCGTCAGGGCCAATGGGGATGCGGTCGGCCATGGCGATCGGGCCGGTATCGAGCCCTTCCTCCATCTTCATCACCATGACGCCGGTCTCGCTGTCGCCGGCCATGACGGCGCGTTGGATCGGGGCTGCGCCGCGCCAGCGCGGCAACAGCGAGGCGTGCAGATTGAAAGAGGCGAGCGGAAACGCCTCCAGGATCGGCTTCGGCAGGATCAAGCCGTAGGCGACCACCACCGCCGCATCGGCGCCATGCGCCCGCATCGTGCTAGCTGCGTCAACCGTTCGCAACGTCTTCGGCGTCAAAATCGGCAGGTCGAACTTTCGGGCTTCGCACGCGACCGGGCTTTCGCGCAGCTCCATGCCGCGGCCGGCGGGCTGCGGCACGCGCGTATAGACCGCCGCAATCTCATGCCCGGCGCCGACAAGCTCAAGCAGTGTCGGCACGGCAAAGTCCGGCGTACCCATAAAGACAAGGCGAAGCGGCAATCACGCCTCCACTTTCTTCGCCGTCTTGTCCGCCTTGGCCGCTTTGGTGAATTTCTTGATGACGCGGTCGCGCTTGAGCTTGGAGATGTGATCGATGAACAGCACGCCGTTGGTATGATCGACCTCGTGCTGCAGGCAGGTCGCGAACAGCCCGTCCGCTTCGATCTCGTGCTCTTTGCCGTGGAGGTCGAGATATTTGACCTTGACCCGCTGCGGCCGCTCGACCTCTTCGTAATAATCCGGGATCGACAGGCAGCCTTCCTCGTGGGTTGAGGTTTCCTCCGACCGCCAGGTGATTTCCGGATTGATGAAGACTTGCGGCGCCTGTGCCTCGTCCTTTTTCGACAGGTCCATCACCACGACGCGTTTGGCGACGCCGATCTGGATCGCGGCAAGCCCGATGCCGGGAGCGTCGTACATGGTCTCGAACATGTCGTCGGCGAGCGCCCGAATGCCGGCGTCGACGCGCTTGACCGGCTCGGAAGCGAGCCGCAGCCGCTTGTCCGGAATTTTCAGGATGTCCCGCAACGCCATAGCGGCGATGTAAGCGGTGCCTAAAGCGCGGTCAATGCAGGCCGGTGGCTTGCTCCACGCCGCCGAAGCGCGCTATACATGTTCTTCATTTGTTCTTAACGGTCATTGGTGCTAATTCGGCCTCGGGTTGCCGCGAATCACTTAAGAAGCAGGGCATGAACCAGGGCTTGCCAAAAGGCTGGTCGATCGAAGGCCTGACGATCGAAGGCTTGTCGCCGGAAGCCTTCGTGATCGTCGCGATTGCGACCGGCCTCATCGCTGTTGCGGCTATTGCCGTCCTCGCGATCATGCTTTGGCGCTCACGGCATAAAGTGCCTGCCGAGGATCCGGCGATGGTGGCGCTCAGGAACGCGCAAGCCGAGGCCGCCGCGCGGCTTGAGGCCATGATCGGCATGCTGGCGAAAGGCCAGACGCAATTGGCCCATACGGTCAACGAGCGGCTCGATTCGGTCTCGCATCGGCTGGGCGATTCGCTCGAGAAGACCAAGCAGAGCACAACCGAGAATCTGCAAAAGCTCGCCGAGCGCCTTGCGGTCATCGACCGCGCGCAGAAGAACATCACCGATCTCGCCGGTCAGGTGACGACGCTGCAAGGCGTGCTCGCCAACAAGCAGACGCGTGGCGCGTTCGGCCAATGGCGCATGGAAGCCATCGTCCAGGACGGCCTGCCCAAGGGGGCCTACCAATTCCAATACACACTTACCAACAAGACCCGGCCCGATTGCTGTGTGTTTCTACCTGACCGCCGCCCGCTGGTGATCGATGCAAAATTCCCGCTCGAAGCTTTCACCGCCTTTCGGGATGCCAAGACCGACGAGGCGCGCAAAGGCGCGGCCGCGCGGCTGCGCGCCGACGTCGCCAAGCACGTGGCGGATATTGCGCAGAAATATTTGATCCCCGGGGAGACCCAAGAAACCGCTTTTATGTTTGTGCCTTCGGAATCGATTTATGCCGAGCTGCACGATGGCTTTGATGATCTGGTGCAGAGGGCTTATCGCGCGCGCGTCGTCGTCGTCTCGCCGTCGATCCTGATGCTGGCCATCCAAGTGATGCAGCAGATTCAGCGGGATGCGCGCATGCGCGAGGCGGCCGACCAGATCCGCGACGAAGTCGCACGCTTGGCAAAGGATGTCGGCCTATTGGGCGATCGCGTGCGCAAGCTGCAGACGCACTTCAATCAGGCGAATGAGGATATCCGCCAATCCATCATCTCGGTCGAAAAGATCGAGGCGCATGGCGAGCGCATCCAGCAGGTTGAATTGGGGGCGCAATCGCCCGTCGACCCCGCTGTAGCCAACGGCAACAGTCTTGCGGGAAACGTTCGCCGGCTCGAAGCCGGGGAGTAATTTTCTCGGGTCGTTTCGGATTCTTCGTTTACGCTCGGTTCCTCTATGACAGATCCGAGGTTGGCGCTCTTTCGCAAACCGGCTAGGGCTGTCGCATGGCCGTAACGCCCACCCCTGCCGCCCGCACTTCCATCGCCGATACGCTCGCCGTCTATCTGCAGCGGCGGGTGCTGATCGTCATGTTCCTCGGCTTTTCCTCGGGCTTGCCGCTCGCCTTGTCCGGATCGACGCTTCTCATCTGGATGCGCGAGAGCGGGGTCAATCTCGGCACGATCGGGCTGTTTGCGCTGGTCGGCACGCCCTACACCGTCAAGTTCGCCTGGGCGCCGCTGATCGACGCGCTCGATGTCCCGATCCTGTCGCGGCTGTTGGGGCGGCGGCGCGGCTGGCTTCTGCTCTCGCAGTTCTTGTTGATGGCGGCGATCGCCTTTTTGGCGCTCTGCGATCCATCTGGACCGGCTTTCGTGGTGGCGTTGGGCGCGCTCCTGGTCGCGACTGCTTCGGCCACGCAGGACATCGTGGTCGATGCCTTCAGAGTTGAAAGCTTGAGCGAAAGCGAGCAGGCCGCCGGCATGGCCTCCTATGTGGCCGCCTATCGCATCGGCATGTTGGCGTCGACCGCGGGCGCGCTATTCATCGTCAGCGCCTTCCAAGGCGCGGGCTTGGGCCATCAGGCGGCGTGGAGCGCCGGCTATGTCGTCATGGCGGCACTCGTTCTCATCGGCGTCGCGACAACGCTGATGGCGACAGAACCTCGACAATCCGCCGCCGCGGAGGCGTCCCATTCCAAGGAAAGTGCCTTTTGGCGCGTCGTAGAAGCAGCAGTCGGGGCCTTCTCCGAGTTCCTCTCCCGCGACATGGCATTTGTCGCGCTCGCCTTTGTGGTCTTGTTCAAATTCACCGACGCGCTCTCCGGCGCGATGACCGGTCCGTTCGTCATCGATCTCGGCTTTTCGCGCAATGAATACGCCGCCATTATCAAGGGCGTCGGCCTTGCCGCCACATTGGTCGGCGGATTTGCCGGCGGCTTCGTCGCCCGCGCCTATTCGCTGCCGCTAAGCTTGATGATTGGCGGTCTCTTGCAGGCTTTCGCCAATCTCGCCTTCTCCTGGCAGGCTGTCGTTGGGCTCAATGCGGCATGGCTGACCTTCGCCATCGTCGCCGAGAACTTCACCAGCGCCATCGGCACCGTGATCTTTGTCGCCTACCTGTCGGCGCTGTGCCGCAATCCGTTGCACACGGCCACACAATACGCGCTGCTGACGGCGCTGGCAGCCTTCGGCCGTACGTATCTTTCCGCAGGCGCCGGCTTTATTGCCGGCGCAACCGGCTGGGTGTGGTTCTTTGCGATCTGCGCGCTCGCCGGCCTGCCGGCGCTTGTCCTGCTCGCCTGGCTGCAACGCCGCGGCCATTTCGATGGGCTGGCGCCGGCCAACACGCCTGCGCCGGCCGAGGCCCCCGCACCCGCCAAGGATTCAGCCGCAGCTTCGTAAAGCCGGCGCCCCGTTTGCAAGGCGGTCCACCTCGAAGCAGGGCGATCCTCAGGCGCGCATGGCGCGAGCGTGACGGAAATACGTCACCCCGATGCAAACCTGAGTAAAAGGCTAAGGATGCCGGCAACCAAAGACCCACAAAAAGTCTTTTTGTAAGGATCGGATGGTTATACTCGCTATCCCTCTTGTGGTGTTCCTCGAACTCGGCTGTGCTCGCGCCCTGCCATGGACATGATTCTCGTCAAAATATTTGCGACTGCGCTGGCGTTGAGCGAAGTCACGACTGCGCCCCAGGCGGTCAAAACCCATTTCGATCCGGTGCAGGACCGAGCCGAGGTGGTGCAGATCCTGCGCGATGGCTGTGCCCACATGCGGCAGGCCTTCGACATCGAGTCGATCAACCTGGACGACCTGATCGCCACCGCGTTGAACGACCCCAAGGCGGTGGCGGGCGACATCAAAGCCTTTCATGGCATCAACTTCGCCGATCTGAACACCGCCTATCATCAGTTCTGCAAGAACGAGAACGTCGCCAATCCGGTCGTCGATCTCGGCCAGGTGATCGAGTTCTTCAACAACGCGGCGGCCGATCTGCCCGACCCGGCGCGGCTCAAAGGCTGCAAGCTACCCTCCATGAGTGTGGTGCTCGACGGCAAGGGCGGCAGCTTCGCCAATGTGTTCGAGCCGCGTAACCGCCGTGTCTGGGTGCCGCTCGCCAAGATTCCGGACCTGGTGCAGAAAGCATTCATCGCCGCCGAAGACCGGCGGTTTTTTCAGCACCACGGCGTCGACGAGCGCGGCATCATTCGTGCCTTCATCGGCAATCTCGCCGAGCCGGGACGGCCGCAGGGCGGCTCGACCATCACCCAGCAGGTGGTCAAAAACCTCCTGGTTGGAGACGACGTGACCTACGAGCGCAAGATCCGCGAGATGATCGTGGCCTCGCGGGTTGAGAGCACGCTCAGCAAATCGGAAATCCTCGAGCTCTACCTGAATTCCGCCTATCTCGGCCGCGGCGCCTGGGGCGTCGAGATGGCCGCGCGCAGCTATTTCGGCAAATCCGCACAGGATCTCAGCATCGCCGAAGGCGCGATGTTGGCGGGCTTGCTCAAGGGGCCAAGCTTCTTCAACCCTGACCGCCATCCGGATCGCGCCAAGGAGCGGCTCGCCTATGTGATCGGCCGCATGAAGGAAGACGGCGTGATCTCGGCGGAGGACAAGGACCGTGCGCTCGCGGCCCCGCCCAAGCTTCTGGCGTTCGAGCAGCGGCGGCGCGACAGCGGCTTGCATTTCACCGATTTCCTGGGGCGCGAGGCGAAAACCGACGGCATCACCAGCCTGACGGCGGAACCCTACACCGTCCATTCGACCATCAACGCGGCCTTGCAGCGCGAAGCCGAAGTATCCCTGCAGGAGGGGCTTGCTCGTTTTGAGATGTCGTCCGGCCGCACGCAGTTTCGCGGGCCCGAAGCCAATCTCGGCGACGCGATCCAAAAGCTCGGCGCCGGCGGCGGCGCGGCAGCGCCCGGCGCCTTGCCGGCGTGGCAACAAGCGCTGCAGGCGCTCAAGCTGCCGCTTTCCGACGTGCATTGGGAGCCGGCCGTTATTCTCGACAAGGGCGGCGGCAAGCGCGGCGACGGCAATATCCGCGTCGGTATCCGAGACGGCCGCGTGTTGCCGCTCAACGCGGCGAACCTGGGCGCCAAGCGCAATATCGGCCTTTATGACGTCGTCTATGTCCGCGTGATCGAGGGCAAGACCGCTGCCAAGCCCAAAAACGCGGGCGGCGGGCCGGGCGCCACCGTCACGGCCGGCGGGCGGGCG
>Ga0210394_10008832_pt1 | contig 10278 bp, 7 predicted proteins | sample IncBWC12MmetaG_FD_160121 | JGI IMG/M metagenome (GOLD analysis project Ga0210394, IMG submission 160121) | Forest soil microbial communities from Barre Woods Harvard Forest LTER site, Petersham, Massachusetts, United States - Inc-BW-C-12-M | ecosystem: Environmental > Terrestrial > Soil >...
ATCTCGGAACAGCCATGGTGCTGGTGCCCGTAGTGGTGGTGGGCGCTTACTTGGCGGGTATCCAATGGAAACACGCGGCAGCGTTGATTCTGGCGGCTGCATTAATGGTGCCGATCGGCTGGCATCACTTGAAGCCTTACCAGAAGGACAGGGTAACCACGTTTTTACGTCCCGAGGAGGACCCCAAAGGTTCGGGATATCAGATTTTGCAGTCGAAGATTGCTGTAGGCTCAGGAGGATTCTGGGGAAAGGGACTTGGCAATGGCAGCCAGAATCAACTGGGTTTCGTGCCAGTGCGATATTCGGATTTCATTCTGGCCGCGCTGGCGGAAGAATTAGGTTTCGCAGGAGTCTTTGTAACGTTAGTGTTGTACACGGCTTTGCTGCTACGACTGATCCAGAACGCGCAACACGCAAAGGATCGCGCGGGAATGTTTTTGGTGATGGGCGTGGCAGCGATTCTTGGTTTTCATGTGCTCGTTAACGTGGCCATGGTCATTGGCTTCATGCCGGTGACCGGCATTCCCTTGCCGCTGATGAGCTATGGTGGTTCGGCCATGCTATTCGTTTTTCTGGCGCTGGGCCTGGTGATGAATGTTCGCCTGAGGCGATTCGTCAATTAAGCCCGGGCCGAGTTTGACTCTTGCGCTGCGGAACGATCCGGTGCAAGAGAAGTAAATTTAGGAATTAGAGTGCATCGCGTGACTGAGAGATTTTTCCAATCGACTTTTTCCGCCCCTCCGGCGCCGCAGAGTTGTGCCGGAGCCCTACGGATTAGAGTATGGCGGTGCGCTCTGAGGAGCTTTCATGCCCAAAGAGCTTGTAATTTCAGCGGCCCCCCACGAGACTCGGGTCGCCATTCTGGAAGATGGTCAACTTTGTGAAATTTATATCGAGAGGGAAAAAGAATTTGCGCTAGTCGGGAGTATCTACAAAGGCCGTGTCACGCGCGTGCTGCCTGGCATGCAGTCGGCCTTCGTGGACATCGGCCTGGATAGCGATGCCTTCCTGTACGTCGGCGATTTCCTGGAAAATCTCGAAGACTACGACCACGTTGTTGCTCCCGTAGAAGGAAAGGTCGAAAAAATGGAGCAGCAGGGCGGTGAAGTGTTTGCGCCGCCTGCGAACGGCGGAGCCTCCGAGCCAGGAACGAGTTCGCAAGATCAACCTCGGTCAGCTCAAAACGCGCCGCTGGAGCACGCTCCTGAGGAGTCGACAGGTCAGGCTGAAGTTTCGGGGAACGTGGAGTTCTCCCGGCCTCCCGCTCGAGAAACGCCTCGTCCGCCGGTGCCCTTTGCACGACAGGAACGCCGGCCAGGCGGTTTTGGGCAAGGGCGTCACGATCAAGGCCGCAGAGGCCGAGGCGGACGCTGGCGGCAAGGCCGAGGAGGTCAAGGCCAGGGCCACCGTTATCAAGGGCGCGATCTGCCGCCCTCGAAATACGCTTCGCCGCGTCCGTATTCGCCGCCGGGTGGCCAGCCGGGTGGGCAGCCTAGTGAGGAATTGCCGCCCGACTACGAGCCAATCATTCTGCCGGGCGAGTCCTTAGCGAAATACAAGGATCGGACACCGCACGCGGGCGCGTCGAGCTCGCCAGGAGCCTCGTCGATTTCTTCAGCGCAGCCGGCGGAGATGCCGCCTCCAATCGAAACTCACGATTATCCAGCGGCTGAAAGCGCGAGAGAGACGGCTTCGGCTTCCGCGGAGCACGAAGAGCCAAAATCAGCAGAGCCGTGGACCGAACACCGCGAAAGTGAAACTACGAGCGCGGCTCAGGATTCGCACACGTTTGCCGAATATCAGGCCCTTCCCGAGGATCCGCCGCCCGCAATTTACGAAGCGGCCCACCCCGAAGTGTCCCGGTCAGAAGCGCCGGGCGAGCACGAGCACGCCAGCCATCACGATCTTTCGGACGAAGAAGTGACTTCCCTGGCGGAACAGCTCGCCGAGGCGCGGCACGAGGAAGTGAGCGCCAAGGCAGAGGCCGACGCTGAACTCGGCCTGTTGGACGAGGAGCCTCCGCATGTGCCCGAAAGCGCTGCCGAAACAGACGAATTCATCGCTGAGGCGGAAGCGGAAGAGCACGAAGAGGTTTCGGGAAACGTTGCGCCGGAAATTGCGGCGGGACTGAACGAGCCGCAAATTCCAGGAACCGGGAACGCGCCGGAACGCCCGATGTCGGCACGAATTTCAGAACCACAGCGTGCGCGTTTTCAGCGGCCAATGCGAAGAGGCGGCGGCCGCAATCGTAACCAACGGAACACGAGGCGTCCGGAGCATCGGCACGAACGTCCCAGGCCGCAACTGATTTCCGAGGTCCTGAAGCCTGGCCAGGAAATCATCGTACAAATCGCCAAGGAGCCGCTGGGCAAAAAAGGCGCGCGTATCACCAGTCACGTTGCGCTGCCGGGCAGATTTCTCGTGTACATGCCAACGGTCAACCACATCGGCGTCTCGCGGCGGATAAATTCCGCCGAGGAACGCTCACGCCTGCGCCATTTGGTTACGGAAGCCAAAGGCACTTTCCCTGGCGGATTCATCGTGCGTACAGCGGCCGACGGCGCTCCGGACGATGAGATTCGCAGCGACGTCGAGTTTTTGGGCCGCACGTGGGAGAAGATCCGCACGCAGTCTGAGCCACGCAAATCGCCGGCACTGCTGCATCGCGACCTCAATCTCGTGGAGCGGATTCTGCGCGACTATGTGAATAACGACTACACCGCTATCTGGATCGACAACGAGGAGGAGTTCAGCAAAGTAGTCGAATTCGTCAGTCGCTTCCAGCCGAAGCTGGTGGGGCGCGTCAAGCTCTATACGAAGAGCGCTCCCATCTTCGAGGAGTTCGGCATTCAGCAGGAACTCGACAAAGCCTTGCGGCCGAAGGTTTGGCTCAAGTCCGGCGGCTACATCGTCATCAACCATACCGAAGCTTTGGTGGCCATCGACGTGAACACCGGCAAATATGTCGGCCGCGGCTCGACTCGCCTGGAAGACACCATCGTCAAAACCAATCTCGAAGCCGTGAAGGAGATCATCCGGCAAATTCGCCTGCGCGACCTGGGCGGAATCATCGTGCTGGACTTCATTGACATGGAGGAGCGCCGCAACCGCGATAAGGTGATGGCGGCTCTCGAAGCCGCGCTTCGTTCCGACCGAGCTCCTTCCAAGGCTCTGGCCTTCAACGAATTCGGCCTGGTAAACATTACTCGCAAACGCACCAAGCAAGCGCTGGAGCGCGTACTGACGCAGCCGTGTCCCTACTGCACGGGTTCGGGCATGGTGAAGTCGGTGCCGACAATCTGTTACGAGATACAGGCGGAGGCGAGGAAAATGGCCGCGGATTTGGAGGCTTCCAGCCTGACTCTGCGGGTACATCCGGAAATCGCCAAAGCGCTGAAGACGCGCGAAGCGGTGCTGGTGGAAGAGTTGGAGCAGGTCACGCGCAAGAGCGTGATCATCCAAGCCGATCCCACGCTGCACTGGGAGCAGTACGACATCTACTGAAATTCAACCTGGTGCGCCGTCCTGTGAACGAAGTGGCGGCGCACCACTTTCCTCGTTTTGTCCTTCAATAAGCGACGAATTCCGCCCATTTTTTGGACTTGCCCGAACGGGCGATGCTAGAGATACTCTCCGCGTTTCGTTGCAATCCTGAAGACATCAGCAAAGGGCAGAACTCATGATGCGGAATAGAATCCATTCGCTGACTTGGCCGGCCTTCGTCGCGGTGCTTGCGTTGTGTCTCGCGGCTTGGACGGGATTTGCTGGGCCGAAGGAAGCTGGCGACACCTGGGTGGCGACGTGGGGCGCAAGCCCGGTGGCTCCGCTCCCTGCCAACACAACCAATACGGGATTCACCAACCAGACTGTTCGTCTGATCGTCCACACGAGCCTCGGCGGCAACGAAGTGCGCGTGCGGTTGTCCAACGCATTTGGGACGGAATCGCTTGCGATCGGGGCTGCGCACGTCGCGCTTCGCAGCATGAACGCGGGCATCGTTTCCGGCACGGATAGGGCGCTCGCGTTCAGCGGCTCGAACTCGGTGACCATTCCGCCGGGAGCACTGGTGGTCAGCGATAGCGTCAAACTCGAAGTGCCCGCGCTTTCGGACCTGGCAGTGAGCGTTTACTTGCCCGGCCCCACGGGCCAGGCGACCTGGCATGCCGCCGCCTTTTCCACGAACTATATTTCCAAGGCTGGAGATTTCACGGGCGCAGCGGATCTGCCGGTCGATCACACGGTGACATCGTGGTTCTATTTGACCGACGTTGAGGTGAAGTCCTCGAAAGACGCTTTGGCGATCGTTACTTTCGGCGACTCCATCACCGATGGAACGCGCTCGACGCCGGACACAAATCATCGCTGGCCGAATCTGCTTGCCGAGCGATTGGCTGAGCACCATATCAGGCTGAGCGTCGTCGACGAGGGCATCGCGGGAAACCGCGTGCTACATGATCTTGTGGGGCCGAACGCGCTGGCAAGGTTTGACCGGGATGTGCTCGGACAACCTGGAGTTGGCTACGTAACCGTTTTGTTGGGCATCAATGACATTGGTGATATCGGCCGCCTGCCTGCTGTAGCCCAGCCGGGCCGCGGCCCACAACCGGTTAGCGCCGATGAAATCATCGCCGGTCATCGGCAGATGATCACGCGGGCGCACGAGCACGGGCTCAAAATTGTGGGCTGCACTTTGACGCCATTTGAAGGGGCCGCTTACTTCACGCTGGAGGGCGAGACCAAACGCCAGGCCGTGAATAAGTTTATTCGCACGGGCGGCGCGTATGACGCTGTGATCGACTTCGATGCAGTGGTGCGCGATCCTGCGCATCCTGCGCGATTCCTTGCTATGTACGATAGCGGCGATCATCTCCACCCAAACGACGCCGGTTACAAAGCCATGGCCGACGCAATCGACCTATCGCTCTTCAAAAAGCGTTGAGCTGCCACTAACGTATCGTCTAGATGTTGGTTCGCAGTCTTTTTTTCCCCAAACGATTTCAAGTTGACGCGTTAGATAGCCGGGCGGTATGGTCTCTGCGCAGAAATATGGCTGAACGGCGTCGAACGCCGAGCCAGAACAGCAGTCGATTTTGAGGAGGAAACCTTGAAGCATTACATTTCGTGGATTGCACTCGTCGCTTTTGCGCTCGGCATTTCGGCCAGCGCACATGCTCAAACGCGAATCACTCTCTTGTCGCCGGACCCGCTCAAGAGGGAAGTCGATGCGATCGTTCAGAGCTTTGAAATGAAGACGGGCATCAAGGTCCAGGAATCGTACGGCACGGGTGTAGGCACTCGCAGAACCGTGCAAGAAGGCGGCGCGTTGGACGTAACGCTGCTGTTTGCGCCGTTTGACGAGGCGCTCAAGACCGGCAACGTGGATAAGAGCACGCAGACGGTGGTCGCGCGAGTTCGCTTGGCCATCGCAGTGAAAGATAGCGCACCGAAACCCGATATTTCGAGTGCGGCAGCTGTAAAAAAACTACTGCTCAATGCGAAATCGCTAGCTACGGTCGATCCCGCTCAGGGAAGCGTGGGCGGCGCGGCGATGCTGGCGTTTGACAAGATGGGCATTACGGATCAAGTGAAGCCGAAGGTGAAGCTCTTCCCGGGCGGCGGCGGAGTGCAGAAAGCGGTTGCGGATGGCGACGTCGAAGTCGCCGTCGGTCCTTATCTGAGCGACTACCGCAATCCTCCCGCTGGGCTTCAAGTGGTCGGGGCTCTGCCGCCGGATGCTGCTACGCCGGTCGATATCACGGCGTGGGTTTCGACCAATGCGCCGGACAAGAAGGCGGCCATGCAGCTTATCGAGTACTTCAAGGGCAAGGAAGCGGCGTCAGTTTGGGGAGACGCGCATGTTTTTCCTGCGACGAAGTAGATTCCGATACAGGTGAGCGGTTAGCACGCTCTTTTCGGGGCGGCCACTGGGTTGGCGTGATTCTCTGGCGCGAATCCGGTGGCCGCTTCCTCTTTTCGCTATAATAATCCGCGTAAACCCTCAAAATTATCCGTGGGAGACACTGTGACGGCGCGCATCCTCGACGGCAACGCCATCCGCAATCAGATTTACGCAGAACTGGAGCCGCAGATTGCCGAACTGGGGCGCGCTGGAATTCGTCCAGGCCTCGCAGCTGTCTTGGTCGGCCACAATCCCGCATCAGAGGTTTACGTAAAAAGCAAAATTGCGGCCTGCGAAAAGCTCGGGCTGCGAAGCTGGCTTTTCACGCCTGCCGAAAGCGTTTCCACGGCAGAGCTGCTGCAATTAATCGCCGACTTGAATCGCCGCGATGACGTCGACGGCATACTTGTGCAATTGCCTTTGCCGCGGCAGGTGGATGCGCGGCGCGTTCTGGAGGCCGTGGATCCCTCAAAGGATGTGGACGGCTTTCATCCGATGAACCTGGGACGGCTGGTGCGCGGAGAAGCAGGACTCGTAGCCTGCACGCCTTCGGGAGTGATGGAGATTTTGCGGCGCAGCGGAATTGCCATGGAAGGCGTGCCCGCGGTTGTGCTCGGCCGGAGCGATATTGTCGGGAAGCCTATGGCCCTGCTGCTGATGCACGCGAATGCGACCGTCACCATTTGTCATTCCAAGACGCGCGATCTGCAGCAGATCGCGCGGCGCTCCGACCTGATTATTGCGGCCATGGGTCGGACGGCGATGGTTACGCCCGAATGGATTCGCACCGGGGCGACGGTGATTGACGTCGGTATCAATCGAATTGCCGATCCTGCCGAAGCCTCGCGCCTCTTCGAAAAGTTCCCGCAACGGCTCGAGCAGTTCAAGCAAAAAGGCTCGGCACTAGTTGGCGACGTTCATCCGGACGCCGCGGAAATCGCCGGCGCCATCACTCCTGTTCCTGGCGGCGTAGGGCCGCTCACCATTGCCATGCTCATGAGCAACACTATCGAGGCTGCGCGGCTCAGGCGCGGCCAGACGGCCGGCGCCACGGCCGCCAGCCCTGCTTCCGGACGTTAATGCTTCGCGTCGGCCTGACAGGCGGCATCGGATGCGGGAAAAGCACCGTCGCCGCCATGATGGCCGAACTCGGCTGCCATGTGCTCAATGCCGACAAGATGGCGCACGCCTTGATCGCGCCAGGAGAGCCCGCTTACGACGAAGTTGTCGGGAAATTTGGGAAGCATATCCTCGCGCCCGACGGAAGCGTCGACCGCGCGCGATTAGCGTCTGTTGTTTTTGCCGACGCGGGTAAGCTGGCCTCCCTGAATGCCATTGTGCATCCGCGAGTCCTCCGTGAGTTGGATCGAGAATTGGATAGACTTGCTCGACTCGATCCTCATGGCATTGCGGTGGTAGAAGCGGCATTGCTGATCGAATCCGGCTACCACCGAAATCTAGACCGGATCATTTTGGTCAGTTGCACTCGTGAGCAGCAGCTGGAACGGCTTACAAATCCCGCGTTTGGACGAGCCATGTCTCGGGAGCAGGCCGAACAGCGTATCGCCGCACAGATGCCCGTGCAGGAAAAACGCAAGCAGGCGGCCGGTAAATTAGATGAGATCGATTGTTCGTGTTCGCTTGATGCCACGAGAAAGCAAGTACAGATGTTAGTGGAGCGATTCAAGCAGACCGCAGGTTCGCACACGCGCTAACTGCGCCGCCTCTGAACGCTAAGTCACCTTCACCTCTTGTCGTCGCTTGTAACGAGGCTTCCTACGATCGTTGTTTCGGATTTCGCTTGACGAGCAATCCGCCCTCTTACTAGAGTCTTGTCAACCTGGAATCCTAGTTCAGTGGAGGCCCGCCCGTGATTAAACGCAACTTCTGCGTTGCTCTATTGGCATCTTGTGCGCTGCTGGCGGCGCTGCCTGTTTTGGCACACCATTCCTTTCAAGCTGAATTCGATGGGAGTAAGCCCGTCACTTTGAAAGGAACGCTTTCCAAAATCGACTGGATCAACCCGCACATTTATTTCTATCTGGATGTGAAAGACGATGCCGGCAAAGTAACCAACTGGACTCTAGAGTCCATTCCGACGGGATTCATGCATCGCGCGGGCCTTACCAGAGACGATTTTGTGCTCGGTGACACTGTTACCGTGCTTGCCTACCGCGCCAAGGATGGAACCAAGGCGTTTGGATGGGTGCAGGAATTTACGTTCCCAAACGGACGCAAGGTCGCCTTCGGAGCCACACGCCCTGCCCCAGAGACCGACCAGTCCAGCTCGAAATAGGGCGACCGAACGATCTGACCTGATCGAGAATCGGAGACTACGCTCATAGGTCGATAGGCGAAAGGAGATCCGCAATGAATCCAGGATTTTGTTGGCGGCGATGGGCGATCGCGGGATGCGGAGTTTTGTGCCTGCTCGCGGTAAGTGCGCGCGCCCAGGTCGAACGGGCTACGGTCTCCCATGGTGCAGGGGCGGCAGCTGAGATCAAAGCAGCGGCGGCAAAACCGACTCCGCGCACCTCAGACGGCCATCCTGACCTGACTGGATATTGGGATTTTCCTCAGCCTTCCGTGAGCGAACATACGAAGGATGGGGTCATATACGCCAGCCCATTCATTCCCGGCGGAAATGCCCCCGGCCAGATGCAAGGAGATCCTAATCCGCCTCCGTATAAACCTGAACTAGTGGCAAAAGTGAAAGAGTTGGAGAAGAACCAAACGCACGCGGACCCGGCATTTCATTGCAAGCCGCTGGGAGTTCCGCGGGTTGGGCCTCCGAGGCAGGTGATCCAGACTGCGAAATTGGTGGCATTTTTCTACCAGGTGGACATCGGAGAAGGCGATCAGAGTGGCATTGGTGTTCGTCTGATACCCACGGACAACCGCCCACACCGCAAGGATGTCGATCCGATGTATTTCGGCGATTCGGTGGGACATTGGGAGGGAGATACGCTCGTTGTCGACGTGAATCACTTGACGGAGGACACCTGGCTGGGCATCAGCGGTTATTTTCACAGCTCAGCCCTGCACGTGATCGAGCGATATACGCGCAAGGGCGATACGCTGACCTACGAAGCAACGGTAGACGATCCTATGGTTTTGACGAAGCCGTGGATCATGACTCAGCAAACAGTGAGGCTGGAAGAGGGGATGGTAGTTGAGCAACCCCCGTGCGAAGAGCGCGACGAGCAACACCTGGTGAATGACGACCACCACACGCGCGATTACTGAGTGCCACGTGGGCGGGCGGATCCGCTCAAAAATCAACCCCGGTATATATCTGCTTGACACCAAGGAACTTAAGTGGTGAACTGTGCTCAGGATTACTGCCTGACAGTAGTTTCGCCCAACAATTCGGCGCAGCTCTGAATTTAAGCGCTAGGCCGAGGAGGTAAACGCGATGACGTCCTTCCGGAAATCGCTCCCCGTGACTATTCTCGCTCTTTTTGTTGCGACATTGATTGCGACGAGTGCCAGTGCGCAGACCGCGTCGAATGCGGTCGCGAATTCCGCGCAGCCGCAGGTCACTTTCGCCAAGGACGTGGCCCCCATTCTCCAGGCGAAATGTCAGGATTGTCATCATACGGGCGGCATGGCTCCGATGTCGCTGGTGACATACGAAGAGACGCGCCCATGGGCAGCGGCGATGAAGCAGCGAGTGGAGACGCGCATGATGCCGCCGTGGCACCTCGACAAAACGGTTGGCATTCAGCGTTTCCAGAATGACCTGTCTCTGAGCGATGAGCAAATCGCGACGATTGTGCGTTGGGCTAGTGCAGGGGCGCCGCTCGGAAATCCAAAGGATTTACCGCCAGCCAAGCAGTGGCCGAGCGAGGGCGGCTGGCAGCTCGCGAAGCAGTTTGGGCAACCCGACCTCGTCGTCGACTCGGGCACTTACACCATGGCTGCGCATGGCCAGGATGTGTGGTGGAAGCCGCTGACTGATCTGCCGATCACGGAACCGCGTTGGGTACGCGCCGTGGAGATCAGGCCGGCTACTCCGGACGGCCGCAGGATCATGCACCACGTGCTCGCCCGCCTGCAGCAGGACGAGCCCGATCTGCGCAAGGCGCTCTTCACCGGCAGTGACGCCGATAGCAACGGCCCGGGCATGTTGATGGAATGGGCCATCGGCAAGAACTACGATATCTATCGCCCGAATACGGGCAAGCTGTTGCTGCCCGGCTCGCACATCTGGTGGGAACTCCATCTTCATTCCGTCGGTGAAGAGATCACCTCTCACGCGCAGCTGGCGATTTACCTCTATCCGAAAGGGCAGGAGCCGAAATATCGCACGTACCTGATGTCTTACACGGCAAACCCCACCGTGGATGGGCAGCTTTCGCTGGATATCCCGCCGAACA
>Ga0210394_10008833_pt1 | contig 10277 bp, 12 predicted proteins | sample IncBWC12MmetaG_FD_160121 | JGI IMG/M metagenome (GOLD analysis project Ga0210394, IMG submission 160121) | Forest soil microbial communities from Barre Woods Harvard Forest LTER site, Petersham, Massachusetts, United States - Inc-BW-C-12-M | ecosystem: Environmental > Terrestrial > Soil >...
GATGAAAAGGCAGCGCCTTGAGACCGAGTGTCGTGCGGGTCGCGCTAGGCTTCTTTCGCAACAACGAGCTTGACGTTAGCGGTGACTTCGCGATGGAGCTTGATCGGAATCTGGTATTCGCCCACGAGCTTGATGGGGTCGGTGAGCGTTATCTTGCGCTTGTCGATGGTGTAGCCCTGCGCCTCGAGCGCCGCGGAAAGATCGGAGGTAGTGACCGAGCCGAAGAGCTGATCGTTTTCGCCAGCTTTGCGCGTAAGTGAAATTGAAACCCCTGCGAGCAACTCTGCGAGTTTCTCCGCAGCCTCTTTTTCGGTGGCTTCCTTCTTGGCGAAAGTGGCTCGCATTCTTTCGAGCCGCTTCATGTTGCCGGCTGAGGCTTCGAGGGCGAGTTTGCGAGGCAGAAGAAAATTCCGCGCGTAGCCTTCGGCCACTTCCACTACCTGCCCGCGATTGCCGAGCTTTTCGACGTCTTCCTGCAAGATGATCTGCATGTTCGTTTCCTCAAATCCGTTTCAGATTTTCATGCCCGTCTTTCTACCTGTTATTCATCGGCCGCGCAGCGGCCGAATCTACAGTTCCGCAGCGAACGGCAAGAGCGCGATATTCTGCGCGCGCTTGATTGCCACCGTGAGCCAGCGCTGGTGGCGGGCGCAGGTGCCCGTCATTCGGCGCGGGAGAATCTTGCCGCGATCCTGAATGAAGGGCGAAAGAATCTCGGCCTTTTTGTAATCGATGTAGTCCACCTTATCGACGCAGAACCGGCAGACTTTCTTCTTGCGGACGAAATTCCGTTTGCCGCGCTTCGCCGGACCGCCGGGACGCCCTCCGCCGCCGCTTTGGGGGCGCGGACCACCGGGGCCGCCTGACATACCACCTGAACCGCCCGAATAGCCGCCAGGACCGCCGGGCGAGCCGCCACCTGCGTGGCCACCGGCCGGTCCAGTTGGTGCGGACGCCGGGGCGGACGGCGCTGATGGCGGCGCCTGATGCTGAGGTGCGTTTTCATCTGCCATTCGATTTCTCCCTTACTTCGATTTCTCTCTTACTACGATGTCGCGGCGGTTGGTTCGCCGCTCGGTGCCGGCGACGATGGCTGCATTGGCGCCGGCGCGGCTTTGCGCGGACGGCGCGCCGCGCGGCGCTCACGATGCCGCTTGAGTTTTTCCTGGCGCTTCAATTCTTCATCGAGACGCACCGTGAGGTACTTGATCACCGGCTCGGACACTTTCAGCCGACGCTCGAGTTCTTTCACCACTTCGCCGTGGCTCGAACGCACCACCATGTAAACGAAGAAACCCTCGCGGAGCTTCGCTACGCGATACGCCATGCGCTTGCGGCCCCATTTTTCGGTCTTCTCGATTTTTCCGCCCTTCTCGGCGGCGACGTGCTCGAGAGTCGTGATTACTTTGTCTACGTCCGCCTCCGGCGTATCCGGGCGGCAGATAAAAATCAGATCGTACTGGCGTTCTTCCATTGTGTCCTCGACTCCTTGCAATCGATGCTACAAACTCAAATCTCAAGCGGGCTCAACTTACGCCCTATGATTCTTCTTCCGGCGGCGTGACGCGGCGATTGAATTTCGTCATCGCCTTGTTCACGCCTTCGGTCAAAATCAGCTCGACGGCTTCGTTCACATCCACCACCATCTGCATGGCGATTTCCCGTTCGGCGCGTCCCATTTTCGAGAGTACGTAATCCCTCAAATCGCCCCAAACTTTTTCCGGGCCTACTCCCATCCGGATGCGAATAAATTCATCGGTGCCCAGCGACGCGATCACCGACTTCAGGCCATTGTGCGTGCTGCCGACGCCTCGTTCGCGAATCCGCAGCATCCCCCAGGGCAAATCGACTTCGTCGAGCAACACGACCATTTCCGCAGGGTCGCATTCGAACTTCTCGAGCAGCATCTTCACTGCAATGCCGCTGAGATTCATCATCGTCTGCGGCTTCGCTAGCGCGACGTCGCGTCCGGCAACCTTGCCGAGGCCCACGTACGATTTCGCCTCGGGACGCGTGACGCGAATTCCGGCGCGTTCCGCGAGCGCATCCACCGCGAGAAAACCCAGGTTGTGCGGCGTCCAAGCGTACTCTTCGCCGGGATTACCGAGGCCGACGATGAGTCTCATGGCGTGCGCAACTTCATGGCATGCACAACTTCATGACGTGTGCATTCTCACGCGCATACTCGGTTCGCCTACTTCTCCTTGCCCTTCTTCTCGGGTTTCTCGGCCTTCGCGGGAGCCGCGGCCGGCACCGCGCCTTCCACCGCACCCTCTTCTTCCTTCTTGCCCTTTTTGATGACTTCGGGTTCAGCGGGCGCTGTTTCCGTGGCCACCGCTGCTTCAGGCGCTGGTTCTTCTTCCTTCTTGAGAACCACGACGTGTGCGAGCACACGCGCCGGATCCGTGATTAGTTTTACTTTGTTCGGATCGAAAGGCAGATCCGCGGCGCGAAGCTGCTTGCCGATGAGGTATTCGCTGACGTCCACCTTGAATTCTTCCGGAATGTCGCTGGGGAGGCACTCGATTTCCACTTCGCGCGTGACCATTTCAAATACGCCGCCCTGCATTTTCACGCCTTGCGGCTCGCCGAAGGTGTGTACAGGAATTTTCACGCGCATGCGGACGTCCATCGCGACCCGGTAAAGATCGACATGGAGGAGCTTTCCGCTCACGGGATCCACCTGCCAGTCCTTGACGATGGCATTTTCCTGATTTCCATTCGCCACCTGCACGGTAAAGATGGTGTTGTGGCCCGACTCCGATCGCAGGATTTTCCCGATTTGCTTGGCATTCACCGAAAGCGAAATAGCGCCCTTATGGTTGCCGCCGTAAAGAGTGGCCGGTACCATTCCGGTGAGACGGGTGCGCCGCGCGGCGTTTTTACCGCGTGTTTCTCGAATCTGTCCTTCCACATTAAATGTCTGCATACGTTTTTCCTCGTAATCAAAAAGCTAAAATAGCTAGAACTAGATGAAAAGCTCGCTGATCGAAGTTTCCTCGTGAATCGACTGGATGCCGCGCGCTAGCAGTTCGGCCACGCTCAGCACCTTGATCTTCGATATTTTCTTGGCCGCGTCATTCAGCGGCACCGAATCGGTAACGACCACTTCCTCGATCTGTGACTGCACGATGCGATCCACGGCCGGGCCCGACAGCACCGGGTGCGTACAAGCAGCGAATACTTTCGTTGCGCCGTTCTTAAGGAGCGCCTCGGCCGTTTTCACGAGCGTGCCGGCCGTATCGATTATGTCGTCGATAATCAAGGCCGGGCGGCCCGCCACGTCGCCGATGAGATGCATCACTTCGCTTACATTAATGTCAATCCGGCGCTTGTCGACGATGGCCAGCGGAGCGTCAATTTTCTTCGCGAAGTAGCGCGCGCGTTCCACGCCGCCTGCATCGGGCGAAACCACGGTCAGCCCGCCAAGATTCTTCTTCTGAAAATATTCCACCAGGACGGGCGCGGCGAACAAATGATCCACCGGGATATTGAAATATCCCTGGATTTGCGGCGCGTGCAAATCGAGCGACAACACGCGGCTCGAGCCCGCTGTTTCAAGCAGGTCGGCCACCAGCTTCGCCGAGATGGCAACCCGCGGCCGGTCCTTGCGGTCCTGACGCGCGTACGGGTAGTACGGAATCACCGGTGTAATGCGCCAAGCTGAGGCGCGCTTAAACGCGTCGACCATCAGCAGCAGTTGCATCAGGTGATGATTTACCGGATGGCTGCACGGCTGCACCACGAAAACGTCCGCACCGCGCACGTTTTCCAGAATCTGATAACGCGTTTCACCATCTGAAAATTGGCCGTGCTCGGCGCGGCCGCGCGTCACGCCCAAATAGCCGCAAATCGAATCCGCAAGAGCCGGATTCGCGGTGCCGCAGAAAATTTTGAATTTCTCGTCGACCAAAGTGCTCCCCTCAACCGGTCACACGCCATCCTAATGCCCGGCCATACCTTGCCCTGGAAACGGTTTCGACGACGAAAACTGAGTCTTCCGGAAATGCACGAGCGGTTCGGCGCGCCTGCGCTGGGTTTCGGAAGACTCCGAACACCGCCGACCCGCTACCTGCCAGCGCGGCTTCTGCGGCTCCTCGCTCGAGCAAAGCGTCCCGGATTTCGCGGAGACGCGGGTGGCGGCTGAAAACAGGCCCCTCGAAATCGTTCGAGACGCCTGCCCCCTGCCGGCTCCAGCACAGAGCACAGAACCTCCAAATTCTATGGGGTTTCGAGAGCCTTGTCAATTCGGGCGCGAGCCATTCATAGGCTTCCTTTGTGCTCACTCCAATGCCCTTCGGCGAAACGACGGCGATTGTGCGATGCGGATCATCGTCCAGCGGATAGATTTCGTCGCCGCGGTTGACCGCCAGCGCTCGTCCGCCGAAAAGAAAAAACGGTACGTCCGCTCCTAGTCCGGCAGCAATCTCCATCAGACGCGGCAGCGGTAATTCCATATTTGTCAGGCGCAACATGCCGATCAGCGCCGCAGCCGCGTCGCTGGAACCCCCGCCGAGCCCGCGAGCCACCGGGATTCTCTTCTCCAAGTGGACCGAAACGTGGCCGTAAAATCCGATTTCAGGGGAAATAGCTCGTATTGCCCGCATCACGAGATTCTCCTGGCTTTGCAGCTCTGGAACGTTGCAAGTCATGAATTGGACGCTTAGCGTCGAGCTGCGCTCGATCGAAATATCGAGGGTGTCGTGCAGCGAAATCGTCTGAAAGATAGTGCGCAGTTCGTGGTAACCATCGGTTCGCTTGCCTACCACATGCAAGCACAGATTGACCTTGGCAAACGCGCGCAGGCGCACCGATCGTTTCACAGGACTCTTTCGAATCATGCGCGGGAGCTTACTGCGGTTTGCTCGTTTCCGGAGAGGATTTCTGCGCGAGCCGGCGCTTCAGCGTTTTCAATTGTCCTTCAAGTTCAGCGACTTTTTCGCCTTCGTAGTCGGCCGGCAGCGAATGCTGCCACTCGGCCAGAGCGCGTTCCATCAGTTCGGCGGCGCGCTCCGTTTGCCCCAGTTTCATGTAAACGTCCGCAAGATGCCCGAGAACCGTGGGATCGTGCGGTGTACGGTCGGCAGCCTTGCGAAGATTTTCTTCCGCTTCAGCCAACTTGTTCTGCTTGTAGTAAGCCCAGCCGAGGCTGTCGAGATAGGCGCCGTTATTCGGCTCTTGCATGACCGCGCGCTGAATAAGGGACATCGCTTCATCCAGCCTGATTCCGCGGTCCGCCAGCATGTAGCCGTAATAATTCAGCGCTCCGGCGTTCGCCGGGTTCAAGTCCAGAACTTTGCGAAACTCCTGTTCGGCCTGATCGAACTTCTTCTGCCGCTCGTAAATCGCTCCGAGTAAGAACCAGATGGTTTCCTTTTCAGATTTCTCGTGAGCCATCTGCTCGGCCTTGCCCGCGAACTCCTCGGCTTCGGGGTAATGCTTGCCGCGTTCTTGCACCTGAGCCAGATCGAGATAGATTTCCTGATCGCTTTCGTTTCCGCTGAGAAAGCCGGAGAGAAGCTTCACCGCAGCGTCCGTATCGGATTTTTCGCCGTACAGCATGGCAAGCGTCACGTTGAGGTCCCGATCCTTCGGTGAGTCGCCCAGCGCCTTCTTCGTCTCGGCGATAGCTCGTTCGACGTCATGGCTCTCGCGGTAGGTATCGATCAACAGCATCTGCGCGCGCTTCTTCGATTCAGGGCCAAGCTGCGCCATGTCCTGGAACGTACGCACCGCGGCCGGATAATTCTGCTGCTCCCGGAACGCGCGGCCCAGCTGCTCGTACAGAATCGCCAGCGCGCTCGGATTCGCCTCGCTTCCGGACTGCGCTTTGATTCCCGCGATGGCGTCCGTCAATATTTTCACCGCATCGTCGTAGCGGCCCTGATCCTCGTACAACAGAGCCTCGTTGTAGAGCACCTCAACGCTGCCCGGCGCCAGCTGCTTCGCGCGCACCAGGCTCGATTCGGCTTGGTCGAATTTCCCCATTCGCCGATAGAGCTGCGACATCCTCAAAAAGTTTTCCGACGTTCCCGGCTCCAGCTCCGATAGGCGCTTGAACTGTTCGAGCGCTTCGACGTACTTGTCCTCCGACAACAGCGCCTGCGCTAGACCGTGGCGATGCGCCGGATCGTCCGGGTCTCCCTCGACGGCCTTGCGATAGGCATCTTCAGCCTTGGCATAATTTTTCGATTGCGAATAAGCGTCGCCAAGCAGGTCAAACACTTCCGGCGACGACGAATCTCCGGCCGCCTCGCTCAGCAGCGTGACCGCTTCCTGCCCCCTGCCTTCGTCGATCAGGAGCTGGCTCAATTGTTCCAGGGCGGGCCCATTCTCGGCGTTGTGCTGAAGGACGCCGCGCAGAACCTTTTCCGCTTCGCTGTGTTGATTTTCAAAGCGGTAGAGGCGCGCCAGCCACAGCGCCGAACTCAGATCCTGCGGATCGCTTTTCAAAACCGCCTGAAACTGCACGATCGCTTTATCGAGATTCTCTTTCTGAACGTCACCCGCGCTCAAATCTCCCAGCGTGCGAACGTAGATGCGCGCCAGCAGCCGATGCGCGTCCACGTTGTCGGGCTCGATCTTCAGCACTTGCTGCGCTTCCAAAACGGCATCCCGGATGTGCTGCGACTTTGCGTAAATTTCCGCCAGACGCTCCATCACCACGGGCGCGCCCGGCGAGATCTCCAGGGCCTTTTTGTACGCGTCGATCGATTCGGTGGCCAACTCGGACCGGCCGGTGACCTCGAACTGCATCTCGTCTACGTGCCCGGTCGTAAAATAATAAAAAGCGTCGCCGCGCATTTTCTCATCGGCTGGGCTGGACGTCTTCTGCTTGGCCGCGGAATCGGATTTCTGCGGATTCTGTGCGCCTGCCGGACGAGGAGAATCAATATCGGGACGCGTTGCCGGAAGCGGGGAATCCACACCCTGCGCCCTGGCGTCAGCGGTGGTGACAGCGACGGTGATAGCTAGGATTGCGATGCCAAGTATCGTTTTCATGGGTTATCCGGAAAACTCTATTATCCAACAGGCCCTTGAGACGGTCAAAGCTTTACAACGTGGCGGGTTCCAGCCCTGACGGTAGCCCACACCTTATTGCGACGCGCGGGAACGCGATTGGGATGCAATGAATCCAAAAATATCCGGCGCAGGAAAAACGAACCGTGCGCGGTTCGCAAACAAACCCCGACCTTCCAAACCCGAAGAGTCGGGCACCCTTCAATTTAAGTGAACTCAGTGAGTAACCAATGGGGCGGGATTAACCGTTCGCGCTTCGATGACCAAACGTAAAAAATAATTCAGGAACGAAAGGGCCTGCCACCCGCCCGTGGAGGAAACAGTGGAAACGAAAAAGTGTGCGCGAATCGAGAGCATCGGGCCGCGGAAGCCCGGCGAAAGCGGAGATCCTGGCAGCAAGCTCAAGCGTGACGTGGCATCCGAGATCGCACGCGCCGTATTCGAAGGTAACGAGGAAGCGATCTACCGAGCATTGCGCAGGGCGCTGCTCAAGGGCAATCCGAGAGTTTTCGTCGCGCTGGCTGAACGTGCCTACGGCAAGCTCAAAGAACCCGTGGAACTATCGGTGACAGCGGGCTTAGCGGAACGGCTTGCCGCAATCCGCAAGCGAAAACTCGAAGGTGAGATGAGGCAGAAGACGTTCAGAGAGGAAGCGGGTCGGCGGTCATGATTAGGTCGGATGATGCTCGTAAGAAAAGGTAAGGTTGCCGACGGTTCGCGCGGACACGCCGAGCACGTCAGGAGGTCGGATGAAGCTCTCGCTGAGAACAGCGACACAACAGCCAGTTTTCCGAGCGTTGGAGTCGGATGCTAGTTCTCCCTTTGAACAGGCAAGAATACAGGACTTTGTGAAGGCCAAAAGGTCGGACCTGCGAAACGGACTTACTCGCCGCCAACGCACATTCGTTTTGGAGAAGCTGGTCGGACTCAATGACAAAGACGCCGCCTTCGCCGCCGGATATTCCTTGAGCGTAGCGGAAAACACGAAGCAACGAATCTGGAAGCCGCAGGTGCGCGCTGAGTGGGAGCGGCTGCGAGGCGAGCTTGCTGCCGGAACTTCACTCTTCACTAAAGCCGAACCGCCAATAACAGAACATTCTCCGCGGGGCGGTTTCTTGCACTACACTTTTCAGTACAGTCAAACCTGGGAACGAAGAAAATCCCGACCCTTTCAAAACCCGAAGGGTCAGCCACCCTATTATAATGTAGGTGAGCTTAGTGAGTAACTAATGGTGTGGAATTATCCGATCGCGCTTCGACGATCGATAGTAAGAGACAATTCAAACCTAAAAAGGTCGGCCACCCGCCCGCCAGTAGCGATTCCAATAGAGACTCCCGAGGTTGGCAACGAAGTGATAGCAAAAAGTAACGATCAGAGAGCCGAAGTGCAGAAACAGTATGGCGGAGACTATTCCCTTCACAGCCACAGCAACAGCACCCCAAAAGCGATATGAATAATGCATTGCTGCAAAGACGACGATCGTCATCGCGACAGATATGCCTGCTGAGTGGGTGGTTGGCCTAAGAATAATGAGGCAAAACGCAATCCATAGCTCCTCAGAAAATGCTCCCGAAATGAAAACGAACACCCAGAGCAGCGGTGAGCCTTTCCTCACTCGGTAAGTGAAGGCGTGCCGGGGGTCGATAGGAACTAGACGGAGCATCCCGCTCTGGACGAAGATAACCATAATCCCGACTGCCGTGCCAACGAACACATGACGTTTCCAGCCGGCGAATTGCAAGCCGAAGCATAAAGGACCAAGCGACATCCTGTGCGCCCAAATCGCAATCGAGGTCAGGATGAGCGCATCAACACAGAAGTTGAGGTAGCGGGTCACTGCCTCAGACCTATCTTGCAACTCTTGGGGCATTGGTTCGCTGATGGGGCGCCCTTGCCGGGCGAGATGGGCGGTCCAGCGGAACTCGATTGGATTGAAAGAGAAGCCCAAGAAATACGACACTGGGTAGACGGCGAGAACGAGAAGTGAGGTTAGTCTAGACAATTCCTGAATTGCTGCGCCTACCGGGCACCGTACCTCAATCGTCGGAACGTCGCTGGCGTCCTGCTCTCGGGCTAGTGGTGCTCCTGTCTCTCAGGTTCAATTCCGACGGTCCCATAATTTCCCGAACAACTTGGCGAAGAGGATCCGGCGGCACCGCAATCACGATTTTCGGCGGCACTGCGTACTTTAGAAGATGGATCGCCAGATAGTCAATCACGACCAAAAGTACGAGGACCGCGTAAAGCAAATGGAGACCCCTGAAACCCGACACAAGGGATGCAACTAATGATAATGCAAGACTGCCGAGCGCCATCCACTGTGCGTAACGATTTGATGCTTGGAGCTTTGTGCCACAACTCGGACATGGAAATGGGCGGGTGGCAGGCCCTCTCGTTCCTGAATTGTTTTTTACCCTCGACATCGAAGTCTCGGTGGATAATACCACACCATTAGTTACTGACTGAGTTCACCTCCAATTTCAGGGTGCCCGACCCTTTGGTTTTAAGGGTCGGGGTTTTCTCTTGGGTTTTCTTTTGATTCAGGTTCTTCGAATGAAACACCTGGAACGACGCTACGGAGCCGGCCAGCTGCATTTCATTACGTGCAGTTGTTACCGGCGGATGCCGCTACTGGGGACTGCTCGCGCGCGGGATTGTTTTCTGACGATCCTGAGTGGGCTGCGGGCACGATATGATTTCGCGCTGCTCGGGTACGTGGTGATGCCGGAGCACATTCATCTACTGATCAGCGAGCCGAGGATTGGGACGCCGTCGACGGTGATGCAGGTGTTGAAGCAGTGCGTGTCGCGGGCGATGCGGCGGAAACGACGCCGACGCGCGTCGTCAGGACAAATGCGTCTGTGGGACGAAATACCCTTGAATGGGCCGCACTTGAAACGGTATGCGCACTTCTGGCAGGCGCGGTTCTATGACTTCAACGTGTGGACCGACAAAGAGCGGTACGAGAAGATGAACTACATGCACTTCAATCCGGTGAAACGAGGACTCGTCGAACATCCGAAGGAGTGCAGGTGGAGCAGTCATCGGTTTTATTCGACCGGGGAAAAGGGATTGTGTGCTCCGAATCCGGCGTGGAAGCCGAGCGAGGCCAAGAACAAATCGAAATCGTTGAAATGAACGGCGCAGCGGTGTTTCAGACGATGTGTTGTCGAAGAGAACCCGAACCAAGATAAAACCAACCCAAGAGAAAACCCCGACCCTTAAAATTCAAAGGGTTGATTGGATAAGAGCGAAG
>Ga0210394_10008834_pt1 | contig 10276 bp, 5 predicted proteins | sample IncBWC12MmetaG_FD_160121 | JGI IMG/M metagenome (GOLD analysis project Ga0210394, IMG submission 160121) | Forest soil microbial communities from Barre Woods Harvard Forest LTER site, Petersham, Massachusetts, United States - Inc-BW-C-12-M | ecosystem: Environmental > Terrestrial > Soil >...
AGTCGCTGTGTGGGGAGAGATCCTGGAACTGAAGAACACCATCAATACGATGGTGGATCAGTTAAACGCGTTCGCCGGAGAAGTCACGCGCGTGGCGCGCGAGGTGGGCACGGAAGGCAAGTTAGGAGGCCAAGCCGACGTGAAAGGTGTTGGCGGCGTCTGGAAGGATCTCACGGACAGTGTGAACTTCATGGGCGGCAACCTGACATCTCAGGTCCGCAATATCGCGCAGGTAACCACCGCGGTAGCTAAGGGCGACCTATCGACCAAGATCACGGTCGATGCGAGGGGCGAAATTCTTGAGCTGAAGAACACCATTAACACCATGGTCGATCAGTTGAACGCCTTCGCTTCCGAAGTTACCCGCGTGGCGCGCGAGGTGGGAACGGAAGGAAAGCTGGGCGGCCAGGCCGACGTGCGCGGAGTCGCCGGTACGTGGAAGGATCTTACCGACAGCGTCAACTACATGGCGAGCAACCTGACCAATCAGGTTCGCAACATCGCCGGCGTCACCACGGCGGTCGCTCGCGGCGACTTAACTACCAAGATCACGGTGGACGCCCGCGGCGAAATTCTGGAGCTCAAAAATACCATCAATACGATGGTAGATCAGCTTAGCTCCTTTGCATCGGAAGTGACGCGCGTGGCGCGCGAAGTTGGTACCGAAGGTAAGCTCGGTGGCCAGGCAGATGTGAAAGGTGTCGCCGGTACCTGGAAGGATTTGACGGATAACGTCAATTTCATGGCCGGAAACTTAACGAACCAGGTCCGCAACATCGCGGAAGTGACCACCGCCGTGGCGAGGGGCGACTTGTCGCGCAAAATTACCGTCGACGTGCGCGGCGAAATTCTGGAGCTGAAGAACACCATCAACACCATGGTGGACCAGCTAAGCTCCTTTGCATCCGAAGTCACGCGCGTGGCCCGCGAAGTGGGAACCGAAGGAAAGCTCGGCGGCCAGGCCGATGTGCGCGGGGTCGCGGGCACTTGGAAGGATCTGACCGATAGCGTCAACTCCATGGCCGGAAACCTTACCGCGCAGGTCCGAAACATTGCTCAAGTCACTACCGCGGTCGCGAACGGCAATCTATCGCGAAAGATCACGGTGGACGTGCAAGGTGAAATTCTGGAGTTGAAAGACACCATCAACACGATGGTGGATCAATTGAATTCTTTCGCCAGCGAAGTAACACGCGTCGCCCGTGAAGTGGGCACGGACGGCAAGCTCGGTGGTCAGGCCGAAGTGAAAGGTGTCGCTGGTACCTGGAAGGATCTCACGGACAACGTGAACTTCATGGCAGCCAATCTGACCACGCAGGTACGCGGAATCGCCAAGGTAGTTACGGCCGTTGCGAACGGGGACCTTAAGCGCAAGCTCATTCTCGAGACAAAAGGTGAAATCGCTGAACTGGCGGACACCATCAACGGCATGATCGATACCCTGGCGACCTTCGCCGATCAGGTCACCACGGTCGCGCGAGAGGTTGGTATTGAAGGCGCTCTGGGCGGTCAGGCTCGTGTGCCCGGCGCCGCCGGAATCTGGCGGGATCTGACCGACAACGTGAATCAGCTTGCCGCGAATCTTACCACGCAGGTCCGAGCCATCGCCGAAGTCGCGACTGCCGTCACCAAGGGCGATCTAACTCGATCGATCGCGGTGGAAGCGTTAGGCGAAGTGGCTGCCCTTAAAGACAACATCAACGAAATGATCGTGAACCTCGCAGCCACAACACGCAAGAACAATGAACAGGACTGGCTGAAGACGAACATCGCGAAGTTCACCGGGATGATGCAGGGCCAGCGCGATCTGCTCGCCGTTGCCCAACTTCTACTATCAGAACTGACGCCGCTAATCGGCGCGCAGCACGGAACCTTCTATATCACCGATTCCGTGGACGACACCCCGGTCCTGAAGCTGATGGCAGGCTATGCCGTTGACGATCGGGACGGCGTGCCCAAGCTTCTTCGAATCGGCCAGGGGCTGGTGGGCCAGTGCGCCCGCGAGAAACAGCGTATCCTGTCGACCAACGTTCCCGCCGGGTACATGCGAATCAACTCCAGTCTCGGTTCGGCGTCGCCCGTGAGCATCGTGGTGTTGCCAGTATTATTCGAAGGAGATGTAAGAGCGGCTATCGAGTTGGCCTCATTTTCACAGTTCAGCGATGTGCAGCTCGAGTTTCTCGACAAGTTAACGCAATCGATCGGCATTGTGTTGAACACCATCGCCGCAACCATGCGGACGGAACAGCTTCTGCAACAAAGCCAGGCGCTGGCCGAGGAGTTGCAGAGCCAGCAGCTTCAGCTACAAACCACGAACGAGGAGTTACAGGAAAAGGCACAGCTTCTGGCAGAGCAGAAGACTGAGGTCGAGACCAAGAATCTGGAGGTCGAACAGGCAAAGAAGGCGCTGGAAGAAAAGGCCGAGCAACTCGCGCTCACTTCCAAATATAAGAGCGAATTCCTGGCTAATATGAGTCATGAGCTGCGCACGCCGCTCAACAACCTCCTGATTCTGGCCCGCATGTTGTCTGAAAACTCCGATCGCAACCTTACTCCGAAGCAGGTGAAGTTCGCCGAGACGATTCATACTTCGGGTACCGACCTGCTGGCGCTGATCAGCGATATTCTGGATCTCAGCAAGATCGAATCCGGCAAGATGGATGTCGAAGTCGGCGGCGTACGCTTTACCGAACTGCAGGATTATTGCGTCAAGACCTTCCATCACGTGGCCGACGGCAAGGGGCTGGACTTCCACATCGACCTGGGGGCTTCTTTGCAATCGGAAATCATCCAAACCGATGCGAAACGCCTGCAGCAGGTGCTGAAAAACCTTCTTTCAAACGCGCTCAAGTTCACGGAGCACGGCTCCGTGCGGCTCACCATCGACAAGGCATCGAGTGGCTGGAGCGCTCACCATATGACCTTGTCCCGCGCGACGTCGGTCATCGCCTTCTCCGTCACGGACACCGGCATCGGCATCCAAAACGACAAGCAGCGCATCATATTTGAAGCGTTCCAGCAGGCCGACGGCACCACCAGCCGCAAATACGGCGGCACGGGCTTGGGCCTTTCCATCAGCCGCGAACTCGCACGGCTTCTGGGGGGCGAGATCCGTTTGCAGAGCACTCCCGGCGCGGGGAGCACGTTCACACTCTATCTGCCGCAGACATACATCACGCACGCGCAACTGGTCCGGAGCGAAGCGCTGAAGACGACGCCGATGATGCTTGAACAAGAGGCGGCCTTGCACGATTCCGATGAGGTGGATATGATCCTCGCGCCCTCGCCCGGGGCCGATCCGGAGCTGGTGGAAGATCTCGTGCTCGATGACGATCGCACCATGATTCAACCCGGCGATTCGGTATTGTTAATCATCGAAGACGATCGGACCTTCGCCCGCATCCTGCTGGACCTGGCGCACGAGCACGGGCTCAAAGCGCTGGTTGCGTTGCGTGGCAGCAGTGCGATCTCTCTCGCGCGCGAGTTCCAGCCGGGCGCGATCACTCTCGATATCGCGCTACCCGACATGGCCGGATGGACCATTCTCGATCGTCTGAAACACGATCCCGCCACGCGCCATATTCCCATTCACATCATCTCCGGAGACGAGAATCGCAGGCGCGGCATTGCGCTCGGTGCGACGACCTACCTCGAGAAGGGAGTGGGCGGCAATTCTCTGTCCGGCGTCTTCGCGACCATCGAGCACTCCGCGCGAAAACGCGTGAAGAAGCTCCTGCTGGTTTGCGAGGAAACAACGGAAGCGGAGTCCCTCACGGCCGCGCTGGAAGCTCCGGATTTGGAAATTGTCGCCGCTTTCTCGGCTTCCGAAGCACTCGCCCTGGCCCGGGCATCGGGCGGCCCTGAATCGGGAATTGACGGCGTGGTCATTCACTCGGACCGGGACCCTATTGACGCGCTGAAACTAGCCGCGGAGCTGCAAGCGAGCGCCGCGGCCATGCCGATTATCCTTCAGAGCGCGCGCGATTTGACCGCGCACGAAGAAACGGTTCTGAGGGAATTGAATCGCGTCAGCACCGTGAGAGTGGCGAAGTCGCGCGAAAGGGCGCTCGATGAATCCGTGCTTCTGCTGCACCGCCTGGAAAGCGAGCTTCATCCCGACCAGATTCGAATCCTGGAACGGCTCCGTAAGATCGACCTTTCGCTCGCGGGCCAGACCGTTCTCATCGTGGATGACGATGTACGCAATATTTTTGCGCTCACCAGCCTGCTGGAAGACCATCATCTGAATGTTCTGCACGCTGAGAATGGCCGGGCAGCCATTGAACTGCTGGAAAAGACGCCCGAAGTCGACGTCGTTCTGATGGACATCATGATGCCCGAAATGGATGGATACGAAACCATGAAGGCAATTCGCCAGGTGCCTCGTTTTAAATACCTGCCGATCATCGCGCTCACGGCGAAAGCAATGAAGGGCGACCGCGCCAAGTGTATCGAGGCGGGCGCGACCGACTACGTGACGAAGCCCGTCGATCTCGACCAACTGTTTTCCGTTCTCCGCGTCTCCGTCAGCAAGGACAGTGTCGTGGCTGCCAGTTTGTAATGAAAGGAGGTGTTTAATCATGCATGCAGCAGGCCTTCCAGTCCAGGAGACCAGTCCCTTGGCGCGGGAGAAGATCCTGGTCGTCGACGACTCCGCCGAGAATCTGGTCTCGATTGAAGCGGCGCTGGAGGGATTGGGGCAGGAGGTGATCACGGCGCGTTCCGGCAAGGAGGCATTGCGTCAGTTGCTGGAACACGATTTCGCTCTCATCCTCCTCGATGTGAAAATGCCGGAGATGGACGGCTTTCAGACAGCGGAGCTGATTCGGGCCCGCCGGCGATCCGTGCAAACTCCCATCCTTTTCTTAACCGCGTACCGAAGCGATGACCATTTGTTTCGGGGCTACGACTTGGGTGCGGTCGACTTTCTGCTGAAGCCCATCGTGCCTGAAATTCTCCGCTCGAAGGTTAGTGTGTTCGTGGACTTGAGCCGTCACGCCGCTCTGCTTCGGCGCCAGGCGGAGGTGCTCGCCAAGGCGGAGCAGAAGTTCCGATCCTTGCTCGAAGCCGCGCCGGACGCCATGATTATCAGCTCGGAGGCGGGCTGGATCAGCCTCGTCAATTCGCAGGCGGAACACCTGACGGGATACACGCGCAGCCAGTTGATCGGCCGCGATATCCGTATGATTGTTCCGGACTGGCGCGCCGATTCGGCACCCTGGGCGGGGAGTTCCGCTGGCGAATACCGCGCCCGGCGCAGGAACCTGGTGGAATTTCCGGTCGAAATCAGTCTTCGGCCTCTGCAGACCGAGGAAGGAGTGTTGATTATTTCGGCGATCAGGGACGTCACGGAGAGGAAGCGGGTCGACAACGAAATTCGCGAGTTGAATGCATCCCTGGAGCGCAGAGTCACCGAGCGAACGCGCGAACTCCAGGAGTCGAATCTCGCGCTGCGGCAATCGAACGACGATCTGAATCAGTTCGGCTATGCCACCAGCCACGACCTGCAGGAGCCGCTGCGAATGGTGGTTCTGTACAGCCAGATGTTGCAAGAAAGTTACGCCACTAAGCTGGATGCGTCGGCGAATCAGTTCATCTCCACCATCGTGGGCGGCGCCCTGCGCCTGGAGCGGCTGCTGAAAGATCTGCTTGCCTATTCGCAGGCTGGCTCCCTGGTTAAGCCCTCCCCCAACATCGATTGCGCGGAAGTGATGCGGGAAGTCCTCTTGAATCTTAAAGTGTCGATAGATGAGACGTCCGCCGCGGTGCTTTGCGGTGATCTTCCGCTGGTGCGCGCGGACCAGATACGGCTGGTCCAAGTGTTCCAAAACCTGATCGGGAATGCGATCAAATATCGAAGCGAGGCTTCCCCCTGCATTCAAATCAACGCAGAGCGCGGAGAAAGCGAGTGGATTTTCGCGGTAAAGGACAATGGCATCGGAATAGAACCGGAATACGCGGAACAAGTCTTCGGGGTCTTTAAACGTTTACACGGTGCCGCTTATCCTGGCACGGGAATTGGCCTCGCCATTTGCCAGCGAATCGTCGAGATGCACGGCGGTCGAATCTGGGTAGAATCGATACCGGGTTGCGGTTCCACTTTTTACTTTACTTTGCCCTTTTAGCTCATGCGGAGTCTAGCCCCGTTGCTTCTTCACCATTTGAGGCTCAGTTTTCAGTCGGCTTTCGCGCCGATTCGATCACGTAAAACGGCACCGGCACTTTCTGCGATTCGAATTTCAAACCCAGTTGCTCCTGCAAAGCAGTGCTCAGAGTCGGACCGTCGGTCTCATCCCATGACAGAGTGAGGTCGTAGCTGCCGGTGAGTCCGGTCTTATCGATCACCGGATCGCCAAACATCGTCAAAATGTTCGCCAGCATCAGCATCGAATGTGCGCGCGCGCTGAGCATGTTTGGCCCCCTGCCCGGCTTGCCGTTCGGCCCGAAGTGGAAACTCACGTCCTGGCCTTTTGCTTCGTGCAGCTTCGGCCCGTTTTTCGCGACAATCAAGGCATACCCCGGCATATCCTTCATCTCTACGCGCATCTTTAGGCTGAACCGCTCCGTCAACAGAGCTTGCAGCATTTGAAGGAGTTGTTTTTCGGTGGCCTTGGTCGGATCCTCCGCTTTCGCATCGTTATTGAATCGATCGTCCCTGATCCAGTCCGGCCCGCCGCTGATTTGCGCCATGGAGCGCACGTGGTTCGCGATAAACAGCAGGTGGTCGAGCCGCGCATCCCTGATTACACACCGGCCGAGAGGCGGCGCGGAGGCGGCTTTATTGGGAGCGTATACGGAATCGATCCCGTGGCAGCCTCCGCTGAACCCGTTTCCAGCGTTTGCAGGCTTCACCGAGGCGACTTCGAATGCGGGCTGGCCTTGCATGATGCCCAAAAGACCGATGATAGCGAGCAGCTTCATAATGAGAATTGCCTCAGTTCACATTGATAGTTCCCAAAACTCCGCGCAAAACTTCGGCAAAATTCGCACCGCTTTCAGACCATAGCGTGCGCCGCTCCGGCTTCATCACGCGGTCGATTTCTTCCACCAGATGCAGCAGGCTGCGGATGTTTGATTGTCCGATGCGCAACGCTCCTTCGACGCCGGGCTTAGGAAGAAAACGAGCGTCGAGGCCGAATTCGATGCGGAGCTGATCGCCCAGCTCGTTGTCGAAATGCGGGCCAAAACAGACCAGCGTCACCGACACCGGCGCGAGCTTCCATTCCGTGCCGTCGTGGTCCCACAAATCCCAGGCCGCGTCGACCTCAGTGGTGCAATCGTCGAGCATGAATTCGCGCGCCGATTCGAGCAGGGTTTTCGGGTCGGCGCCGGGTGCGAATTCGCGTTCGAACAGCGGCGGCTCGGTGTGTTCGAGGGCGTAGACGCGGACGACAGAGCCTCGTTTGGCGAGCTTTGAAAACGGGAACAGAGCCAGCATGCGGCCAAAGTGGCGGAGCATGTTCGACTCGTTGTAGCCGGGCAGCCAGCAGGAAAGATAAAGGCGATCGGACATCGCTTCGATTGTAGCGTGGCGTGTGCATCCCCTCCATCACTGTCGGGGTTCCGTTGGAATGTTGAGGCCCATCCTGGTTCTGATCCTGTGGGGCGGGCTATCAGCCGGCAGCCGCCCTCCGGGCGGCTCTCCGTTGTGAGAAGCTAAACAAAGCCGAGGTTCCGATGCTCGACCAAATCAAAATCGCATCCCCGTGCTCCGCCGATTGGGAGCAAATGGAGGGCACCGACCGGGTCCGTTTCTGCTCCGAGCAAAAGAAAAACGTCTTCAACCTCTCAGCCATGACGCGGCGCGACGCCGAAGCTCTGCTCAAACAGACCAACGGGAACATCTGCTTGTACCGCCGTGCGGACGGAACCGTGCTGACCGAAGATTGTCCCATCGGGTTGCGCGTGAAAGCCACGCACACGAGACGCAAGATCGGTTGGGTCGCCGCCGGTGCGCTGAGCTTTGCCTCGGCGTTCGCTCAGGACGCGGCATCGCTGTCCGGAAAGGTGATGGATGCCTCGGGCGCCGTGGTTCCGAGAGCAAAAATCACGATCACCGATCCGAAAACCGGCAATGCAATGCAATTGCAGTCTGACGAGGCAGGCAGATTCGCGGAGAGCCCACTCCCGCCCGGAAGCTACACCATCAAGGTGCTCGTTCCCGGATTTAATGAGTTCGAACATCCCGACACAGTCGTGAAGGCCTCTCAACAAGCGAAGCTAGACATTACGCTTCAAGTCGCCAACGCGATAGTGGGCGCGATCGAAATGGCGGTAGAGCCAGATTCCGTTCTCCATAAGGCTAACTTACCGCCAAAACCAGACGACTCAGCCGCCAAACGTAAGCCCTGGTGGCGCCGTCTGCTATGATCGTTCGAGGAGCGTTCCTGCTAGGTTGGTGTACGGTCTTCAAAAATTGATCCAATGCTCAATGTCATGGAGTCCGACTCGATTACGCACTTGTGAGCCAGCTCCGGTGGGATAACCTGCCATGGAGACGCCTGATGGTGCGCGGGGGATTCCCCCCTTGTTGTCTGGGGTCAAATGACGGAGACTGGGACGGCTGTGTGGTGCGCTCCTACCTAACTTCTTGACCAATTTACTCTTTATCGGCGATATTTTTGCTTCGCCCGGCCGCCATATCGTGGCCCGCCATCTGAAGGAAATCGTCGCTTCCGAAAAAATCGACCTTTCCATCGCCAACGCCGAAAACTCCGCCGGAGGCTTCGGCATTACGCCGCAGCTCGCCGATGACTTGTTCGGTCACGGGCTCGACGTGCTCACCAGCGGCAATCATATCTGGGACAAACGCGAGATTTACGATTATTTCGCCCGCCAGCCGCGCCTTCTGCGTCCGGCGAATTATGTCGCGGAGTTGCCCGGCTCGGGCATCGTCGTCGTCGAGGCCCGCAACGGCGTCGATTGCGCGATTATCAACCTGCAAGGCCGTGCTTACATGGCCACCATCGATTGCCCTTTTCGAAAAGCCGACGCGCTGCTCGCTGATTTGCGCCCGGAAGTGAAGGTGAAATTCGTCGATTTTCATGCCGAGCTGACCAGCGAAAAAGTCGCCATGGGCTGGTATCTGGACGGCCGCGTTTCGGGCGTAGTCGGCACGCACACGCATATTCCGACCGCGGACACGCGCATTCTCCCCGGAGGCACCGCGTATCAGACGGACGTCGGCATGACGGGTCCGTACAACGGCGTCATCGGCGTCGATAAGGACATCATCATCCAAAAATTCCTGACTCAGATGCCGGTCCGCATGGAAGCTGCCCGCCACGGCGCGGAACTGCATTCGGTCATCGTGTCGGTAGACGATTCCACCGGCAAAGCAATCTCCATCAAAAGACATACAATCGTCGGAATATGAGTTTGTGGTGCAGGCTGGCAGCCTGCGGCCGATTGGTAATCGGCCGCTTCTGAAAACATGACCTTCGATGAAGCTCGCGAGTGCGTGTTGCGCGAAGTCCCGCCCAAGCGGGGCGAGCGCGAGACCGTCCCTGTCCTGAGCGCCGCCGGCCGCATCCTGGCCGAAGACATCGCCGCCGATCGCGATTATCCTCCCTTCGACCGATCCGCCCGGGACGGATTCGCCGTACGCGCCGCGGATGTGCCGGGCGAGCTGTTCATCATTGGCGAAGTGCGCGCGGGTGAAGTGTTCACGGGGCGGATGAGCGCCAACGGCGCGGTGGAAATCATGACCGGCGCTCCCCTCCCCCAGGGTGCCGACGCCGTCGTGATGGTCGAGCACGTAGAGCGTCGCCAGAATAAAGTGATTATTCCCCGCCCCGTGAAACCGGGCGAAAATTTCACCCCCAAGGGAACGGAGGCGAAGCCCGGCGAGATCCTACTCCACGCGGGTCACCGCATCGGCTTTGCCGAGACAGCCGTTCTCGCAATGGTCGGACGCGAACGCGTGCGGGTCTTCCGCCAGCCCCTCGTGGCGATTCTTCCCACCGGCGAAGAGATTGTCGAGGCAGGCGAAAACCCCCTCCCGCACCAGATTCGCAATTCGAACGCCTGGTCGCTGGCCGTGCAAGTGACGCGCGCCGGGGGCCTTCCCGAGATTTTGCCCATCGCCCGCGATTCCTACGAATCGATGCGCGCGTCTATACAAAAAGGCCTCCCATCGGATCTGCTGCTGCTCTCCGGAGGCGTTTCCGCCGGTAAATACGACATCGTCGAGCAGGTGCTGGCCGACCTCGGCGCGAAGTTTTTCTTCACCCGCGCCTTGATTCAGCCCGGCCAGCCGCTGGTCTTTGGTGTAATT
>Ga0210394_10008836_pt1 | contig 10274 bp, 11 predicted proteins | sample IncBWC12MmetaG_FD_160121 | JGI IMG/M metagenome (GOLD analysis project Ga0210394, IMG submission 160121) | Forest soil microbial communities from Barre Woods Harvard Forest LTER site, Petersham, Massachusetts, United States - Inc-BW-C-12-M | ecosystem: Environmental > Terrestrial > Soil >...
CGAGTTGGGCCACTCGTTCTCGATGTGCGGGAAGTCGGTGGCGAACATGATGTGGTCGACCCCGACATGGTGGCGCATCTCGACCGCGACCCGCTCGTATTGCACGGTGAAATAGATGTTCTCGCGCACGTAGGTCGCCGGCAGTTCCTTCAAGGGCTTGAAGCCGAGCATGTCCTCGGCCCAGCCGATGTGGCGCTTGTACCAGAGGTCCATGTGCTCGAGCCAGAACGGGACCCAGCCGAGCCGCGTCTCGGCGAAGAAAACCTTGAGCTTTGGAAAGCGCTCGAAGACGCCCGACAGCACCAGCTGCGCCATGCCGATCGATGGCGGCAATCCGAAATTGACCAGCCATTCGAGGAATGGGCGGCGCAGACGCGCCATCACCTCCGGGTCTTCCTTGGGGTATTTCATCGTCGGCTGGGTGGCCCGCGCGCCGGTGCGGTAGAGCTGGACATGCACGGTGATCGGCATGTCGAGGTCGAGCGCGGCGGCCCAGAACTTGTCGTCCTCCGGGGTCGGATAGCCCTTGCCGCTCGGCAACCCTCCCAAAAGAACGCCCTTCAGGCCAATCTTCTTGCAGCGCTTCATCTCGGCGATGGCGTCCTCGACATTGGTGATCGGGATGACGCCCATGCCGATGAGGCGGTCGGGTGCGACCGCGCAATATTCCTCGCCCAGCCAGTCGTTGTAGCCGCGGATGACGGCCTTGTAGACCTCGTCATGCGCGATGTTGCGCCAGAAGACCGGCCCCGCGACCATCGCGGCGAACAGGACTTCGGCGTCCATGCCGTCCTCATCCTGCTCGCGGACGCGCTGCTCGGGCCCGCCGGTGCCGGCCGCGTCGGCGACCTTGAGGCCGAACGGCTGCCAGGTGCCCGCCGCTCGCCCGGCCCGCAGATCGAGGAAATTGGCTTCGAGGAGCGGCTGGCCCTCGATCATCAGCGCATCGCCCCCATCGGGCAGATGCACGGTATGCGGCGCCCGGTCGCGGTGCTTCTGCGGCACCCGGTGGATCCAGCGCTCGGGCGGCACTTCGAGATGCCCATCCGCCGACATCAGCCTGTATTGCCTGGGCATCGCGACCTCCGTGGATTTGCGCGAGATCATTTTAGCAAGCCCGGATGCGGCCGGACACCCCGTTGATTGGTCCCCTCGCGCCCGGTGGTTCCCCGGGGCGTTAATGAGCCCGGCGTCCGGCGATCAATTTTTTGGCCAACTCATGCGCGGCAATGGAGAGCGGCATTTCGGGTCTTTTCAAGCAATCATTGTAAAGAGCGCTACTGAGCCTCGCCACATCCTCGTTGTGCAGAAAATCGGTCCTTGAGCCTTGGGCGAAACCGGATAGGTAGCCCACGACCCATCCGCCAAGGCCGACCATAGCCGTCTGGTCGCGGGCAGCCGTCGCTGCCGTGTAGGCTCGGCAGGTATCCGCGGTAGGCGTCAGGATCCGGACGGTTTGCTGGGCGAGGGCCGGGGTGCAGGCGGCGGCGATCGCCAAGGCGATCGCGACGCCTTTAATCATTGTTCAGCCGCGCGTCCCCTTGGCGATTTTGGAGCTGCTCCACCCGGCCGTCGTCGAGCACGCCGAAATTCGCGGACTGCTTGCCGGCGGTCTCCAGATCGATGCCCTCGACCGCCAGACCGCGTTTCAGGAGTTCGCGGATTGCCGCCGCCCGGCTCGGCATGCGACGGCTGAACCGCCAATCGTCCAAAACCCTCAGTTCGGCGGCGCTCAACATGATCTGCAACCGGTCAGGTCGGCTCAGCTCGGACATGGCTCCTACCCCTTATCCGCATCTACCGTAGATTTTGCACTAGGGGTGTTCTGAGTCAATTACTCATTTGCTGAGCTAGGGGGATCTCGCGTGAAATTCCACCAGTAAGTCGAATGACTCATGAACACAATATATGTTGTGATTGATTTGTATCATTTTGGGCTTTTCCCTAACAAAATACAAAGTATTCCTAATAAATATCCCCAATAGGCTTGCGGTGGAACAGGAGATAGGCGTAAGTTCGATTAGTCTATCGATGGGGCTGGCGGACGATCGGTTGAGAACGTTATGAATTCCAACGGAAATATTCTGATTGTCGACGATGATCGCGAGATCTGTGCGGTCATGCAGGACTACCTCTCGCTCGAGGGATTCCGTGTGTCGATTGCCCATGACGGGAGCGAGATGCGCCGCGTCATCAACCAATCGCCGGTGGACCTCATCGTTATGGACCTGGTGCTTCCCAAGGAAGACGGGCTGTCGCTCGTACGTTCGGTGCGGGCGGAAAACTCCGACGTCGGGATCCTGATGCTCACGGCGCGGGCTGACACGGTCGACCGGATCATCGGGCTGGAAGTGGGCGCGGACGATTACCTGGTAAAGCCACTCCATCTGCGTGAGCTTCTTGCGCGGGTCAGGAGCGTGATGCGGCGCAAGACGCAACCAGCCGCCGATGTGCTGCCGGCGAACCTCCCGGAAATACGCTTTGCCGGTTGGCATATCGACCGCAAGGCCCGCCGCCTGCGCTCGCCGAACGGGGAGAATGTTTCACTGACCAAGGCCGAATTTGACTTGCTGGTCGTCTTCGCGACCAACCCCAACCAGGTTCTGAGCCGCGATCGGCTGTTGGATGCGGAGGCGAGCCCGTTCGACCGGACGATCGACGTGCGCGTCGGCAGGCTCCGCCGCAAGCTCAACGACGACCCGCGAAAACCCCGGATGATCAAGACCGTGCGGGGCGGTGGCTATATGTTTACCGCGACCACGGAGCCGGGCGCGGCGCTGCGGGGCAGTCCGCCAGGCGATCGAACATTGGAGAGCGTCACGGTCGGCGAAGGTCAGCGTCGATACGAAAATGAGTGATATTACAAGGGTTCATCAAACGATCGCGTTCCTGCGGCTGTCCTCGATTGAACTCCGCCGCATTGCCAGCCTTGAACCTCAAGTAGCCGACGCACTTCTCCATACGGCGAACCAATGCGATCGCGAGGCAGACGATCTAGCCGAGCATTTCGCGGCCCCACCGGCGCTGTTGCGATCGAGACCGGAACCTGGTTAGGCGGCGCCCTGCGCGTATTGCACCAGCGCTCCCGGCGCCGGACAATAGTCGAGGCACTCGCCGCAGCCGGTGCATTTTTCCGGCTGTACCTCATAGAGGTGGCGCGGCTCCAGGAGTTTCGGCCGGATCGCCGAATCCGGACAGACCTCGCGGCACAGCCCGCACGAATTGCAGATCGCGTAGTCGATCCGGACCTTCATCGCCGCACCATCCGGCTCACCGGATCCCGCCGATCTGATGCAGCAGGTAGCCGAGCGCGTCCTCGACGTGATGCTGCGATTCCGGTGTGGTGCAGTAAAAGTCGAGCTGGAACTTGCCCTCCATGAAATGCATCAGTTCTTCGTCGCGTTGGCTGAGATGCTCGTGCCGCACCAGGGGATCGTCGACCATCTTCAGATAGGCCATGATGCCGAGGCAGGCATTGGCTTCGGTGTAGTAGTTCTGCGCGGCGCGGGCCAATGGATGGATGTGCGGAAACATCATCGAGAGGCCGAAATAGGCCGGCAGCGGCTGGACATTGGCCTGCGCGATATCCATCAGCTCGCGCTCGTTTTTGACCCAGCCCTTGCCGATCAGGACGTCGGCATGGAGCTTGGAATGCTTGCACTCGTCCCAGATCTGGCGCGCCCGCATGCGTTGGAGATCAATGTAGTTTTCCTGGTCACCGATATCGACCGACAAGAGCTGCGCCGACATCTGCTTGATCGACATCTGCACGCCTTCGGCGGCGTAGCCGCGCAGCGCGTGCTGACGCTTCCACTCCTCATCGTTGCTGGCGAGCTCCTCCTCGATGTCGCGCAGATTGCGCTCCAGGAGGATCTCCCAGCCCTTCATGCAGCGCTCGCGGGTCAGCTTCAGGCGGAACTCGGCGCCCGGCGCGTCCGGCATCGTCGGCCAGACCCACTTGTCGCAGAATTCTTCGAGGATCGGATGCATCGGGGCCTCTCTCTCTGCGTCGCTAACTCGTCACCCCCGCGAAAGCGGGGGTCCAGGGCAGGCGCACAGTCGGTTGCCCCTGGATTCCCGCTTGCGCGGGAATGACGATAATACCGCGTGGGGTCACGGCTGCCACGCCTCGGGCGGCGGCGGGACCATCGAGCGGCCGGTCGCAGCCTCGACGATCGAGCCTTCGGCCGGACAATACATGAGACACGCCGTGCAGCCGGGATAGGTGCAGGCATCGAGGTCGATCTCGATTCTGTGCAACGGCTCCAGCGCCACATAGACCGCGTTGATGTCGAGCTCGCGGCAGACGATGTAGCACATCCGGCATTCGGTGCAGCGCTCGTGATCGATCTTCAAGGACATCGTGTCGCGCTCCCTCAATCGGTCACCCGCACCCGCTCGACTGGCGGCGGCGGGGTCTGGCGCTGCAATGCGAAGTCGCTCACTTCGTGCAGGAAGCGGCGATAATCCTGGCGCGCGACCCGGCAGGCCCAGCGGCACATCTCGGCTTCGACCGGCTTTTCGATGAATTCCTCGACGATCCGCCGACCCATCGCGATGTGGCTCCGGTTCTCGATCGTCTGGCTGGCGAGGGTGTGCTTCATGTCGGGGTCACTAATCGCCTCGGCCAATGCCTCCATCCAGGCGAGCTCGACGATCTTGGGGCCGAGATTGAGCGCGGCGATGCGAATGGGGTGCGGATAGGTCGCCAGGTTGCGCAGCGAGAAGACGTAATAGGCGACCGCCGAATCGACGGCGAATTTGCCGTAGGGATGGCGGAACGCCTCCTTTTGCGTCTTGACGCAGCCCTGCCGCAGGAGCGCGTCCATGTAGAGCATCTCGTGCGTCGATTCGTCGACGATCTGCCGCGCGAAGAGGTATTTGACGGAGGGCGGAAAGTCGTTCATCTCGAGGCCCTGCCCCCAGCCGCCGTAGATGTAATAAAACATCCGCTCCAAGGTCCAAAGGCGCCCGAAGAGGCGGTTCGCGGTATCCTTGTCCATGCCGCGCTCGCGCACCGCCGCGATGACGTCTTCCATCGGTGTGGCGCGGCTCTCCGCGTCGCTCCCGTCGATCAGCTCCCGTGCGAGAGCTTTTCCTGGTAGATCGGCCATTCCGGGCCCTTTCCCGCTTCTGACCCGCTAAGCGGGCCAAGGATGGCTCCCCTCGGCGCCGCGAAACAAGCGAAAATCCGCGGGCGACGCGCGGCGAGCGCCAATTTGGTTGCAGGAAGGCGGGCTCCGGTCGATCATCGGCAAACGCACCCGATGCCGAGATCGGGCAGAATGAGAGGAGCCTAGCCATGGATCTGCGCTTCACGGCGGATGAACTGGCCTTTCGCGACGAGGTGCGCGCCTTCATCGCGGACAATCTGCCCGACGATATCCGCGAGCGGATGCGGCTCGGCCATCCGCATGAAAAGGCCGATACGATCCGCTGGCAGCGCATCCTCAACAAGAAGGGCTGGGCCGCGTACAGCTGGCCCAAGGAATATGGCGGGCCGGGCTGGACGCCGGTGCAGCGCATGATGTTTCTCGAGGAGAACCAGCTCGCGCCGGCGCCGGACATGCAGGTTTTCAACGTGACGATGATCGGCCCCGTCTTGATCCAGTTCGGCACCGATGAACAGAAGCGCCGTTTTCTGCCGCGCGCCCGCGACGTCGATGATTGGTGGTGCCAGGGGTTTTCCGAGCCCGGCGCCGGTTCGGACCTCGCCGCGCTCAAGACCGCGGCCAAGCGCGAGGGCGACGAATACATCGTCAACGGCCAGAAAATCTGGACCTCGACCGCGCACATGGCCGATTGGTGCTTTTGCCTGGTGCGCACCGACCCGCACGCGGCAAAACGGCAGGAGGGGATTTCGTTCCTCTTGATCGACATGAAGACCCCGGGCATCACGGTGCGCCCGATCATCTCGATCGACGGGACGCATCATCTGAACGAGGTGTTTTTCGACGATGTGCGGGTGCCCGTCGAGATGCGGGTGGGCGAAGAGAACAAGGGCTGGGACTACGCCAAATTCCTCCTCGGCAACGAGCGCACCGGCATCGCCCGGCTCGGCAAGTCGAAGGAGCGGGTCAGGTTCGCCAAGGAGGCCGCACGCGACATGCGCGCCAATGGCCGGCCCCTGATTGAGAACCACGAATTCCGCCGCCGCGTCGCTCAGCTGGAGACCGAGCTCAAGTCGCTGGAGATCACCCAACTGCGCGTCCTTTCCGCCTCGAAGGCGGCTGGCCAGCAGGACCCGCTCTCCGCGGTTCTCAAGCTCAAGGGAACCGAGCTGTTGCAGGCGACGAGCGAACTGGTGATGGATACCGGCGGGCCCTTGTCGATGCCCGACTGGGCCCAGGAACTGGCCGCGCTCAGTAACGAGCCCGAGCTGGGGCCGGTGTGGGCCACCGAGGCGACGCGCAGCTACCTCATGCTGCGCGCGGCCTCGATCTATGGCGGCACCAACGAGATCATGAAGAACATCGTCAGCAAGGCCGTATTGGGACTGTAGTCATAAAAAACCGTCCTGGCCGGGCTCGACCCGGCATCCTCGGGGTCCCGGGGGACAAGCGGGTCAAGCCCGCGGGTGACGGTTCGGAGCCGGGAAGCAAATTATGGATTTCGACTATACCGAAGAACAGCGCCTGCTGCGCGACAGCGTCAACCGGCTGCTCGCGGACCATTACACCTTCGAGAAGCGCAAGGCCTATCTCGCCGAGCCCGATGGCTGGAGCCGCGCCCTGTGGACGCATTATGCCGAACTGGGGCTCCTCGGCCTCCCCTTCGCCGAGCGCCACGGCGGGTTTGGCGGCGGCGGCATCGAGGTGATGCTGGTCATGGAGGCGTTCGGCCGGGCGCTCGTCCTGGAGCCGTACCTGGCGACGGTCGTGCTGGCCGGCGCCGCGCTCCGCCTTGCCGGCAGCGAGGCGCAGCAATCCGCGCTGGTGCCGCGGATAGCGGAGGGCGAGCTCGTGCTCGCCGTCGCACATTCCGAGCGGCAGGCGCGCTATGATCTCTCCGACGTCCTGACGACGGCAAAGCCGAGAACGGGCGGCTGGGTGCTCGATGGCGCGAAGAGCGTCGTCGCGCACGGCGACGGCGCCGGGATGCTGATCGTCAGCGCCCGCACCGCCGGGGATCGCAACGATCTTGAGGGCATCACTCTCTTTCTGGTCGATGCCGCGGCGAATGGGGTGGCGCGCCGCTCCTATACGATGCGCGACGGGACCCGCGCCGCCGAGATCTCGCTGGCCGGGGTCGAAATCGGCCCGGATGCGGTGCTCGGCGAGGTCGGCGGGGGTTTGGCGGTCATCGAGCGCGTCCACGAGGCCGGCATCGCCGCGACTGCCGCAGAGGCGGTCGGCGCCATGGAGACGATGCAGGCGATGACCCTCGAATACCTCAAGACCCGCCAGCAGTTCGGCCGGCCGATCGGGCAGAACCAGGCGTTGCAGCACCGCGCCACGGAGATGTTCGTGTCGCTCGAACAGGGGCGCAGCATGGCGATGCTCGCGGCGATGATGGTCGACGAGCCCGACCCCGCCGAGCGCGCCCACAACATCGCGATGGCCAAGGTCGGCGTCGGCCAGGCCGCACGGTTTGTCTCGCAGAACGCGGTGCAGCTGCATGGCGGCATCGGCATGACCGAGGAATACGCGGTCGGCCACTATTTCCGCCGATGCATGGTCATCGAGCACAGCTTCGGCGACACCGCCCATCACCTCTCGCGCCTCGCCGACGAGGTGGGGTGAGCCACGCGGAAAGGCTCGGTTCGGTCTTCATCCGGATCGCGCCAAGACGCGCATCGTTGAACCGGCCGTGATTTGGGTAACAACGGCGCGCTCGCCTTCAGGGCTTGATGGCCCCGGTTCTGCGCCGCTTTACGAGGCCGACCCGCCGATTCAGCCGAAATCGCCCCTCACATGGCTGGAAATCGCCCAGAATCTCAGTTAGATAGAGGATCACCGACGGGGCGGCGGCCGAACGCCTGCACCAGCTCTCGATTTGCCGTCATAAGAAGCCTTTCCATCCGGACGATTTTGCGATGTTCTCCCATGCGCTAAGCGGGCGGCGGACCCACCGAGAATGATCGCCGAAGGGGTATGCCGGCATTGACGACCGAAAACCGGCGCTATCCGATCGCGAGTGATCGCGGTGTCCGCGCTCGCCCGCCGGCCGGCCGAGCGCGGGGCGCGAGCCGGCGCGGCCGGTTTGCAATCCGCCTGGCCGCGGCAATGCTGTGGCTGAGCGGCAGTGCTGCGGTCGGTCAGCCGACTCCCGCCGGCACCGAACTGGATGACGCGGCAATCGCATTATTCAAGCAGCTGCTCAAAGACCCGACCAATGTCGACCTCAATTTTCGCTACGCGGAAGCCGCGGTCAAACTCGGCAATTACGAAGGGGCAATCTCGGCGCTGGAGCGTTTGCTGCTCTACAATCCAAATTTTCCGGGAGTGAAACTCGAGCTTGCCGAGCTTTATACGCGGCTCGCCTCTTATAATACGGCGCGCGCCTACCTCGGGCAGGTCGAAAGCGCCCCCGACGCAACCCCGCAAACGCGTGCCCGCGCGCAGGCGATTCGCGATGAGATCGAGCGCGCGACCTCACCCTCCAAATTCACCGTCAACCTGGTCACGGGCATACGTCATCAGAGCAATGTCAGCGCCGAGCCGGCCGGCTCCGATATCGTCGCCGGCGGGGTTCCGCTGACGCTGAGCTCCGTCATCCTCCATAAGCCGGGCTGGGACGGCTTTCTCGGCGGGAATGTGGCGCACACCTACGCTCTCGGAGACGACGTGACGATCGAGAGCAACGCGCTCGTCTACTATTCCAGGCAGTTCCGGTTCACCTCGATCGATTCGGCGGCGCTGGAAGTCAATTCGGGCCCGCGCTTCGATATCGGCGGCAGCGGCGCGAGCAAGATCGTCTCGCTGCGCCCCTACGCACTCGCCAGCGAAGTGCTCTTGGGCAACAGCCAATTTCTCTGGGGTGTCGGCGCCGGGCTCTCGGCCGAGCGCCCAATCACGGACAAGATCAGCGCCGCCGGATTTTACGAATTTCGCTCCGAACGTTTCGCCAACGTAGCGGCGGTGCCGACCGCCACCGACATGGATGCCGGCGTTCACAGCGTTGGCGGGAACCTTTCCTACCAGATCCTCGACAACGGCAACTTTGGCCTCCAGGCCAGCTACGCGAACAACAATGCCCGACGGTCTTTTGACTCGTATGACGCGCTGGTGGTCCGGGCCAGCTATACGCATACCTTCCAATTGCCTTCCGAATTCGGGGTCGGACCGCTGGTCATTTCCCCGGTCCTTTACCGCATTTACAGCTGGAACGGCGGGGCCGCCCCCGGCGTAACCCCGGCGGTGGTCCCGGTCACCCAGGAATGGCGCTTCGGGGTAACCGGCGAACTTGGCCTTGCCAATAATCTTGCGGCGACCGCGCATGTGATCCGGGAAGTCATCGGTTCGAACCTCCCGAGCGACCGGTCGACCGATACGCAGGTGATTTTTGGACTGCGCCTGTCTTATTGAGCCGGAGCGCCGGTCCGCGGCGCCTCGCGCAAGGGCCAGGCTCTCGGGCCGGCTCGGGCTCGCGGCCCTCCTGGCCGCGGCGGGCGTTTCCGCGGCGGCCGCCGACGAATCGAGCCGCGAACTCCTTGTCGCCCACGATTCGATGCGCAATGAGCGGATCGACACGAGCGACCGGGGCCAGGTTCAACTCCTCTTCGCCGATCAATCGTCGCTCTCGGTAGCGCCGGGCTCCGATGTTTTGATCAATGAATTTCTTTATGACCCGCAAACGCAGACCGGCAATCTCACGGCAACGGTGAGGACCGGCCTCCTCCGCTATGTTGGCGGCGAGATCAGCAAGAAGAAGGAGGTCGCGTTTTTTACGCCGAGCGCGGTGGTCTCGGTTCGTGGCGGCATTGTCTTGATCAAGGCCGAGCGCGACGCGCGCCTCGGCCAGGGCGGCGACGGCAAGACCGAGGTGCTTTTCCTGTCTGGCGATCGCATGTGCGTAACCGCGAATGGGCAACGTCAATGCACCACCAAGTTCGCCACTGCCATCACCAGTGAAAGAGGCGAAGCGCCATCCGCACCCGTACCGGTTAGGGTGGAGACGATCCAGGCCCTCCTCAGTCATCTGCAGCCGGCCGATGCGGGACCGACTGATGCTCTCGCCCGGTCGGCGAGCCAAATCGATCAAAGGTAGGGCCGCCCGCCGTTGACATGCTAGAATACCGATATCATTAGTGGGCCCGCCCCGCGTCATGCGAC
>Ga0210394_10008838_pt1 | contig 10272 bp, 8 predicted proteins | sample IncBWC12MmetaG_FD_160121 | JGI IMG/M metagenome (GOLD analysis project Ga0210394, IMG submission 160121) | Forest soil microbial communities from Barre Woods Harvard Forest LTER site, Petersham, Massachusetts, United States - Inc-BW-C-12-M | ecosystem: Environmental > Terrestrial > Soil >...
CTGCCACATACATACGCTTTCAAGTTTCGTTTGATTTTATTCGAAAGGACTCATAGCCCCCGAGAGCCCCATGACGAACCTTGCTGAATTTATAGAAGGTAATCGCGACAAGCATTTGGCGGAACTCTGCGAATTTTTGCGAATCCCCAGTGTCAGCGCTAAGAGCGAACACAAACCGGACATCGAACGTGCGGCTCGCTGGGTCGCCGACAATCTTCGCGCTGCCGGTTTTCAGAAAATTGAAATCGTTCCGACAAATCTTCATCCGCTCGTGTATGCCGAATCTCTCGAAGCGCCCGGCAAGCCCACCGTTCTCTTTTACGGCCACTATGATGTGCAGCCCGCAGAGCCGCTTGATCTTTGGACTTCTCCCGCCTTCGAACCCACCGTCCGCAACGGCAATCTCTTTGGACGCGGCACAGCAGATGACAAGGGCCAGGTTCACATCCATTTGAAAGCACTCGAATCCATCCAGAAAGTAAACGGCAAGCTGCCCATCAATGTAAAAGTCCTGATCGAAGGCGAAGAAGAAGTCGGCAGCGTCAGCCTCTGGGACTATGTGCAAAAAAATAAAGAAAAGCTGAAGGCCGACGCGCTCGTGGTTTCCGACACATCCATGCTCGCGAAAGGCGTGCCTTCCATCACCTATGGATTGCGCGGATTGAATTACTACCAGATCGAACTGACCGGCCCCGCGCGCGATCTCCACTCTGGCGTGTACGGCGGCGCGGTGCCCAATCCGCTGACGATTCTCGCCGAACTCTTCGCCAAACTTCACGACAAGAATTTCCGCGTCGCCATTCCTGGCTTCTACGATAAAGTCGCAAAAATTTCCGCGCCCGAACGCAAAGCTTTGAACGCGCTGCCCTGGAAGAAAAAAGCATTCGAAGAAGCCGTTGGCGCGCCGGGCTATTTCGGCGAAAAGGGTTTTACGATTGTCGAACAGCTTTGGACGCGGCCCACTCTAGAACTGAACGGCGTTTGGGGAGGCTATCAAGGCGAAGGCGCCAAGACGGTCATTCCATCCAAAGCCTACGCGAAATTTTCCACGCGTCTCGTTCCCAACCAGGATCCGCATAAAATTGCGGCGCACGTCGAAAAACACATCCGGAAACTTTTGCCCAAGTCCGTAAAATGCAAATTCGAAGTGCTCAGCACTGGCAAGCCCTGGGTAGCTCCGTTCCACGCGCCCATCTTCAAAGTCGCTCAGACCGCCCTCGAAAAAGGCTTCGGAAAAAAAGCCGCCTTCATTCGCGAAGGTGGCTCGATCCCCTTTGTCACGCAAATGCATGACACTTTCAAAGTTCCCTGTGTTCTGATCGGCTTCGGCCTCCCCGACGAAAACGCGCATGCTCCCGACGAGCATCTCGCTCTCGAAAATTATTTCGGCGGCATCAAAGCCATCGCCCATTTCTATTCCGGCTTAGCCGCGCTCTAGCCGCGGAATTTTTTACTCGGCAAATCGCTGGACACGGCATTTTTGCGGGTTACTCACAAGCTGCTCTCAAAAAAGCTGCATTTTTCCGGCCTTTTTTGCGATTTTTCCTTGCGTTCTCCTTTCAGCTTGGCTATAGTCTCGAACGGCCCGAGTTTTTCCGCAGCAAAACAGGGGTTTTTCGCTCGCGGCCTGCCCCGCTCGTTTCGGGGTGGAAAGTAAATACAGGAGGATAAGCAGACTAGATGGCAGCCAAGCCAATGAGCAAGAGCAAGATCGTGTCGCACATCGCCGAGAAGTGCGGCACACCCAAGAAAACCGCAGTGCTCTTTTTCGAAGAGCTCTTCAAGCTTGCGGTGAAAGAAGCCAAGGGCGCCGCGGGCAAGTTCGTCATTCCGAACATCGGCCGCGTCGTGAAAGCGCACCGCAAGGCGCGCATGGGTCGTAACCCGCAAACGGGCGAAGCGATCAAGATCAAGGCCAAGACCGTAGTTCGCTTGCGTCCGGCGAAGGCGTTCAAGGACGCCGTCCTGAAGTAGATTCTCTGCTTCGCAGAGAATAGGCCCGGACACAGCGCACAAGAATCGGCTGGCGCTCTTACGCAGAGTTTGCTGGCCGCCACTTCCGACCGCGCTACGTGCCTGGGTGGGTCTCCCGTTTGAGTTTGCCCCTGATGGCCTGATCACTCAGTCCATCAGGGGCTTTTTATTCCCACAAATATCAGAAGTCCTTCGTGATAATCCAGACGCTTCCGCGAGATCCATGCTCACTCACGGAATTTCGCATTCGATCGCTGACTTACAAACTAGCGAGTGGCAATCGTTCTAAACACGCTACAGCGTTTTTACGTAGGCGATGACGTCCTTGATCTGCTGCTCGTCCAGAACATCCTTGAACGGGGGCATCAGCGAGTCGCCATTTTCGATCCAGGTTTTCAGGGTGTCTTCGGTGAACTTGTTGTTGTTCACGGTAAACGTGCCGCGCTTGGAAATTCCTTTTAGTCCGGGGCCGATTTTTTTCGCGTCGCTATCCGCGAAATGGCAGACGCCGCATTTCTGATCGAACACTTCTTTGCCTTTGGTTGCGGAGCCTTTGGCCGTTGTCGTCTTTTTTGGCGCCGGCTTTGCCGCCGGATCTTGCGCCAATGCCGCCATCGACAGGCCTAACAGCGCGAACCCAAAAATCAGATAATTTCGCTTCACGTCTCCCCCTTCGTCATGGACTGCAAAATTGTTTGAGCGCCAGCATCTTCGCGGGCGAACTACCTTGCCGTGTAGCGTGTTATGCAGCCTGCAAAGTGCGCCCCCATCTTCTCTTTTTATGGCCGCAATTTCCACCCCCGCGACCCGGCACAAAGTACAGGTTGCTCCTGTGCACCGATGGGACTCTCGTACTTTTGACGCCCCCAAAACCGTGTGTTAACAATTTACACCATGAGCCAGGAAACCCTGACTAGGGCGTGGGAAATCCTCCAGGACGCCTATCAGGCGCAGATGGAGGGCGACTACGACCGGGCCGTGGAGCTTTATCAGTCTTCGCTCGAACTGCACCCCACCGCCGAGGCCTACACGTTTCTCGGCTGGACGTACCATTTTCAGGGCCGCATCGAAGACGCCATCGCCGAATGCAAGCGCGCGATAGAAGTCGATCCTGAGTTTGGCAATCCTTACAACGACATCGGCGCCTATCTGATCGAGCTGAACCGATTCGACGAAGCGATTCCGTGGCTGGAGCGCGCCGTCGAAGCGCGCCGCTATGAGCCACGGCATTTTCCTCATTACAATCTGGGCCGTGCGTATTTGGGAAAGGAAATGTATGCGCGCGCGATGAAGTGTTTTCAAGAGGCACTCGAAATCGAACCGCGGTATTCGCTGGCGCGGCAGGCGCTCGCTTCGCTCCGCCGCATGGTGAATTGAGAAGAGAGTGAGTAGTGGGTGGTGAATAGTGAGTAGCCCGCGAGCAGGGTTTGGAAACGAATTCCGGCAACTCACAGCTGACAGCCGACAGTAAGAGAAAAACCTCAGAACAATTTGGATGGTGCGTTCTAGCCCGAAGATTTGTGCCGAGCCACCGGCAGGGTCGTACGGTGAAGCGGGCACGATGAATCGTGCCCCTACAAACGGCGGAGCGGGAAGAGCGCGAGTTGGTGAGCTTCGAGCTCATTGCGCTACCTCTTGCACTGAAGGCTCCTGCGCGGCTGGCTTGATGGCGCGGTCGTAAATCCAGAGCAGCAGAGCAGTGGCGAAGCCGACGGTGCTGATGGCCCACCAGGCGCGCTCGGGATGATGAGCGACTTCGCCGAAGTGGTGCATCATCGTGCCGCCGAACCAGCCTCCGATCAGCGAGCCAATTCCAATCGGCAAAAATGCGAAGCCCATGTAGGTGCCTTGCTGGCCTGGAGGCGCGAGGCGCGAAATGTAAGCGTAGTAGGGAGGTTGTTGGATGATTTCGCCGATGGCAAGCACTGCGATGGAAACGACTGCGCCAATTACCGTTGGCCAGAACGACAGGACTAGCCAGGACATGGAAGAAATTACAGTTCCTAGAATCACGGCGTGGAATGGAGGGATTTTGCGGGCGAGATAGTTGACGATGAAGGTCAGGCAGACCACGATGGCGGCGTCGGTGATGAGGATGAGCTCGACGTGGGCGTTGGCATCCACGTAGGTGTGGATGAAGCCAGGCAGGCTGGTGTATTGCTGCCAGAAGACGATCCAGTAGCCCGTGAAGATGAGAAGGAAAATAAGAAATCGCGGCGGCCAGATCACGGCGCGAAAGTTGCGCACTACTTGAAGCACACTCGGGGCTGGTTCGTCGCCTGGTTTACGGGGATCGCGGAAGAAAAAAAAGATGAGGAAAAACATGGCGAAAACGCTGAGCGCGGAAATACGAAAAACTCTCTCGAGTCCAAAATGCGTGTGCGCCCAGTTGGCGACGAAGGGGCCGGCAGTGCCGCCGATATTCACCATGGTGTAGTAAATGGAGTAGCCGAGGGTGCGGACATTTTCTTTGGAAGCGCGGGCGGTGGTGCCGACGACGCATGGTTTTACGAGAGCGATGCCGAGCGCGGGAAGAATGAGTATGACGCCGACAAATAAGCTGAGCGGAACCGCACCGCGGACTGGTGCGAGCCACGACGCGCCGATCGAACCGATCAGGAAGTATGCCGCAGCCAAAATCAGGTAGGCCATCGAGAGAGCGCGGCGAAAACCGAGTTTGTCCGCCACTGCACCGCCGAAAATCGCCAGGAACCAGACCATGCCTCCGAAGAGGCCAGTGAGCGTGCCGGTCTGTTCGGTCGAGAAGTTCAGCTTTTCCTGGAGATACACGGCGAGCGAGGAGAACGCCCCGTAGTAAGAGAGGCGCTCGAAGATTTCGCTGACGTTGGCGACCCAAAAGGGTCGCTCAAAGCCGTCGCGTATTTCCTGGAGCCGTAGGCTAGCGCTCATCGATCCCCCATGGAGGAGTTGGCCCAACCAGTGAACTTCGGGACCACTGAGTGGAGCGCGGGGATTGTACTTGAAGAGTTGACAGTCGACAGTTGAAAGTTGAAAGGGACGGAGCAGCCCAGAGCCCATGTCCATCGCGTGATTCGTGGAGGGACGAGCAGATTGGGACCTGGCGACCAGCGGAAGAGGGGATTGAGGCGATTTGTTGGAAGCAGACCCCACCCCCGGGGTATCCAGAGAACCGTGAAGTAAGCATATGAAACGATTAGAGTTGCAGGTGGCGCTGCGCGCGCGCAGACGTGCGGCTGTGGGAAAAAGAGGAAGTGGTTGGGTGAATTTAGTGCGTGGCTGCCCCCACCCCCTCCCGTGTTTTTTGCAAAGGTGTGATTCGATGGTAGTTAGCTGGTGGGGGTCTGCAAAAGTTGTGATTCTAAAGGAGATGGGTCGGAAGAATGTTTGAAAGTCTGAATGTTGAAGGGTTTTAAGGTTTACGAAGGAGGAGGGGAAGTGTGAGTCAGATTCGGGGCGAGGGCGGCGGCCGAAAGCGAAGAGCGGGTCTGAAGACCCGCACCTACAAAGGAGAGAGAGAATGCGGCGCGACCGAAACCCTTCGAGGTTCCCTTCGCGACTCAGGAGAAACAGGGCAAGCATAGGAAATGGTAGCAGAGCGAAGTACCGACTGTCTATCATTTTGTTTATTAACTGGATGTTTATTCGAACAGCGAGGCCGGATTCGAATGCGAGTGGCGGAAGTGGAAGGATCGGAAGGAGTTGGCGGGGCGTTTAGCAGTCTGATACGGTTGTGGAAATGTGTGGAAAAGGCTGAAATCCGCGGTTTAAGACCGGCGTATGAGCCGAGGATGATGACCAAACCAAATGGCTGACAGAAAAATATTTTGAAGACCAGTTTCCTGTAGTTTTGAGCTGTTAACGAAGCCCTTGTGGCGCGGACAGAGGCAAACGAAAGAGCCGCAGTGTGTTTTGGGCGCCAACGGCAAGCAAAGTTCCGTCGGGGGAGATAGCGGCCCAGGATTGCCGTTGTGGCAGCGGGTCCGATGGGACGGAAACGATGGCTTTGCCAGTGTCCGCGTCGTAGACGATGATTTTCTCTTCCTCGAGATAGCTCGGATCTCCGACTCCCCATAAATACACAGCCATGGCAAACCGGCGATGATCTGCGGAGAGCGCCGCAAAATTTACGCCTTCGCGCGTGAACGTTTCCGTGGAGATTAGCGCTCCATCCGAGCGAAAGAGTGAAAATTGCCGGCCGCCGGTCACAAAAACTCGTTCGCTCCCAAGAGGATGAATGAAAATCATGTCGCCGGGAAACTGAGCCAGAACTTTGGTGTCACTCTCTCTGTCAAACAACAGCTTCCCGTGCGAGTCGCTGCGAAAATTGTGCCATTTGGCGGCGGTCCAACCTTCCTTGGATTTTTCGAATGGCCTAGGTTCGCCGACTTGTTTCAGATCGGAGGTGTAGGTCGTCCAAAATCCTCTCGCGAGTAATTGGAAATGGCCGTCGGAGTTTCCATTGATGATGGGTTGGTCCCCGTCAATGGAGAGTTGTGCGATTTTCGAGCCCGTGGCTGCGTCAACCGTGAAAATGCACGACTTGTATTCCCATTTGTTGTTTGGCAGCGGCGTCGCGTTCGTCTCGAACGCCATTCCAAGAAGTTTGTAGGTTGCAAAGGCGATTTCGTTTGTGGCCGCGGATGAATTGGGCCCTCCCCTTGAGGGATGACATCCTGTCGATCCGATGTCGAACTGCCAGAGTGGGCCAGATTCCAACTTGGGAAAGCGCTTTTCCGGCGAGCTCTTCGCGAAAACAAAGGTTCCTCCGCCGAGGAGAGCGATGAAAACAACGGCGGAGGCGACGCGAAAAGAGATCGAGAGTCCGTGTGATGTGGCGTTCATCTCCATCGCCAGAGCGAACAAGAATCCGCAGACGAACGCAATCGACAAACCTAGGCCGGCAACGAAGGCCGGATTCTCGGAGTTCCCCGCAAATAGCGTCACCCAAAACAGGGCCGAAAGAAGTGAGCAGCCAACGCAGAGAGTCAGTAACGTGCGGGCGCGCCATTTTTTAGTGAGGACGGAAAGAGAAATCCAGCAGAGCGAGCTGATCGCCGCGGCACCAAAAACGATGACGCCCGCCAGGATGAGCGAGCCGACGATATGTTCTGGAATCTCTCGATGCGTGGCGTGCAGTATCCTGCGGATCAGATGCTCCTGCGGGTCTCCCCAACCCGCCATCCCAATGAAAAAAGCGATGGGCACAAATGCGAGCGGGACGACCGACAGCAGCGAGCGCCGGAGAGAAATGCGGGGCACAAGCCACCCCATTCTGCTAGCCAGGTACGGTGCGGGAAGCACGGTTAAGGCGAAGACAATAGACGAGGCTAGGAAGCTTTCCCCGTGCTGCCAGCGACCGCGGAAGGCGAAGTAGAGACTCGCGAAGATTGTACCGAGCATGGTCAAGGTACCGAAAAGGAAGGCGAATTTGATGGGCGCTCTGGATCTAAGGGTTTCCACAGCGAGCCTCCTTTTTGTGGATGTGGTGCAGTAAGGCAAGTCTGTGGCCAAGGGGATTTGACGGTAAAGGCTTGCGCATCTGAAGAGTTTGACCTCGAACAGCAACAGATGTGGAGGGACAAGGCAGCTGCTGAGTTCCAAAGTGTCGGCGAAACGCTGCAGCTTCATTAGAGATTCGAGCGCGCCGGTCGGAGGGTCCACGTCGGAAGTTGGACCCTCCGACAACCTCAACCGAGTAGAGACTGCAGGCGTTTTGCCCGTTCTGCATCGATTAGTTTCAGGCTCGATATGCTCGAAGGCTCTCCCTGATAGACCGAGATGCCATGTTCCTTTTTGAGAAGAGCTTTTTGGTGTGTGGGGCGCAGCATGATGCGGTCGTGTTCGGCTTCGGCGAGCAGTGCGTCACCAGCTTTTAGGCTGAACTCTTCCCTGATCGCTTTGGGGAGCACAATGCGGCCCCTTTTGTCGACGGAGATTCTGGTGGTCATGGGTCTCATTTTATTCCGAGCGGGAGCGATTGTAGGTGGTATTGCGAGGGCGGGTGGGCGGTGTCGTGAAGGCACGGCGAAGCGAAGAGAGATTCCTCACTGCGCAGGCCCACCGCTTCGCAGGAGCGAAGCGGAAAGAAAATGCGTTGGACCGCTCCGTTCGGAATGACTTGGTGGCAGGTGTGCGCCACAGAAAGTTGACGCGGGCCGCGGCTGCGGCACGGGCCAGAAAGCTTGCTCAGGAGTTGGAGTTGGGGCGGTAGGCGCCCATTAGTCTGGCGATTAGGACGGCGAGGTAGAGGACGCCGAGGATGGCTTCGAGGATGGTGATGGAGCGGGCTTGAGGCGAGACGGGGGTGATGCCGGCGGCACCGAGGGAGGTCATGGTGCCGAAACTGTAGTAAATGAAATCGAAGCGTGCGGGAACGGCGTGGAGGTTGGTGTGGGGATCGAAATAAAAGGCGTAGGGCTGCGCCGCGGCTACCATTTCGTAGAGGCTGGCAAAACTGAATCCTACCAGCAGATAGATGCAGAGGGCTCCGAAGATGGTTTCGGAATTGGGGCGATCCCTGGCGAAGACGTGGCGGAAAATGACGACGACAATGAGCAAGTCAAAAACAAGGCTGAGGGACACGTTGAATATGGAGAACGAACTCAGCTCGGCCTTAGTGAGGAAGATGCGATGGAAGAGTGTGGGAAGGGCAAGGAGGATAGCAAGGACGAGCAGGCCGCGGTGGATTTTGGCCGCATAGACGCTGATGAGAATGGCGAAGCTTCCGATCACGAGAAAGGCGTAGTGGCCGAAGCGGCTGGACTGGGAATAGGGAAAGAGAATTAGGGTGGCCAAGAGAAGAAGGAAAAGGAAAAAGAATCGGTGGCCGGTGAGAGCCGAGTCCTGCTCGGACGGAAGTGCGGGCGTCATGTAGGCGTGCGGGGCTCCGCCGGCGATGGTACACCTTTTGTGCCTATGCGGAGTGCGAGTGGACGTCCCAGCCGAGGTAGCGGGTGGTGGCTTCGTGGACGGCGGAGGCTACTGTGGAGAAATTTGCGGCGACGTGATGTTCGAAGCCCTTTTCGCAGATGTAGCGAAGCAGTTTTTGGAGGTGCGGGATTTTTACCACGCCGGCGCCGCCGAAGGTTTCGAGGGGATCGTCGGTGAAGGCGCCTTCGCCGACGTAGCCTGAGATTTTTCCGGCGAGATCGTTTGTGGAGAAGCGTGCGAAACTCATGGCGCCGCTCTTGACGCGGCCTACGCAAGTGCCGAATGTGTTGTCCTTGCCGACCGTGCCGGCGATGATTTCCTGAAAGTCCATGCGGACATCCTTGAAAAAATGTTTCGGCAGATTGCTGCAGTGGAAGCAGACGGCTTTGTCGGGGTCGTCGGCGTAGTTGTTGTTCCAGTCGAGGAGGGCGCTGGGCGTTTGCGAGGCTAGTTGCAGGGCGTGCATGCCGATGACGCCGGCGACGTCGACTTCGCAGGCGCTGGAGAGGCCTTGGTCGCTCATCATGCTCATGACTGTGCAGGGGACGACGCCGAAAAATTCTTCGAGAGACGTCCAGCACTGGATGGCGCTGATGGTGACTTCGGTGTCGCGCATCCACGTGTCGATGACGGTGCCGAGCTTGGCCATTTTTATGAGTGAGGCATCGGGGATGCTTTGCGTCGAGACGTATTTGCGGATGGCGGCGATTCTGTCGGTGACTTTCGGGTCGTCGTCTTTCAGGCGGGCGGTTCGGCCCATGACTTCGGAAAGGTCGAGCGTCTCGACCGAGATACCGTTGGCTTCGAGAATTTTTTCGCTGTAGCGCACGGTGTTGAAGGCGGCGGGGCGCGCACCGATCGCGCCTATACGAAGGCGTTTGAGACCCTTTACGACGCGGCACACGGCCAGGAACCAATCCAAATCCTTGGCGAAGGTTTCGGAGTCGGGAGCTTCCGTGTGCAGCGTGGTTAGCGAATAGGGGATTCCGTACTGCGAGAGGTTGTTGCAGGCCGACATTTTTCCGCAAAAGCTGTCGCGGCGATGGGTGATTAGCATGCGAGAGGGCGTGTCTGGAGTTGCTTGCATCAAAACGGGAACGCCTAGATTCGCCCAGCGAAGCGTGTTGGCGATGGCGCGTTCGTCGCCGAAGTTCGGCAGCGTGACCACGACGCCGTCGATTTCTTCGCGGTGTTTTTTGAAGAGGTCGGCGCATTTTCTGGAGTCCTGCAGGGACTCCACAGCGCCGTGTTTCGAATCGCTCTCTTCCAGCAAGATCGGCTTGATGCCTTTGGCCGTGAGCGCGGCGATCATATCTCGACGGCCCTCACTGGCGAGATGACCGGGGAAGAAGCCCCGGTTTCCAACAATGATGCCGAGCGTCATGG
>Ga0210394_10008839_pt1 | contig 10272 bp, 6 predicted proteins | sample IncBWC12MmetaG_FD_160121 | JGI IMG/M metagenome (GOLD analysis project Ga0210394, IMG submission 160121) | Forest soil microbial communities from Barre Woods Harvard Forest LTER site, Petersham, Massachusetts, United States - Inc-BW-C-12-M | ecosystem: Environmental > Terrestrial > Soil >...
ATACGGCCGTTGAAGGTCTGGCGCAAGCGGCGCTCGCTACCGGCCGGCCCCAGGTCGCCGTGTCTGCTCTCGAAGACTATTCGCAAACCACCGCCTTACCATCGTTGATCCTGCTGCGCGCCCAGGCGCGGGAGAAGGTTGCCGCTGCAAATGGCGAAAAACCGTTTGCAGCCACCGCCGATTATCTCGACCTTGTTTACCGTTTCCCGCTGAGCGATGAGGCCATGTCCGCGGCTTACAAGATTCCCATTTTGCAGTCTGCCCTTGGTGACCAGTTTCCTGGCACCCCGCTGCAAACTGAAATTGCTCGCGCCGGAGCGTTCTACGACGCCAGGCGCTGGACCGACTTGAGGCTGGCATACACGGCGCTCCTCCCAAAGCTTTCGGGAGTCCAGCACGAGCGTGCAACGCTGCGCATGGCGCAGGCTGAGGCTCAGTCGGGACGGGGGCCTTCGGTTTTGGCCTCGCTCCAGATTACGGATCCTGCGCTCGATGCCGAGCGCCTTTACACCCTTTCGCAGTCGCAGCGCTCAGCGAAATCGGAGAGCGATATGCTCGCGGCCACGGAACGCCTTGCCACGCAATACCCACAGAGCCCATGGACCGAGCAAGCTCTATTCGACACGGGGAACTACTACTGGGTGCTTCTCGACCGCAGCCCTGCCGTGGAGTATTACCAGCGTCTGCTCTCGTCCTTTCCGTCGGGACCCAATGCCAGCTCGGCGCGCTGGCGGATCACATGGACAGCCTACCTGGGGCGGCAGGACGATGCGGTAAGCCTCTTGGAACAGTACGTCCAGCAGTACCCGACCTCTTCGTATGTCGTAGATGCGCTTTACTGGCTTGGCCGGGCCAATGAGCGCAGTGCTAACTTGGCCCGTGCCCGAAGCTTTTATCTCGCCGCTGTGACCCGCTTTCCGCAGACCTATTTTGGGGAGCGCGCGGAAGATCGCTTGGGCGAAATCGGCCGCGAGCCGACCAATTCCGTAGAATTCCTGTCGGTGATTCCCGCGCCGCCGCCGCTCGTGCCCATCAGCGATCCGTTGCCGGCTGCTGCGCAAGAGAGTTGGACCCGCGCGCAGGCCCTTCGCACCATCGCTTTCGATAATTCGGCGGAGCAGGAGTTGCGTGCCGCCTACACAGCGACGCGAGCCCCCCAGCTGCTGCTTGCTGTGGCCCAAGAGGCGGTTGCCGCCGGCCAGTTTGCGGCGGGGATCACAACCGTGCGGCAGATGGTGCCGCAGCTCGAAGCGCGGCGGTTCGATGATATTCCTGTCGAGGTATGGCGCGCCGGCTTCCCATTACCTTATCGCGAGGCTGTGGAGCGCGAAGCGCAGCGCAATCACGTGGATCCGATGCTCGTCGCCGGACTGATTCGTCAGGAGTCGGCGTTCGCCTCCGACGCCGTTTCATACATCGGCTGCTGTTTCGGTCTCATGCAAATGGCGCCGAAGACCGGGGCCCAATTGGCGCGAAAACTGCGTGTGCAGTTCTCTCGTTCGCGCCTGTTCGATCCGGACTACAACGTTAAGCTCGGGGCGTTCTATATCTCCGGTCTCTTGGCCTCTTACCCCGCACCGGAGTTCGCTCTGGCGGCCTACAACGCTGGGGAAACCCACGTGGCCGAGTGGACCAGGGGGCAAAAATATGAGGAGGTCTCGGAATTCGTCGAGTCCATCCCGGTCACCCAGACTAGGGACTATGTGCAAATTGTGCTGCGCAATGCGGAACTCTATCGCCAAGTCTATGGCACGGCGTCCGCTTCGGCGAAGCCTTCCGAGTCTCCCAGACCGTGAAAATCCGTTCGGCTCTCGTGCCATGAGTTGCCCGCAAACGGGCCCGGTCGAGGTACTCGCCATAGACCACGTCGAGGAGCCTCCGCCGAATTGACTTGATTGCTTTCCACGCACATTCCTCCGGATGATGTTTCGCGTTTCGTTCCCGCGTATGTAAGATGCGTTTTGCTAGCCCCTGTTTCCTTCGCGGAGCGACTCGTGAAGAGCCAAGTTGGGGTAGCGCTGAGGGCCCAGACAAACTTTCTCCTGGCGACAGCCGGGGTGGCGGCGCTAATGGCTCCGCTGCTCGTCGGTGTTGTAGCGACGCCGAGGCTGCGGGCCCAAGCGACGCCTGCCGGTCTCCTGCAATTCGACGTGGCCTCGATCAAACCGAACAAATCGGGAACAAGTTTCTTTTTGATCCGCGTCGGCGACTCTGGCCGCTTCGCAGCGACTAATGCGACGCTGCGTGACCTCATAGCCTTCGCGTATCCTCTAAAAGGTCCCTTGGGCCATCGTTTCTCGTCCGATGATGGCGGGAGTCACCTAATGCCCGGACTCCCGAACTGGAGCGATTCAGAACGCTTCGACATCGAGGCGAAGACGGAAGGCGAGACTACGCCAGGGCAGAAGCGTCTAATGCTGCAATCTCTGCTTGCGGATCGGTTCAAACTTGCCGTGCACTGGGAGACCAGGCAACTTCCGGTATTCGCGCTGGTTTTGGATAAGCCCGGAAAGTTCGGGCCGCAGCTACGCCCGCACGCGGATAATCCTAAGTGTCTTGACCCTTCTGCCGGAACGCAGCAGCCGAGTCCCGGAGCAGCGCCGCTCTTATGCGACAACTTCCAATGGGAACCCGGCCATGCGAGGGGCGATAAACAAACGATGGGGGACTTAGCTGAGGTGCTGGACAACTACGTGAACCGCGTCGTCGTGGATAAAACCGGCCTCCCGGGAACATTTGATATGACTCTGGAGTTTGCTCCCGAGCTAGCTGGCTCCCCAACTGCAACCGACTCGTCGGACCTTCCTGACATCTTCACGGCACTGAAGGAACAGCTTGGACTCAAGCTGGAATCGACAACTGGCCCCGAAGATGTCCTCGTTATAGACCATGTGGAGCAACCCTCCCCGAATTGACGGCAATGCCTTCCGATGCACATTTCGAAACCGCGCATCCTTCGGGTCTATAAAAGACACGGGCTCCGGTTCAAGATAAGCATGGAGCGGATATGCGAAACCGTGCGAAGGAACCAGGCGCCAGTCAGAGGAGTCTCACTCTTAGTACGACTGCAATCGTGATCTTGGCCCTGCCAGTTTTTCTCGGCTCGATAACTCTGTCACGGCTACGAGCTCAATCGTCAGCGGCAACTGCCGACAAGCCGGTGTTCGACGCCGCTTCCATCAAGCAGAACAAGTCCGACGCGCCGAGCAGCATGAACATTCCCCTGCTTGGGGACGTTTATACTCCCACCGGAGGCCTCTTCTCAGGAACTAACATTCCGCTGATTTCTTATATCTATTTCGCATACAACATCACGGGGAACCAGTTCCAGCTTCTGCTGCCCCAATTACCGAAGTGGGTCATTGCGGATCATTTTGACATCCAGGCCCGAGCGGAAGGCAACCCTACCAAAAACCAGATGCGTCTGATGGTGCAATCCCTGCTTGCGGATCGCTTCAAGCTGGCGATTCACTACGAGACCCGGCAACTTCCTGTGTTAGCGGCCGTTCTATCGAAGCCCGGGAAGTTGGGGCCACAGCTTCAGCCGCATCCTGACGACGCATCGTGCTCTACAGTACCTCCGGCTCCGGCAGTTTCAGGCTCGGCACCGACGGTAAAACCATCGACAGTTGCTGGCGGTTTTCCAACGGTTTGCGGTGGCATCGTAGCGATGCCACCAAGCGCACCTGGCCGCATGCGTACGGGCGCACGAAATGTGCCCTTTGGGATGCTTGTGTCTGCGTTGGCTCAAATGGGGAATTTGGACCGCCCAGTGCTCGATCAGACAGGACTCAGCGGAACTTTTGATTTCACCTTCGAGTGGACGCCCGAGCACAGAGGCCCCGCGGTGGATTCCCAAGGTGACGAGTCGGGACCGACGCTTCTGGAGGCTCTGAAAGACCAACTCGGGATGAAACTGGAATCGACAACGGGGCCCGTGGACGTTCCCGTCATCGATCATATCGAGATGCCTTCGGAGAATTGAAGCCTTTGTATGAAAGACCATGCTGAATGGAAAAGGCTCTTCCTGACGGCGGCCGGAGTCGTGGCGCTGACCGCGCCGATCATCTTGGGCGAGCTGACTGCTCCGCGCCTACGAGCCCAGGCGCCGACAGTTCAGTCTCCAGCCGTTGCTCAGTGGCAGATAGATGCCGGGGGCAAGATGGCATTCGATGTCGCTTCGGTGAAATCGAACAAGTCAAACGATCCGTCGAACTCTAATGTTCCCTTAGGTCCAGGGGACACGTATTCCCCCAGCGGAGGTCTATTTTCGGCAAAACATACCACGCTGCTCAACTACATAATGTTCGCATACAAAATTCCGAGCCTGAATGACTTGCACGGCATACCGGACTGGGTCATGACCGATCATTTTGACATTGAGGCGCGGGCGCAGGGGAATCCCAGCAAAGACCAGATGCGCTTGATGATCCAGTCCCTGCTGGTTGATCGCTTCAAACTGGCCATCCACACGGAAAACCAGACCAAGCCGATCTACGCACTCGTGTTGTTGAAGCCCGGGAAAACCGGGCCGCAGCTTCAACCGTTTGCGGACGATGGATCGTGCCCTACCACGATGAGTTTCAGCGCCCCGCCTGCGCCGCCCTCTGCGCTGACATCGAAATCCGGGTTGCAGTTGCCGTCTATGCCTTGCGGCGACTTCAGGGTGCTACCGGCAAGTGCCCCCGGCCGCTTTCGGGTCGGCGGGAAAAACGTCGCTATGACGCTGATTGCCAGACAGCTTCCGTCGGGTGCACTTGCCGGGGTAGACCGACCGGTGTTTGATCGTACTGGCCTCAGCGGGACCTTTAATTTCAGTATCGAATGGACACCTAAATTCAGTGGTCCGGCTCCTACGCCGCCTGAATTCACAACTGACGATCCAGGACCAATATTTACTGAGGCTTTGCAGGAGCAACTCGGGCTCAAACTAGAATCAACGACCGGCCCGGTCGATGTTCTCGTCATCGACCACGTGGAGCGGCCTTCGGCGAATTGAGGGCAATCCTTCCGGCGTGGAATTTGAGGCGCCTCAGGATTCGGACTCCTGCGGTATGTTCTTTGTGTGAAAGATGGAGACGACAAGACGAGTCGTTCCGATCATGTCGGACTGTGCCGTGATTGCCAACACGCGCGGCGAGTCAGGTCTGCACCAGGATCGGTGTTCTATATGTGTGAGCGTGCCACCAACGATCCACAATTCCCGAAATATCCGCGTCTTCCCGTTGTTCGGTGTGCCGGCTACACAGTCAAGGAATAGCGCTGCATTGAAGGAATCAAGGAGATCCCCTTGGTCGGTGGCCAGTACCCGAGAATGCGTTTCGCAGGACTTGGGCAGCTCAGGTACAGGTTTCAGACTGACGGTGTGCTGCCGAGTTCAGCGCAGAGCAACCACTCGGTAGGCTGGGTCTTGCATGGCTGACTGTTTAGTTTTCAGTGGGCATCTCGGCGTGGTCAATGATTGTGATTTCGAGTGGTTCCTTTCGCCTTTCCACTTTGAACCCGAGCTGCTCCTTCACCGCCGCTAGGGCTAAGTCAGCGTAGCTTTCGGCCGCGCCGCGTGTTGCAAGCTGGGGCGGATCGAGCGTGAAGTCAAAGTCCCCCTTGATACCGGTTTTGTCCACCATGGGTGTGTGCAACATGTTGGAGAGAGTGTTGACCAATCCTTCGATGGGCATTTTCTGGAAGTTCATCTGACCACGATCACCCGGCACGAGAGCTGTCTGTTCTCCTTCCTTTGCTTCCTGAAGCTTGGGAGGATTGTTTCCTACGACGAGGGCGTATACCGGCATTTCTTTCGTTTCGCGATGAAACACCAGTTTGAACCGCTTTTCCAAGAGCGTTTGGACCATTTCATTCCACTGCTCTGGCTTGACTTCGCCTTCGTCCTCGTCGGCCTTGGCGACAATGTCGAATCGTTTGGAATCGATCCAGTCCGGCCCCCCCTGCATTTGAATGCGCCTGGTCGGGTATACATGCACAATCACGTCTACCAATGTGACGTTTGTGGCCGTAAACCGACCGCCAGGCAAACTAACAAACTGATCGAGGGAAAACTGCTGGGGCCCGGTATTGTTCGGTCTGATTGATGCAACCTCAAATTCTCTTCGCGCCCGGGGTTGTAGTTGGGTTTGTACCTGGGCATGCATTTGCACAGCAGCCAGAACGCTGACAGCGGTTACCATTCTGGCGACTGCCGATAGCCACTTCGGAGAACCGAGCGTACGTGTAGGACGAAGTGCCATGGTCCCTCGATTTGGACCTCTGTTTCGAGTATCGTACGCTTCTCCAGTCCCCGACACAACGATCCTGGCCGCTAGAGAGAGGTCCCAGAGAGATCGGCGGGATTCCGATGGTCGCTCCGGCATCTCTAATGGGCGCTTTTCGACATTCCGAGAAATCCCTGACCTTTCAGGAGTTGGGTATATAATTGGCCACATTGAACGTCCGTGAGGTGCATCCTTGAAATTGCTCATGCCCTCCCTCCTGCACGCCACCATCGTCGTCGGTCTATCCATCGCTGCTTGTGCAGTTTCTCCGTGTGCGCCAGCCAGAGTCCAGTTACGCGCCCCCGCGCTTGCGGGCCAGAATCTGGTTGGGGTGTGGCAGGGCACGTTGGCCGACGGTCGATCTTTGCGTATGGTTTTCGAGATTTCGAGGGCTGAAGACGGCAGTCTGAGGGGACTACTCCATCGAATTGACCAGGAACCGCAACCTATCGCTATCAGCGAAATCGCACTGACTGGCTCAGAAGTTAAATTCACAGCGCCCGGAATTGGACGCTCATACGAAGGAACGTTGACTGCGGACTACAATTCGATCAACGGCACCTGGACTCAAGGACCAACTGCTTCATCCTTGAACCTGGTGCGTGCGACGTCCGAGACCGCATGGGCCATCCCGGTCCCTCCTGCAAGGGCGGTGCCTATGGCGCCGGACATCAATCCATCGTTTGAGGTCGCCTCGATCAAGCTGAGCCCCAGCGGACCCCGGAACAAGGGGATCCGAATCGTTGGGCATCAGCTTATCGGAACTAGCGAAGCAGTGAAGGACCTTGTCAATTTCTCCTACGGCTTAGACGATCAGCAGATCTCCGGCGCTCCCCCGTGGTATTCATCGGAACTCTTTGACATCCAGGCCCAGCCGAACGGCGATGGGCAGCCTAACTACAGGCAGTGGCAGCTCATGATGCAGAAGTTGTTAGCCGACCGCTTCAAGCTCACCTTCCATTGGACGAAACAGAACCTCGCGGCTTACGAGCTAACCGTCGCAAACGGTGGTCCAAAGCTGACTCCGAGTGCTGACGATCCGACCGGCTTCCCTGGCATCGGCGCCCGACTCGGCAGCGTGGTTGCTCGCAACGCGAGCATGGCGGACTTCGCCTGGATTATGCAGGGCGGTGTTGATCGGCCCGTTCTGGACCAGACCGGACTCCAGGGAAAGTATGATTTCACGCTCAACTGGACACCGGATGAGTTTCAATTCTCCCAACACGGCATCACTCCTCCGCCGCCTGTCCCAGATAACGCGCCACCGGATTTGTATACCGCCATTCGGGAGCAGTTGGGCCTGAGGTTCGAAGCAGCCAAGGCACCGATACCCGTCCTGGTTATCGATCATGTGGAGGAGCCTTCGCCGAATTGAGGCCTGTGTATGAGAAACGATGCGGAATGGAGAAGGTTCTTTCTGGCGACAGGCGGAGTGGCGGCGTTGGCTATACCCGTTTTTCTAGGCTTGATAACTGCGCCACGGTTACGGGCACAAGCACCGACAAGTCAGTCTCCGGATCGTGTAGAACGGCCTTCGCCGAATTGACGGCAAATGCTTCCAGCCCGGGCCCGCCACGGATCATCCCTGGGTTTTTTGGCAGCCCGCAGGCGATACCAAACTTTGAAGCTGCGTCAAAGCCCAACGGCGCCTGTTAACGCTAGGGTATGACCACGACGGGGGCTTGCCAGAACGCCGCCTTCTGCCCGGTGGGATCGAGCACCGTCACCTGGCAGTCGTACTGGCCCGGCGGAAGCTTCTCGAGCGGCAGGACGAACCGGAGCGGCACCGCTTTCGATTTGGCGTCGAGTCCTTGCGCCACGGCCAAAGGCGCGGTTTCAAACGTCTTCACCTGTCCCTGGTAGAAGCTCACATACGCTACGACCGGCTGCGTACTCGTGGCGTCTCGTTCGTAAGCCTGAAGATAGATATACATATCGCGGCTCTTGCTGAACACGCGCGTCACGCTGGGAATCAGCTTTTGGCCGTCCAGAACCAGGGGATTCACGGATTCGCTGGCAATTTTCTGCTTGACGTTGTAGATCGATTCGTCCAGCGGCACCCGCTGGCTGCTCAGCACGACGGAGCTGATCGGCACGCGCTTGTCCTCCTTGTTCAAGTTCGGAATAACGAAAGACATCTGGTAGGTGCCGATTCTGCCGGTCTCGGCGTCGCGGGCGAGGTACTTGATCATGTACTTGCCCGGGAGCAGCGTGAACCCGGTTTCGTACTGGATGGGATGCGTCGCGAGCTGGGCGGCGGTGCTGTCGCTCAGCTTGATGTTCAGCTTGTCGCGCAGGTTCTGGATGGTGTTGCCGAAGTCGTCCTTGACCTCGCCGATAAAATCAATCAGCGTCTCGCTGGCCCCGCCGCGCCGGGCCAGCGCCAATTCCCTGCCCGGAATCTTGACGGCCACGGGGACGAAGTACTCGGCGCCGTTGAGCTGAAAATAGTTCACCTCCATCGCGATGTTGATGTCGGTGACCGGATCCCCGAGCGCCAGTGCCTCTTCGAGCTGGCGCTCCTTGTCCGCGGTCGAGAACTTGCTGAACTCCTTGCCCGCATAATATCCCTGGCGGTAGGCCAAGTTCGCGGACAAACCCTCCTTCAAGGAGATCTTGATCCGGTGGAAGCGGCCGTCCAGCGCGGTGTGCGTCGGATAGTATCCAATCTCGTAGTAGCTGCTCATCGCCTCCGCGGCCTGCTTGATGCCCAGCGACAGATCGTTGAAGTCGAACATGGCCTTTCCGCCCGTATCCTTGGCCAGAGCGTAGAGCGTGTCCTGCGAGCGCTGGAAGTTGGTCGTCATAGCCAGCGCGGAAGTGCCGGAGAACATGCCGATGCCGCCGTTCGATCCGGTCGTGGCGTTGCCAAGCGGCGCCTCCGCCACCAGCCCGCGGGCATCGATCGGGTCGAGCAGCACATTCGCCCGGAGTGCGGCGTTGGTGGTGGCGACGAGCTGAGCCTGGTTGTCGGTACCGTTGAGCCGCAGGCCGCTGGCAAAGTAGATGAGCGCCTTCTGTTCGTTAAGCGTTCCGAGCATCTGCACCGCCGTCTGCAGCGCGGCCAACTGGCGATCGGTGTTGAAAATGTTGAATTCGGCGTCGTCTTGCCCGAACGCGGCGCCGGTATCGGCCGCGCTGTCGTCGGTCGTGGTCTCGTCGAATCCCTGGCTCAGCCCGACGATGAGCTTGTCCATCGCTGCGCGTATTTGCGCGCGGTCGCCGGTGAAATCCTGTTTGACCTTCACGGCTCCGCCGCTGTCGAACGTCATGACGGCCATGAGAACGGAAGAATCCATTTGCGTGTCGATGAACTTCAGCGCGGCGTCGAAAGCCCGCAACTGGTCCGCGGGCTGCATGGTGGACATGTCGAAGTACAGAGCGAGCAGGCGGTGGTCGCGGTAGCGAGTATCGCCCGGAACTTCCGGGGCGATCTGCGCTTGCGTGGCGCGCTGGGCGGTGGGCACAACCGGACCCGCAGCCGGCGCCGGCTCCGCCGAAGGGGCAGCGGCCTCGAGCCGTTGAAACTCGACAAAACTGATCGTCTGCGGCACGCCGTCTTCCGTGAGAACGAAATCATTCGTGGTCAATCCCTCCACGGCCTTGCCGCTCTTGTCTTTGACTTCGACCTCTTCGACGATCAACGTCGTCGTGGCTCGAATGGGTTGCGGAGGTTGCGTTCCCTGGGCAGGCGGTGCGGGCGGAGCGTTTGGCTGCGTCTGCTGCGCCGCGACGACCAGAACGGAAAGCGTGACGAAGCACAGCAAAGCCAATGTCGCCAGCGCCAGACAGGCGACCATTCGGCGCTCGAACCATCGCCGTAACCGCGAGCTGCGAACATTAGATGTAATCATGGTCATCAGTTCTCCGAAGGCCTCTCGATGTGATCGATCACGTACACATCCACCTTGTCCATCTGCGGTTCCATCTTCAAACCGAGTTTCTCAAACACTTCGAAGATCGTGGGCAAATCCTCCAAGAGCGTGCCGTCCTCTCCCTTCGC
>Ga0210394_10008840_pt1 | contig 10272 bp, 10 predicted proteins | sample IncBWC12MmetaG_FD_160121 | JGI IMG/M metagenome (GOLD analysis project Ga0210394, IMG submission 160121) | Forest soil microbial communities from Barre Woods Harvard Forest LTER site, Petersham, Massachusetts, United States - Inc-BW-C-12-M | ecosystem: Environmental > Terrestrial > Soil >...
TGCCGCGGCGGCAGAGCATATGTTCGAGCCCTTCTTTACCACCAAGCGCGAGGGCACCGGTGTCGGCCTGTCGATTTGCCGCTCCATCGTCGAAGCTCATGGCGGAGTCCTGCGTGCAACGCGCAAGGAGTCTCCAGGAAGCGTGTTTCAATTTACTGTACCGCTGATCCACCCGCCGATATCGATACAAGTTTAGGGAAGTTTCTGGTTTCTCCGTTTGCCAGCGGCGGCGCATTCTGAAGAAAGCTTCGGTACGTGCCGCGACGATTTATAAGAACGATCGAAGGGGCTCTTGCAGGTGCGCCGTAACTTTTTACTGTGTCTTTGCCTCGCTGCCATCGCTTGGATCACGCGGCTGACGGCAGCTCCGAGCAGCGAGCCCGTCAAGTACCAATTCAAGATTGACAGTCAACCGCTAGGCACCGCGCTGCAGCAGTTTGCAGAGCAGAGCGGAATACAGATCATCTTTTTCTCCCAGGTGACGGAAGGACTTCAAGCGCCTGCCTTGAACGGCTCGTACACCATTTCCGGCGCGCTAGAAATGCTTCTCTCCGGTTCACATTTGATTTTTCGAGTGATCAATCCGAAGACCATTGAAATACGCTCCCCGACTGCAAGAGATTAGAGCATGTTTTGGATCAGACACTTGGGAGCGTCCCGGGCGGCAACTGAGACCGCGCGCGGCGCAATAGTCTGGTCAGGATCGAACGATAACCGAGGGCAGCCGCACATCGTGAAACTCAAGGCACCTGCTACAATATTGTGGAGTTTTTTTATTGCGGCCGGGTGCGCGCCTGGATTGATCGGCGCGGCCCCGAGTACCGAACCTGCAAAATACGCTATCAAGATTGCCAGTCAGCCGCTCGGCACTGCTTTGCAATCGTTGGCCAAGCAGAGCGGCGTGCAGATCATCTTTTTTTCGCAGATCACTGAAGGTCTTCGGGCACCGGCGCTTGAGGGTCAATTCACGGTCGGCGCGGCTCTAGAACTCCTTCTCGCGCATTCTCGATTGACTTTCCGGGTCATCAATTCTAAGACAATCGAGATACGCGCACTCGGTGCCGACAGTTCTCAGAGTCAACATGACGCTCCTGCTGCCAAAGGCGCAAAGGCAAGGGCTCCCGCGGACCCGCGCCGGAGCCCGGGTAAAAAAACGGCTGTCCAAAGTTCGGCTGCTTTGGAGGAGATCGTGGTGAACAGCACCGCCGAGGGTTTGGTCGCCACGCGCACCGAGACGCCGTTGCGTGAGATTCCCCAGACCATTTCGCTCATTTCTCAGGAACAAATACGCCAGCAAGACGATACGGATCTTGCCGATGCACTCAACAACGCGGTGGGCATCACGGTTGTCCGAGATAATTCGCTGAGCCCCACCTTTGTCTCTCGGGGATTTACGATTACTACATTCCATCTCGACGGCGGGGCTGCCTTGAACTCCTTCGGCAATACGCCCATCTACGGAACACCCGATTTAGGCGAATACGACCACGTTGAAGTGCTGCGCGGGGCTGATGCCCTCTTCGGCGGCATAGGAAATCCCGGCGCCAGCGTGAATATCATTCGCAAGCGTCCGCTGCCTACCAACGAAGCACTGTTCAGTGCCTATGCGGGATCCTGGAACAACTACCGTGCTGAAGCGGATGTCACGGGGCCGCTTGGCTTCGAGGGGGCGTTGCGCGCACGGCTCGACGTCGTTTTCGGCGACAGGGATTACTTTTTCAAGCCTGCGAGCCTCGAGCGAAAGAAGGTCTTTGGCGTGCTCGAATGCGATCTAACGACGCGAACATTGTTGACGGTGGGCGGCAGCTACCAATGGGACAATGCTCTGCCGTTTATCAATGGTTGGCCTTTCTATGCCGATGGTAGCGATGCGCATTTACCGCGCAGCCTGGCGCTCGCCTTTAATTGGTCGCGTTACGACACCCAGACTCGCGAGTACTACGCGCAACTGCAGCAGTCATTTGGCGGCGAATGGAAACTGAAGTTGAACGCCACTTCGTTGGACACTGCGGCCAGCTACGGCTACGGCGTATTTGGGTCTCCCATTGATCCGATCACGAAGGCCCTGCCGGTACTTCCCACCGCCCTCTTCAGTCCTAGCCCTAACACGCAGGATCAATTCGTCATAGACGGCACCCTCACGGGTAGTTTCAACCTGTTCGGCCGCCGATTCGACGTGGCCGTCGGCGGCGACTACACCCATTTTAAGGGGGATGTGCCCCTCCAAGTGGTGTTTGGGTTTGGGTCTGCAGTCAACAACGTGTTTACGTTCAATCCCGCGGCCTACCCGGACCCGCCGGTGCCGAATCCCGGGTTCCTTCGATCGCTGGCCACAACCAATCAGAGCGGCGAGTTTGCCTCTGCAAGAGCATATTTGACCGGAGCTCTGTCTGTGGTGGGCGGTGCGCGCGTAACCTCCAATCGATTGTCAAACGCCATTTACGATGGTACCAACCCATCAACCCCCGACAGCATCCAAGAGACCAAGGACGATGATAAGGTAACGCCCTTCGTCGGCGCGACTTACGATTTGGATACACATTATTCCTTGTACGCGAGCTATGCCGATATCTACCAGACCAATAACGGCGTGAGGCAAATCGGCGGCGCCTTTTTGCCGCCGGTCGACGGGATCGACCGAGAACTGGGGATCAAGAGCTCCTGGCGCAATGGCGCACTCAACGGAATTGTCGTGCTCTATGACATTGAGCAGCGCGGGCTTGCCGTAATCGATCCCAGCGCATCTCTTGCTGATGAGCTGACATATTCACCATGCTGCTTTCTCTCGAATGGCACCAACAAGAGCAAGGGAGTCGATGCGGAACTCAATGGCGCATTAGCACCCGGATGGCTGATCGCCGCAGGCTATACATTCAACATCAATCGCGGTCTCAAGGGTGACGATTTATCCGGCGCGACCCCACGGCACCTCTTGAAACTCTGGAGCAGCTGGCAATTGCCTGCGGGATTGGAGCGCTGGACAATCGGCGGCAGTGTCCAAGGCCAGAGCAGCAACTTCGCCGACGGCAATATTTGCCTTCAAATGGACTTGGGAAATTGCTTGGGACCTCAGCAATCAACTAGGGCTGTGCAAGGCTCCTTCGTCGTGATCGACCTTCGCGCCGCTTATCAAATCGACTCTCACTGGCGCGCGGCGTTGAGCGTGAACAATGTTTTTGACCGCGTCTATTATCAAACCATCGGAATTCCCTCGGGCGGCAATTGGTACGGGGAACCGCGCGGCTTTGTGCTGCGCATCGATGCTCGGTATTGACGGAGGGACTCCCGCCGCCGGCGCACCGCCGCGACGAGAAACGCTGAGCTGACTGATGCAGCTGCGAGGCGCTCGCGCATCTACGAGGGATATTCTTACCCTGTCTTTGGGGTATCGGCGGACGATATGCATACTTACTGGCGGTCGTGCCTTTAGTTTCAACCGGTGCTGGTTGTGAAACGCTCCCACAGAATTCTGGCGGTCGAGTCGCCGGCCTCATCGGGCTGTCCGGATCGCGATTTCCTTGCAACGGAGCTGTCGGGCGCCGGACCCCCAAGGAATTGACGCCGCCAGGCGTTGGGATTGGTTCCGACGATCCGGCGAAAGGTGCGTGATAAATGAGCCTGATCGCACATGCCACACTCCAGCGCCACCTGCGACAGGCGTAGCCGCGATGTCAACATCAATTGCTGGGCTCGCCGGATACGCCGCTTCTTGATGTAGCTAAGAGGGGCCTCTCCAAAGGTCTTGCGAAAGGATCGAAAAAAATGGCTGCCGCTGAGCTGAACGAGTTCTGCGAGATCGGTGGCTCGGAGACGCGAGTCCAGATTATCCTCGATGTGAGATCTGAGTCGCTTGGCTTGCCACGGCGCGAGCCCGCCCCGCAGACACGACCGCTCCGCGGCCCCATCCCCTCCCGCGCTCAGGTCGATTCCCAGCAGTACCGCCGCACGCTGGATGCAGCGCTTCGCAGCGCCACAGTCAGTGTCTAATGCGACGGTTGCGCTAGCCAGAAGGCTGGCAAGCATGTCGTTGCTATCGGCAGATGTTGATCTCAACATTAGACTGCTCCATTCGATCTGCTGCCTGTACTGATGGAGAGGAGCATGTGCCAATCTACCGGCGTGATGGAAGTGAATTGTGTTTAAGACCTATTAATCCCGCTGTTGCTCTCGAACGCTTGTTCCTCCTAGCGTGCAGGTTCGGCCTGTAGAGATTCCACACGGTGCACGCACAGATAACGGAAAGGCGTGATAGCCGCGGCTCTCGAGAATGCCTAGGATGCCCAACCGAGCAGAGCCTCGAGCAAAGGGGGACTTTGCCAGATCCCCTTATCGGCTTAAGGCAGGTCTCAGTGACGCTACATCTCGATGCGCGCGATCCAGGTACAGAGCAAGAGCGCAGAGCCCCGAATGCTTCCGCGGTCGGCAGCCCACCCCGTACTCGAGAAGAGTACGATACGACCGTTGTCGGCACGCCCGCTATGCGAGGAAAACTCGCTTCGTTTGGTCCTTTTCAGCTGCATGCGACCGAGAGGTTTCTGGAGAAGAACGGCGCTCCGCTCAAGCTTGGTAGCCGTGCGCTCGACATTCTGATCACGTTGCTCGAGCACGCGCCGGAAGTGGTGAGCAAACGTGATCTCATCCGGCGTGTCTGGGGGCAATTAGTTGTCGATGAGGTCAGTTTGCCCGTTCACGTTCACGCCCTTCGCAAGCGACTCGGCGATGGGGACTCCTCGGTCAGCTACATCAGCAATATTCCCGGCCGCGGCTACTGCTTTACGGGAGAAGTGACCTGGGCGGAAGCTCGAGCGACGCCGAGAAAGGCCCCCGCAGCTGCGCCGCAGCCGCCTCGAGAGCCTTTGCTAATGATGGAACACGACGATGTGGTTCGTGAACTCTCCGCCCAACTGACAAAACAGCGCTTCGTATCGATCGTCGGCGCAGGTGGGATCGGCAAAACCGCCATGGCCTTAACATTAGCGCACCGAATGCTCGGCGAATTTGAGGGAGCCGTTCACTTCCTCGATCTCGGGGCCGTCGAAGATTCGCGGCTGCTCGCGAGTTTGCTTGTCTCCCGACTTGGTCTCGTGGCGGCTTCGGACCAGCAGCTACCAGTTATTCTGACGCATCTGCGCAAGCAACGAATGCTGCTGGTGTTCGACAGCTGCGAACACCTCATCCAGGCCACCGCGGCGCTGGCCGAGAACATATTCCGCGACGCGCCCCAGGTTCACATTTTGGTCACGAGCCGGGAAGCACTGCGGGCCGAGGGCGAGCACGTGCATCATTTGCCGCCTCTTGAGTGCCCATCATATACCGAATCATTGACAGCGGCACAAGCCCTGGGCTTTCCCGCGGCGCAGCTGTTCGTCAGGCAGATCGCCCATAGCGGCGATGCGTTCGGACTGACGGATGCCGATGCGCCGATCGTGGCCGAGATCTGCCACAGATTGGATGACATCGCCCTCGCCCTCGTTGAGGCAGCTCAACTTTTGCGCCAGCTTCGATCTCGCACCTGAGCTGAGAGTAGAAGGAGCGTCGCCTGCGCGCCGCTCCTATTCGCGAGTACAGCGCCTTGCCAGCGGGAGCCCACTGTCCCGCAGCTTCACGCGTTCCTCAAAAATTGAGCCCTACTGTCGAGAAACATATTTGTGACGCCTTTGCTGCCCAATCGAGAGCGAGCGGATGAGAGTTGCGACGAGACCGGCCAGGCGTGATGTGCGTGCTCGAACGCGGGCGTACCCAAAGGATGCGGGCGCGTCCAATCTCCACGTTGCTGCCGCTGGGGTTCGCCCTGACTCTCACCTCTCGTCAGCGGCTTCACTTTTTTACATCGGCACGAACTCGCCGGCTCGCAAACGTTTGTTGAGCCGCAAACCCAACCAACCTAATAATAGCGCGGGATTGGTCCGTCCTGCGGAGTTGTGTTGTTTCCCAAGTTGAAGAACACTTCATCCATGTAACACCAGCCCCAACCCTCGGGAGGATCATAACCCTCGATGATCAGGTGACCTGTCCCACGATAATGGCGAGTCGCGTGACGACCTGGCGATTGATCGCAACAACCAACGTGCCCGCAAGTCCGGCAGACTCTGAGGTGGACCCATTCGCTACCGGTTTTCAAACACTCCTCGCAGCCGCGCGCGCTCGGCGTAACCCTCCTGATGGTCCCCAGATGCGAGCAGCTTTTACTCATGATCATTACTCAACGGCGTCACCCGCTGCACTCGCATGCTGACAGAACAGGATGGCAGCGCTCGCAAGTGGAAACGCACTGAATGTCTTCTTGAATATGCGTTCCTTTCCTAAGATCTGTAGTTCCAAGTGCATACCTCGGTGCAGCTGTCGCGGGCGGCCACGTCGAATGCGAGACCGGCCTGCTGATCGATCAGCAGCAATGCGCACTCCGGGCTGTATCAGGGACGTTGAGCTATTCACAGACATACGTGCTTGGCCGATCTCTCCTACAACGCCGAACGCAGGTCGTCTAAGGCGTTCGAGCTGCCGGGGAGATTGTAACCCTGCGCACTTGCGGTGCGATAGGGACCGACCGATCGTTCTTCTGTGTAAGGGACAACGGGTGGCGCCGTGTGATCGAATTCATCCAGCGCGAGGTCCCAATTGTCGCTGTTGTCTAGGTCTGGGGATGAATGATACGAGAGGCGCGATAAGTCTCGCGCAAGATCCGTGAGGACAAACAGAATCATGAACACCACCCCGACAAGCAGCGCTATCACAATTAGCACGCGCATGGTCAATCCGGAACAGAACATGACGATCGCAATTCTGGGACACATTCCTTAATGACGCTTGAATGGAATTGCCCTTAATTGTCGACTCATGTCGTTCAGCGGCACATCGTTTGCAATACGGCGTGAACGACAGAGCGGTGAATATCATCCACATGATGTCGAGCACCCAGGGCTTCGCTACTATTTCACCGATAACGGAGTGTAGGTCCGACTCCAGAGCTGATAATTGTGACGATTTATAGGTCGAAATTTACAAGACTCGGCACGTGCAGTGGCTGTACGTTTGGATCAATCGCCGCCCCGTTACGCAACTGTCAGCTGGAGTCGAGACCATGAAACAATCCACTTCTGCCCGTCGACGCGAGCTGACACAGCGTCGTCGCTCGCCTCTGATCACCCCGACCGACCTAGGTACACAAGCCTCGATGGATATAGCCGGCAGCATGAATGCCATGCTCGCAGACGTATTTGCGCTATACCTGAAAACGAAGAATTTCCACTGGCACATGAGCGGACCTCACTTTCGCGACTATCATCTATTGCTTGACGAGCAGGCCGACCAGCTATACACGATGACAGACCCCATTGCTGAAAGAATTCGAAAAACGGGCGGCTCTACGTTGCGTTCTATCGGGCACATCTCGCGCACGCAACGAATCATCGACAACGACGCGGAGTACGTCGATCCGCTCGACATGCTGGCGGAACTTCGCGATAACAACCTCACCCTGGCGGCGCGTCTCAGAGAGATGCACGACGTGGTCGATGAGCGCCGTGACATCGCCACTGCGAGTGTGATCGAAACTTGGATCGATGAGACGGAGCGGCGCATTTGGTTCCTATTCGAATCCAGCCGGCGAGTCGACTAAATCGATGCACCGACGCAGATATTTATGATCACCGTGGTGCAACGAGCCTACGCATTTAACGCGCATGGCGAATGAAGATGTCGTCCCACTTGCACAAGTCAAATTGGTGCATCGTTGTGGCGGATGATCATGGCCCGGAATGGGCGCCAACCATGCTGTTAGGGGAGAGGCCTTTGTCGGTGCAATATTCAAGACTCGGTGGGTCTTCAACGCTACTGCAACGAGCGATGCGCCGTGCCGCAAGAATGGCCCCACCGTCTCAGGTCGTGATTACGGCGCTCGATGAATGTCGAGAGTATTGGGAGTCGTCGGTATGGTACGTACGACCCGAGAATCGCTTCGTCGGTGAAAATCGTGCCACTTCGTTGTTGACGGGGGCGGCGGCATTGCTGTCGATAGCGCGGTTGTCGCCCTCCAATGTGGTGACAATTCTTCCAGCGCGCTGCTATGTTGCCCAAGAATGGATCTTGCGAGCCGCGCTTGAGCGCGCACTGTCAATTTTGCCTGGTGTCAGGGAGGGGGTCGTTACTCTTGGTATGGTAGACATTGATGAAGGCATCGACGAGGACTACCTCGCTGTCACTCGAGCAAGAACAGGAGCCGGCTTTACGGTCCTGGGATTTGCGCGCCGACCTACATCGTGGACTGCACGACTCCTTGTACGGCAAGGTGCCATGATCGCCTCGAGTATTATGATTGGGTACGCCGGGGTTTTTGCGGCACATATCTCGAAGCATTGGCCTGGTCTAACCCAGATACTCGCCAGAATGAGTGCGGCCGCGGCGGCCGCGGGGGCGGAATGCGAAGTACCCATGGACCTGCAGAGGGGCGTGCCAAGCCCGACCGTGAAATCCCTTCGTTGGAACCCTCCGATGTTTCCGCAGCGTGCCATTCCGGTCATGGGCTCCGGTTGGAGCGGTTTGAGGTCTCAACGCGCCGTTGGGCGCGTGACCACCTACTCCTCGATTGCTAATTCTCTCCTGAATCAACCGCTTCAGGATCCCAATTTGGTCGCCGACCAGGGTTGACCACGGTTCTTGTCGCTCTCCCACTTAACCAAATCTTCCTGCCCAAGCGTCCAAAGATGGCTCAAATTCGTGGACCGCTGCGGTCAGGCAACCTCGACGAGCGCTGAGCGTTGCGTGTCACGCCGCTAAGACCTCGTCCGCCAGGTACCAGACTCGGCGTTAATCCGTGCGTCCTCTGCGATTGAAGTGATGGCCCCGTCGGTGCAGTTGTCCGCTCGCTGCTCGCCGTCTGGCGGCTCAGGCCATCCCGAAGCACCCCTTCGCGCGGCATCAGCCGTGCATCTTGTTCGCGATCTCCGCAATCTTGCGGCCCTGGTAGCGTGCTCCGACCAGTTCGTTCGCGGTCGGCATACGCGAGCCATCACCACCGGTGATTGTCGTGGCGCCGTACGGAGACCCACCCGTAATCTCGTCAAGGGTCATCTGCCCCGCATGGCCGTAGTCGAGGCCGACAACCACCATGCCGAAATGCACGAGATTGGTGATGATCGAGAACAGCGTCGTTTCCTGCCCACCATGTTGCGTGGCGCTTGAGGTGAATGCCCCGCCTACCTTTCCGTGCAACGCTCCGCGCGCCCAAAGGCCCCCTGCCTGGTCCAGGAAATTGGCCATTTGCGACGACAGTCGTCCGAATCGGGTGCCGGTGCCAATGATGATGGCATCGTAAGCGGCAAGGTCGTCGATCTTTGCGACTGGCGCGGCCTGATCAATTTTGAAGTGAGAGTCACGCGCCACTTTGTCGGGAACAAGCTCGGGAACCCGTTTGATATCGACCTTCGCGCCGGCTTCCCGAGCTCCCTCGGCGACCGCCGCCGCCATGGCTTCGATATGGCCATACGACGAATAATAGAGCACTAGAACTTTCGACATGATTTTCTCCTCACACAAATATCGTCGCCTCCGTCCGCATCCTCGATTGCCGTGACAGCGACAATGTCGACCTCTTTAATCGCGGCCCGTGTCGGGCGTGAATCCTAATGCCGTTGATATCGGCGGTCCCGACGACGGCGCTAGGTAAGCAAGCCCTCCCACCGGTGGAGGGGTTGCCACTGCGACCGAGCGGACGCACTCAACATTGATCCCATGACGTGCCGGCCGGTTCTGCGACGGCGCGTCTGCTAGTCCTGTGCATTGGCGCCGTTCCTGGCCATCACGTGCACTCTTCAACATTCAGGCTTCGCATGTTGGTTCGATAATTGGATCGAAGTCTTGGATGATCGCGCTGGCTTTTGCAAAGGAATGCTTTGAGCATGCCCGCCGGTGGGGACATATGATGTCGAAAACAGACAATCAGGACATCCACATGCATCGCCGATCGGGGCGTCTTGGACATAGCTCATGATGGCGCCCTGAAATCCTAGCTTAACTCTGCCGACTCGCTCATGGGACGTAGGGCGCGCGCGGCACTGGATTCGACCCGCAATCCCGCCAATGGCCGCAGTCTCAATCAACTTACGCCACTTGCGTGCAAGCGTTCCTCACAGATTGAGCGTTACTCTTCACCAAGGCTCAGAACCAGTCGATATGTGAGGTCAAGAATACATGGAGTCGTTGTTAATACGCACACTTAGCATTCTTGCATTGATCGGCATGCTTACCGGCCTTTTGATTATGTTACTCCTGGTG
>Ga0210394_10008841_pt1 | contig 10271 bp, 6 predicted proteins | sample IncBWC12MmetaG_FD_160121 | JGI IMG/M metagenome (GOLD analysis project Ga0210394, IMG submission 160121) | Forest soil microbial communities from Barre Woods Harvard Forest LTER site, Petersham, Massachusetts, United States - Inc-BW-C-12-M | ecosystem: Environmental > Terrestrial > Soil >...
CGGAGAGACGCGTGGACGGTATTCTGGTCACCTCCTCGCGGGTGGGCGCCCTGTATCTTCCCCTGTTGTCGGAGATGGAGGTGCCGATTGTGCTGGTGAACAACCAGCATCCGGGAGCGTTCGTGCACTCGGTGACGATCGGGAATCTGGAAGGAAGCAGGGCCGCAGCCGCGCACCTGGTGGAACTGGGACACCGGCGGATAGCATATCTTGGCGACCAGTTCGGCTATCAATCGGACACGGAACGGTTTGCCGGTTATAGAGACGCCCTGGACGCAGCCGGCGTACCGTTTCTTCCGGCGCTGGTGGTGCATGGCGACGGCAAGCCTGAGGAAGCTATGAGGGCGATGGAAAAGCTGCTGGCGTTGCCAGAAGCGCCCACGGCAGTGTGCTGCTACAACGACATGTCGGCGCTGGGAGCCATGCGGTCGATCTGGTTGCATGGGTTGCGTGTGCCGGAGGATATTTCGGTGGTAGGGTTCGACGATCTGTTTCTGGCATCCTATACCCAGCCGCCATTGACTACGGTGCGGCAGCCGATGAGGCGGATGGGACAACTGGCGATGGAGAGCCTGTTTAGCCTGATGTCAGGCGAGGAATCTGAGATCAGGATCAGGGTGGATGCGGAGTTGATTGTAAGGGAGTCGACAGCGAGTCCAGTCCGCTAACTCCCCGGTAATCTTAAACATACAGGTTGAACCGCCGCTTCCAGCGGCTCCCGCCCCTTGATACTGAGGTCTCTGTGGGGCGGGCTATCAGCCGGCAGCCGCCCTCAGGGCGGCTCCTGATCGCCGAACAAGCCTGCTGGAAGCAGGCTGCCGGCATAAATGCCCGCCCCACAATCACATCGTGGCTCTTTGAACAATTGCGAAACGAACCCAAGACTCAGAACTTCCGATTCCAGTCGCGCGGCCAGCGTTCGACCACTACTTTGGTCTGCGTAAAGAACTCGACGCCGTGGTGGGCCTGCGCATGCAGATCGCCGAAAAAGCTCTCTCCCCAGCCGCTGAACGGGAAGGTCGACATCGGCGCGGCGACCCCGACGTTGATGCCGACATTCCCCGCGTTGACCTCGTAGCGGAAGCGGCGCGCGTTGGCGCCGTCGGTGGTGAAGATGCAGGCCATGTTGCCGTAGCTGCGATGATTGACCAGCGCGATGGCTTCTTCAATGTTCGAAGCGTGCATCAGGCTGAGCACAGGGCCGAAAATCTCGGTACGCGCGGTTTCGGCGTCGGGAGGAACCTGGTCCAGGATGGTCGGAAAGACGAAGAATCCATCCTCAAACCCGTCGACTTTGGCGGAGCGCCCGTCCACCAGAACGCGCGCACCTTCCCGTTCTCCTTTGGCAATCAGGCCTTCAATGCGAGCCTTGCTTTCGGCGGAAATCACGGGGCCCATTTCGACGCCCTTATCGGCCCCATAGCCGACCTTGCGATTGCGGGCGGCTGCCGCGATCTGGTCTGTCAGCGCGGGCCGGGCATCGCCCACCGTAATGGCGACCGACGCGGCGAGGCAGCGCTGGCCGGCGCAGCCGAAGGCGGAATCGGCCAGAATTTTGGTGGTCATCTCCATGTCGGCGTCGGGCATGACGACGACCGGATTTTTCGCTCCTCCCTGGCACTGGGCGCGCTTGCCGTTGGCCGAGGCGCGGCTATAAATATACCGGGCGACGGCGGTGGAGCCGACGAAACTGACAGCGCGGATTTCGGGATGGTCGAGGATGGCGTCGACCGCTTCGCGTCCGCCGTTGACCAGTTGAATGACGCCCGGAGGAAAGCCGGCGGCCTGGATCAGGTGAAACAGCTTCCAGGACGTGAGCGGGACGCGCTCGGAAGGTTTCAGCAGGAAGCAGTTTCCTGCGGCGACAGCGTAAGGCAGAAACCAGAATGGAATCATGCCAGGAAAGTTAAAGGGCACGACGGCCGCGACCACGCCCAGGGGCTGGCGAATCATGTGCTCGTCGATGCCGGAGGCGATGTCTTCGTTATTCACGCCTTGCATGAGCGTGGGCATACCGCAGGCGGTCTCGACGTTTTCGACGGCGCGGCGCATTTCGGCGATGCTTTCGGTGTAGGTCTTGCCGCATTCGTCGGTGATGGTGCGGGCCAAGTCCTCGATGTTTGTTTCCAGAAGGACTTTCAGCTTAAAAAGGGGCTGAACGCGATCGCCGACGGGGGTGCGGCGCCATCCGATGAAGGCTCGTGCAGCGGATCGGACGGCGCGGTCGACTTCTTCGCGCGGCGAAAGAGGCACTTCGGCCAGCACCTTGGCGGAGGCCGGGTTGAGGACGTTCAAGGTCTGTCCAGCGGAGGAATGCCAGCCGCCATCGATGAAGTTGGGGAGTCGTTCCATATATGTTCGATTAAAGGATATCGAATGCGCAGTTATCCGCGCCTGTCCGCTCCCTGACGGTCGCGGCTCCGTTGAACCGCCATCGAGGGCTCGAGTGGGGCGGACCCCCTGGTCCGCGCGCGATCCCCCGATCGCGCTCTTCGACGACCAGGCCGATCTGGGGATCGGCCGCGGACCAGGGGGTCCGCCCTACTTGAGGGACAAACAAGTTATCTACGGGCGCCCGGCCGCCGGTTCGACCCGCACCGGCGCACCGGACGTTAAAGAATCCGGAGTGTTAATGATGACGGAATCCGCAGCCGTAATGCCGCTGGTGATCTCCACCTCGGTCCCGAAGTCGCGGCCTTGCGTGACATGAACCAGTTCGGCCCGGTTGCCGTCGCGCACCACCGCGACTTGCAGTCCTTCGGAGCGGAAAATCAGCGCCGTGACGGGCAGGACCAGTGCGGCGGTCGCGGCGGGAAGCTTCAGATGAACCTCGGCATACGCTCCGGGCATCAGCTTGCCTGAAGTGTTGTCGATATCGACCTCGGTCAGCAGCGTACGCGTGGTCGGATCGATCATACCGGTATTCCGCGCGACTTTTCCGGTGTAATGGCGGCCCGGCGCTTCGGTCAGCGTCAGGTCGGCCAGAACGCCTGCAATCGCAGCCTGCGAGAACATCTGTGGAACGCTGATGAAGATGCGAAGTTTATCGGTGGAGGAGATGCGGAATAGCTCCTGCGCCGTGCCGCCGTTCCCGGCGTTGACAAGCTGGCCGACGTCGGTGTTGCGCGCCGTGATCAGTCCGTCGAACGGCGCCAGAACTTTCTCGAACGCCACCAGTTGTTCCAGGTGCTTCATGTTCGCGAGTTGCGCTTCGACCGTTGCCTTGTCGGCCTCGTAGGCGCCCACTGCGTTGTCGACGTCCTGCTTGGGGATGGCGTCCTTCAACAATCCCAGGTCGCGGTTCATGGTGACCTCAGCCAGTTTCAGGTTGGCCTGCGCGGTGGCAAGCTGCGCCTTGGCTTGCGCGAGCTGTTGATCGACCTCGGGCGAATCGATTTCTGCGAGCGCATCGCCGGTCTTAACGCGGGTGCCGATGTCGGAATACCACTTCTTCAAATAACCGCTGGTGCGGGCGTAGACCGGCGCGTCGACGAACGCCTGGATATTTCCGGGCAGAGCGATTTCTTCCTTCAATTCACCGCGCTTCGGATGAATCACAGTGACCGATGGGATGGACTCTTCGAGCGTCCTCTCCCGGACCACGGCCGCGGCGTTGATCCTGGAATGGATGCCGCGGATCACGACCGTACCCGCGATCAGAACCACGATGGCGACGATGAGAATTACCTTAAGAGTTCGAAGCATTTCAAGTTCCCACACGGCGCCGGTGCATCGCGGCAAATACCGTAGGTACAAAAAATAGCGTAGCAGCCGTGGCAAATAAAAGACCGCCGATAACTGCCCGCCCAAGAGGCGCGTTCTGTTCGCCGCCCTCGCCCAAGCCGAGCGCCATGGGAACCATCCCTATGATCATAGCCAGCGCCGTCATCAACACCGGACGAAACCGGACGAATCCCGCTTCGAGCGCGGCTTGCTCCGGCGCATCCCCCTCCGCCATTCGCTCCTTGGCGAAGCTGACCACCAGGATACTATTCGACGTCGCGACGCCGACGCTCATGATCGAGCCCATCAACGCCGGTACGCTGATGGTAGTGTGGGTGGCAAACAGGAACAACACGATTCCCGCCAGCGCCGCCGGCAGCGCGGTAATAATGATGAACGGATCGAGCCACGACTGGAAATTCACGACAATCAGGGCGTACACCAGCACGATGGCCAGCGCCAGCCCTCCCAGCAATCCTGTAAACGAGCTCTGCATAGTCTCATATTGCCCCCGAATCATGACCGTCATTCCGCGCGGCAAGTATTTGCGATTCGCGTCGACGATCTTGGTCATTTCGCGGCCCACCGCGCCAAGATCGCGATCCTGGACGGAACCGAAAATGTCCACCACGCGCCGGATATTGTAGTGCGATACCACGGCCAGCCCGGAGCCGCGGCTCATGGTGGCCACGTCGCCCAGAATCTCAGGACGCGCTGCGCTGCCGGAGCCAGCAGAACCCGACGTCGACTTGATGGGAATGTTCCGCAAATCGCTGAGCGAGGCGATCGCGAACTGCGGCGTCTGCGTCGTAATGGCGTAGCTGACGCCGTTGCGCGGGTCGAGCCAGAATTCGGGCGTAGTCTGCGAACTGCCGCTCAGGGAAATGAGAGCGCTGTTGGCAACGTCGAGCTGCGTGAACCCGCTCTCCACCGCTTTGGTCCGGTCGACGTTGATATGAATCTTGGGTTGATCGAAAGGCTGATGCACGCGCAAATCCGCGGTGCCGGGCACGGATTTGAGTTGCGTGAGCAGCTTGGTGGCGAACTGCCGGCTGGCCTCCGAGTCCTGACTGGTGACTTGAATATCGATCGGCGCGGGCAAGCCGAAGTTCAGAATCTGGGTCACGATATCGGCGGGAGTGAAATAGAAAAGCACGCCCGGAAATTCGCGCGGCAGTCGTTGGCGGAGTTCCCTTACGTAATCCTCGGTCGGCCCATGCTGCTCCGTGAGCGTGACCAGAATATCGGTGTCCATGGTGCCGATCGGCGCCGACGTCGAGTACGACATGTTGATGGAGCTATACGGGAGTCCGATATTGTTAATCAAACTGGCGATTTCGTTGGCCGGAACGATGCGCCGGATCGCGGCCTCGACTGCCGTGCTGGTGCGGGCGGATTCTTCAATGCGCGTCGCCGTTTTGGTGCGCATGTGCAGGTTGAAACGGCCGGCGTCGGTTGACGGAAAGAAATCCTGGCCCAGCCACGGCACCAGGAAAAACGTCACCGCGCAGGCCGCCAAAAATAGAGGAATGAATATGCCGCGATGCGCGACGCAGACGGCCAACATTTCTCGAAACGAATTGCGCGTCCTCTCCAGCATCCGTTCGAAAGCAAGCTGCATGCGGGCGGGAAGATTCCAGGCGGCCGGCGCGGGTTCCTCATGCACATGCGGTTTGAACAGGAACAGGGCCATGGTAGGAACCAGCGTTCGCGAAAGAAGATAGGACGCCAGCATCGCGAACACGACGGCTTCGGCAAGAGGGATAAACAGGTAGCGGGCCACGCCAGTCAGCAGGAACATCGGCAGGAACACGATGCAGATGCAAAGAGTGGAGACCAGCGCCGGGACCGCGATCTGGCGTGCGCCTTCCAGAATCGCCGGTTTCACCTCCGGGATGTGCACCAGGTTGCGATGGATGTTCTCGATCTCGACCGTCGCGTCGTCCACCAGAATTCCGACGGCCAGCGCGAGACCGCCCAGAGTCATGATGTTAATCGTTTCGCCGATGGCGCTCATGACGCAGATGGAAACCAGAATCGACAGCGGAATCGAGACAGCGATGATAATCGTGCTGCGCCAGCTTCCCAGAAACAGCAGGATCATCGCCGCGGTGAGGCAGGCCGCGATAATCGCCTCCCGAACCACTCCGCTGACCGCCGCGCGCACGAAGATCGATTGGTCGGCGATGGGTTCGATTTTCAATTCTTTCGGCAGCGTGGCCGCGATGGCCGGCAGCGCCTCTTTCACCTGCTTCACGATTTCGAGTGTCGACGTTTGCCCCACCTTCATGATGGTCATCAGGCAACCGCGCGCGCCGTCGCGCAGCACAATGTTGGTTTGCGGCGTATAGCCGTCGCGCACGTTCGCCACATCGTGAATATAGATGGTGGTATTGTTCACCGACTTGATCGGCAGATCGTTGAGCTCCTGAACCCGCGTGGGGCTGCTGTTCAGGTCGACATCGTATTCGAAAGGTCCGATTTTCGACGTTCCCGATGGCAGGATCAGATTCTGCACGCTCACCGCATTCACGACATCGGCGGGCGACAGTCCCTTCGCTTGCAGCAGATCGGGCCGGATGTCGATCATCACTTGGCGCTGCTTGCCGCCATAGGGGTAAGGAATCGCGGCGCCTTGCACCGTGGCGAGCCCGGTCCTGATGCTGTTGATGGCGAAATCGAACAGTTGCTGCTCGGAGAGGCCTTTGCCGGAAAGCGCGAGCTGAACGATGGGAACGCTCGATGCGTTATACACAACGATGAACGGCGGCGTGGTGCCAGGCGGCATGAAACGCACCGCAGACGCTCCCTGCGCCGTGATCTGCGCCACGGCCATTTCGATCTTCACGTTCGGATGAAAGAATATCTTGATGATGCTTTTGCCATTGTAGGTTTGCGATTCGGTATGTTCGATGTCATTGACGGAGGTAGTGAGGTTGCGCTCGAAGACAGTCGAGACGCGCTCCTCCATCTCTTCCGCGTTGAGACCGGTGTAATTCCACAACACCGTCACAATGGGAATGTCCACGTTCGGAAAGATATCGACGGGCGTTCGTTGAATCACCAGCGGGCTGATCAGCAGGATCAGCAGCGTGAGCACAACAAACGTGTACGGCCGCTCCAGGGCGATTCTAACGATCCACATTAGAATTCATTGTAAGAGGCGCGCAGCGTGCGCGTCTCTTTGCCGTTCGGCTCGTCTGTCCGCATGCGGAGAAAAGGGATTCCGTCTGCGCTTCCTGCGGTCGCGGCTCAATATATCGTTAGATGGCAGGGTAGCGCCGATGGCCGGGAGCGGTCAGCGCCGGAATTTTCACACAAACTCTGACGCCGGAGGTTGTAACCTCGTCCCGTCAGGGCTGCGGAGAAAGTCGTAAACACCGCTCCCCGTGGTCGCGGCTCGCAATCGGCGCGAAGCGTTATCGGCCACAGGGAGCGGAGGTTCAGCAGACTTTTTCGCGCCCTCTTACCAATGGCCTGGTGAATGCATCTTGTAGGGCGGCCAATTTTGGCTGCAGCCTGCCTTCGCGCAGGCTTTTCGACGATTGACAAAAGCCGCCCTGAAATGCAGCTGCAGCCAAAATTGGCCGCCCTACAAGGCGACGCGGCGCTAACTGTTTCGCGGACACAGGCCACTAGTTTGTTATGATGCCAGCGCATGAGTGAATATTCTATCGGCGTCGATCTGGGCGGTACCAACCTGCGTGCGGCCGCGATTGATGCGCAGGGCAAGATGCTCGACAAGATCGCGGGCTCGACGGCGCTGGAAGCGGGGCGTGACGCGGTCATCGACGACATGGTCCAATCCATCGAAACGCTGCGAGCGCGCCTGGGCGAGCACAATCTGGCCGGCGTCGGCATCGGGATTCCCGGATTTATTCTGATGGACACGGGCGTCATCATCGGGTCGAACAACATGCCGGAGTTTGAAAACTATCCGGTCCGCGACGAGATCGAAAAGCGGCTGGGCGCGAAAGTGATTCTCGAAAACGACGCGAACGCGGCGGCGCTGGGCGAAAAATGGATGGGCGCGGGACGTGACGTGGACGACCTGGTGCTGTTGACCTTGGGCACGGGAATCGGCGGAGGGATCATCGTCGGCGGGCGCGTGCTGCACGGGCAATTAGGGATGGCGGCCGAACTGGGGCATCTGACAGTGGTCACCAACGGCAATCCATGCGGGTGCGGCAATCGTGGCTGCGTGGAAAAGCACGCGTCGGCCACGGCCATCGCGTCGATGGCGCGGCTGATCGGACTGGGCCACGATCTGACTTCGGAAGATGTTTATAAACTCGCGGTGGAGGGGAACGATCGCGCCAAAATGATTTTCCGATCGATGGGCGAGGCGCTGGGCGTGGCGCTGGCGAATCTGATCAACATTTTCAATTTCCCTCTGTACCTGTTGAGCGGAGGGCCTCTGCCGGCATGGGATTATTTCGCACCGGCGATGATCGAGGAGGTTACGCGGCGGTCGTTCACGTACCGGCACGCTCCGACGCGGATAGAGAGAGCCACGCTCGGCAACGAAGCGGGGCTGTATGGCGCGGCGTATCTGCCGTTTATTCATTCATGAGCTATTTTTTGGGATTAGACATCGGCACCGGGGGCAGCCGCGCGCTACTCGTCGACGAACAGGGGCGCGTCGGCCACGCGTTCACCGCGCCGCACGAAGACATGCGGATGGAGCGTCCGTTGTGGGCCGAGCAGCGTCCTGAGAACTGGTGGGATGCCGCGCAGGCGGCGATTCAGGGCGTGCTCCGCGACAGCGGAATCAAGGGCGCCGATGTGCGCGCGGTCGGGCTATCCGGTCAGATGCACGGACTGACACTGCTGGACGCGGCCAATCGCGTGATTCGTCCCGCGCTGATCTGGTGCGATCAACGCAGCCAGCCGCAGGTGGACTGGATCAATAAGCACGCAGGCGTCGAGTTCGTCCTCAAATCGACGGCGAATCCGATGCTGACCGGCTTTACTTTGCCGAAGCTTTTATGGGTGCGCGATCACGAGCCCGAGAATTTTGCGCGCGTGAAGAAAGTGCTGCTGCCGAAGGATTACATCCGCTTCGAATTGACCGGCGAATACGCCAGCGATGTTTCAGACGCGTCGGGCACAGGCCTGTTCGACGTTGTGAACCGCCGCTGGGCGTTCGAGCTTGCGGATAAGGTGGGCGTCGGGCGCGAGGTGCTGCCGGCAGTCTTCGAATCGGGCGCGGCGACCGGAAAAATCCATGCGCGCGCGGCGGCGGCCACGGGACTGAAACAAGGAACGCCGGTGGTGGGAGGCGGAGGCGATCAGGCGGCCAGTGCGGTGGGCAACGGCATCGTCGAACCGGGAATCGTGTCGTGCACCATCGGCACGTCGGGCGTGGTGTTCGGGCATCTGAAGGAGCCCGCATACGATCCGCCGGGCCGCGTCCACACGTTCTGCCACGCCGTGCCAGGCGCGTGGCACACCATGGGCGTGACGCAGGGCGCGGGCTTGAGCTTGCAATGGTTCCGCAATCAATTCGCGCCCGGAGCGTCGTATGACGATCTCACCTGGGAGGCCGCGGGGGCGGATGCAGAGGGTCTACACTGGCTTCCTTATCTGATGGGCGAGCGGACGCCGCATCTGGACGCGTTCGCGCGCGGCGGATGGAACGGAGTGACGGCCAAGCACACGCGCGCCGACCTGATTCGCGCGCTGATCGAAGGCGTCAGCTTCAGTTTGAAAGATTGTCTCGATATTGTCGCGAGCCTGGGCGTCGAGATCGAATCGGTGCGCGTGTCCGGCGGCGGCGCGAAGAGCGCGTTCTGGCGGCAGATGCTGGCCGATATTTTCAATAAGAGAGTGGTGTCGCTGGAGACGCAGGAAGGCTCGGCGTACGGCGCGGCGCTGCTGGCAATGCCGGGATCGGTGGTGAAAACCTGCAAGCGAGTGATTCGCGAAGTGGAGTCCGTGGAACCGCGGGCGGCTGAAGCGGAGCGGTACGCGGTGAAGCACGAGGTCTACAAATCGCTCTATCCGGCGCTCAAGAATTTTTATCGGGCATGACGTACGAGAACGTTCGCAAGATCGGGTTGTCGTTTCCGAGTGTCGAGGAGGGAACTTCGTATGGCACGCCGGCGCTGAAGGTGAAAAAGAAATTGTTCGTCCGCCTGAAAGAGGACGGGGATTCGTTGGTTATAGGGATGCCTTTTGAACGACGCGAAGCGCTGATGGCGGAGGATCCGGAAAAGTACTACATCACCGATCACTATCTGAACTATGAATACGTGCTGGTCAGACTCTCGAAAGTGTCGGAAGAGGAACTTCGCGATTTGTTGAAAGGCGCATATCGCGCGGCGCTACCGAAAAGCCGCGCCCGCTGATCGTCCCCGTCGTTCCCAAATGCTGTTGTGCGGCAAGTTTGGGAGCTGACCGCTCCCGGTGGTCGCGGTTCTATTAGAGCAATTTCCCAGATAGTGTGGTCCGGGTGGGTCGCCATAAGGGGCGGCCACACACGGTTCCGTGTCGGAACCGCCATGCGTCAGCATGCGGACAGGTCGCCAGCTGGTTAATCGCCATTC
>Ga0210394_10008842_pt1 | contig 10271 bp, 7 predicted proteins | sample IncBWC12MmetaG_FD_160121 | JGI IMG/M metagenome (GOLD analysis project Ga0210394, IMG submission 160121) | Forest soil microbial communities from Barre Woods Harvard Forest LTER site, Petersham, Massachusetts, United States - Inc-BW-C-12-M | ecosystem: Environmental > Terrestrial > Soil >...
GTCCGCGAAGACGCCTGTATGCCGGTGTTCGCGTACTGCTCGTTGTCGTAGCAGATAATCAGGCAGTCGTGATTGCGGTAAAGCGCGCCTGAAATTGACGCCAGGCCGATGTCCGACGCGCTGCCGTCGCCGGCTTCGCAGATAATGTTTGGAAATGCTCCCTTCCACTTACCCTTTCGGATCATGGCTTCATAAGCCGCGGCCACGCCTGCGGTGAAACTGCCTGCGCTGCCAATCTGCGTGTGAGCCCACGGTACATTGTAAGGCGTACACAAATACGAGCTGTTCGCAACGTACATGCAGCCCGTTGGCCCCACCAGGATCGTGTTGTCGCCTGCCGCTTTGCTGGTCATGCGGTACTGTATCGAAGGCCCGCAGCCCGCGCACGTGCGGTGCCCGGGAACGAAGGGCTCGGTCGATGGCAATTCAGGATTAAAGAATCGCGCCCCTTGATTTGGGCTGCCGAGAATTGGCAGTAACTGACGCTGAACTTCGATTGTTGGCATCTCATTTCCTCCAATGTCGTTGTGTGGCCCTTCCCTACCGCTGACAATACCTATCTAGTGTTCGAATCCAACCCAATGCGTGCGCTTCTCGATCTTACCCTTCTTCTGCGCTTCCAACATTTTCTCGGTCATCCAGTAAAATTCTTTTAGTACGATAGCCTCGCCGCCCATTCCCGCCATGAACGACACGACCAGCGGCTTCTTCTCGCTTTCGTAGAGAGCGGCGCAAACCTCGCCGTACAGCACGCCGCCGCTGCTCACGCTGCCCAGGCCCATGTTAGTTTCGATCACTCCAACCACTTTGAACTTGCTCAGCGCCTCCCGCACGCGCTCGGTCGGATATGGCCGGATCGTTCGCAGCCGCACCATACCAACCTTCATCCCCCTGTCGCGCATATGCTTAATCGCAAAGCGCGCCGTCACAGCGTGTGCGCCCTGCAAGAAGAACACCGCCTCTGCATCGTCGGTCTTGAACTCTTCGAGCCACGGATCGTATTTTCGCCCGAATATTTTCGCGAATTCCTGGTGGACTTCCTCGATCACCGGCATCGATGCTTCCATCGCGCGCGCGCGCTCCAACTGCAGCGGCGGTCCTTGCTCTGGCATGATCTGCGGCCCGTGCGACACCGGATGCCGCGGATCGAGTGGATAAGGATGCTTGTAAGGCGGCAGGAATTCCTTCACCTGGCCTGTGTCAGGCAATTCAACGTCGCCCGTGATGTGCGATACGAAGAATCCATCTTGACAGACCATCTGTGGCAGCAGAACGCGCGGGTCTTCTCCGATGCGATAGGCCATCAGGTGATTATCAAACGCTTCCTGCGCGTCGCACGACCAGCCCATCAGCCAGCCCATGTCGCGCGTCGAAAGCGCGTCCGTATGCTCCGACCCGAAGTCGCCCGGAGGATCCAGCGTACGGTCGGCGATCATCATCTGCACCGGCATACGGCTGCCCGAAATCGGCGAGTAGAGCTCGTAAGCAAACTGCACGCCCACACCCGAGCTTCCAGTGAACACTCGCGCGCCGCTAGATGACGCACCGTGCGAGATGCTCAACTGCGAGTGTTCGCTATCGGCCACGATGTATTCAGCGTCGAGTTCTCCGTTGGCCACCATTTGCGCCAGCGCCATCATCGTCGCGGTATAAGGCCGAATAGGATACGCCGCAATCACATCCACATCGGCGTACTTAGCTGCCTGCGCCGACGCCACGCAGCCATTGATCCGCACCATTCTCTTTTTTGCGTCCGTTGCCGTTGCCATGGTTCGCTCCGATCCTGAAAATATCCTTAAATGTTTTTCGCCGCTCGCTCGTCCAGATGCTTCAATTCTTCCGCCTGTCGTCCGTGCAACCCCGGCGAGATGGCAAACGCCGTATCCATCCGCACTACGCCGGTCTCAAAGTCGAGTTCCGGCACGCCCTCAAGGCAGCCGGTTGGACATTCTTCGATGCATACGCGGCATCCCTTGCAGTAGTCCACCAAAATCTTGTAGAGCCCGTTCGAACGCACATCGCGCACGATGCAGGGCTCCGGGCAAACCAGATAACAGTTGTCGCAAGCGTTGCAGGTGCCGCAACTGAAGCAGCGGCTGGCTTCTTCCACGGCTTGTTCTTCCGTGTACGCCTGAATCACTTCTTCCTGTGTTTTGCGCCGGCTGGTTGGAGGCAGAAGCTCCTGCTTCACGCGCGGGAAGTGCGGGAAATAGGTCATGTTCATGCGATTCAGATCGAATATCACATCAACTGGAATTGTCCGCGGCTCCAACTTCTCCCCGCGCATCACCTTATCCAGATTGAATGCCACGCGCTTTCCATCGCCAACCGCGTTCACCACCATCAACGGCTGACCCGAACCCAGTTGCACCACGTCGCCCGCCGCGAAAAAGTTCGTATCGCCCAGTCGTCCAAAGCGATCGATCTTGATCGTCCCGCGCTCGGTCTTGAACTCATCCGGCAACCACTTCAGAGAAGCCCGCTGCCCAACGGCGATGATTACGTTATCCAGCGGGAAGCGCTCTGGCTTGGCTTCTTTATCCACGGTAATTGGCGAAGCATTGATAGCGCCTGAAAACTTCGCCGGATGCAACTGCAAAGCCTCAATCCTGCCGTTTCCAAGCACAGCCGTTACCGCCCGTCCGTGCATCAGCTCCACGCCTTCTTCCTGCATGTCGTGCAGATCTTCCGGCGAGGCCGGCATCTCTTGAGGGTTCGCTTCCACCGTGATCATGGTTACTTCCAGGGCGCCTTGCCGCAGTGCTTCGCGTGCGCAGTCGATAGCGGTGTTTCCGCCGCCGATCACAGCCACGCGGGCACCGAGCTTCACCTTGGATGTTCCCATGCCGATGTCGCGAAGGAAGGGAAGTCCGTAGTGCACGCCCTCTTTGTCCTCGCCTTCGGCTCGCACACTGTTCGGATCGATCAGGCCCACGGCCAGCACGCAGGCGTCGTAGTCCTTCTTCAACTGATCCCAGGTAACGTCCTTACCCACTTCGGCGTTGGTCTTGATCGTGATACCAAGCTCGACCAGCCGTTCGATCTCGCGGTCCAGCACGTCCTGCGGCAAAACCCAGTCTGGAATGCCGCCACGATTGAGTCCGCCCGCTTTCGGCGATTTCTCAAAGATCGTCACTGCATAGCCAAGTCGTGCAAGCTGATACGCAGCGCTGTGCCCCGCCGGACCCGAGCCCACAACCGCAACTTTTTTGCCGTTAGGTTTCCCGGGCTTCACCACATCTTTTGCCAGTGCCTGTCCCAAATCCCCAAGGAAGCGCTCGACCGCACGAATCGATATGGCCTCATCGTACTTCCCGCGGTTGCAAGCTTGCTCGCACGGGTGATAACACACGCGCCCGGTTACGGAAGGGAAGGGCATGTCCTCCTTGATCAGCGCGTAAGCGTCCAGATACTTTCCGCGCTTCACCAGGTCCAGATAGCCCTGGATCTTTTCGTTCGTGCCGCAAGCGTTGTTGCAAGGCGGCAGCTTGTCCCGGTACACCGGCCGGATCGAACGCCAGTTGCCGGTTGGAAATAAATCCTGCCCTTTCTCCTGCGTAGGAGCAGGCGTGATACCGGCGAATGGAACCTTCAGCCAATCTGGTATTTGTGTGCCTTTGGTTGACATGTATTCCTTCCCTAGGCCGCTACTGGATTCAGCGGCATGATGTGTAATTCTTCCAGTGCCAATTTAAATGCATGCTGGTTCGCAATCATTGGTTGAATCGTGGCCATCTTGACGATGCTCGTAGTCTTGATAACGGCTGCAATCAACGGAGCCGCGATATCCGGCGCAATCGATTTGTTGCGCTCGGCAGCGCCTTCCGTCGAGAGACGATCGAGACCGAGTTCGCCTAGCCGGTAGTACAGCCACTTGTGGTCCGCTATTTTCGCGGCGTCCACGCATACCAGCTGCGCCAGCCGTTCCGCGCCCGGTACGAAGCGAATCATGTACTCCGGGGTGTAGTGCGTGTTGATCACCAGCGTTCCGCCAGGAGGCATTCCGCGCATGTAATCCCAACCCTTCACCATCGTCCCTTCGACTAGCACCACGATATTGGGGTGCTCGTTTTCGTAGGTGAGCTCGTTCTCTAGCACTTCATCGCTCACACGACAATATTTCCGCGTCGGAGCGTTCGTGCGGTCGGGATTGTCCACATAGTTTTCCATCGCCTGCGCATGCTTTCCTTCCAGGCGAGCGGAAGCGGAAATCGAATTGACGATGTCGCGCCCCTCTTTGTCCATAATGATGCCGCGGGTCCAAACAGTTAGTTCTGTATAAGCCATAGTTAGCCTCGCGCTCTGGTAGATGCGTCCGGGCAGGAATCCCCGGCGCTATTTTTTGGGCTGTTGCCCGACGAGCTCTCTGGATTCAACTGCTTGTGACTGCCGCGATCGGATTCCAGAACCTTCAGGAAATCGTTCCGCAAAACAACGAAGGGCGCGGCCCGCGTGCCATCCTGAAATTCCGCAATTGCCAAGAGAGTCGCCTTCTTGCAGAGACTTTCGATATCGGCGCCGGTCAAACCTTCTGTTCGCCCGGCGAATTCTTGGAAATCGATATCGGGCGCCAGCGGCACGCGTTTGCAACAAAGCCGCAGGACCGCTGCGCGGTCGGCTGCATCCGGTTTTGCGAACGGGATTTTATAGTCGAAGCGTCCGCTTCGCAAGAGCGCCGGCTCAATCCGCTCCGGACGATTGGTCGCCGCCAGCAAAATCACGCCTTTCACATCGCGCAAGTTGTCGATCTCGCGCAGAAGCTGGCTCAGAATTCTTTGAAAAACGTCGGTGCCGAATTGATCGGCGCCGAACTTTGGGGCCAGCGCATCAATGGTGTCGAAAAACAAGATGCACGGCGCTGCTCGTCTGGCTTTCTTGAACACTTCGCGCAACGCTCTCTCGGATTCGCCCAGCCATTTTGAATACAGTTGCGGCCCATCGATCGCGATAAGCGGGATCTGTTTTTCACCCGACAGCGCTCTCGCCATCGCAGTTTTCCCTGTACCTGACGGTCCAGCCATCAGAATTCCGCGCGGCGGCGCCAATCCAACCTGCTCGTAAATCTCGTCGCGCATGTGCGAATGCTCGATCACTGCATCCAGCAGGCGCTTTACCTCGTTCAGGCCACCCAGCGACGCAAAGTTCGTTGTGCTTCTCTCGATATAGAATTCGCGCGTTGCGCTAGGTTCCACTTCCTTCAAGCCGGCCAGAAAATCTTGGCGCGTAACTTCCAGTTCGTCCAGCTCAGTAGATACCGCGCCGTCGGTCTCGAATGGAAAGGACGACAGGAATCCGCGCAACGCGATCATGCCAACTTCCTGTCCCAACGCTTCCAGGTCGGCGCCCACGAACCCGTGAGAATGCTCGGCGATCTCTTTCAGGTTCACATCGGACGCCAGCGGCATTGCGCGCGTATGGATCTTCAGGATTTGCAGCCGGGCTTGCGTATTCGGAACCCCGATTTCGATTTCGCGATCGAAACGCCCGGGACGCCGCAGCGCTGGATCAAGAACCTCGGGAATATTGGTCGCGCCGATCACGATTACTTGGCCGCGCGCCACAAAGCCGTCCATCAAGCTCAGCAGTTGCGCCACCACGCGTTTTTCAACCTCGCCGGAAACCTCCGCCCGTTTGGGCGCCACCGCGTCGATCTCATCAATGAACAGAATCGAGGGTGAATGGCGCGCGGCTTCTTCAAAAACTTCGCGCAGCTTGGCTTCGCTCTCGCCGTAAAACTTGCGCATGATTTCCGGGCCATTGAGGTGGATGAAGTGAACGCGGCTTTCAGCCGCTACGGCGCGCGCAAGCAACGTCTTGCCCGTGCCGGGGGGACCGTATAGCAGCACGCCCTTGGGCGCTAGGATTCCCAGCCGCTCAAAAATGCGCGGATACTTCAGCGGCAGCTCAACGATTTCGCGCACCCGCTCTACTTCTCGCTCGAGTCCGCCTATATCTTCGTAGGAAACCGCCGGGGCGCGAGCCGCTGTTTTCTCGCCTTCCACCACGCGCAAGTCGGTGCGCTTTCCGATCACTACCGGCCCGGAGGGAATTGTGCGCACAACCTGGAAGTTCACTGCCTTGGCAAAAGTTGGCACGCGCACCACGCCGCCTGCCATCACCGCAACGCCTACCAGATCCTCAAGCATCCGCTCCGGCGCAATCGTAGCTGGCGCAGCGCCAATCCACAAAGGCGAAAGACGAACAGCCACTGCTTGTTCGTGCTCCACAGGTGTCACCGTCACCTGTTCCTGCAGACCCGCGCTGCAATTGCTGCGGCAAGTGCCGTCAATCTGGATCATGCCTTCGAATCCATCGTCGGAAAGTTCAGCGCGTCCCACCGCAACCGTGCCGCCGGTAATTTTCAACACATCGCCCGCTCGCGCGCCTATGCGCTGCAAGTCAGCAGGCGACAATCGCGCAATCGCGTGGCCGATATCCTCCACACGCGCCTCTGCCACGCGCAGTGTCAGCGTTGCTACGGAAGACGATTTGGAAATTTCCGTCATGGCCTGACGCGTAACCTCTTTCGAGCATGGCGGTCGAATCCGTCGAAAATCACCGCCAGAAAAATTCCGGTTACAAAAATTCCGAGGTCGATTATTTTAGTCGCGACGATCCTGCCCACCAGAAACCTCTCACTTGCTGAAGTCGTTGTTCAGTACGATTTCTTCCACGTCTTCAATATGTCGGCGCATCGCCGCCTTGGCTGCTTCCGCGTCGTGCCGCTTGATCGCGCCCAATATCCGCCGATGTCCTGCCAGCGATTTCTGCGAGCGCCCTTCCACCTGCAAAGACCGTTCCCGCGTATCGCGCAGCAAGTCCATCAGAGTGTCGATCACTTTCAACACCACGGAATTCCCGGAAGCCAGCGCAATGCTGTAGTGAAATTCCGCGTCTTCCGCTATCGCCGCATCTCCCTGATTCTGCTTTTCCTCTTGCCGCTTCAGAATCTCTTCCATCTCGGAGATTTCTTCCACGGAAGCGTGGGTTGCGGCGCGCGCCGCCAACGGCGGTTCCAGCATCTTGCGAAAATCCAGAAGTTCAGTCACTTGTTCGCGCTTGCGCTCCAGCGCGTTCCCAAATGGACTGATCTTTGCCCCCGCCGACGTTTCCCGAACGATGGTCCCAGTTCCTTGGCGGGGCTCCACCAACCCCATCAGTTCCAGGCTTCGAATCGCGTCGCGAATCGAACTCCTGCTAACCTGCAGCAATTCCGCCAATTCGCGTTCCGAGGGCAGCTTGTCACCCGGCTTGAGTTTTTTTAGAATGAGACGTTCGATCTGCTTGGCGACTTCTTCGTAGACTTTATTCCTGCGTACAACTTCGAAATCCGATTTGGCAGGTGCGGGCATAGGTAAGTGGTCTGATAAGCGGACCAGCTAACAAACGGAGTATAACCCCGCTGTCAACCCCTAGCAATAATTTTCATCCTGGGCATACAAAAAAACCATGGCGTCTTCCGATGGCTCATCTTGCAGGCTGCAGGGTAGCACTCTTCGACAATAACCTGGTAAGACTGTAAACCGTTCGTGTATAGGGCATGTTGACTCCTACCCGTTCCCCCAACTCAAGCACTGCTCCTACCAACGCTTCCAGCTCCATTGGCCGCCCCGCCTCCAGATCCTGCAGCATGGAAGTTTTGTGCTCCCCTACCTTTTCTGCCCCTGCCATTCGCTGGTCTATGGAAATCGGCAATTCCATCCCCATCTTATTGGAGACGGCTTCCACTTCTTCCATGATCTTTCGAATCACGGGAGACGCTCCCGGATCCCGCATGATCTGAACCACCGTAGCGCGGGTCAACGCGCTAAGCGGGTTGACAGACGCATTCCCCAAGACTTTCACCCAAATCTCATGCCGTATCCGTGCGGTAACCGGACAACGTAAGCCCGAAGCGACCAGAGCCTCCGCAATTCGCCGGCAGCGCTCAGAGCGCGACCCATCCGGCTCACCAAGCGTAATGCGGTTCCCCTCGATGTGTTGAATTACTCCAGGCGAGGAAATCTCGGTCGAAAAATATACGATAGACCCAACTACCGAACGCGCTGGAATGGCCGAAGAAATCACGCCGCCAGGATCCACCCGCTCCAACCGCAATCCTTCCAACTCGCCGCCAAAGCCCTGAAAGTACCACCACGGAATTCCATTCTGCGTGCTGACAACGGTAGTCTCCGGCTCCAGCACGGGAGCCAGCTGCGGCGCCAGTTGCGGCAGCCCATGCGCCTTCACTCCGAGAAAAACAACATCAACCGGCCCCACTTCTTCGAGCGAACCGGCAATCGCCGGCCGCGCCACAAAATCTCCCTCGGAACTTTTCACCTGCACGCCATGCTCTTGCATGGCGCGAAGATGCGGGCCCCGCGCGAAGAGCGTCACATCGAAACCTGCATTTGCCATGCGTGCGCCAATGTAAGCGCCGATGGCCCCGGCCCCCGCGATCAAAAATTTCATGCTTGGTCCGCGAGCGTCGCGGCCACAGTCCGCCGCCGAATTTTTCCGGTCGCGGTAGTAGGAATACTCTTCACCAGGTAAATCTTCTTAGGACATTTATATTCCGCAAGCAACTCGCGGGAGAACTTGATCAACTCCGCCTCGCTAACTTTATTGTCTTCGTGCAATACCACCGCCGCAGCCACTTCTTCGCCGAGCGTAGGATGCACGCAGCCAAACGTCACCGCCGCCGATACCGCGGGATGCCGCAGCAAAATTTCATCCACTTCATGCGGTGCAATGTTCTCGCCGCCGCGAATAATGATGTCCTTGATTCTGCCGGTCAGATGCAAATAGCAGTCATCGTCCAACATTCCTTCGTCGCCCGTACGAAACCACCCCTTCACAAACGCGCGCTCGTTCGCTTCGGCATTGTTTTCATACCCGCGAAACACGTTGGCTCCCTGTATGGCCACTTCGCCTCGCTGATTCGTTCCCAGGTGATTGCCTTCTTTGTCCATGATGCTGAGGCGCAGCCCTATTCCTACGCCCACCGATCCTGCTTTCCGATGTCGTGGCGGCAGCGGATTCGTAGTCATCTGGTGCGCCGCTTCGGTCATTCCATAAGCTTCCACAAACGGCACGCCAAACAATGCCTCGATTTTGTGAATAAGCTCTGCCGATAAAGGAGCGCTGCACGATCGTATAAAACGCAGTGTCTCCGCTTCTGGTGGTTTGTGGTGCGCGCGCGCCAACAGCACCTGATGCATCGTGGGCACGCCCGAATACCACGTCACGCGATGTTCCTTCACCGTGCGCCAGAAAGAAAGCGCGTTGAACTTGGTGGGGACAACTACCGTCCCTCCCGAAAGCAATGTGGCCATGAGCGACCCAATCAGCCCATGCACGTGGAACAGCGGCATGATGCACAGCGAAACATCGTCTGGCGAAAGCGCGTAGCTGTTGGCAATATTCGCCGACGATACCGCCAGATTAAAATGCCGCAAAGGAACGCGCTTGGGCCGTCCCGTGCTTCCGCTGGTGTGCAACACCAACGCGATGTCATCCGCCGTGGGCTCGGTAAGGGACCCGCCATTTCCGGCGCCTTCCAACCGGACATTGCCGTCATCGCTCATCTTTACCGACAGCACGCGGATCTTCTTGTCCGCCGCCGCGCTGCGCGCATATTCCGCTCCCACCGGCGGACACAGCAAAATCTTCGCATTGGTGTCGCCCAGGAAAAATAGAAATTCTTCGTACGGATATGCCAGGTTCAAAGGTGCCGCTGTTCCGGCGATCGAAGCAGCCAAAAAACTGACAATAGACGGCAACCCATTCGGCAGCGCGATCGCCACCGTATCCCCTCGCCGGATTCCCACCGAAGCCAGCGCCTTGGCCATGGCCAGGACCTGCTCCCGCAGTGAATCGTAAGTTACTCGAATGCCAAGCTCGGGAACCACCACGGCCGTGTGGCTGTCAGCGAACTGTAGAACTTCCAGAAGTGTGTCAGCCGACTTTAATCTCATTCGTTTTCGCCTCGGTCGCAGTCCTTCCGTAATCGAATTGCTTCGCGTGGGCTATCCCGCAGTTGCCTGCACTTCCATTCCCTGTCCTACAATCGCTTCCTTGCCCGTTCCGCCTTAGCTGCAGAAACCAAACAGCGCTGAACGTCCGCATTACCTGCAGTTTGACACTGAGCGCCTATCGCCCCAGCGCTGTCAAACAAATTCGCTTTATCTCCGTAATAAGCTTTTTGTATTGGCCCACCAGAGCATTCGGACTAAATCGGTGAGTGCCGTCCCTGCACAATCAGTTCCTCTGCAATCCTGCGGGCTTCGGGG
>Ga0210394_10008844_pt1 | contig 10270 bp, 9 predicted proteins | sample IncBWC12MmetaG_FD_160121 | JGI IMG/M metagenome (GOLD analysis project Ga0210394, IMG submission 160121) | Forest soil microbial communities from Barre Woods Harvard Forest LTER site, Petersham, Massachusetts, United States - Inc-BW-C-12-M | ecosystem: Environmental > Terrestrial > Soil >...
TTGACGCCGTCGAAATTCCACGGGCGAGACGCCGATGTGGCGGCGAAAAAAACGTGAAAAATAGGCCGAATCTTTGAACCCCAAAACATTGGCGATCATGCTGACCGGTTCGCCCGCGTTTAGGAGTCGTCTGCGCGCCTCCAACGCCAGGCGCCTTTGCACCAGGTCGAAGCCGGTACTTCCGGTCAAGCGGCGGCACAGGCGATTCAAACTGGTCTCCGATATTCCCAGCTCGCGCCCGTACCTTTCTACAGCCCAGTGGGCCATGTAATGGCGTTCCACCAACGAACGAAACTCCCGGAGCAGATCCAGATCGGCGCTGCTATGCAGCTCGGTTGCCGCCGTCGATGCGGCGCTCTCGGCGATCATCCAGAGCGCGGAGCAGGCCAGCCAACCCGCGACGGGGTCCGGCAAGCGGTCCGACTGCCGGTACTCGCGTAGCAGACAATCGAGGAGCCCCGTCGTGCGCGCGGCCAATCCCGTGTTCAATCGCAAATCAATGGTACGAGGCGTCACAAACAAAGATTCAATGGACGCGCGGTGCGCCGGACCGACGAGAGTGGACAAGGTCTCGAGATTGACGGTCAGGACAAACCCGCGCGTCTCAGCTCGAAAGCGAAAGCCGTGAATTGTTCCAGCGGGCACGACCACCGCAATCGGACCCTCGGAGGTCGACTGAGAATCCTCGAGCGTTGCCGTCACCGGCCCGGCAGTCACGACGATGCACTGGCATAGCGTGAGATGCCGGTGGCTGCTGATTTGTCCCAGATACTTGCCGCTACGCGACGGAATATCCTCGATGTGCACCGTCTCAACCGGAGTGGCCGGTGTCGGCTGCTCACCATAGAGAGAGAAACTAGGGACTTGGCGTCGTATCGGTCGCATGGTCGGCATCATATGCCTCGTTTATGCCGGATCACGATCCAAAAGCGCACGCACCCCGGAGAAAAATGCCTCGCGTTGTGCTTCGGGTATCCTGCTCAATAATGCGGTTTCGTGTTCCGCAAAGATCTTTTTGGTTTTCGCCATCAGGGTCCGACCCGAGCGCGTCAGCACCAAACCATGCGAACGCTTGTCGACGGGTTGGCGCTCGATCAGGTCCCGACCCGCCAGACGCGACACCAGCGGTGCCATATTCGCCCTCGCGATATCGAGTAATCGACCTATGTCGCTCTGATTTGCGTTTGGGTTCGCGTCAATCACATTCAAGATGGTCGCTTCGGTTGGACTTAGATTCAACTTTTTCAAGCGCTTGGCAAGATTGGCCATGGCGACCGCCGATGCGCGGCGCAGCAAATACCCCGGATAGTTGGTCAGTGGATCGATCATTGCGCCGCACCTCCGCTTCAATACAACTTGATTTTTGGCGATTGCTATATTATATAGCAATTCGAGATTCGGCACACAATATCGACGGGGGAGTTGCCATGGAATTCGAACGCATCAATCCGATGACCAATGAAACGGCGAGCAAGGCACCGGCAATGACAGCCGCCCTCGCAAGGGCCGTGGCTGACCGCGCGGCCGAGGGATTCGCGAATTGGTCCGCGACGGGCCCTAACGCTCGCCGGGCGCTCTTGATGGGCGCAGCGGCGGCTTTGGAAGCGCGTAAGGAGGAATTCATCGGTGCGATGATGGCCGAGGTCGGCGCGACGGCCGGTTGGGCGATGTTCAATCTAATGCTCGCGGCCGGGATGATTCGAGAAGCCGCCTCCCTGACGACGCAAATCGGCGGGGAGGTAATCCCCTCGGACAAACCCGGCTGCTTGGCGCTCGCGCTGCGCGAGCCCGTCGGCGTGATCCTAGGCATCGCACCTTGGAACGCTCCGATCATCCTCGGCGTGCGCGCGATCGCCGTGCCCTTGGCGTGCGGTAATTCCGTCATCTTGAAGGCCTCAGAACTGTGCCCACGCACGCACACCCTGATCATAGAGGCGTTTGCCAGCGCCGGCTTCCCCGACGGCGTCGTCAATATCGTCACGAATGCGCCCAAGGACGCCGCGGACGTGGTGGGTGCGCTGATCGATCACCCGGCCGTGAGACGCGTCAATTTCACCGGCTCGACCGCAGTCGGCAAGATAATCGCCAAGCGCGCGGCTGAGCACTTGAAACCCTGTCTTTTGGAGCTCGGCGGGAAGGCGCCGCTGATCGTCCTGGACGATGCCGACCTCGACGAGGCGGTCAAGGCAGCGGCATTTGGCGCGTTCATGAATCAAGGTCAGATCTGCATGTCCACGGAGCGCATCATCGCGGTCGATGCGGTGGCCTCCGAATTCATCAAGCGCTTTGCGGCAAAGGCCAAATCCATGGCCGTCGGCGATCCTCGCGAAGGCAAGACTCCGCTGGGGGCCGTCGTCGATCGCAAAACCGTGAGACACGTCAATGCTCTGATCGACGATGCCACGTCAAAGGGTGCCACGGTCGTCGCGGGCGGCAAAACCGACAGCGTGCTGATGCCGGCGACCGTCGTCGATGGCGTCACCGCGGCCATGAGCATCTATCGCGACGAGAGCTTCGGCCCCGTGGTGGGCGTCATCCGCGCCAAAGATGAAATCGATGCCATCCGTCTCGCCAATGACAGCGAGTACGGTCTGTCCGCTTCCGTGTTCACTCGGGATACCGCCCGCGGCCTGCGCGTCGCGCGCCAGATTCGCTCCGGCATCTGTCACATCAACGGCCCCACGGTGCACGACGAGCCGCAGATGCCTTTCGGCGGCATCGGCGCGTCCGGCTACGGCCGTTTTGGCGGCAAGGCGGGCATCGACCAATTCACCGAATTGCGTTGGATCACGATTGAAACCCGACCTGGTCACTTCCCAATCTGACACTAAGGAATTTATGAACAGCAAAAATGCCGCGGCTGCAACTCGCACGGAGGCGGATACCGTCTCTTACTCAGTGGTAAATCACATCGCGTGGGTGAAATTCAATCGTCCCGAAAAGCGCAACTGCATGAGTCCGAAACTCAATCGCCAGATGATGCGCGTGCTTGACGAATTGGAATACCACGCCGATGTCGGCGTGCTGGTGCTATCCGGCGAAGGCGATGCCTGGTCCGCGGGCATGGATCTAAAGGAATACTTCCGCGAGACGGAAGCGCAGGGTCTCGGTGCCGTGCGCACGGCCCAGCGGGAATCCTACGGTTGGTGGCGCCGTTTGCGTTGGTATCAGAAGCCCACGATCGCCATGGTCAACGGTTGGTGCTTCGGCGGAGGCTACGGTCCGCTGTTCGCGTGCGACTTGGCATTCGCTGCCGATGAAGCCCAGTTCGGCCTCTCCGAGATCAACTGGGGTATCTTGCCGGGCGGCGGCGCGGCGAAAGTCGCGCGCGAATTGCTGCCCTTTCGGCGCGCCATGTATCACGCACTCATGGGCGAGAACGTCGATGGGCGCACCGCGGCCGACTGGGGGCTGGTGAATGAGTCTCTGCCGCTCGAAAAGTTGCAGGGGCGCGTCGAGGAGGTGGCCCAAGCGCTTCTCAAGAAGAACCCCGTTGCACTGAAAGCGACCAAGGACGCGATTCGCCGCGTCGGCGAGATGACCTATGACAACGCCGAGGATTTTTTGGTACGCGCCCAGGAAGCGGCCAATTCCTATGACAATGACGGCCGCAAAGAAGGCATCAAGCAGTTCATCGACGATAAGACTTTCAAGCCAGGTCTCAGTCCCTACGATCGATCGAAGCAAGGGCATAGAAAGCAATGATGGCGCGCGCCGCCCCGAGCTTGAGCTCCCACGCCATCGAACGGCTGCTGAAACCGCGCTCGGTGGCGGTGGTGGGCGCCTCGGCGACTCCGGGCGCCTTGGGTGCGTCGGTCGTCGCCAACCTCGATCGCATGGGATTTCGCGGGGAAATCCACCTCATCAATCCCAAGCGCGACTTGATCGGTCAACGGCGCTGCCTGAAATCGGTCGATGATCTGCCGCTTGGCGTCGACGTCGCGGTGCTGGCCATTCCGCGGCTGGCCGTTCTTGAGACCGTCAGGGCTCTCGCCGGCCGTGGGGTCGGCGCCGCCATCATTTTTTCGGCGGGATTTGCCGAAGGGGGTGAATCGGGAGTCGCCGAGCAGCGCGAACTATCGCGCATCGCTGAAGCGACGGGGATGGTCATTGAAGGCCCGAACTGCCTGGGCTTGGTCAATTACGTCGACGGTATCGCACTGACTTTCGTCGAGACGCCAGCCACCGCGCTCGGCAGTCGTCCCGGTATAGGTATCATCTCGCAAAGCGGCGCCATGGCGGCGGTTGTGGGCGTCACTTTGACGGCCAAGACTCTGGGCATTTCCTATTCCGTCTCCACCGGTAATGAAGCCGCGAGCGGCGTTGAGGATTTCGTCGAATATCTGATCGAGGATCCGAACACGCGCGTGATCGGTCTTATCGTCGAACAATTTCGGCAGCCGCGGCGATTTCTCAGTCTTGCACGCCGGGCGCTGAGCGTCGATAAGGCCATCGTCCTGCTGCATCCCGGTCGCAGCCGCGCGGCCCGTGAGTCGGCGGCCACTCATACGGGCGCCATGGCGGGCGACTATCTCGTGATGCGCACGCAGGTCGAGCACCAGGGAGTGATAGTCGCCGAGAATTTGGAGGAATTCGCGGATGTTTTGGAACTGACTTTGCGCTGCGGCGCCACTCCATCGCGTGGCACTGCGGTCCTCACCGAGTCCGGCGCCTTCAAGGCTCTCACCCTCGATCTTTGCGAACAATTAGGCGTCGATCTTCCAATGTTGACCGATGAATCGGCGCCGCTGCTGCGCGCCGCCCTGCCGAACTTTGTGCCGGTCAGCAATCCCGTCGACCTGACTGCGCAAGGCCTGGTCGACCCTGATTTGTATCGCCGGACGCTCGAGGCGCTTTTGCAAGATGAGCGATTCGGCAGCATCGTGCTGGGGATCATCCAGACTGACGCAAACACATCGCACATCAAATTCCCGCCTCTCATTGGCGCGCTCAAGGACCTTGAACCGCGACAGGCGGTGATCTTCGCCGGACTCGATGAGGGGGCAACGGTGCCGGCTGAGTACATCGAGCAGTTACGCTCGCTGAATGTGCCCTATTTCCCGTCGCCCGATCGCGCATTTCGTGCCGTCGCCCGCTGGTGTGGCGCGACGGAGCGCGATACAGCGACCGTCGAGGCTGCACCGGTCGGCCTATCGGAAAAGCTACCCGCCAAGGGTGTGCTCGCAGAATATCGGTCGAAACAACTGCTGGTACCGCGTGGGATTCCATTTCCCGTCGGGCGCTTGGTAAAAACCCTGGAAGAAGCGCAACAGGCCGCCGCAGAAATGGGCCTGCCGGTCGTGCTCAAAGCGCAATCGGGCGACCTCCCGCACAAGAGCGACGCGGGCGGCGTTATTTTGGGTTTGAAGGATGCCGAATCCATCGCCGAAGGCTGGGGGCGTCTGCAGAGCAATATCGCCTACCACCGTCCAGGTTTGATCCTCGACGGTGTCCTGATCGAAAAAATGAGCAAACCCGGCGTTGAATTGATCATCGGCGGACGCAATGATCCGGACTGGGGTCCCGTCGTTCTCGCCGGTTTCGGCGGCATACAAGCGGAGATTCTGCAAGACGTCCGCTTGTTGCCGGCGAATCTGACCATTGCTGGAATTGTTCGCGAGCTTGGTTTGCTCAAGAGCGCCGCCTTGCTGCGCGGATTCCGCGGCTCGCCCGTGTTGGACGTCGTCGCTGCTGCGGACATCATCTCGCGAGTCGCGGCCGTGTTGCGTGCGGAACCGTCCATTCGCGAAATTGATCTCAACCCAGTGATCATCTATCCGCAGGGCCAAGGCGCCATCGCCCTCGATGCGCTAGTCGTAGTCGGCTAACGGCGCTACAGCGTTCGTGCCAGCACGATGAGCGCGAGTCCGGTCAGGAAACTCGCGAACATCGCCGCCAGCAAGGCCGAGGTGCCGGGCGGCGCCGTGCGGAATTCCTTCCAGATGAACACGCCCCACAATGCCGCGATCATGGTGGCGCCCTGGCCGAGCCCATAGGAAATCGCAAAGCCGGCGCGGCCCGAGGCAATCAGGTTGAAGGACATGCCCACGCCCCAGATCGCGCCGCCCAGCACGCCGGCCAAGTGCGTGCCCGGGCTCCCCGCGAAGTAGTCGCGGAAGCCGACGGGGGCACCTTCGAAGGGCTTTTTCATGGCGAATGTATTCCAGACGAAACTGCTCAGCAGGATGCCGGCGGCGAGCACGAAGACCGCCGCGTAGGGTCCCATCTTGCCGTTCACCGCGTCGGCCGGACCTGCGTACATCGCCGCAGCAACGAAGCGATAGAACATTCCCATGAAGACGCCGCAGGCCACTGAAATCAGCAGCCCCTTGGCGCTGCCCTTGTTTCCTGCGGCAGGAGACGCGGCCGGCAAACGGCGATACGCCAGGGCATCCAGGACGATCGCCAGAATCACGAGCCCGACGCCCGCGCCAAGAAGGGCAACGTTGCCAACCGGAGCGGCGCGGTAATTAACGATCACGCCGATGATCAGCGCGAGTCCGATCCCGACCGGAAACGCCACCGCCATGCCGGCTATCTCGATCGCGGCGACCAGCAGAATGTTCGCGAGATTGAAGATGGCGCCGCCAACCAATGCCGAAACGATGGAGGCGCTCGAGGCTTGCGCGAGATCGGCGAGAAAGGGGCGGCCTTCGGTGCCGCTGCTGCCCAAGGTCAGGCCGAGAATCAGCGTCAGGAGCAGGACGCCCAGCGCGTAGTCCCAGTAAAAGAGCTCGAACCGCCAGCCTGGGGGTGCCAGCTTCTTGGCATTCGCCCACGAGCCCCAACCAAACATCGTGACCACGCAGAATGCGACGGCCAGCGGGTAACTATGCACGACAAACATGGCGTGTATCCTATCGCGCCGGCTCAATGCTGCGCTGGTCCCATTCTGCCTCGAACTCGGCACGCCGCGGGAACGATTTCTGGGTTCCGATCCGGGTGGTCGACAGGGCGGCGTAGAGATTCGCGCGTGCCAAGGCTGCCGGCTCCGGCACGCCTTCGCCCAAAAACACTGCGAGACTACCGATGAATGCATCCCCGGCGCCCGTGGTATCGGCGGCTGCGACCGGGAAGGGCGGCACCAGCGTGTGGCCCGCGGCGTCCGCCAGCAACGAACCGCGTGCGCCCAGGGTGATGACGACCCGCCGAAACCCCTTGCCGAGCAGCACAGCCGCGCATGCCGCCGCCCCCGCCTCCGAGCGCACGGGCAGTCCGGTGAGGAGCTCGGCTTCGGTCTCGTTCGGGATGAAATAGTCCGCGCCTGCCAGCTCGGCCAGATTGGCCGGCACAGCCGGCGCCGGGTTGACGATGCAGCGGATGGCGTGGGCGCGGGCAAAACGAATGGTGTGATAAACGGTTTCGAGCGGGATCTCGAACTGCAGAATGATCGCGTCCACATGCTCGAGGTCCGGCGCGGCGGCGTCGACATCGGCAGGCGTCAGCCTGTCATTGGCGCCCTTGACGACAATGATGCGGTTCTGACCGTTGGGCTCGACGAAAATCGGTGCAACGCCGGTGGGCGCACCCTCGACGATGTGCACGTGCGTCGTGTCGATGCCGAAGGCAGCGAAATTGTTGATCGTCGCCTGCCCGAACAGATCGTCGCCGACCTTGGCTACCATCATCACCTGCGCGCCGCAGAGCCTCGCAGCGACCGCCTGATTCGCGCCCTTTCCGCCAAAGCCCAAGTCGAAGCCCTTGCCGAACAAGGTCTCACCGGGGCGTGGGAACACGTCGGTGAAAGTCGTGAGGTCCGTGACGGCGCTGCCGACCACGGCAATGCGGGGTGAGTCAGGCATGCGTGTCCTCCCTGCAGCGGCGACGTTGAGCTACGCCGCCGCGGCCAATAATTCCTTGAACAATGCGGATGCGCCGATCCGGAAATTACCGGGTGAGGCGCTTCCCGGACCAAACCTGCGTTCGTAAAGAGTGAGATACATCATGGCGTCGTCGATGGTGCGGATGCCGCCGGAGGCCTTGAAGCCGATCGACCGGCCGTTCCGGCCGGCTGCCGCGATTTCGTCGCACAACACCGCCGCCGCCTCCGGCGTCGCAGCGGGTTGAGTCTTGCCCGTGGACGTCTTCAGGAAGTGCGCACCGCCCTCGATGGCAATATCAGCGGCGAGCCGGATGTTCTCGGCGCTGGCCAACTGCCCGGTTTCCAAAATCACCTTCAGCAATGCACGCTCCCCACAAGCCTTGCGGCAACCGCGGACCAAATCTAAGCCCGCGCCCGTGTCGCCGGCCAACAGCGCCCGATAAGGGAAAACCACGTCCACCTCGGCCGCCCCGGCCGCGATGGCCGCTGCAGTCTCCGCCACCGCGCCTTCGATTACTGCAGTGCCGCTCGGGAAATTCGCGACCGCGCACACCGGAATACCGGTATCTCGGAGCACGTCCAGCGCCGCGGGAATCCCTCGCGCCCAGATGCACACCGCTGCGGGTTTGATCGGAGCCGAGCGGGCAAGAAGCGCCAGCGTGCGAACCGCGGCGGCATCGTCCGACTCGTTCAGACTGGTCAAGTCCGTCAGCGAGATGAGGCGTCGTGCCAGGACCGCCCGTGAAGCATCCGCCGAAGGACGTCCAGTGCTCATCCGCGTATGCTAGCAGCTCAACTCTTGGAGGTATTGAGTCTCGTTTTAACATAACCGAGGCCAAGTCAGAGCCAGACCGAGCTATACTGTTGACGAGAATGCCTTAAGAAAGAGGTCATCTGTAGGGGCGGCACCTGTTCGCAGCTAAAGATTTCGGCGGCTCTGCCGAACCAGTGTCAATGCCTGGTTGTCGTCACAACAGCGGGGTACGATGATGACAAATGTTCCCGCGGCACCGACCTACAGATCCAATACGCAATCCGTAGCCCCCGCCGATGCCGCACCCGATGAGGCGAGAGGCGCCGCACTTCTATTCCTGACTCAACTGGCGGCTGAAGTGTCGTCTGGGACGGTCAATCTTCCTTGCTTTCCGGACATCGTGATTCGAATCCGCAAGACATTGGCCGATCCCAACACAACCCCCGAGAAAACGGTCACCATCGTCGGCGCTGAGCCGCGCTTGGCGGGACGGCTTCTGCAAACGGCCAATTCGGCTGCATTCAATCAAACAGGCAAGCCAGTGACCGATTTGCGAACCGCGATCACCCGCCTGGGTCATCAGTTCGTGCAAAGCGCCGCCATGGCGTTTGCGGTTCAACAAATGAAGGACGAGAAATCCCTATCCTCCATCGCGAAGCTCTTGAATGAATTGTGGTTGGAGAGCATCGCCGCGGCATCGATCTGTCGGGACGTGGCACGGCGTACCAAAGTCGATCCCGAGGAGGCTTTCCTGACGGGGCTCCTGCATGGGATTGGCCGCCTCTACATCATGGTTCGCGCCGTGGGCAAATTGGGGGCATTGCGCAATCCCAAATCCTTCATGGATCTGGTGTCCGAATGGCACGCATCGATCGGCAAGGCGGTCTTGGAAAATTGGGGATTCGCCGAGGAGATGTCCGCGGCCGTCGGCGACCAGAAGGAGCACGACCGCAAGCACAAAGGCGACGCGGATCTGTCGGACATTTTGATTGCCGGCGTTGCGCTCGGCAAGGCCCTGAAGAGGCCGTCTCCCCGAGTCGTCGAGTTGGATGGGATTGACGCCTTTGCCATTCTCGGCCTATCGGCCGCGGATGGTATTGCCATCCTCGCTTACGCCGACCGCGAGATCCAATCGCTGCAGGATGCTCTAGGCTGCAAACCGGCCGCTCTCCCGGGCGCCCGCCCCGGAGCCTAGAACAGCTCGACCTTGCCCGTGCCGCTTCCCTGGTGTTGCGCCGCTCGCACACGCTCCTTCAGCTCGTTCCATTCGGTTGCCGATTTTGGCGCAGTATCGGACGACATGAATTCTGAAAGGCGCGACAGGCTCGAACAAACATGCGTCAAGCTTTGCACCAGGCGGTCGTGAAACTGTATGGCTGCGACAGCCTTGCCTGCCCGCGAATGTAGATCGTCATGCAGGAGCATGAGATCCTGAAATACGCGAGCCGGCGAGCCGGAGAAGTCGGCGAGGCAGCGCGCAATGATCTGAGTCGCTCCGCTCATCGAATGCGCCGCTTCAACCAGCGTTGCCGCTGGAGCATTCGTCTCGTGCAGCGCGCCTTCGATTTGCGAGGCGATGACTGCAAGCAACGAGACGATATTCTCCGCCTGCTGCGTGTGCGAGACGGCCGGCTGCAAGGGTGGTTCGTGCATATCAGCTACATGACCCTAGCGATGGTTGCCATCAGTTGTTG
>Ga0210394_10008845_pt1 | contig 10269 bp, 18 predicted proteins | sample IncBWC12MmetaG_FD_160121 | JGI IMG/M metagenome (GOLD analysis project Ga0210394, IMG submission 160121) | Forest soil microbial communities from Barre Woods Harvard Forest LTER site, Petersham, Massachusetts, United States - Inc-BW-C-12-M | ecosystem: Environmental > Terrestrial > Soil >...
CGGCCAGCTTAGATACTCAGCGAGGCGAGCGGTCTTGGTGGCGGTGTCTGTCCCAGGCCACAGCTGTCCAAACACGCGATGAATCTTGACGTGGTAGTGGCCATATTGCCCGCAGCGATTCAGGTTCAGCATGATGTACCGAAGCATTGCCTGTTCCGTGCCAATGGTTCCGTGGTCAATCGCAACCAGCGTTTTCAACCCAACAGTGCGGGCGGCGTCCATAACAATGTGGCCGTCAATCATCTCGAACACGCGCCCTTCTGGCGACCAAACATGGATAGGGGCGAACTGGCCGTCGCGCATCAAAGACACTTCAATGTTGTGCTGAATGGGTGAATAGAACCGGGTGGTTCCGTGATTGAACTTTTTATTCTCACTGAAGCGCCAGGGAGCCGGCGTGATGTATTCCAGCTCAATGGTCTTGAGATTCAACCCGCCATCGCGGTACAAACCGCCCACACCGATAATGTTAGTCTCCGTCATGGTTCCAATCCACCCCTCTGGCTTTCCAGTGTTCTATGATGTGCTCGTTCATTTCGGCGTCAGCGCGGATTGCCGCTTCGTGGTAATAGTATACCAGTTGCGCCTCAAAGGGTGGCTTATAATGATGCACACCGCTCAATGTCCACGACGTTTCGCCGTGTGACCTGCCGTGCTGGTACGTGAAACCAGGCTCATCCTTGCCTTTCTTCTTGGCGGACTGGTGTGAGAGTTGCTTACGGCCAGCAGGCTTGCGTTGCACATTGAGCCCACCCCAGTCATTTGACATGACCAGTTGAATCCTGTGGCCATCGAAATAGAAGAAGTACCCGTTGCCGCCTTGAAGCCACCGAGTAGAATCCACTGAGTAGAATGGGTACGTCTCCATGAAAACGGGCGAACTTACGCCGAGCCCGTGAGTCTTGAGGGCATTGTGCATGTTCCCAGGTTTGGGCAGCTTACCAGCGGCATCAATGCGTTTGAACACTTCGTTCAGCCAGGCACCCTTCTCCGCGGTCGTCTTGTTGACCTTGCGCGGGCTAAGACCAACATAGTTCGTATCAGCCATCATCATGTCCAGGAACTCCCACGGGTCTCCCTGGTGAAAAGTCGGAATCGTCGTTAAGCCCGCCGCCTTCTCTTTGAGGTAATTCTCCCATCCCTTTGTTGCAGCACGCCGGAACTCTGCTTCATCTGGTTCTGGCCCTGCCAGACTGCCAGGGATGACGTCCAAGGCAGCGAACACAATGCGGTCAGGGTACATAGCCTTATCAAGCAGCCACTTGGCGTAGGCAATATACGCGTCATGGTCTATCGGCTTGCCCTTAACCCATGCGGTGAAGGCTCCGGAGTCAATGAACAGACGAAACCTGTGATTGATGCATTCGAAGTCCGTGGCAAAGTAATCCGCGCAATCCCGGCTGCCCTTATGGGCATTTGTCTCTAGCCAGTTCTTTGCGTTCGTGCGGTCCGCCATCGCGGCCAGCACTTGCGGGTTCATATTGCCTGCCGTGTAGAGTATCAATTCGCCTCCCGGCGTCCGTATCTCGATTCCCTCGGGCTTAACTTTGTAGCCGCCTAGCATTGCTAGATAGGCGAGGGTGAAGGTTGTGCGGTTCAGTGTAGTCGCATCCGCATACGCGCACAAGAACTTTTCCGTGCCTGCCCGCATGGGCATCCAGCGGCTCGCGGCAGAGTCACAGAACATTCCTGCGGCGTAGAGGTGCAAGTCAGTCCTTAATCAGGTTCAGGAACTCCTGCCGCACTTCTACTTTATCCTTGAACACACCACGGAGGGCGCTGGTGGTCATAGAGCTGTTCTGTTTGCCGACTCCGCGGCTACACATACAGTGGTGCTTTGCTTCAATGACAACAGCGGCACCTTGCGGTTCCAGGATTTCGTTGATGGCATCCGCAATTTGGTTGGTGAGCTTCTCTTGGATTTGAAGCCGGCGCGAAAAAGCATCTACAAGGCGGGCCAATTTCGACAGCCCGACGACGCGGTTGCCATTCGGGATGTATGCCACGTGCGCACGCCCGTAGAACGGCAGCATGTGGTGCTCGCAGGTGCTGTAAAGTTCAATGTTCTTCAAGAGAACCATTTCATCATATGCGTAGCCCTCTTGGCGGAAGGTAGTGCCAAGGATTTTCTTGGGGTCCAGGGCATAACCGCCGTATAGTTCCATGAAGGACTTGACAACGCGCTTGGGTGTTTCCCGGAGCCCTTCACGGAGCTGCCCCTGTTGCTCTGGTTCAATCATCAAAAGCAACTGGCGAACAAGAGCCTCAGCCATATCCTTCAGGACTACCGTGCGGTGAAACGCCGGCGCGCCTGGCATGTTTGCGCGGTATAGGTCAACCGCGAGCGGTTCAATCTTCTTTGATGCCACACTTACCTCCAGGCAAGCAGCTTGTGTAATTGAGGGAGCACACGGAAGCGGCCCTCTGACCGCTCGGCGACTACTTTGGTCAGGGCCGTAAGCCGCCGCAAGTATTGTAACACGTCATCCAGCCCTGGTGCGTGGTGAATGTTCACCAGTGTTTCGGTGTCATATGGTTGGAAGTAAATATCTGTGTCCAAAAGATATGGTGCTCGCAGGCCAACGTGGAACTGGAATTCAAAGACTCGATTTATATGTGCATCGTTATCAGGGTCAACGACGTACTTGATTTGTACTTGGCGGCCGCGCAAGAGTGCTAGATTTTCCAATACTGTTTCTTCTTGCCGCGGGCTCATCTCATCTGGACCGAGTGACCCGACTTTCGGCGAGAAACTCCAAAGGTCAATGCTGTCCTTGAACTTTTGCACAGTCAATGGCACTGCGCCGTTTGTTTCAACCGTGAAATGGTGCTGAGGTAGCATCTCCATCAATGCCGCCAATCCAGCCTGCCACATTGTCGGTTCACCACCAGTTAGAACAACATGACGGGAGCTGTGTGAACGTACCTTTGCGGCAATTTCTTCAAACGATGTCTCTGTCCATTTATCCCAAACGGTATCGCATCCTGGACATTCCAGGTTACAGGCGCCAGTGCGGACGAAGGTGCTTGGAACTCCGGCAAGGTGTCCTTCGCCCTGAACCGTCTCAAATAGCTCGACGATTTTGAGTTTACCTGGCTGCGGTTGAATTGGCTGTGTGTATGCCGGCATTACCTGCTCACCTCATAAATTGCGGAGCACTTGGAAGTCTCTTCAATTTCTACACGGGTCAGCATTGCGCCAGTATCGGCGAGCCGCTGCGGCCCGATAACAGTGACAAGATGCTGCGCAATGTTTTCGGCGGTGGGATTGAATGGGACGATGACGATGCTCTTATCAATGGCCTTGAGGCTTTTGAGGTGTGGGTCGTTCTCCCAAAGAAGCATTCGATGGTCCCACTCCTGCTCAAGCCAATCGCATAGGTGGGATTTGATGACGGAGAAGTCAAGGACGCGGCCAACGGAATCAAGCTGGTCGCCAGCCCATCCCCGGAGAGATTCAACTGTGAAGTGAATGCGGTAGTTGTGGCCGTGTAGATTCTTGCACTTGCCTTCATGCCCGACTACACGGTGCCCACAACAGATGTCATGGTAACGCTTTGCCTGAATCATACGTCTCCCAGTATACCCGCAAACGCGGGCAACTATCTAGTGGATTCTTGTGGTGAAACCCGTGGTTGCCATCTTAACGACGGTTTCATCGTTGCTGCCGACGATTTCGTTGAGCCGCTTAACAAGCAGATTGGCCGGCATTGCTACTGCCATGAAAACGGCCGTGCAGAGAAACCACCAGGTCATTGCCAGGTACAACATCACAAAGGCTAGATATCTCTTCACGTCACTCTCCTGACGGGTCATCCTCATTGCGGCTCACGAAGTACCGGCGAATCGCGTCACGCAGGGCGGGCTTATTGCCGGTCAGTTCGTAAATGCCCTGCCAGTTCTTGCGCAGGTCAGCTGTGGGGTCAAATCGGTGCTTGACCAGCAATTCGTCCCTAGATTCATATCCGCGGTTCTTCATCGCACCGTGGAAGTGGTGGACGACGAATTGGTCTACGACGCCGATATTTTGCTTGAGCTGCGCCGCCTTCTCCTGCCATGCGTGGATGTAGTCCACGTACGTGGAATGGTAGCGGTCATCCTGCATCCCGCGGGTCGGCTGGCTCACAAGGCCAAATGCCATGAACCAATCAGCATGCCCAAGAATGCAGCGGTCAAGTAGTCCGCCGACGGTGTTGAATGCGTCGCGTGTAAATGTCCAGGCACCACCTGTAGCACCGACAGGAATCCATTCTTTCGGTGCGGCAACCAAAATTGAATTATCCGCGTAGCTCGGCGGCGGTGTGGGAGAGTTGCTCACAGCCCACCCGAGCGGGTTATACATCGGCGGGAGCTTATGACCATTGTCAATGTAAGTCCGGACGAATCCTTTGCGGATGCGGCCAGGCTGTTCGCCGCCGAAACCCCGTGCGGTGAGGTTCGCGTATGTCGAGAAAGGCTGTACGAAGGCGTGGTGCTGAAGCTGGTGAATCGCCTCTAGTGCCCAGTCGTGGCGCGTAAACGTAAAATCCGCGTCGCAATAACCGCCGTACTTCCAATCTACAGAGAACCTTTCAATCACTTTGTTGAGCACGTTCTCTTTGTGGAAGAGTTCGGAATTGGTGCGCAACTGGATGTGGTTCGGGTTGCAGTCAGCAGTAACCTCAAATGGGCGGTCGCCGTAGGCTAGCTCACCAATGTAGAGCTTGACGTTCGGCATTCGCTCCATATGAAACTTGAAATCGTTGAATAACCGCCGACGAGATTGCCACCGGAAAGGATTTGAATACGCCACAGCCAGGTGTAGAGTTTCCCCTTCACTCCACGACTGCCAGGCTTGATGAACATTTGGATGCATCTTCCCTCACCCCTCAGTTTAAGTCACTTCGTAATCAGGCAGTTTCCAGATTATAGCTCTTGCCGCATAATGAAATAACGGCATCTCATCGTCGCCAGTTGTATCGTGAAACCCTTCCATTGCGATGAAATCATCGCCGTACTTGGACTTCAAAAACGCTTCCATTCTGGCCTGTGGTTGTGACGGCACGTTCTGGAGGAAAGAGGCATACTTCAGGAATTGTTCCGTCGCCTGATACCAGCCAGTCAAGTACCTGAGCTTAGGCCAATGGCACTGCGAGCACTCACCACCGCCACAACTGTGAAGCACTCGCACCGCGGGCACTTATTTGCGACCGGCCAGCCCTCTGTCGGCACCAGCGGCAAACTCAGTAAGGGCATTGGCACCGCTTTTATTTCGTGTGACATTGACGATGTAGTCCAATAGCTCCGCATCACAGATGCGGCATAAAGTTTGTCCAGCCACCTCAAAGTAGTGGACGCGGTGTCGCAGCACACCGCCAGTGCTCAAAGAATTCTTTTATTGCCCGGACCAATGCCGCCCTCCAAATATGATGACGAAGATTGTGAAGAGCACAACGTAGAAACAAATATCATCCAGCAGAATGGGCGGCTCGCTGGCAGTTCCCAGGCACGAGTCCAAAGTTAATCCGGCGAGCCAGGCGATGACGTTTGCGAGCAGCCTTTGCTTTTGCTTTCGCGGGCGCACTCATCACCTCCTCAGTCAGCTTTTGTGCTTTGGTAACGGCCCAGGTCTGGATTTCCTTCATCTTGTCAGCGGTGATAGGCTTCGGCTCTACTTTGTTCTCCGGCGTGCTGGCCTGCTCCGCCTCAGCCTTTGACCGTTTGAATGCGGCAGTCAACCCTGCGGTCAGCAGCTGGTTGGCAAACTGGCTGTAGATGCGGCCCATCTCAGCCTTCAAGGACGTCGTGCGCACCTTGCGCCGGCCGTGTCCTTTGCCCATAGAGAATCGGCCCTGGTTGTCATAGGCATATTTAATATAGTGGCCAGTCTCACCCTTCGGGAGTACGACAGCCTCTTCAGCCTTGAGCCCTTTGGACCTGCGGATGACCTGAGCTACCAGGGTCTCCCAAGCCTCTTGCCGCTTTTGGTCAACAGTCTTTTCCGGCACGGGCTCAGTCTTAACGGAGACGACTTGTGGTTCACCGCCGCTGACGATTACTGCGTCGTCAGGACCGGCTGGCGTTACTTTATCGTTAGGATTCAAGTTAGCCTCCGATACTGTCTTGGCCCTGTTCCGGTTCTAGGCCAGGTTCTGCGCGCAAGACGTTAACACTAGCCGAGTCAATACCCGACACCGCGGCAATGTCAGCCAGTGCCTTGTCTTTGGACTCAATGATGGAATTCGCAAGCGTCAGCTCACGTTTGAAATGTTCGAGCGCCTGTTCAGCGGCGGAGAGTTGTAAGGCCGTCATTCGAAGTTGTGTGGTCAACTCTGCAACTGAGCCGATGGCAACGTCGTGCAGCCGTAGGACAGCATCACTTGAGGAGAGCGAGGGCCACAGTTTCGCCGCACGGCCTTCACGGTACTGTTGGAGCAGTTCACTATCAGGGACAACCTTGACTTCTTTCATTGCTCCGCCCATGCTTGCGCGGGCCGTCTTACTTACCTTGCTCATGTGACCTCCTAGAAAAGTATATAGCTAGTCCTGCGAAAAGTCCATTGGAGACAGTGATTGCGATGGTGCCGGCCAGAGAGAACCACTGGTTCAGGTGCGGGTAGTAAAAACAATTCCAGGAACCCCACACAAAGAAATAGATGTAGGCAAGCGGCGCAAACCCGCGCACCTGTTTATGCCGCAACAGCACTCCCACGTTCCAGAAGCCCGCTATGGCTCCGGCGAATTCAAACAGGCCATTGACGACGTCGGGAATGCTCAAATCAAATCCTCAATCGCCCGATTCGATATGAGCCGTGCCACACACTTGTGCCAGGCCAGGCCATGTTCTAAGTCCTCTGTCCATGTCTCTACATGGCACGCCTCATGAAGCAGCGTCAGCCTCATGGTCGGGAAACCGGCATTGAATTTTGGGGACAGCCGGATGCGGAACCTGCCGTTGACTTTATCGGTCCGGCCCATTACATCGAGCGTGTCTAGCTCCGGCGCCCATATGACCTCAGTATCGGCTGGCAGCTTGCTACGGAAGTACTGTTCGTTATCCCACTTGAACCACATCACCAAATCACTAGGGGTGGCTAGCTTGTCTTTGTGCTTGCATAGGCCTTCACACCGCACCAAGCACATACCCTCCGCACTACAGTCCCTGTGGCACGCCGATTGGCCGCAGTGGCACACCTTACAAGCGGGAGCGGGTTTGGGCGGCGCTGGCGCCTTGTGTGTGATTGGAACAAAAATACCCACAAGAGCCCACAAAAGAACTAGGACACACAACATAGTTACGAACAAGCGATTCGTTTTCATACTTTGAACCCCGCGGCGGTCAGGACTTTGATGCTGTAGGTATCTGTCGGGTCGCCCATGCCGTTGTAGTGATGCAGCCCTTCGCGGAGCCCGTGCTTGTGAACGTATCTCGCCAGAATTGCGCCGCCAATTTGGGCGTTCATGTACGGATTCATTAACTGCTGAATTGTGTACTCTGGATGCGCTTTGGGATTGACCTGAGTGAGCCCGACCGAACCACCGAACTGAACAGTGCCATCCGCATGAATGGTCTTTGACACAGCGTCGGCGCGACAGGTAGACTCAACGAACGCCAGGGAGGCGAGCACGCGGGCGCTCACACCGTTATCAATTGCACTGTGGGCAATTGCCTCGGCGTATTCATCGCCGCAACCGTTCTTGTGCATCACGCGGGCGGCGACTTCTTCAGCTTGGTCGTACAGGGCTTGTTTCTGTTCAGCTTGAAACTGGGTTGTGATGCTTTCTGGTGTCGGGGCGGCCACCTTGATTGCGGGCGGTTCCTGACCTGGGCCATATGCAAAAATTCCCAGGACCAGCAACGCGGCCGCAACATAATGTAGCAGTGCTCTCACCGTTTCCTCCGTTTGTCAGGATTGAAGATTGACAACCATGCCAGAATGGCCACAACGGCTGCCATCCAAAGCATAGTTGCGTTCACAATATGACTCCGGTAGTATACCACCCTGCCGCATCGCGGGCCACGTGATAGTTAGCTCCGTCGTGCCTGAAAGCGGGCTGGCCTTTCACGAAGGTCAGTTCCCTGAGCTTAACTGGGGTTCGCGCCGGAAGGTACTTTTGCGGCAGTTCTTCACCCGCTCGCAATACCTTTTGTCGCCTGCCGCTATACACCGTTTTCTCCACTGGACAGTCTCCCTTTTGAATGTCTTTCTTACTTACCCAGTGTAAGAAATAGGTGCGGGAAAATCAATAGTACTTTCGTACCCATCTTGCTAGGACGTCGGGTAGGCTACCGACCACGTGCTTCGATACTCAGCCTTCCGCACCGTCGGCGGCGTGGTCGTGTTATCAATCGCGGGCGGTGTCACCATCTCAACGCTACTAAACCGCACAGCTTGGGATTCGGTGGGATGCGGAACTACGACTTCACGCATTTCACCTTTGACTAATTTCTTAACCGTGATTGTGCTGTGCTTCAGCTCCTGGAATATCTCGTCCCGTTTGTGCTTGTCCGGTGTCGTCATCACTTCGTATGCCATTCTTTTCCTCCTGCCAGATTTGAATTGGTGGAACATGGCCCAGCCACCGGCGCTCGATGCGGGCACGATGTCCCTGCCGCCTTGCCTCCGTGCGCTGCGCTTGTGTGGCCTTGAATTGCATTAGGCTACTACCTGAAGCCGCTGGCCCATCTCTTGTGCCATGAACTCTGCGGCGTCAAGAACCTCCGGTTCCTCAGTTTCTACTTCTTCAATCGGTTCTTCGCTGCCGCCCACACCGCGGGCAAAGGCAGGATTGCAGAACGTACAGTAACGCGCAATCGGTTCGCCGGCTTTGAAAACACCGTGCGGGCACTTTGTGTTCGGCTTTCCCAGGACTGCCATGTTCACCTCCCTAAGATTTGTAGAGCCTTGAAATACCGCGCCTCAAGCATCTCCCGCTTGGTGAGGTCTGTGATGTTTGCCATGCGGGAGAGATTGTCGGCGATGTCATAAATCTTGACTTTGCGGGAAATAGGGTTCTCCATGACCCGCAGGATGAACTCGTGATAAGTCTCCCTGTTATTTGGGATTGTGTTGGTCGGCTTTTTGAAGTACAAGAACCCGGAGCCCACCGGACCATTGCGCCAGGCACGGGTCAGCCCTTTGACCGCATCAGCGACCTCAAGCCCGAACGTGCGGATGATTGTGTCAACCCCGACAGGTGTGTCCTCGATGGTATCGTGTAGAAAACCGACGACCTGTTCTAGTTCAGTTTTGCCGGCAGCTCCCACGCGCAAAGCATGAAGGATGTAGGGCAACCCCGCAGCGTCAAACTGGCTTGCGTGCGCCCGAACAGCCATCTTGATGGCTTCATCTATAAAGAGACTCATAGTTCCCTCCGAAGCACTTCTACATCGTGCGCTGTGATGAACGACTCAATTTCTTGGCCAGTGATTTTGAACGGCTTGTCAATCGGCCATCCGACGACAAACTTGGATTTGAAGTCCTGGTAAATTTCCCAGGTACGATGCACATCACCGTTGAGGTAGTCGAGCATGATGCTGAAGGCAAGCTGCGCCGGCCCTGAACCACCATAACCCCAACAGAATCCAGTCGGCGAATGATTGACGTGTTCTAGATTCAATGGCAGGGACCGTGCTGGCTGTCCAGGGCGGTGGGCTGTCACAATCCGGTTGTCATCATTGCCGAGGATGGTGCCAATGTAAGTGACTTCAGGAGAATGATTTGGCTCGAAGAAACTGAGCTGCGAGGTGTCCTCAAGTCGCTCGACTTTGGCCTTGCGCTTTGGCTTGTCTGCGGTGCCATATGACACCTTCCCGTCATCCCTGGTAATGGTCAACCCCGCACCGAACACCTTGCGCACGCAGACTGGGCCGTAAGGCACACCGTCCACGACGTATGTGCGTTTGAGGCCACGACCGCACCTTGTGCACTTGCCTCCGGGTTTCACAGTAACTTCGCTCATTGTGCCACCTGTTCCCTTTCGGGTTTGAAATAATCTGGTTTGACAGTTAGGACGCAGCAATCGCCATAGGTGAAACGTCCTACCTTGTGGCGGTCGCCTTCAATCGGTTTGGTACACCGTGCGCAGCATACTGTACGCTGGTCGGCGGGCTTAGAGGTCAATGGGGTGCCTCCAACCTTTGTACGTCGGGAAGCGGGGTTTATCTTTGGACCCCGAAGGGAAGAACTGGTACTTCACAACCTGGCCGACCAGGGACTCACGGATGCGCCACAGTTTCCCACGCTCACCGTTCGGGTCGGCGGCACCATCAAAGCCCGAGCCCCCTTT
>Ga0210394_10008846_pt1 | contig 10267 bp, 4 predicted proteins | sample IncBWC12MmetaG_FD_160121 | JGI IMG/M metagenome (GOLD analysis project Ga0210394, IMG submission 160121) | Forest soil microbial communities from Barre Woods Harvard Forest LTER site, Petersham, Massachusetts, United States - Inc-BW-C-12-M | ecosystem: Environmental > Terrestrial > Soil >...
TCCGCTGCAAATTCGCCACCACATCCTTTCGCGCATACTGCGGCGGGAGCACGGCGCGCGCCTTCTCGGTGGGCAGCGGCACGCCGGGGATGACGGCGACGAAATCGAGCTCCTGCGACACCTCCGCCTTCGACACCAGCACCTCGACGGGTTCTCCGGCGGTCATAGCAACCACCATTCCGCCGTGAACCGCGGCGGCGATGTTGTCCGGGTGCCCTTCCAGTTCCAGAGCCAGGCGGAGCGCCGACGCCGCATCGAGCTTCGCGCCGCAGAGCTCGGCGGCGAGCACCGTTCCCGCGACGATGGCCGCGGCGCTCGAGCCCAAACCAACCCCGAGGGGGATTTCATTCTCGACAGCGAGGCGCGCGCCGGGCAATTCGGCTCTCCAATGCGCGGCGCAGCGGCGCATGGTCTTGACGATCAGGTTGTCGTCATTCCGCGGAATCTGATCGCGGTCCACGCCGCTGTAGAGGACTTCCAGGCCCGAATCGGCAGGCGTCACCGAGGCGCGCAGAAACAGGGCCAGCGCGACCGCCGCGCAGTCGAAGGCGCATCCCAGATTGGCGGAAGTGGCGGGAACGACAACCGAGGCTGGCGATGCTCCGCCGCCGGTCACGGCGACCACCGGAGCAAGATGGGCATGTCAGGACGCGGCGGAAACAGCCATGGCCTGTCCCATGAATTTCTCAAAGGCAGCCAGCCGCGGTTCGATCGGAGCATCTAGCGTCATGCGGTTCAGCAGCGCGTCAGTGGTCTTCAGGCCGTTGCCCGTGATGCAAAGAACTGTTTCCTGGCCGGGGCGAATGCGGCCCTGCTTGATCAGTGCCTGCGCGGAAGAAACGGTAACGCCGGCGGCTGTTTCCCCGAAGATCCCTTCGCTCGCAGCGAGCAATTCGATGCCCGAGACGATCTCTTCGTCGGAAGCATCCTCCGCCCATCCGCCGCTGGCGCGGATGACTCGTGCGGCGTAGTTGCCGTCCGCCGGGTTGCCGATGGCCAGCGAGCGCGCGATGGTCGCGGGCTTCTGGGGGTCGAACTCTTCCTTGCCTGTCTTGACGGCATCGGAGATCGGCGAGCATCCCGTGGCCTGCGCGCCGAAAAACTTGACGGGCTTCGGCTCCACAAGTCCCAGCGCGACCAGTTCGTCAAATGCCTTGTGAATCTTGGTGATCAGCGAGCCGCCGGCCATCGGCACCACGACGTTGTCTGGCAGCCGCCAGCCGAGCTGCTCGGCGATTTCGTAACCGGTCGTCTTGGACCCTTCAGCGTAGTAGGGCCTCAGGTTTATGTTCACAAAGCCCCATCGATAATGCTCGGCAATCTGGGAACAGAGGCGGTTTACCTGGTCGTAGTTTCCAGCGATGCGGATCAACCGGGCGCCGAAGACGCGCGTCCCAATCACCTTCGCGGGCTCGAGATCGGCCGGAATGAAAATCCAGGCGTCGAACCCATGGTGCGCGGCCTGTGCGGCGACGGCGTTGGCCAGGTTCCCGGTCGAAGAGCAACTCACCACCTGGAACCCGAAGGCCTTGGCCTGCGCCAGCGCCACCGCCACAACGCGGTCCTTGAAGGAAAGAGTGGGAAAACATACGGCGTCATTCTTGAGGTACAGTCCACGTCCGACGCCCAGACGCGCGCCGAGGCGCGGGGCCTCAACGAGCGGCGTCATGCCTACGGGCAGATCGGGCCGATAGGCCTCTGGCAAGGGCAGCAGTTCCCTATAGCGCCACAGATTGGCCGGGCGGGAAGCGATATTCTCCCGGGTGAAGGTCTTGCGGGCGGCGTCCAGATCGTACTGGACTTCGAGCGGAGCCAGACAGTCCTCGCAAATCGAGGCCGGGCGATTACCCCATTCGCGATGGCATTCCCGACAGCGGAGGTAGAAGTGTTCGCTCATACGCTTTCTCTTTCTCCGGGGGCTGCGCTGGGCCCTGCGCGCCCAAAAAAAAATGCCTCGTCCGGGTTTGGGGGAACGAGGCAAAAGGCACTCTCCGAATCTTCATGTCCCCCGCGAACCGGGCGGGAATTGGCACCAAGCGACCAGAGAAAAGCTCTGGTCCGGTTGTCGTGGCGTCGTCGGGCCCGTGCCCCTCAGCCACTCTGCATGAAGAACGAGTCACGCCTCTTATGGCATGACCGGTAAATTATAGATGTTGGGGCACGACGACGTCAAGGCGTTTCAGGCCAGGAAGACAGCCCGCACGGCTCCCCAGGAGGCTGGAAGGCGCGCTCTAGTCCGACGCCGAATGCGCGGGAGTGCCGGCGGAGGGAGCGCTCTGAAGCGGGCGCAGCACCTTGCCACCACTCGCCCAGGCCCGGAGACGGTCGAGATACAAGTACACAACCGGGGTGGTGTAAAGCGTGAGCATCTGGCTCACCAGCAAGCCACCCACAATGGCGATTCCCAAGGGACGCCGCAGTTCCGCCCCGTTCCCTTGCCCGATGGCGATCGGTATGCCGCCGAACATGGCGGCCATGGTGGTCATCATGATCGGACGGAAACGCAGCAGGCACGCCTGGTAGATCGATTCCTCCGGGCTATTCCCCTCTTGCCGCTCGGCTTGCAACGCAAAATCGATCATCAAGATGGCGTTCTTCTTCACAATGCCGATCAAAAGGATGATACCGATCAAAGCGATGATGCTCAGCTCGGTGTGAAAGAAGAGCAGCGCGAGCAGCGCGCCGACGCCCGCAGACGGAAGCGTGGAAAGAATCGTGATGGGATGGACAAAGTTCTCATACAAAATGCCCAGCACGATGTAGACCGTCACCAAGGCCGCCAGAATCAGGTAGGGCTCGGTGGCGAGGGAGGCCTGAAAAGCCTGCGCCGTACCTTGAAAGCTCCCGTGAATCGTGGGCGGCAGAACCATCTTGCTCATCGAGTTCTGCACCGCCGTGACCGCATCCCCAAGCGTTACATTCGGAGCCAGATTGAAGGAGAGCGTCACCGCCGGGAATTGTCCCTGGTGGGCGACGGAGAGCGACGTGTTCGAGGGCTCGTAATGGGTGAACGCGCTCAGCGGAATCGGCTGGTTGGTAGCGGAACGAACGTAGATGTTGTTGAGCGCATCCGGACTCTGCTGGAACTTCGGGTCGATCTCCATCACCACGTGGTATTGGTTGATGCCCTCATACATCACGGAAACCTGGCGCTGACCAAAGGCGTCGTAGAGCGCATTATCAATGGTGCTCGTGCTTATTCCCAGGCGGCCAGCCGTGTCCCGGTCGATGACTAAGCCCGCCTGCAGCCCTTTATTTTGCAAATCGGTGCTCGCGTCGCGAATCTCCGGGAGCGCTTTCAGCCTGTCCTCCACGATCGGCGACCAGGTGAGCAAATCCTTCAGATTGTCTCCCAGCAGAGTGTATTGGAACTGCGCGTTGCCTGAGCGCCCGCCGATGCTGACGTCCTGCCACACCTGCAGGAAGAGCGTCGCTCCCGGAACGCGAGCGAGTTTCGGCCTCATCCGGGCGATCCACTGGTCCGAAGTAATCTTGCGACCAGGGAGAGGTTTCAGCACGATATTAAAGCTCGCCGTATTCGTCGTCCGGCCGCCGGTATTGCTCAAAACCGAGTCCACGTCGGGATCTTTCAAAATGATGTCGTTGTATTGAAACATCTTCTCCCGCATCGCCTGAAAGGAGGTAGCCTCGGCCGCCCGAGCGTTTCCGTTGACCCTGCCCGTATCCTGCTGCGGGAAGAAACCCTTCGGAATCACTACGTACAGATAGACCGCCAGGCAAACCGTGCCCAGCATGATCCCCAGGACCAGTGGCTGGTTCCGCAGCACCCATCGGAGACTGCTCGCGTAAGCATCGTGAAGCCCATCGAATGCGGCCTCGCTCGCTCGATACAACCAGTTATGCTTCCGCTCTTTCCGTTCCTTGAGGAGCACCGCGCACATCATGGGCGTGGCCGTCAGCGAAACAACCATGGAGATGAGCACGGCCACGCTCAACGTGACCGCGAACTCCCGGAAGATGCGGCCGACGATTCCGCCCATCAAGAGAATCGGGATGAACACCGCAATCAACGAGGTGCTCATGGAAAGGACGGTGAAACCAATCTCGCGAGAGCCGACCAGCGCAGCCTCCAGCGGAGGCAGTCCTTGCTCGAGATAACGCGTGATGTTCTCGATGACCACGATCGCGTCATCGACGACGAACCCGGTGGAAATGGTGAGCGCCATCAGCGACAGATTGTCGATCGTGTAGCCCAGCAGATACATCACCGCAAAGGTGCCCACCAAGGACAAAGGCACCGCCACGCTGGGGATCGACGTAGCCCAAACGCTGCGGAGAAACACGAAGACCACGAGGACGACCAGAATGACGGAGATGACCAGGCTCACCTCGACGTCGTGCACGGAGGCCCGGATCATGTTGGTGCGGTCCTGCGCCACGTCAAGGTGCATCGAAGGCGGAATGGAAGCACGCAGGAACGGAAGCAGCGCGAGGACGCGGTCCACCGTTTCGATGATATTCGCCTGCGGCTGGCGGGATACCTCGAGCTGTACGGAGGGCTTCCCTTCCGACAATCCCGCATTCCGATTGTTTTCCTGGGCATCGATGACTCTGGCCACATCGGAAAGGCGGACGGGCGCTCCGTTGTTATAAGCCACAATCAGCGGAGCATATTCACTGGCATGGAACAGCTGATCGTTATCATTCAGGATGTAGCCGGTTTTGGCGTCCGAAAGCTGGCCCTTCGGGGAATGGGAGTTGGCCGCGGCGAGCGCGTTGCGAACCGTATCGAGACCAATGCCGAGCTTGCTCAGCAGCAGCGGATTCACCTCCGCGCGAACCGCAGGCTTCGAACTGCCATTGATGCCGACGTTCCCGACCCCCTGAATCTGAGAAATTTTCTGTGCCAAAATCGAATCCGCAACGTCGTACATTTGCGGCTGCGTCGCCGTGTCCGAAGTAAGCGTGAGCTCCAGGATCGGCGACTCGGCAGGGTTTTGTTTGCGCCAGCCTGGATTTGACGGGAGATTCGCGGGCAACATCCCGCGTGCCGCATTGATGGCCGCCTGGACGTCGCGGCCTGCCGCATCCGCGTTGCGATTCAGATCAAACTGCAAAGTGATGTTCGTGCCGCCGAGGCCGCTCGAGGAAGTCATCTGCGTGATCCCGGCGATGCGGCCGAACATGCGCTCGAGCGGCGTCGCCACCGCGGACGCCATCGTCTCCGGACTCGCCCCCGGCAAGCCCGCGTTCACGTTAATCGTGGGATACTCCACCTCAGGCAAAGGCGCCACCGGAAGGCGGGGAAAGGCTACCGCGCCTGCGAGCAACAAAGCTGCCGTCAACAGTGAGGTCCCTATGGGACGTTTGATAAATGGAGCCGAGATATTCATCGTTAATCTCCCGGTTGAGGCGCTGGGACCTGGCTGCCAAATCGAGACCCAAGCCGGCTGGCTAACCGATCAAACCAAATGTAGACCACGGGCGTAGTATAAAGCGTCAAGAGCTGGCTGAACAGAAGACCGCCGACAATCGTAATGCCCAGGGGGTGACGCAACTCCGAACCGGTCCCTCGCCCAAAAGCCAGCGGCAGAGCGCCAAACAGCGCTGCCATGGTGGTCATCATGATGGGCCGGAAGCGCAACAGACAGGCTTGATAGATGGCTGCCTCGGGAGGCAGGTGCTCACCGCGCTCCGCCTCCAGGGCGAAGTCAATCATCATGATGGCGTTTTTCTTCACGATGCCGATCAACAGGATGATACCGATCAGGGCTATCACGCCCAGGTCAAGATGGAACAGCTGCAGAGCCAGAATCGCACCCACGCCCGCCGACGGCAACGTGGAGAGAATCGTAAGCGGATGGATGTAGCTCTCGTACAATACGCCCAGCACAATGTAGACGGTAATCACTGCGGCCAAGAGCAGCCAAGACTCGCCAGCCGCCGAATTGAGGAAGGCGGCGGCCGTGCCCTGGAAGTTCCCGGAGACGCTACCTGGCATGCCGATTTGCTGCTTGGCGCTCGTAATCGCTTGAACCGCGTCACCCAGCGAAGCCCCCGGAGCCAAATTGAACGAAAGCGTCGTGGACGGGAACTGGCCCTCGTGATTCAAAGTCAACGAAGCTGTCGTCGGGTCAAAATGAGTAAAGGAGCCCAGCGGCACCTGCTGTCCGGTTGCGGACTTGACGAACAGACTGTTCAGGGCGTCCGGGTTCTGCCTGAACTCCGGCGCGACTTCCAGGATGACGTGGTATTGGTTGAGCTGCGTGAACATGGTGGAGACCTGCCGCTGTCCGAAGGCGTCGTACAGGGTGTTGTCAACTGCCGACGTCGTGATGCCCAATCGCGAGGCCGTATCGTGGTCGACGATCAAATTCTCCTCGAGCGCGTGGTTCTGCTGGTCGGTTGCGACGTCGAGCAACTGCGGCAGCGATTGCAGCTTTTGCACGAACAGGGGCACCCAGGTCGCCAAATCCTTGGGGTCGGCGGCTTCCAAGCTGTACTGGTATTGCGTGCGGCTTACGCGGTCTTCCACGGTCAGGTCCTGCACCGCTTGCATGTACAGCGTGATCCCCTCAACGTTCTCCAGCTGGTCGGATAGCCGCCGGATAATCTCGGTCACGTCAGAGGTCCGCTCGTCACGCGGTTTCAGGTTGATTTGGATGCGTCCGCTGTTCGGCGTCATGTTGGTTCCATCCACGCCGATGAATGAGGAAAGGCTGACCACGTCCGGATCCTTCAGAATCACCTGCGCGAGCGCGCGCTGCCTTTCCCCCATGCTCTGAAACGAGGTTTGCTCGGGAGCCTGGGAAACACCCAGAATAACTCCCGTGTCCTGCACCGGGAAAAATCCCTTGGGCACGACCACGTACATATACAGCGTGAGCACCAGGGTCCCTAACGTGACAAAGAGCGTCACCGTCTGATGCCGCAGCACAAACCGCAGTGACGAAGCGTAGCGGTCAATGATCCACTGAAACCAGCGCTCGGAGGCGCGGTAAAGGGCGCCCTGCGAGGACTTTGGCTTGTGTTTCAGCAGCTTGGAACACATCATGGGCGTCAAGGTCAGCGAGACGGCCGCCGAAACCAGGATGGTTACGCTGAGCGTCACCGCAAACTCCCGGAACAGCCGGCCCACAATGTCGCCCATGAAAAGCAGAGGAATCAGAACGGCGATCAGCGAGACGGTGAGCGAAACGATGGTGAAGCCGATTTGGCCCGAACCTTTGAGCGCCGCGTCGAGCGGCGAGTCTCCCGCCTCGAGGTAGCGGTCGATGTTCTCGATCATCACGATGGCGTCGTCCACGACGAAGCCCGTCGAGATGGTCAGCGCCATCAGGGAAAGATTGTCGAGCGAGTAACCCAGCAGGTACATCGCTCCGAATGTACCGACAATCGACAAGGGCACTGCGACGCTCGGAATCACCGTGGCGGCCAAGTTGCGGAGAAACAGGAACATGACCATCACGACCAGCGCTACGGTCAGCAACAACTCAAACTGCACGTCCTTGACCGACGCCCGAATGGTCGTGGTCCGGTCCGTCAGGATCGCAACCGTCACCGCGGGCGGCAGGGACAACTTGAGCTGGGGCAGGAGAGCCTCAATGCGATCCACCACGCTGATGATGTTCGCCCCCGGCTGCCGCTGAATATTCACGATCACCGCGGGCGTATCGTTGTACCAGGCCGCTTGCCTGGTGTTCTCGACGCCGTTCACGGCAGTGGCGACATCCTGTACCCGCACGGGCGCGCCGTTCTTGTACCCGACAATGATCGGATTGTACTGGTCGCTCTTCAGGAGTTGATCGTTCGCTCCGATGGTGAAGTCCTGCCTAGGGCCGTCGATGTTTCCCTTGGCCTGGTCCACATTCGCGGCAGCCAAAGCCGTACGCATGTCTTCGAGGCTCAAACCATAGGAGGCCAGCGCGGTGGGATTGGCTTGAATGCGCACAGCCGGTTTTTGGCCGCCGCTGATGGTTACCAGGCCGACGCCCGGAAGTTGCGCAATTTTCTGCGCCAGCGTCGTATCCGCCAGGTCTTCCACGGTATAGAGCGGCACGGTACTCGATGCCAGAGCCAGCGTGAGAACCGGAGCGTCCGCCGGGTTCACTTTGCTGTAGATCGGAGGATTCGGAAGGTCCGCGGGAAGGAAGGTCCCCCCGGCATTGATCGCGGCCTGGACTTGCTGCTCGGCGACGTCGATGTTCTGGTTGAGATCAAACTGCAAAATCACCAGCGAGGCCCCGAACGTACTGGTCGAGGTCATTTGGTTTAGGCCAGGCACCTGCCCGAACTGTCTCTCAAGCGGCGCGGTCACCGACGAAACCATTACCTCGGGGCCCCCACCCGGATAGAACGTCAACACCTGGATTGTGGGGTAGTCCACTTGCGGGAGAGCCGAAACCGGGAGTTGCCGATAGGCCACCAGACCGGACAGCAGTATGGCAGTCATCAACAGCGTCGTGGCCACCGGCCGAAGAATAAATATCCGAGATGGGCTCATGACTTAGGTTTTACAAATTGCGAGCTAGCACCCTGCGCCGCTCCCGTTTGGCCGCCCTGCGCGCTTCCCTGGCCTGAACCAGAACGCTTGCGTTTCGGCGCTGCCGCTGGATCGCCGGCCGCGGCGGCGGGGGTAGTGTTGTCTGCACTGGACGTTGCGTTGCCAGAACCGCCCTGGGCATTGGAGGCAGCCACGAGGCTTCCGTCTTTCAGGTTGTTTTGCCCATCGGTCACAATCTCTTCGCCGCCGGAGAGCCCTTTGGTAATCGCGGCGACTGTGCCCTCCGTTATGCCAACGGTGACGGGGTGCACCTCCACCGTCTTATCCTGTTTCACCGCGTAGACAAAAGTTCCCTGCGAACCTGTTTGGATCGCGGCAGAAGGAATCACCACTGTGTCCTTCTGGACGTCCAAGAGCAAGCGAGCGTTGACGAACTGGTTGGGCCAAAGGGCTCGATCCTTGTTGTCAAAGACGGCCTTGAGCTTAAAGGTTCCCGTGGTCTGGTCGATTTGGTTGTCAATCGTCTGCAGCGAACCAGACGCCACTTCGACGCCATTGTCCCGGCTCATGGCTTTGACCGGAAGGGCCCCTTGCCGCATGCGCGCGAGGACCGCTGGAAGACTGTCTTCCGGCAGCGTGAAAATGACGGCGATGGGTTCCAGCTGAGTGATGACCAGCAGCCCGTTCGGGTCGGCGGCGTGCACGATGTTTCCCGGATCGACCTGGCGGAGTCCGACGCGCCCGTCGATGGGGGAAGTAATCCGAGAGTACACTAAGTTGAGTTTCGCGCTATCGATCTGAGCCTGGTCGGCAGCGACGGAGCCGACAAGTTGGTTCGCTAACGCCCTTTGCGTGTCCGACTGCTGCTGCGGGATAACACCTTGTTTCACCAGTTGGTCATAGCGGTCGGCGTTCAGTTTCGCGTCCGAGAGCTGTGCCTGGTCTTTCGCCAAGTTCGCTTGCGCCTGCGCCAAAGCCACCTGGTAGGGCCTAGGATCGATGACCGCAAGCTGATCGCCTTTCCTGACGTCCTGGCCTTCCTTAAAATCCACCTCGTTCAGCTCGCCATCCACGCGGCTCTTTAGCGTGACCGTATAGAATGCTTGTACCGAGCCGAGCCCATCGAGATAAACGGGCAGATCTTGCCGCCCGGCCGTTGTCACCACCACCGGAACAGCGCCGCCCCCGCCACCTTGGCCTCTCCGTCCGCCGCCGGCCCGTTGGCCGCCTGCGGCGGCCGCCGGCTGGTGTGTGCTATTCCACACATAATATCCCGCCCCGCCGACCACGGCCAGCACCACCAGCCAGACGACGAAACGTGACGAAGATCGCTTCTTGCCGGCACCTTCCGAATGCGGCAAGACTGCCTCCCGCTCTTGAACTTCTGTGAGTTTATCTCGCATGTTCCTCTCGAGCATCAGTAAAAAAGAAAATGGAATTCTTCATACGCCCACAACGCCGCACGGGCGTCAGGTGCCGCCAAGCTTTCCGGCCCACGCTGCCGACAAGCCTCCCCTCGCAACCGTCGCTTTCAGCACTCGGAAGCTGGCAGTTATTTAGACGACCGGGACCGCAAATGCGTTACTCCCATGTTTCTCTGCCCAAAGCTCAGCCACGATGCGCCCAAGCATGACTGAGTTGAAGCCGCCATGCAACCTAAAACCAGAGTCTCGGCGAAGCCTGCCGACATAGCCTGCAGGTGCGCGGGCCACCGCCGCAGTTCAATTCAGCACAGATCCAGCTCATAAGCTGTACTTATGGGCAACAGGAAAACTATAAATTGGACTATTCTCGGTCGTTGCA
>Ga0210394_10008847_pt1 | contig 10266 bp, 4 predicted proteins | sample IncBWC12MmetaG_FD_160121 | JGI IMG/M metagenome (GOLD analysis project Ga0210394, IMG submission 160121) | Forest soil microbial communities from Barre Woods Harvard Forest LTER site, Petersham, Massachusetts, United States - Inc-BW-C-12-M | ecosystem: Environmental > Terrestrial > Soil >...
AAGGCGCTTGAGCCCCCGGTAATTCGTGAAAAGGCCCCCCAGCACCACGGTCAGGTAGCAGAAGAGCGCCGGCAGGCCGCATTCGCTGGAAACTTCGAGATACGTGTTGTGCGTGCCCAGGGCTGGAGGATGCTTGCCTTCCTTGTGCTCGTCGGCCCAGACCGCGTTGATGAACTGTCCCGGCCCAACGCCCGTCAGCGGCCGCACGAGGGTATAATGCAGCGCCTTTTTCACCAGGGCTTGGCGCTCCTGCTGGGATTCAATTGCCCCCACATCCGAGCCGCTCTCCGCCTGCGACAGGCCCGGGTCCACAAGAATCAAAGTCAACCGATGCAGTAGGCTAGCCGGCATGACGATGAGCGTCAGCGCAACCACCGGAACGGCCACAGCCGCCCACAGGAACTTATTCACGCTGAAGACGAAGAGAACCGCTACAAACACGCCCAGCGCCAGAAACCCGCCGCGGGAACCGGTCTTCAGAAGAAAGTACAAACAACCCGCCATCCCCGTTAGGCCCAACACGCGGCCCACAATGTTCGGCCGCAGCACTAGGTAATAGAAATACCCCAGGTCAATTAAGAGGACCAAGGCCAAGTCGTTGGAGTTCAGGAGAAAATAACTTCCGGGAATGACTAACCGCCCGCCATCGTAGTCGCCGAATACCACGCAGGAAATCAGCGCCAGCACCCCCGTCATGACGTTGGTGTTCACAATCCAGCGGCAATACTTGTAGCTGGTGGCGAACGTGCACATGAACACGAAGAGCGACAAGTTCAACAGCAGGAAGGACCGCATCAACTCGACGCTGCCGCCCGGCCAATAGCTGAACGGAATCGAAAAGATCGCGAAGACCGCAAACCCCAGCCACGCCTTGCCGGCCGTCGATTCCAACGCGCGAAACACATGGCCCGACGCCAGGAATACCAGCGGCAGCACGGCCAGACAAACCATGCTGAGATACGGCTTGAATCCAACCCGCATCGTCAGGTCTTGAAGATAAGGAGACAGAATCACGCCGCACAGCGCCAGCATCCCGAGTTTCGACGCCCGGGATTCCGCGGGAGGAGGCGTGGAAGGCGGGGCCGCCGGCACTCGAGGCGCAACCGCGGCCGGAGGTTTGGTAACGGCCGGGGCCCGTTCTTCGGCGTAAACCGTGGTCGCGGCCCTTCCCATCTGGGCCCGCTGTAAAGGAGCCAAGCCTCGCTCGGGTGGTTTGAATCTGCTCATCCGGTCCGTTCAGATCTTGGCCCTTATTTCAGCTTTTCGGCCTTTTTCCAGCTTAACATGAGGGCCGCGCTGTGCCGTCGCCATCAGTCCAACGATGACCGTGTAATAACCGTCGAGAACGAAACGGTAGCGGTTATTCTCGAAGCTGGAGAGAAAATTCGAAACCGCGGTGGAGAAGAGAATGGTGAAGAGCATGAAGCCGACGAGAACCGCCTCCTCGGTCTTCCAACGGGAGCGAAAACGCCGCAGCGCCAACTGGGCCAACGCCCAGAGCGTCACGATCGGCAGGCCCAGAATCAGGAACACGCCGGTGTAGAGCGGCAGCATGAGCGTGCCGCCCGCGGCCTTGATCGCGCGAAGATCCTTGCGATTGTCCACCACGCGGAACTGTCCGAAGAAAACCGTGTTAAAGAATCGCTCGAAGGAATGAATCTTGGCTCGCTGGTCGTCAAACGAATGCATATCGCTGGCCGGCAGGAAGTACGCGAACCACGCGATCAGAACGGAACGCACGTAGGCGACGGGGTAGTGCAGCCAGATGGCTTTTGAGTTTGCCAGGTACAAGTCATGCACCTTCAAATAGGTGGAATTATTGAAATTGGCGTGCCCGGTGGAGGTTTCCGCCTGATCGAGGACCGGGATGCCGGTGGCGGGCGCCGCGTCGACGAAGCCGGCGTAAGCGCTCAAGTCGCTAAACGGGGGAATCTTCGCCAAGGGAGAGACAACGCCCTCGCGAACCAGGCGGTCCGCTTCTTCCGGCGTGAGTTGGAAGGTGGTGGTTACCCCGGTCGCCATCCCGGCCCACGTGCTGGCAGTGAAGGCGTGGATCAAAACCCAGTTTTTCAGATACAGGACCAGAATCAGAGCGATCACCGGCAGAGATCCCGCCAGGACGGCCCGGCGCGCTCCTGGAAACACAGCCAGCAAGGCCGCGGCGAGAAACAGCACATACACCAGGTGAAACTGATTGCGGATGATCACCAGAATGAAGATGCACCCGAAGAACTCGAGCGAATGCCGCACGGTTGGGGTTTGGGAGAAACGAAACAAGGCCACGGCTGCCAGCAGCAAGAGAAATAAGATCGGGTACTCGTAGATGGCCATGTTTTCATACAGAACGCAGCCAGGATTCACGATGAACAGGGCGGTCAGGATTGCCCCGGTCCACTCGGGTATCCGGAACAGGCGCATCAGGTGGAGAAGCAGGAACGCAATCAGCAAACCCAGAATCAAGTAGACGCCTTGCAAAACAGCGGAATAGGAAGATGGGAACAACTTCACCACCAGTCCGACCGCAAGGTTGAACCCGGGCGGCTGCATGTGCAGATAAAACAAACTTTCCACCAGCCTGGTCCGCATGAGAACCGGATCGATGTATTGCCAATAGAGCGCGACGGGCGAAGCGTCGAAGCGGATTCCGGCTAGATAATACAGAATTCGGGAAACCAGGAAAACGGCCAGCACCACTGCGTCCGCAACCGCCGGGAACGGCGGTAAAGGATCCAAGGCTCGATCAGGTCGTTTGAATCGGCTCATCCGGTCTGTTGCGAGCTTAGCACGATGACGCTTTCGGCCCCCCCGGGCGGGAAAACCGGGACAGTCACCATATTTCGCCGGAGAAGAGGTTCCGTCGAATCGCGCGCCTCTGCGGCGAAATATCTACCACGGGGCTGCTAAACTGGTGCGTTCATGGCTTTGAACCTTCGCAGCCTGGTCGAAAAGGCGCGGTTTTTCTACTATCTTTCGCACCGCGCTGAATCCATTTACGCTTTGCTGGCGAAGATGTACTACGAGCCTCTGCTTGCGGCCGAAAAGGCCGCCGATCCCAAGACCCTCACCTATCACGGTTTCACCGCGTATTCGATGGCCGATGAGGATGGGATCATCGACGAGATTTTCCGGCGGATCGGAACGACCAACCGGCAATTTTTCGAATTCGGATGCGGCAACGGTTTGGAGAACAACTCCACCTACCTGCTGTTCACCGGGTGGGGCGGGGTCTGGCTCGACGGCGGGGAAGAAAATATCCGTTCGGTGGAGACTCACTTCTCCAGCCAGCTCCGATCCGGCAAGTTGAGGACGAAGCAAACCTTTATCACCGCGGAGAACATCAATTCCCTGCTGCGGGAGGCCGGCGTTAACCCGGAGCTGGACCTGCTGAGTATCGATATCGACGGCAACGATTACTGGGTCTGGAAAGCCATCGCAGGCATCCGCCCGCGCGTGGTGGTGATCGAATACAACGGCACCTTCCGCCCGCCGCATAAAATCGTACAGACCTATAATCCCGCCCATCGCTGGAATAGCAGCAACTATTTCGGCGCCAGCCTGAAAGCGCTGGAGGAGCTGGGCCGCGAAAAAGGATACGCGCTGGTGGGCTGCAACGTGGCTGGAATGGACGCCTTTTTTGTCCGGCAGGACCTGGTCGGGGATCTTTTCTCGGCGCCCTTTACGGCGGAGCACCACTACCGTCCTCCGCACTACGATGCGATCGTGCGCGGATTCAACCGCCATCCGCGCGGAGCCGGCCCCTACGAGATCCTGTGAGCCGCATTTCTCACAAGCATTCGGGTTCGCGACGTGGCGCACGCACTCGTGCGTGCCGCGTCGGCACTATTGCCGACGCCCTGCCACGACAGGTTGTTCTGCGCTATCAGGTGTCGAGATGAGTCTCGACACTGCACGCAAGAGTGCGTGCGCCACGTTGCCGGTGAGTGTTGAGAAATCGGGTTAGAATCGAGTTTGCCCGCCGGCACGTCCATCGCGGACCGTTATCCCATCCTGCTTCTGGTGCACGCGCTGGGTCCAGGAGGGACCGAACGCCAGGTGGCGGAGATCGCCAAGAACCTGAATCCGGACCGCTTTGAGGTGCATGTAGCAGCGGTGCTGGCCACCGGCATGCGCGCCACGGAACTGGCCCAGGCGGGCATCCCCGTGCTGGAGCTCCCGCTCCGGTCCCTATACGGCCCCAGCACGCTAAGAAGTCTCCGCCGGCTGCGAAATTATTTGAAAACGCACCACATTCAGATCGTGCATACCTTCGATGCGCCCCTGAACATTTTCGCTGCGCCGGTGGCGCGATTCAGTGGGACTCCGGTGGTCCTGACCAGCCAGCGTTGCTACCGGGAACTGGTCGGCGCGAAATATCACCCGTTGATGCTGTTTGCGCACCGCATCGCGGATGCGGTGGTCGCCAATTGCGAAGCCATGCGTCTGCACCTCCAATCCGCTTATGGAGTACCGGACCGCAAGATCAGGGTTCTCTACAACGGGTTGGACGCGTCGGTCTTCCACGCCGCCGGGCGGCAACGCATGCCTGAACTCCAGGACGACGCGCTGGTCATCGGGAGTGTCGGGCTTCTCCGTCCGGAAAAGTGCCTTAACTTACTGGTGGAGGCTTTTGCGGAGGTTCACCGGCGGAACCCGGCTTTGAAACTGGTGCTGGTGGGCAGCGGCGAGGAACTGCCCCGGCTGCGCGGCATGGCCGCGGATCTGGGTCTCGGAGACTCGTGCCGGTTCGAGCCCGCTTCCGCCAACGTGGTGCCGTGGCTCCGCTCCATCGACATCTTCGTGCTGCCCTCCCGTTCCGAGGCGCTCTCCAACTCGCTCCTCGAAGCCATGGCCTGCGGCTGCTGTCCGGTGGCCTCGCGGGTGGGCGGCAATCCCGAACTGGTGATCCCCGGCGAGACCGGCCTGCTCTTTGAATCCGGAGATGCGGGCGCACTCGCCCGCGCGCTGGAAACTCTGATTGGGAACCCGGACCTGCGTCTACGGCTGGCGGCACAAGCGGCGGCCGCATCGGCCCGCTTTTCCGTGGGCGCAGCCGCGCAACGAGCGGAGCAAATCTATCTGGAATTTTGCTCGACTCAGTGCGCCCGAAGGTGAGGCTTTGGACAGTCACCACACTTCGCCGCGGCAGCGCATTGCCGGTTTTCGCAATGCTCTAGCAGCCCGTGGCAGAACTCCAGACAGGCTGAAAGCCTGTCCCACCAAGCTTCGAAGCTGCTGATGTCGCCTAGTGGGACAGGCGGTTTCGCCTGGCAAGTCCCGCGCATCTGGAAAGAGTTGCGAGAGTTCGCGTATGCCGCTCCCTTACGGTCGCGGTTCGGTAACGCCTTCTGAACCGCGCGCGTCAGCAAGCGGTCTTGAGAATCGATCACGCGCTAATTTCTGCCACCTGATGCTAGCTAGGGCGCCGCGGATTTAACTATACCGGTTGAATGCAAGGTCGCAATGGGCTGGTAGCTGAGCAGTTGAGTTGCAGCAGCGGACAGGGGCGCAATCCGGACGCCAGGAGCGTCGCCCGGGAGAGCGGGTTTGCGATGACCCGCCCATACACGCTTCTCTCAGCATAATCATCACTCGCGATCCAAGAACTCTATTTCCCATCAATTCCAAACCTTGGCGTTTTGGCTTTCCCAGCATTCCGCGGCGCGCGGATTACGCTTCAGGCGGGAGATGAGTTATCCATGTCGCACAAGAGTTGGATCGGGCTCGTGGCGCTGGCCCTGCCGCTGACGGGCTACGCGCAGACCCAAATTGACTTTCCAAGACAGGCGAAGGATTTTTGGGGGGAGACCCTGCCCGCGAGTTGCTCGGCCGGCCAGCTTTTCGTCGACCTCGGCGGCCCGGCCGGCCAAAACCTGTACGTGTGCACCAGCACGAATACGTGGAGCCTGGAGGCGGGCGGCAGCGGCGGCGGGGGTGGGGCGGCCACTCCGTCGTTCAATGTAACGACCTCCAGCACCGTGATTACGATGGGCCCGGGCAGCGTGCTCACCGCGGCGAACGGTGTCACCGCCCTCGTCGGAACCTACACCATCACGCATTCGAGCGGGTCCGATAGCGGCACGTTTTACGTAGGGCCGAACGCCAGCAATCAGGCCGTCTGTTATTACAATACCGGCATCACCATTTCGAACTGGGCGGTCTCGGGTTTTGCCGGGAGCACTTGCGCCAGCGGCAGTCCCCCCGCCGACATCTACACGGTCGCGATTCCCGTCACCGGCGGCGTGGTGGCGGGCGCGCCCACTCAATATCAGCCCGTCACCAATCAGGTGATCTCCAACGGAACTTGTATCTCCGTCACCAACAACACGGCGGTGGCGTTCACGACGACCTGCCAGCAGAGCTTCACCCCGGTTGCATTTTCCACCACGCCGGCGTTCGCCTACGGGAACGGCGTGAACACCTTCGAGATCACGCTGACCGGGAACGTCTCCAGTTCCTCCGTCTCCGGGGCCGTGGCGGGTCAAAGTGCGAACTTCATCATCTGTCAGGACGGAACCGGATCGCGGACGTTCACATGGCCGGCGAGCTTTCACGGAGCCATGACCATCGGCTCCACGGCCAGTAAATGCAACGGCCAGTCGTTCGCCTACGACGGCACGAATTACTACGCGATGTCCTCGGGGGTGACCAACCAATGACGCGCCGGTACGCTCCTAAGACGGGCGAAACCGCCTGTTCCACCACGCGACATCATCAGCTTGCAAGTTTGGTGTGACAGGCTTTCAGTCTGTCTGGGCCCTGACACAACTGACAGGGCGTGAGTGGGACCGGGAGGGCCCACTGTAATCCATAAACGGACTGACACAGTTCTCTATTTTGAAACGGCCTAGCGGGCTCGCCCTGCCAGGCCTTTTTGTTTTGCTCTCATCCCCGGAAATCCCCAGGCGCCCGTCCATCAAGGGCGCCTTTTGCTTTCCGCGAAAGGAATAAACTCTGATGAAGCCAGTTCTGCTATTCATCGCAATCCCCTTATTCGCCGCCACGACGGTCCAGACCGTCACGGAGGTCTCCTCGCAGCAGGCGATCATCCGCTACCGGACGACGCTCTCGCCCGCGACGGCGTGCTCCCTGGCGATCACGGAGACCGTCGGCGGAGCCACGCCTGAGGACGTCAATACGTCGATCTTCGCGAACTCGAATGTCGATACGCGTCCCGGCTCGATTATCAACGGGCCGGATCGGGCGTTCGTGTTCGGCCAGCGCACCAGCGCCGTGGGCCTGGATGGCCTCTTGCATTCGCGCTCCGCCAAGGCGAACACGGCGTACACGGCTGCCTATACTTGCGGAAGCGATACCGGCACGATCTACTTCACGACCGGTAATCTCCCCACCGGCAAAACCAACACCGAACAGCCGCCTTACAACGCCGCGGGCTTCGGCAACTGGGCATGGCCGACGATCAACTGGAGCAATCAGTCCACCCAGTACGCGGACCCGCAGACCGGCGTCGTGATCCAGCGTTTTACCTCGCCCGGGCTGTGGGGGAATGAGTCGCCGATGACAAATTTCGATTTCGCCATCGGCGGGACCGGATGGACAACCCCGCAGTCCATCCTCAGCGGCTCGGCTTGTTCGTCATCCTCGAACTGCGCTCAGACCAGCAATGCCAATCCGATTTTCGTCGCGGCCAAGGGGGCCAACTCCGGGGCATGCGTGAGCGGATACTCGGGTTCCTCCACTTGCGACGATGTGCTGCTCGCGCTCACCGGGAAAGCGGCGGTCGCGGGCGCGGAGACCGTCACGGTCTGCATCACTTATTACGATTCGGGCGCGACCTGTCCGGGCGGGACCAAGACCGTCACGCTCTCGGACGCCGCTTATACGACGGCCGGCTTTCCTGCCGCGAATCCCGGGTGGTCCTGCGTTCCGCCGTGTTCGGGCGGAACGCCGACATGGACGCCGCAATTCCAGTTCGGAGAGTGGGTGGGAACTCCGCCCAAGCAAGGCGATTTCGGCAACGCCTACGGTACGACGATGTATCCATACACTGGCGTCACCATCTCCGGCAGTTCCGTTAGCGTCTCTTGCACGAATGGCAATAGCAGTCAGAGTTGTTTCAACCCGAAGTGGAATAATTCCTACATCCACATCCAAGGCTCCGGCTGCGCCGGGCCCAACGGAGAAACAGACATCTGCAAATTCAGCGGTCACCCTACGGATACCGAACACGGAACGCTTACGACATCTCCGGGAACCTGCGCTGCCGGCTGCAATTGGGACTCCCTCGCTTCCGGTTTCGTCATCACGCCGAACGGAGCGGGCACGGTGGACATGGGCGCGCAGTATTCCATCGCCTCTAGCGCCATGTACACGCTGCCGAACGAAGGCTACCCGCAAAACGTGAATCCGGTCGCGGTGAGCGTGACCTACGAAGCGGATGGAGTGACACCCATTAGTCCGCCCGTTCAAGGCGAGCTGGCCGTGTTTACCCAGCCGAACAATATCTATGAGCAGTTGATGCTGTTGATTCCGTCCACCGGGGAAGTGCGCATGCTCTCGCCGCTATGGACTCCACAAGGCGCCGATGTCGGGGACACGGGAAGCTGTACCGGCTATACCGGGACTTGCGATCAGAACGCGAGCCAGATCAAGCTGGGGGCGTCTCCGTGGGATGGCGTCTCGGGAACGTGCTTCTTCGGAGACGCCGCGACACAAAAGGGACCGGTCGCCCTGTTTAAGGGTTGCTACGACACAACCAAGAACTGGAAAGCATACTCGCATCCTCTCTATGCCTGCGCCGTCTGCGCGGGCAATACCGGCGGCGGTGTCAACCCGGGTCAAGATCCGGGAGTCTTTTGGTACTGCACGGGCAGTTGCAACAGCCAGCGATGGGCGGACGACCCGATCATTTATACCGACATGACCCCACCGTCCCAGGGCCTGGATCCGGCTTCGCAAGCCACCGCGCACAATCCTACTTACCAGCCGACAATTTGGCCGACCTTCACTCTGGACAGGCTTGGGAACGGGACGGCGGTGTTCGTCGGAGTAACTCCACAGCAGGGAGTGCCGACCACGTTTATTTCAATTTCGACATCCACGGGACTGTACGGATTTTACGGAGACAACTTTTTTACGTGCCCCATGTGTTTTTCCCAATTCCATTCCGCGCAGGCTTCGCGGGTTGCTCCCGGCTATTATGGCGTGGTGATGAACTGGCTCTATTTTGGGAACAGCGCCTTCAGCCTGGGCGGTCCGTTTGTGGCCACACCGACCTATGTATACTTCAGCGGAGTGGCATCGGCCAACACGACGCTTACTCCAACTTCGCCGCTGGAGCCGTGTTCGAATTACACAATCGCCTCCAGCATTATGGCGAACATCACGCTCCACGGAGGGCAGAACACGTGCATGCATTTCCGGATGCCCAACGTGATCAGCCACTCGCCGAGCGCGGCCGAGGTCGCGCTCTGGCCATCGGGGGATCAAGCTGGACTACCGGCCCAAGCCTGCACGCCCACGTGCTCAGAGCCGGCGGTTCTTCCGGCCGGGTCTGAGTTATTGCTCAATCATGAGGACGCTTACGTGGCTTCGGTGGCCATCGTAACGGATTCCTTGTGCCCTTCAGGCTGCCTGGATATCGTAGCGGCTCGCGGCGTGGCGGCGGACACCAGCGGGGCGCCTAATAACGAACCGAACGGATGGAGCGCCATTGCGGGACCCACGCTTGCTCCGTGTGGCGGCGCCCCGGGATGCAATCCCGGCGTCGGCGCGTGGACGGCGCTCAACTCGACCGGGAATATGTCGACGCATGCGTATTCCGATCCGAAAGCCTTCGCTAGCCACTCCGATGCGGGAGTGGGGCTGGTTGCGGGAAACATGACGTATGACTTGGCGGGCATCAGCACCTTCGCGATAAGCCCGTACACCGTCCGGTTCAACCAACCGGCGCCGGCGCTCTTCGGGAGTTTCGTGGGAGCAAAGCAGTTCGGCGTCACCGCGCCGTTCGGCGGAATCGTTGGCGGGATTACGCTGCAATCCTATCCGTCCACCGAGCAGTGGTCCGCCCCGACCACGCAAGAAAAGAAATGGCTGACGGACTTCCACCATACGAGCCCCAGCAGCGGCAGCGGGCCGGAGGAGTTCATCCCCATAGACGCCATCACGTATTCGCTGGTGGGGGGCACATCGACGGTCTACAGCGTCACCGCGCCTGCCGGCGGCCTGGCTATCAACGAGGCGAACTACAAGCTGCTGGGTATCCAGGGGTGGGCTGGAAAGAACCTCCTCGCAGATGTGAGCGGACCG
>Ga0210394_10008848_pt1 | contig 10265 bp, 6 predicted proteins | sample IncBWC12MmetaG_FD_160121 | JGI IMG/M metagenome (GOLD analysis project Ga0210394, IMG submission 160121) | Forest soil microbial communities from Barre Woods Harvard Forest LTER site, Petersham, Massachusetts, United States - Inc-BW-C-12-M | ecosystem: Environmental > Terrestrial > Soil >...
GTTTGAGAATTTGAAACAGGCCGTCGACGCCGTGCAGTTGAGTGCCTCGGGCCATGTGCTGCCAGCGGCAGAGGAAGCGCATGAAGTCGGCGGCAGTGACAGGCTCGATTTCCTTGCGCAGGCGGCCGAGGGTCAAGCGGTGGATGCGTGCGACGATGCGGCGATGGCAGAATTCTGCCTCCGACGTGCACCAGGAGCCCCGCAGAATCTGCCCTTCGGCTTCTAAATGCGCCAGCGCGATTTCGACTTCAACCGGCGGCAGGCTGAGGCGTTCGGCTAACGCAGCCGCTGTCGTGGGGCCGATGGAATCCATCCAGCCCCGGAGGATGGCGACGTAGTCGGTGGTTTTATCAAGACGCTCAGTCGCGACCCAGTGTCCATCGACGATGCTGGCGCGGCCTTTGGCACGAAGCTGATCGAAGAAGTATTGCCACTGCTCGACCGGCGGAAGGATGATCAGCGTGAGCAGAGCGTCGTGCAATTCGTCGGGATCGCGGACGACGGGCCAGGATTCTTCTGCCACCTGCGCGATGGCCGCGGGATCGAGCGCGCCCATCCCCGCCGCGTCATCAGGATTAAGAGTCCGGCGGATGATGACGGCCCGCGTGCGGCGTTCTTCGAGCGGCGCATCGTCCAGGAAGGCATAGGGATTTGCGTTGAGAATTTCGTGGCAGAAAGGCGATGGCTCGGGCGTATCGATGGCGACGGTGCGCAAAGAGCCGTCCGCCATGCGGTCCAGAATGTTGATAAGACCCTTCAGATCCATCGCTTCTTCCAGGCAATTGGCGATGGTTTCGTTGACCAGCGGATGGTCGGGAATGCGAATTTCTCCGGTCAGATTTTCTGCGCAGGCGACCTGATCCGGGAAGCAGGCGGCGAGCAGATCGTCGGCGCGCATGCGCTGCAACGGCGGAGGAACCTTGTGGCCTCCGGCGAAGCGCAGGACGGCGAGGGCTCTCTGCGCGTTCCATTTCCAGCGCGCGCCGAACAGAGGCGAATCGAGCATGGCTTGCGTGAGGACGTGCTCGACCGTCGGCGTTTTTAGAAAATCGAAGACCAGTTCCAGAGGGAACGAATGCTGATCGCTAAGCGACAGGACGAGGCCGTTGTCCGTCGCCGCGGCTTGCAATTCGAAATTGAAGGTCCGGCAGAAGCGTTTGCGCAGAGCCAAGCCCCAGGCCCGGTTGATGCGCGCGCCGAAGGGCGAATGTATGACGAGCTGCATGCCTCCGCCTTCGTCGAAAAACCGTTCGGCGACGATGACCTCCTGGCTGGGAATGACGCCCAGGGCTCGCTGGCCTGCATTGACGTATTCCACGGCTTGCTCCGCGCCGCGGCGGTCTAAGGAGCATTCGCGTTCTAGGAAGGTTATCGCGTCTGCGAGTCTGTGCGAAACGTCAGCGTTGACCGCTCCTGATAGTCGCGGTTCTTCGAGGTCAAGAGAACCGCGACCATCGGGAGCGGTCACCGCCGAGGCTGGCTGACGGCCTGCGGCGTAGATGTCTTCGCGCAAGCGGGCCACTTCGCGGGACAGCTCGATCGTCCGGCCGGGGGCTTCGCCGTTCCAGAAGGGAATCGACGGCGGCTGGCCGTGCGCATCCTCGACGCGGACGCGGCCGTTTTCGACCCGCTTGATGCGCCAGGACGTTGTCCCGAGCAGGAAGATGTCACCAGACTGGCTTTCGATGGCGAAATCTTCATCGAGCGTGCCGACGAGCGTGTTTTCAGGCTCGGCGATGACTTGATATTGGGTGGTTTCCGGGATCGCTCCACCGTTCGTTATGGCGATGAGGCGCGCGCCGCGGCGGCCTTTGATGACGCCGTTGACCTGGTCGCGATGCAGCATCGCGCCGCGGCGTCCGCGCATGGTAGCGATGCCTTCGGACAGCACCTCGACCACCGAGTTGAAGTTTTTTCGGCTCAGATCGCGATAGGGATACGCGCCGCGCACCATCTCGAAGAGCGCGTCCTCATTCCATTCACCAGTGGCCGTGGTCGCGACCAGTTGCTGGGCGAGAATATCGAGAGGCGCATTCGGAATTTCGATTTTGTCGAGAATTCCGGAGCGAATGGCGCGGACCAGGGCGGCGCACTCTATCAATTCGTCGCGCGTGGTGCAAAAGAGGCGTCCTTTGGGAAGGGCTCCGACCCAGTGACCGGCGCGGCCCACGCGTTGCAAGGCAGCGGCGATGGAGCGGGGCGATCCGATCTGGCAAACGAGGTCGACGGTGCCGATATCGATGCCGAGTTCGAGAGACGCTGTGGCGACGACGGCGCGCAGTTCGCCTCGTTTGAGTCGCTGCTCGGCTTCGAGGCGTAGCGAGCGGGAAAGGCTTCCATGATGCGGCAGGACGGCCGTTTCGCCAAGCCGTTCGGCAAGATGGTGCGCGACTTTTTCAGAAAGGCGGCGCGTGTTGACGAAGACCAGCGTGGTGCGATGTTCCAGAGCCAGATTGGCCAGGCGGTCGTAAATGTCCTTCCACATCTCATTACTGGCCACCGAGTTCAATTCGTCGCGAGGGACTTCGACGGCCAGGTCCATGGCGCGGCGATGGCCGATCTGGACGATTTTGGGGTCGCGGCCAAGGAACTGTGCGACTTTTTCGACGGGACTGACCGTGGCGGAAAGGCCGATTTTCTGCAAAGGGCCTTCGACGAGCGCTTCCAGCCTGGCGATCGACAATGCAAGATGCGAGCCGCGCTTCGATCCGGCGACGGCGTGAATCTCGTCGAGGATCAGGGTCCGCACGCGGCGCAGCATTTTGCGTCCGCCTTCGGAGGTGAGCAGGATGAAGAGAGATTCGGGCGTGGTGACCAGAATGTGCGGCGCGCGCTTCATCATTTGCAGGCGTTCGGCCGAAGGCGTGTCCCCGGTGCGAACGGCGGTGCGGATGGGCGCTAGGAGCACTCCGTCCTGCGCGGCGAGGTCGGCGATTCCGGACAAAGGGATGTCAAGATTCTTCTGGACGTCGTTCGAAAGCGCCTTTAATGGCGAGACATAGAGGATTTCGGTTTGATTGAGAAGCTCGCCGGAGCGGGATTTTCGGACTAAGGAATCCAAAGCGATCAAGAATGCTGCTAAAGTTTTCCCCGATCCGGTAGGCGCGGAGATCAGCACGTCGCGTCCTGCCTGAATTTCCGGCCATCCGAGCAACTGTGGCTCGGTGACGGTCGGAAACCGGTCCGTGAACCAGCGCCGGGTTAGATCGTCGAAACGGGAGAGCGGCATGTAGGCCTATATTATTAGATTAACTCCAGTTCAACGCGCCGTTTGCGGCCTGGAGTATCCTAAAATTCTTGAGCAAGACGCCCTTTGACAACGACTACCTGGTCCGGCTGCGCCAGGGCGACGCCGATACGGAGCGCCATTTTGTTCATCATTTCAGCAATGCCATCCGGTTATCGCTGCGGTACCGGCTGCGATCCTGGCAATTAATCGACGATATCCGCCAGGAAACGTTCCTGCGCGTGCTGAATTTCCTGCGATCCGATAAATCGATGGACCATCCGGAGAGGCTGGGAGCTTACGTCCATTCGGTCTCGATCAACGTGATGATGGAGCTGCTGCGCGCCTCGACCAGGCATCCGGCGATGCCGGAGGATGCGCATCAATACGTGGACGGGAGCGTCAATCCGGAGAGCGAAGTGGTGACGCGGGAGCGCAAGGATATGGTGCGCAGCGTACTAGAGGAGCTGCCGGAAAAGGACCGGCGCATTCTGCGGGCGGTGTTCCTGGAGGATCTGGATAAGGCTGAAGTATGTAAGAGATTCGATGTAAACCGGGACTATCTGAGAGTACTGGTGCACCGGGCAAAAATCCGGTTTCGCGCCGTGATGGATAAAGATGGCCGGGATCAGCCGTGAAATTAGCCGGTATCGTGAAACGGCTGGTTGATTGAAAACACTTTAATTACGTGAGGCGGATGAAAGATGGATCATTTGGATGCGGAAAATATGAAGGCTGTTGAGCGGTACATGCTCGGCGACCTGGCCGTATCCGAGGTCGAAGAATTCGAACGGCATTTCTTCGATTGTCCTCAGTGCTCGGAGGAGTTGAGGGCGTTGACGATTTTTCAGGAGAATGCTCGGGCCGTTTTTGCCGAGCAGGATCTGGCGCCGATTCCCGTCAGCGTGCCCGTGCCGAAGAGCGCGGCGGGCTGGTGGGGCGGGTTTTCGCCTCTATTTGGAAGTCGCCAGTGGGCAATGGTGGTCGGAGCATTGCTCATTGGCATCTTCGCTGGCTATGCCGCGTTCGCGCAGCATGAGACTGTTCAGGCGATTTCAGGGTACCCACTTTATGCGCAGGCGCGCGGCGAGGAAACCGTCGTCTCGCCGGCGGCGGGGTCGAAATTCTACACCCTGTATCTCGACAAGACGTGGGACGCCGAGTATTCGTCGTATCGCGCGGTGCTGCTGGATGCCTCGGGCGCGAAGCAGGCCACGGCAACGGCCAGCGCCGGCGCGCCGGGCGAAGCCATTCAAATGCTGATTCCTACGCATCAGCTTGCGGCCGGCAAGTATGTGATGGTGATGCAGGCAATCGACACGGCGGGTAAAGAGACGGAGCTCGCGCGCTTCCCATTCACGCTTCGATTCAAGTAAGCTTATTTCCAAAACATGCCACGAACAACTTTCCTGTATCACACAGAAGCGGTGGGAGCGTCGGGCCATATTTCCCTCCCGGTTGTTGACACGATGCCTCTGCAAGCCTCCATCGCATCGGCTATTGGCGCGGGCTTCGGCAAGGTGCGCGTCGAGAATTTCAAACATCTCGACTACCTTTCCATCGGATCGATCGAGAGCCAGGTGGTGAGCAGTTTTAGCGAGAAAGACAAGGCGCACGGCACTCTCGCGACGGTGGTGATTGAGGATCTGAACACCCTGAACGTGGTCCGCTGCGACCGGCTGATGACGCGACTCACTTCGAAACATGACAAAGACGCGCAAGGGTCGTTCATTCTGCACGGGACGCACTTCGATGGGTTGAGCATCGCCGGACACGAGATCAAGCTCAATCTGGAGGTCGGATTGTTCAGCGAGCTAAGTACGTGGGACAAGCTGAACGACGCCTATGCCAACGATCCCGCCATCCGGAAGGAGCTGGACGAACTGGCGCTGTATCCGAAAAAGGGCGACACGCTGCCGCTGCACAACGGCGTGTTCGCCTGCACGCTAGCGCGTTTTCCGAAAGCGCTCCCGCGCGGCATTTCGCACAAGCATCACGGTATTTATATTCCTCATTTCGGGACCATCTACGCGGCCGAGTATTACATCACCGCGACGTCGCGGAGGCTGAGGATGCTGCATGTGGATCTGGGCTGCTCAGTGGAAGGCTGCAACGGTTACGGCGACACGGGCGCCAACGGCTCGGGATTGCCCGGCAGCAGTTAAGGCGCGTCCCGTCTCTTCCAGATGGACTCGCGTCGCCTTGCCATCGGTTTCCTGATTCTTGCCGGCTGCGGCACGTCTCCCAATGTTCGTTATCAGAACGGAAGACTGCTGCTGAAGCAGGGCAGGCTTGATGAAGCCATGCGCGAGGCGGACGCCGGTCTGCGCGCCGAGCCTTCGTGGCGCTTTCGAATCCTTAAGGCCGATATTCTGCTGACGCGCTTTGACGTCGACGGGGCCAGACAACTGCTCACCTCCACGGAAATTCCCTCGGACCAGGAATCCCTCGCCCGTCTGCGGATGGATCAAGGCTGGCTGGAATATATGAGGTCCAATTATTCCGGTGCGGAGCAACTGCTTCAGCAGGCCGGCGAGGTTGCGAAGCGGCCGAGCCTTCCAGTGGTCGAGGCCATGATCGAAAACAGGGAGGGGTTGGTGGAGGTACAGCAGGGGCGCATGGACGCGGCGGAGCGGAATTTTCGCCACGCAATTGAGGTCGCCGCCGCGCAGCACGACCCATACCTGGAATCCATAGCCGAACACAACCTGGGCTTCCTGTTTCAGAATTCTTTCCGCCTTGAAGACGCGATCTACTGGTTCGAAGAGGCGAGCGCGATGTTCCGCCAGTTGGGCAACATGAATTCGTACTACGTCGCGCTGGGAAACCTGGGCTCGTGCTACCTGCGTTTGGGCGACTCCGACAAGGGGCTGGCGGATCTGAAGGAGGCCGAAAATCACGCCAGGGAGATAGGCGACCGCTTCAACCAACAACTCTGGATCGGAAACAGCGGTTCGGTGCTGTACGATCAGGGCGATCTCCCGCGAGCAGCGGAAAAATTCAAGCAGGCGCTTGAAATCGCGCAGTCGCGCGACAAGAACGAAAAGGATCAGTCCGGATGGTGGTACTACAGCCTTGCAACAGTCTTCATCGATCTCGGGAAGTTCGATGAAGCGGAAGCGTACAACAAGGAAGCGCTCACTCGCAGGCAAGCCATAGGAAACCATACCGACTTCTATCCGCGCGTCAATGAGGCGCACATCGCCGCCGGCCGCAAGGATTCGCAAGCCGAAGCGCTCTACCGCGGGCTGATCGCCGAATATCGCCAGGGGATGAATCCGGTGCCGATGCTGGAAGCGATGGCCGGATTGGCCGGATTGCTGGCGGACAAAGGTGAATCGGAACAAGCCGATGCACAGTTCCGCACGACGCTCACCTATCTGGAGAGCCAGCGCGCGGCGCTCGCCCGGGCGGACAATCGCATGACCTATTTAGCGAAGCTGATCCGCTTTTACGATCGCTACATCAACTTTCTGGTCGATTGGGGTCAGCCGGAGCGGGCGCTCGAAGTCGCTGAATCGAGCCGTGCGCGCGTGCTCGACGAGCGCCTGGAATCGAAGCCCGCGCACCCGCTGGTCCAGGCAGCGCGGATGCGGGAGCTGGCGCGATCCTCGCACAGCGTTTTTCTTTCTTATTGGCTGGGGAAGAACCGATCGTTCCTGTGGGCGGTGACGCCGGAGGCGATCACGCTCCATCCGCTTCCCGCGGAGAGCCAGATTGCGCCGCTGGTGGCTGGATACCGGTCCTTCATCGAGAATCTGCGCGATCCGCTGCAATCGGAATATCCGGCCGGGCCAAAGCTGTCGGAGATTCTGCTGGGGCCCGTCCGCCCACTGCTCGCGTCCGCTCAAAGATTAGTGCTGGTGCCGGACCGGTCCTTGCATTCGCTCAATTTCGAGACGCTGCCCGATCCTGATAATCCTTCAAAATATCTCCTCGAGCGCGTGACACTGGAACTGGCGCCGTCGCTCGACATTCTGGCCGATCCGCGGCCGCCTGCTTCGGCGACCGATTCTCTGCTGCTGATCGGCGATCCTTTGCAGGCCATCGAGGAGTATCCGCGCCTTCCCTATGCCGCGAGCGAGATCGATTTGATCTCGAAAACTCTGCCGCCTGAAAAACGAACCGTGCTGGAAGGCGAGCATGCCTATCCGGATGCTTACCGCGAGGCGAGACCAGGGCAATTTTCGTGGATCCATTTCGCGGCCCACGCGGCGGCGAACCAGGCAAGTCCCCTGGATTCGGCACTGATCCTGTCGCGCCACGGCGCGACCTATCAACTGTCGGCGCGCGACGTGATGAATGTTCCCTTGAATGCCACCTTGGTCACGCTCTCGGCCTGCCGTAGCGCCGGCGCAAAGACGTATTCGGGAGAAGGACAAGTGGGACTTTCCTGGGCGTTCCTGCGAGCCGGAGCGAGATCGGTGGTGGCCGGTTTGTGGGACGTGACCGACCGCTCCACCGCGGCGCTGATGGCGGATTTCTATCGGCAGTTATCGCAGAATGTCGCACCTGTCGAAGCGCTGCGGCACGCGAAGCTGGCGTTACTGCGCGGCGGGAAGGTGTATCAGAAACCGTTTTATTGGGGTCCGTTCCAGTTGTACGCGGGAGCGATTTAGGGGAATGTCAGGGCTGACCGCTCCCGCCGGTCGCGGCTCTCCTTGGCGGTAAGAATCCGATGCCGATACATACCACCATTAACGACCAGAATGTCCAGTACAGTGGCGATGACGAATCGTGAAAATTTGCGCGGCTTGGATGCTGCTCCGAGTTGAACCCCCAATCGGCCAGTAGCTTCAATCCGATCGTCAACACCAGCAGGTACGCGGACGTTTCGAAGCGCGGGAAGCGCTCCAGCAGCTTGATGAACATCGCCGCCGCGACACGCATCAGCATGACGCCGATCATGCCGCCCGTAATCACCACCCACAGTTTCGGATGCGGCCCGATGTGTCCGGGCGGGGCGCTGCCCACCAGTGCGATCGCCGCCAGGATCGAATCGACCGCGAAGGCGACGTCGGTCACCTCGATCAGTGCTACGGTCGCCCAGAAACCTGACACCGGCTGGTCGTCAGTATCGTCCAGCGATGGCAGCCGCTCTGGTTTCTTCAGGAAAAAATGCTGCAAGGAGATCCACACCAGGTATCCGCCGCCGATCAGCTTGACGATTCGCCACTGGAGCAGATACGTGGCGAGGCCGATCATGATGGAGCGGAACACGAATGCGCCCGCCAATCCGTAGGTCAGCGCTTTCGCCCGCAAAGGCTTGGGAAGCCGTCGGGCAAGGAGCGCGAGGACCAGCGCGTTGTCGATTGACAACACTCCTTCGAAGAAGACCAGCGTCGCGATGACGAGCAGGTCGGGTGGACTGTACGTTTGGCCGAACACTAATTCAAGGTCGGCGCGTAGTAGCCATGCCGGGCGCGGACCACCAGGTCCTTGCGGTTTTTCACCTGGACCTTGACCGCGTGATAAAGACCGTCCGCTTTGAACGGCTCCGGCTTGAACAGCACGCTGTATTGGTGCCGCAGTTCATTGGCGATGTTCTCGAAATCCTGCGACATATCCTGCGCCTTGAACGGGAAAAATGCCAGGCCGCCCGTTTCCTGTGCGTAGTATTTCAGGATTTTGTCGCCATCGGTTTCAATGCCGCTCCGGTTGGTGGAAATGGCATAAATCACCACGTCCGCCTTGTGCGCCATTTCGAGCGCCTGTTCGCGCGTCCAGCGGCTCTGATTGTCCTCGCCGTCGCTGAGGATGACCATCGCGCGGCGGTATTTTTCGGGCGGCTGATCCTGCGTCAGCTTGTCGCGGCAGGCAAAAAAAATCGCGTCGTACATCGCCGTGCCGCCGCCGGGCCTTAAGCCCCGGATGGCGGTCGCCAGTTTGTCGGTGTCGTCGGTCAGGTCCGCCACCAGTTCCGCGCTCATGTCGAAACTGACCACCGTCGCCTTGTCCTGCCGCGGACGAATCACCGTGTTGATGAAATCGGTGGCGGCTTCCTGCTGGAATTTGAACCGCTCGCGAATGCTGTTGCTGGTGTCGATCAGGATCGCCAGGCGCAGCGGCAGATTGCTTTCGGCGGTGAACGCGATAATCTCCTGCGGCTTCTTGGCTTCGATAATCTCGAAGTCGTTTTTCGAAAGATCGTTGACGAAGCGCCCTTTTTTATCGGACACGGTGAACAGCATGTTGACGCGCGTCACGTCCACCGAAATACGCGTCTGATCGTTTTGCTGCGCGGTGAGCGTCAGGGCTAACGCGAATGCAATACCGTGTTTCATGCGAGGTTCACCTAAATTATAGCCCCGAGCCACGTTTCTAGTTCTTTCGGCAGAGGAGCCTCCACTGTGACGCGCTGGCCCGTCGCCGGACTGTCGAACCGAATCCGCCACGCGTGCAGAAAAATCCGCTCCGCCGCGGAGGCACCGTACAGTTTATCGCCCGCCACCGGATGACGGATGCCGGCCAGGTGCGCGCGAATCTGGTGCGTGCGTCCTGTGCCGATGCGCACCTCCAGATAGGTGAATTTTCCAAATCTCTTGAGCACCTTGTAATCAGTGAGCGCGTCGCGGCCATGATCGAGCCGGGCCGTCATGCGCGTCCGGTGCGCCGGATCGCGCGTAATGGGCTTGGTGATGCGCCCGGAATCCGCGTTCACGCGTCCTTCTACCAACGCCAGATACGTTTTCTCCGTCGTCCGATCGGCGAACTGGCCGGCGAGCGCCCGATGCGCCGTATCCGTGCGCGCGACGAGAAGCACCCCGCTGGTTCCGCGATCCAGCCGGTGTACGATCCCCGGCCGCTGCTCCCCTCCTACTTGCGATAGCGCCGCGAAGTGATGTACCAGCCGGTTCACCAGCGTTCCGGAATGCGCGCCCGCGCCCGCATGCACCACTAATCCAGCCGGCTTGTTCAGCGCGATCACCGAAGCGTCCTCGTACAGAATCTCGATCGGCGCATCCTCCGGTTCGGCCTTCAGGGGAGGCAGATCGGCCGGGCTCACCGAAATCTGTTCGCCGCCGCGCAGCAGCGTCGA
>Ga0210394_10008852_pt1 | contig 10263 bp, 5 predicted proteins | sample IncBWC12MmetaG_FD_160121 | JGI IMG/M metagenome (GOLD analysis project Ga0210394, IMG submission 160121) | Forest soil microbial communities from Barre Woods Harvard Forest LTER site, Petersham, Massachusetts, United States - Inc-BW-C-12-M | ecosystem: Environmental > Terrestrial > Soil >...
CCGACGCCGCCAGCAACATCCCGTTCGATTCCAGCCCGCGCATTTTCCGCGGGGCTAGATTCGCCACCACCACCACCTTGCGCCCCACCAATTCCTCGGGCGCATATCCCATGGCGATCCCGGCCAGGACTTGCCGCACTTCATCGCCGATATCCACCATCAACTTCAACAGCTTGTCCGCGCCCGGAATCCGCTCCGCCGACTTGATCTGCCCCACGCGCAGCTCCACCTTCGCAAAGTCATCAATCGAGATCTTCCCACTTAAGGCAGCGGGCGCTGCCGTTCCAGTCGCAGGCGCAGCGGCTTGCGGCGCGGGATTCCGAATCTCATTTTCCATGGCTTCAATCCTTTCCGAAATTTCCTTCGCGTCGGCCCGAGGAAAGAGCGCCTCCGCTTTCCCGACTTTTTCGCCCGATCCCAGCATTCCCCAACCGAGCGAATCGATCCTCTGGTCCGCCACCGCTCCCGACTGCCCCAGCCGCTCCCAAAGCTGCTGCGTGGAGTCCGGAATAAACGGACAGGCCAGCACCGCCACAAACCGCAGGGCCTGGCCCGCGGTCCAAAGCACCGCGCCCAGCTGCCTTTTCGCTGCCAGCTCGCTCGACTCCGCCAATTTCCAGGGCCTCGAGTCCGCAATATACTGATCCACCGCCCCAATCAGCTGCCAGATCGCCTGCACCGCGCCCGAAAAATTGTACGCGGCCATCTGCTGCTCGACGGCCGCCCGCGCCGCGCTGGCCACCTGCTGCACTTCCTGTTTCTGGTCCGCCTCCGCCGGGATCGGGGGCACCTCGCCGTCAGAATACTTCTCGATCATCGTCAGCGTCCGGCTCGCCAGGTTCCCCAGCCCGTTCGCCAGATCGGCGTTGTAGCGCGTGATCAACGCATCGCGCGAAAAATTGCCGTCCTGCCCGAACACGACCTCCCGCAGCAGGTAATACCGCAGCGCATCATTCCCTAGCACACGCACGATCGGCTCCGGATAGGCCACGTTGCCCTTCGACTTGCTCATCTTCTCCTGCTCAAACAGCAGCCATCCGTGGGCGAAAATCTGCTTCGGCAACGGCAAATCCGCCGCCATCAAAAACGCCGGCCAATACACCGCATGAAACCGGATGATTTCCTTCCCGATCATGTGCAGATCGGCTGGCCAGAATTTCGCGTACTCATCTTGCCTCTTCTTGCTCTCACTGGCGTACCCGATCCCACTCATGTAACTCGTCAGCGCGTCGTACCACACGTAAAACACGTGCTCCGCGTCGCCCGGCCACGGAATACCCCACTTAATCGTCTTCCGGCTGATCGACACATCTTTCAGCCGGCTCTCCACCAAACTCCGAACCTCGTTCAACCGGAAATCCGGCTGCACGAATTGCGGCTGGCTCTTGTAAAGCTCCAGCAACTTCCCCTGATACGCCGAAAGCCTGAAAAAATAGTTCTCCTCCGAAATCAATTCCGCGTCGCGCCCACACGTGGGGCATTTCGCCGGTTCCGGCGTGTCGCTCACGTACAAATTGTCGTAGATGCAGTAGCGCCCCTCATACTTCGCCTTGTAAATCGCTTTTTCAGCCTCCGGCCGCCCGCGATCCAACTCCAGCGTCCGTAACACCAATTTCTCGACCGCCCGCGCATGCTCCGCCGAAGTCGTCCGGATAAAATCCGTATGAGTGATTCCCAATAGCTTCCACAAATCGCGAAAAATCGCCTCGTTCGCGTCCACCAGCTGCTGCGGCGTGATCCCCTTGGCCTCCGCCGCCCTCTCGATGTTCACCCCGTGCTCGTCCGTCCCTGTCAGGTACGCCACATCGTACCCGCACATCCGCTTGTACCGCGCGATCACGTCACACACGATCGTCGTGTACGCCGACCCCACGTGCGGACGCGAGTTCGCGTAGTAAATCGGCGTGGTCAGATAAAATTTGGGCTTATCCTTCGGCGCGCTCGTTGGGCTCATCAGCTAGTCGGTATTTCTGTGCAGACGTGCAGAAAATCGATAGTAGTCGGCCTCACCTACCCTGTCAAATTGAAGCGCCATCCGTGAAGCGCGTGCGGGGATCGCCAACTCCCGATGGGCGCCTTCGCCTTTGCTAGACCCGAGGCCTTCCGCTTGGCATCTTACGTTCTCTTCATAGCGAACCTCGGTTAGACTACGCCGGCCACGCCAGGGAACCGCGAAGTGAAGTAACCTCCGCCCCGGTTCCACCTCTCTCGCCTCGGGTCAGGATTCACGAATCACAGAGTACGCGTCTCGGCAATAAGTCGGGGGATCTCCCGATCCATTTCTTGGCCCTCCCCTCCCGCTTTCCGTATAATCTCTGGATTCATTTTACCCAAGGAGCCAGGTGTATAAGGCCGTCGACGACCGCATCCGCAAGGCGCTGCGCCACCACATCCACGAGCGCTACAAAACCGATGTGCCCGTGGTCACCGAGCGCCCTCCGAAGCTCGCCATGGGCGAAGTCGCTTCACCCGTCTGCTTCGAGCTGGCCAAGCGCCTGAAAAAGCCGCCCCGCGCGCTGGCGCAGGAAATCGCCAATTCGCTCAAGCCCATCCCGGGCGTCGCGCGCGTCGAAGTGGCGGGCGGCGGCTACCTCAACGCCTTCATCGACCGCGCCGCTTTCTTCCGCTCCACCTGCGCCGAAGTCAACAGCGTGGCTCCGCCTCCGGCCGGCGACGCGCCCAAGGTCATGGTCGAGCACACCAGCATCAATCCCAATAAGAGCGCGCACATCGGCCACTTGCGCAACGCCGTGCTGGGCGACACGTTCTGCCGTATCCTGCGCCACGCAGGGCACCGAGTCGAAGTGCAGAACTACATCGACAACACCGGCGTTCAGGTCGCCGATGTCGTCCTCGGCTTCACCCACGTCGAGCCGAAGCCGCTCGACGTGGTCCGCAAGCTCGCCGAGGCGCCCCAATTCGATTATTTCTGCTGGGATCTGTACGCGCGTGTCACGCAATGGCTGGCGGAAGACAAAGCGCGCCTGGAACTGCGCGCCCAGACCCTGAAAGACATCGAAGATGGCCGCGGCGAGGTCGCAAAAATGGCCGATCTCATCGCCACGGCCATCGTCCATTGCCACCTGCGCACGCTCGACCGCCTTGGCATCGACTACGATTTGCTCTCGCGCGAAAGCGAAATCCTGCACCTGAAGTTCTGGGACGCGGCGTTCGAGCAACTGAAATCCAAAGGTGCGATCCAGCTCGCGACCAGCGGCAAGAACGCCGGCTGCTGGGTCATGCAGCTTCCGACCGACAAAGAAACTCCGGCAGACCCCCAAGCCACCGAGGAGGAACCCGCCGAGCTGGCCGACGCGAAAATCATCGTCCGCTCGAACGGCACCGTCACCTACGTGGGCAAAGACATCGCCTACCATCTCTGGAAATTCGGCTTGCTCAGCCGCGATTTTTACTACCAGAAATTCCACAAGCATCCCGACGGCCACGTGGCCTGGGTGACGAATGCTACTGCCAACGAACCCGGCGCGCCGAAATTTGGCCACGCCCGCGAAGTCTACAACGTCATCGATTCCCGCCAGGCCTACCCGCAGCAGGTGGTCGCGCAGGGACTCCGGGCCCTCGGTTACACCGATCAGGCGGATCGCCTGAAGCATTTTTCCTACAACGTGGTCGCGCTCACCCCGCGCTGCGCTCAGGAACTGGGCTACGAAATACCCGCCGAGGACGCGAAAAGGCCCTACATAGAGGTCAGCGGACGCAAAGGCCAAGGCGTGAAAGCCGACGACCTGATCGATCGCCTGGAGGCCAGCGCTCACGAGGAGACCGCAAAACGGCGTCCGGAGCTGGCAGGAACGGTTGGGTTTCAGCAGACGGTCACCGCGGTTGCCATCGGGGCGCTTCGCTATTTCCTGTTGCGCTTCACGCGCTCAACCGTCATCGCCTTCGACTTCAAGGATGCGCTCAGCTTCGAAGGCGAAACCGGGCCCTATGTTCAATACGCCGTCGTCCGTGTAAACGGAATCGTCCGCAAGAGTGCGGACACACTGACCGCTCAGGACGCAGCGAACATGCTGCGCATGGAGAGGGGCGAAACGGACGTCGCGAAATTCCTCATCGCTGGCACGAGCGACGATTTGTGGGAACTGGTTCTGCTGGCAGGATCGCTCGACGCTCGCATCGACGCGGCTGTCGGTGCCCAGGAACCGGCGTTTCTCACGCGCTACGCCTTCGAGCTCGCCCAGGCCTTCAACGTCTTCTACCACAAGCACCACATTCTCTCCGAAGAAGACACCGAAAAACGTGCGTTTCTGTTCCGTCTCACCTCACTCGTGCGCGAGCAGTTGGTCATCGTCCTGGGCCTTCTCGGCATCACTGCCCCGGAGAAAATGTGAACGTCATGGCCGGCATCGTCGATAGCTACGACATTTCGGCGAAGCACTACGACGCGGCCTACGCGAAGCTCGCCGAAAAACAAATTCTTGTCGACACTCCGTTCTATGTCGATCTGGCACGCCATTGCCCGGGGCCGGTGCTGGAAATCGGCTGCGGGACCGGCCGCGTCCTGCTGAAAATCGCGCGCCAGGGCGTTGAAATCGAAGGCGTGGATAATTCAGGGCCGATGCTGGCAGTCTTGCGAAAGCGTCTCGATGCGGAATCGCCGGAAGTATGCAGCAAAGTGAAGTGGCACCAGGGCGACATGCGAAACTTTCACCTGGACCGGAAATTTCCGCTGGTGATCATTCCTTTTCGCCCCCTGCAGCATATGTACACGCAGGAAGATCAGCTCGCCGCTTTGAACAACGCGGCGGCTCAACTGGCCGACGGCGGAAGGCTGGCGTTTGACGTCTTCTATCCGAATTTCGAACTGATTCCCGCCGGAATCGGAGAGGAAATCCTGGAGCTGGAGTGGCATCTCGAAGTGGATCCCCTCAAGACGGTGCGTCGATATTTCCGGAAAGAGTCGTACGACAAGATCGCGCAAACCTTCGACGCCACCTTCGTGTTCCGGACGTACTGCGACGAGAAGCTCGTGAGCGAAGAAACCGAACCGCTGAAAATGTCTTACTACACCTACCCGCAAATGCGTGCGCTGCTCGCGTTGGCGGGATTGGAAATCGTCGCGGAATACGGCTCGTTCCGGAGAGCGCCGCTAAACAACGACGCGACCGACATGATTTTCGTTGTGAAAAAGGCGCCGGCCTGACCCGCGATGCAAATCATCGATTCACACGCGCACTTGGAAATGGAGCAGTTCGAGGCCGACCGCGCCGAAATGCTCGATCGTGCACGCGCGGCGGGCGTGAAGAAGTTGCTAGCGATCGGCAGCGGCAGCTCGCCAACTGACCGGTTGGACGCCGCGATTCCGTTCGCCGAGCAGCACGACTGGATCTTCGCGACGGTGGGGATTCATCCGCACGACGCGAATGCGGCGACCGACGAGCATTTCGCCAAGCTCGAAAAGCTGGCGCGGCATCCCAAGGTGCTCGCCTGGGGCGAGATGGGCCTTGATTATTACTACGATCATTCGCCGCGCGACGTGCAGCAGCAGGTTTTTCGCCGGCAGCTGGCGCTGGCGCGCGCGGCCAAGCAGCCGATCGTCATCCACTGCCGAGACGCCTGGGACGACTGCATCCGGATTCTCGATCAAGACTGGCGCTCGAGCGGCCTCGGCGGAATCTTTCACTGCTTTACGGCCAACCTGCCAGAAGCGAAGCGCGGGCTTGATATGGGCTTTCTGGTCTCGTTCGCAGGTAACGTTACCTACCCCAAGATGCAGCATCTGCGCGATGTAGCCCGCGAAATTCCACTCGAAAACTTGCTGATCGAGACGGATTCGCCTTTTCTTCCGCCTCAGGGACGCCGCGGTAAGCGCAACGAGCCGGCTTTTGTGGTTGAGGTGGCGCAGGCCTTGGGGAATGTGAGAAACTTGGCGCCAGAAGTGGTGGCGTCCGCGACCGCGGCTAATTTTCGGCGGTTCTTCAGGCTTGACGACCGGGAAGCGCATTTGAGTTCCCCGAGCGAGCACCGGTAGCGGGTTCGATTCGAACAAGCGAGTTGAGCGAAAACATGGGATTCGCAGTTCAAACCGCCAAGGGAATTTTCGATCTCGTCCGCGACGATCTGGCGCTGGTCGAGCAGGAAATTGCGGCGCAAAACGACGCTGCCATCGAGCCGGTGGCCGAAATTGCCAGCTACCTGCGCGAAGGCGGCGGAAAGCGCCTGCGGCCGGCGCTGCTTCTGCTGGCGGCGGGCGCGGCGGGGTATCGCGGACCGGGCGCGATCCGCATGGGCGCGGTGGTGGAGATGATCCACAGCGCGACCCTGGTCCATGACGACGTGATCGACGGCGCGCAAACACGCCGCGGGCGCCCCAGCACCAACGCGCGCTGGGGCAACCACATGAGCGTCCTCGGCGGCGACTGGCTCTACATGCAGTCGTTTGAGCTGGCGCTGCGGGAGCGGAACTTTGCGATCCTCGACATCCTGATCGGGCTGACGCAAAACATGGTCGAAGGCGAGCTGCTGCAGCTGACGCGGCTGGGGCGAATGGATTTGACCGAAGCGGACGCGACCGAGCTTGCGTACCGCAAGACGGCATGCCTTTTCAGCGGGTGCGCGCGGCTAGGCGCCGTACTGGGCAAGCAGCCCAAGGACATGGAAGAGGCGCTCGCAGTCTACGGGCGCAACGCCGGGCTGGCGTTTCAGCTGGTCGACGATCTGCTGGATTTCACGGCTTCCCCGGAGGAGTTGGGCAAGCCGGTGCTGAGCGATTTGAAGGAAGGCAAGGTCACACTGCCCCTAATTTTTGCACTCGAATCCGAAGTCGGCTCGAACGGACATTCCGGCAGCGAAAGCCGGCGACTGGTCGCGAAGGTGCTCGAGGAGCACGGATTTTTGAGCGTGCGACCGGAGCAAATTACCAAGCTAGTGAAGGATACCGGCGCGCTGGCGCGCGCTTCCCATCTGGCGAAGGATTATGTCAGTCGCTCAAAGATGGCCCTGGAAGAATTGCCCGACAGTGAGTACCGCCGCGCGCTGCTTGCGGTCCCCGATTTCATCCTCGACCGCAAGAACTGAATCTGAAAATCAAGCTGTAGGGATCGTAGTTGCGGTATGCGGACCGGCATGAGGCTGGTTGCGGTTGGCCTCTTGAAGCGCTTGCGTCGCATCTTCGATCAGGTCATCCGGCTTCCAGTCGTTATCCGAATACCATTTGTAAACCGTGCCGGTGGGCGAAATGACCGTCGTGCTCAGCGAGTGCGCGACCTGGGCACCGTCGAAGTCGTAGTAGAGACCGAAGAAATTCGCGACCTGGACCAATTCCTTCGGCGGCACAGCTGCGAATTGCCAGTGATCGAATGGGTCGCCGCCGGTCGTCGCGCGAAACGTGCCGGCGTACTGGCGCAGCACCGCCGGAGTGTCGTGCGCCGGATCGAAGCTCACGCTGAGCAGGCGAATTTTGGAGTCGATGGCAGGATCCTTTTTCAGGGAGGCATAAATTCTCGAGAAATTCCGGGAGACCAGCGGGCAGAAATCGGGATATGGGCAGCGCGTGTAGATGAAAGTGACGAGCAGCACGTCGCCCTGATACGAGCTGAGATGAAGGCGCTTGCCGTCCTGATTGATCAGGGCGAAGTCGGGAACCTTGTCGCCGGGCTTGGGCGGGTTGGTCTGGCCCGTGGGACCTTTGCCGTCGCCTTTCTTGGTGATGACGATGTTTTCGAGGTAAGCACCCTGGTCATCGATTATCACATCGGCGGTGATTTCGTCACCGGGCGCGAGCGGTGTGAGAAGCTTGGAGTCGCGAACCGAGTACGGCATGGTCATGGCAGCCATGAAGCCGACAATTTCCTGGCCATCGACCATGATGGAAGCCTGATCCTTGTCGATCGAGACGATTTTGCCGACCAGATGGTAGCGCTTTACGTTCTGTTGTGCCGCAGGCGCAGATTTCTTGCACCCCGAAACACCGAGGGCCAGAGCCGAAAAGAACAATAGGAACACGATCCCTGCGCCGAACCGTTTTCGCGACCTGCTCCATTCGTTGCCGGTCATCATCACTCCTTCGCACGGTGATATTGTACTACGCCGAAAAGCTGCACATCAGTAATGGAAATGCCAGCGAAACTCGGCGTAAATCTCGCGCGGGTCGTCGTAGTGGAAACCGCCAAACGTCAAGCTGTTGTCGATCAGCAGGTGGCGATTGGCGACGTTGAGTACCGTCACTGAGGCGGTGTACTTCTCGCGGAATTCCTTTCCGAAAGAAAGATCGATGGATGCGTGACCGGGAAGATAAGGATCGTTAAACGCAGACCCGGGAAGACCTTGAGAGCCGTTATGAAAGCCGGAGCCATAATAAACGTTGATCGCGGCGAATGCTTGTCGGGGAAGGGTGGCGTTGAAGCCAACGTTCAGCGTGTTTCGCTGATCGTGGTCAAGCGGGCCCCATCCCGGTCCTGGTGACGAGCCGACGATCAAGCCTCCGGTGAATCCTCCTTGCGACTGCGCGATCTGGTTGGAATAGGCGAGATGCAGCTGGCCGCGATTCCAAAGGCGCGGAGAACGAATGGTCAGCTCCGTGCCGCGAATGCGCGATTCCGCTACGGTGACGGGAATAAAGATGTCGGATTCGCCGATGTTGTTGTGATCGAGAAAATTCACGCCGCGCGTTTCGAAGTTGTCGATGTCCAAAGACCACCCGCGCATAGGAATCGTGACTCCAAATTGATGTTCCTCATCGCGCTCGCCATGAAGGGCTGAAAAAACGCAGTCGCTGGTGCCGCAGAGTTGAATGAGCGGGCCGCTGATCGTCACCAGTGGCGGCGGCTGGTAGAAGCGCCCCCAGAAGGCGCGGAACACCCAGTTCAGATGTGGGATGCGCAGCGTACCTCCCACGCGCGGGTACGTCACGTTTTCGGTGACGATAGAAGAGAAATGCGTCGCTCGAACGCCCGCAATGAGCGTGAGCCACGACGTGACGCTGAATTTGTCGCTGAGATAGATGGCCTCCTCCGAGCCGGGAACGGCGTCGGTTTCACTGATTGGAAGATTGCCGCTTGCATCGTGGAAGATCAAACCAAAGCGCTCGTTTTCACTTGCTCCCCAACCGTAGACTCCGGCTTGCACATCATTTCTCGGCAGGTGAAAGCCCAGGACAACCTGGCCGCCGCCGTAATTCGCGGTGCGGTTATCGGTAGTGACGACCGGCGTGTCGTTCGGGGAGCCGTTATAGCCCGCGCTGTTGTAGTGGTAGAAGGGAGAAACAGTGAGGATCGTGGAGGGATTGAATGTGTGCACCCAGGAGAAAATCACGAAGCCATCACGCTCCGTTTGGTGGTCGCGCAGACCACTGGTATCGAACTGTGTGTTCTCGAAGTCGCTGGGATCAGGATCGTAAGGAATTTGATAGTAATCGCGGCGAAGTTGGGCGTCGAACCGGAATTGGTCCTGGGGGTCGAGGTTGTAGATGAGAGACGTGAACCCCCCCAAGCCGTTCTCCGCGTCGTGGAAGATTTGCGAGATCGGCGTTTCCAGCCCTAGGTTGCTGCGGTTCGCGTTCAGGCTCGCATAGTAGGCGAAGCGCTGCGTGTGGCCCCCGAAATTGATTTGGTCGTTCGTCTGGTAATCGCTTCCGATCGTGGTGACCAGTTCGCCTTCGTTGCTGCGTTCGAATCCTGAGCGGGGAAGCACATTGAATTCCCCGTAGGTGCGGTCACCGTATTCGGCGTCATAGCTGCCGCGAAGGATTTCGATGTAGTCGACGTCCTTGGGGTCAACCTGCGGCGCCAGGTTGGTGCCGATGTTGGTGTTCGGGATGGGCACGCCGTCGATCATCCAGGTGGTTTGGTGCCCGCCGCGCATGTGCAGCATGTCGTGGGTCAAATAGGCACCAGGCGTGTAGTCGGTGATCATGGCGAGGCTGTTGGTTGAATCGGCCCCCGGAGTCTGGGCGATGTCGGTGCGATCGACGAGCGATGTGGGCGTGAAGGTCTCGAGGCTGGCCGCTTCCTGGGAAGCGGAAACGGCCACTTGCTGGCTCTGAGTGGCGAGGGTCAGCTGGAGGTGCAGAATCGACGACGTGTCTGACGCCAAGGTGAAGTTCTCCTGCAGGACGCCGAATCCCGAGGCCTTCGCAGTGACGGTGTAGTCGCCGAGAGGCACGGCGATGAAGGTGAACTCGCCGTCCTGGTCCGTTTGCGCCTGCTGTGCCCATTGCGAAGTTGCGGATTTGAGTTCCACGCTGGCGCCGGCCACAGGGCGGTGCTGCGGGTCATGAACGATTCCTCGCACGTTGCCGAATAC
>Ga0210394_10008854_pt1 | contig 10259 bp, 7 predicted proteins | sample IncBWC12MmetaG_FD_160121 | JGI IMG/M metagenome (GOLD analysis project Ga0210394, IMG submission 160121) | Forest soil microbial communities from Barre Woods Harvard Forest LTER site, Petersham, Massachusetts, United States - Inc-BW-C-12-M | ecosystem: Environmental > Terrestrial > Soil >...
TGCACCTCCGCCTCGTGCGTGGGGGTGTCGAAGCCGGGCAAGCTGGTGTTGCCTCCCATCGGCGATATGGTGCAGCCGAGGATCACCAGGCCATGCTCGTGCGCCCGGCTGATGAGCTGCAGCAGCCCGGCGATCACATCGTCGACGCTGGCGTTCTCCGACGCCGGATAAAACCCGCCGGCACCGGCGAGGTCGTTCAGGCCGATCCACACGATCACGGTCTTCACCCCGGCCTGCCCGAGCACATCGCGGTCAAACCGAGTGAACACGCTGTCACCCCACTGGGTCTGCGGGCCGGTCGGGCCGGCGCTGTTGAACAGGAGCCGGTCGCCGGCGAGCGCCGTGCTGACTACCCCGATGTTGTCGATGTGCAGCGCGTTCAACCGGGCACCCAGAGCGCGCGGCCACTGCGAGATGAGGGTGGCCGAGTCGGTGATGGCGACGACATCCGCACCGTCCTCCGACACTCTAACGCTCAGACCCGACACGAAAGGCCATTCGGACAGCGCCGTCGCGCTCGGCAGGCTCGCGGATCCCGTCACATCGCCTGCTGCAACGAAGCTGTTCCCCTGCAGGAAGGTGGTCGTCTCATCCTTCGTGGGATTCGGCAGGTAGATGCTCACCGCGAGATCCGACACCGCGGGCACGCGCATGTGGACCGGGTCGCTGATGGCCGGTGCGCCGGCCGGGATAGTGACCGACGTCCGTCCGCCGAACGTGAGAACGCGGTCCGTTCCCGCGACGATGCTGGAGCCGGACGCCACGACGGCGAGGTGCGCCGCGCCGATCACCAGCGGTGCGCTGCCGAACGTGTTGGCGAGGCGCACGCGTACATCATTGCCGCCCGCGCTGGTGTGCACGATCTCGCGCAGCGTCTGATTGCTGAACTGACCCGTGGAGGCGGGCAGAAAGGTCATCTGACCGATCGCCCACGATTCGACGGCGGGACCCTCATCGTCGTCCGCGCATGCAATACCGGAAAACACGCCGGCGGCGGCCATCGCTGTAGCGGCGGCGCATGCCAGCACTGCTCTTCTGGGTGAATGCTTCATGGCTAAACCCTCCTTGAAATGAGTTACTTCTTGTCTCGGTCCCGATCCGGTTGCCGGCGACTGCGGAGGCGCGACGCCGTGCCGCACCGGGTGCCGTACCATAACGCCAGGGCGCGAAGCGAATGCACCTGCCCACCGCGTGGGATGGGACGATCGCGTGGGTCTCGGTGCGATCGACCAGGCATGGAGACAGGCGCGCGGTGCTGCCCCCCACCGCAAACTCACCCGGTCAGAAGGAATACCTGATTCGGTGACGATGAATTGCAGGTGTTCTGACGAAGCGTGCCGCCGCGTCCAGGGTCCTCCAGGCAAAGCCCGCTGCTCTTCACGCGCAGCCGCACGCCACCCTCGCCCGCATCCGTCACGCCGAACAGTTCGTTGGCGGGCAGAGCACCTTGGCCGCAATCCCACTGAATCAGGTTTCCCGGGCCGCCCGGGGTTTTGCCGTCTCCGGGTGACGAAGTCCCGTTCGAAATGTTCAAGCACAAACCCGCTGAGCTATTCACGCTGTGAATGGAGTAAAGCCCGTTGCCGCGGTCAACAAAATTGAACAGCATGTTGCTGAAGCCCCCGCAGGGATAGGAAATGATGCCCTCGCCGCTGCGCGTCGAGTCCCGCGGAATGTTCAGACACAGCTGCGTCGCCCGCGAAACGATCCGATGGGTGCCTTCGACGGGGTTCGGCGGAGGCGCGGATGAGGCTGTCGCACCATCGACGACATAGGTCGTCACCGAGCGAACCGGCAGCGGATCGACGATGTGCCCCTGCGGCGAAAGAGCGATGTGCTCGGCCCGCAGATCGACGCCCTCGTCGGCGGTGGTTCTATAGACGGCCACCGTGTGCGGCAGGCCATCGAACGCGGAAAGGTCGAGGTCGTTGATCGCGGCGCTGTCCCAGTTCGTGCTGACGAGCACCAGCCGTTTCGAAGCGGGGGAGTAAGCCGCCAGAGTGTTGTAGGCGCCGCCCGCGGAAATGATGCGAAAGCCAGGGCGGATGAATCGACTGTACTGGCCGATGACGTAATACTGCTTCTTGAGCTGGGGCTCCCCGCCATGGGCGTCGAACGCTATCACGTTCCAGTCGGGCTGCCACATCACCCACGTCTCCGCGCCCAGGTCGCGCAGATCGGCGCGGATGGAATCCGCCATGAACAGCGCACCCCACATGTCGGTCTTGTCGCCCTGCCCGGGAAAGCAGCAGCCGAGCTCGCTCATCCAGATCGGTTTGCGGTATTTCTGCGCGAGAGCTCTCAGCTCCTCGGGCCGCACCCAGTAAGTGCTCGAGTGATAGTCGTGGGTGTTGAAGCGGCCGAGGCTGCTCAGCACGGTCGAACCCAGCTGTCCCACGGCGCCCACGGCGGAGGCAAGATTGTTCATATCCACCCCGGAAACGAAGGTCTCGATGCCCTCTTGCTTGAGCCGTGCGGCCAGCATCGGAATCAGAGCGTTCCGGGTCGCGAGGCTGGCGGCATACCCCTCCTGGCGCCCGCCGGCGCCCCAGCCGATGTCGGGCTCGTTGAACGCCTCCAGGCTTTCAAAGCGCACGTCCTCCACATCCCGAAAATGCTTGACTACCGTCGTGAGGTAAGCGACGAAGCTCTCACGCATGGCGGGCCGCAGATTGTCTTCGGTCTGGCCTTTCTTGTTGCCGGATGCGCAGCCGCTGACGGTCATCCAGTAGGGCGGCGACACCGAGAACGCCTCGAACAGATTCGCCCCCCGCTTGATCGCTTCGTGGAGCATCCGCCGCTGCGGGGCGTCACGGGTCCAGTCGAACGGAGCCCCAGGCCCGGACTGAAACCCCTCCATCTGAGCGTCGGGACGCATGTGCACGTGCGCGGGATCGTCGCCGCCGCCGATGTTGTAACGGGCGACGGTGAAGCCCAGAGTGAGGCGGGTTGCGGGATCGCCAAAGAGCAGATCCATGTAGCGGCCCTGGATGGCCGCATCCTTGATCTGCGCTGGCTGCCGCCCGCCGCCGTACAGATCGTTCGCCTCCCACGCAAGCGACATGCCCCATCCGCGAAACGTCTGCGCCGGGCGTGCGACGATCCGTCCGGTGTCGATGAGCGCCTGCGAAACCGCATCTGGCTGGTGATCCGGTGCAGCACTGACCGTGCTCTCTTGCGCCTCCGCCGGCGCTGCAGTCGACCATTCCCCGCCGCTCCGCCCGCCGCTGCTGGCGCCGAGCAGGATCCACGCCAGCAACCAGCATGGGAAAGTCTTCCGTGACCTGTGTGACACCGGCGCACCCCCGGCGATGACCGAAGCGGATGGATCAGCTCGCGGACCGCGCGACCTGGGCGTCGCGGATCGCCGTGACCGTGTCGATTGTATCGGCGTCCTCCGGCCGCTTGTCGGGCCGGTAAGCCTTGACCCGCGCGAAGCGCAGGGCCACGCCGCCCGGGTACTGCCGGCTGGTCTGCACGTCGTTGAACGCGATTTCGACGACCAGCTCGGGGCGGACGTGAACGGCCCAGTCGTCGCGACCGGTCTCGCGCGCGAGCAGCTCTTGCGTCTGCCATTCGAGCAGCGCATCGGTGAGTCCTTTGAACGTCTTCCCCAGCATGACGAAGTGGCCGGTGCGCGGATCGCGCGCTCCGAGGTGCAGGTTGGAAAGCCAGCCCTGCCGCCGTCCGTGGCCCCATTCAGCCGCCAGCACCACCAGATCCAGGGTATGCGTATGCTTGATCTTGAGCCAGGACGCACCGCGATTGCCTGCTTCATAGGGCGCATCCAGCGCCTTGGCCATGAGCCCTTCATGGCCTTTGGCGATCGCCGTATCGAAGAACGCCTGGGCCTCGACGGCATCGGCCGTGACCCGATGGGGAACGAGGAGCGCACCCGGCACGACTTTGCGCAGGGCCGCAAAGCGTGCCGACGTAGCTTGCTCGACGAGAACTTCACCGTCGCGCTTCAAGCAATCGAAGAAAAACACGGAGAGCGGCAAAGTGGAGCGCAGCGCCGCGACATCCAGCTTGCGGCCGAAGCGCCGCATCGTGTCCTGAAAGGGATACGGCGCGCCGCCCGGGTGCACGGCGATGGCCTCGCCATCCAGAACGAGATCGGCCGCCGGCAGCGCGAGCACCGCCTCGGTGATTTCCGGTACGGCCTGCGTGACCTCCTTCAGGCTGCGGGTGAAGACCCGCACTTCGCCGCCCGACTTATGCACCTGCACCCGCGCCCCGTCAAGCTTCCATTCCAGCTGCGCCTGTCCCAGTTGATGGAGCGCCTCCGCGACGTCCTCTGCCGTCTGTGCGAGCATCGGCGCCACCGGGTGCATCGTCTGCAGATGCAAGCGGGCGAGCCCGGAAGTTCCTTCCGTCAGCGCGATGCGGGCAACCTCCCCCAGGCTGTGCGCGTACATGGCGGCACGACGGACCGGCTCCTGGGGCAGATTCGCCGCGGCGGCAATTCCCTCCAGCGCAAGGCCTTCCAGCGCCCCCTGCCGGAGCTCTCCCACCAGCAGCCGCACGAGGAAGTCCCGCTCCGCCGCCGTCGTCCGCGCGAACAGGCCACGCAGCAGGGCCGCGCGCTTCGACGCCGACCCTGCCCCGCGGATGGCGGCAAACTCGTCGAGACTGCGATCGACGTCGGTCAGCGTCAGGGACGCCGCCTCGGCAGCGCCAGCGGATCCGGCGTCGCGCAGCTGCGCATATCCTGCCCCGAGCTTGCCCTGGCGCACCTCGCCCGCGAGCAGCGCGACGCCGATCTCGATCTCCTCCGGATCCAGCGCGCGCAGGCAGGACGCCAGTTCGGCGATCTTCGCGGTCCGGCTGCTCTGATCGGCGATCCGCCGCGAAGCGTTGACGAGAACCACCAGCAGGGTCATAGGGGTGCCTGAAGTGACGTTAGGGTCGTAGAATGCTCGCGGCGGCGAGTTCCTCATCCGGCGCGCAGGCAGAGCGCAGCATGGCGACGATTTTGTATTACAGCGACATCCACATCGAGATCCGCGAGAAAGAAGGCGGGACAGGATGGACGAGTCGGTATCCGCTGGCTCTCGGCCCGGACTTGCGCGCGCACGCCGGCAGGGCCGATCTCCTCGTGCTCGCCGGCGACATCGGCAGGATGCGCTCGCGCCGCAACGTCTCGACGCTCGCCTACGCCGCTCAGGCGGCCGAGTGCCTCGGCTGCCCTGCGCTGGTCGTGCCGGGAAACCATGAATATTACCGCGGCTCGTTCGACGAGGAGCGCGAGGCGCTCCTCGCAGCGAGGCTCGAAGGCGTAACGGCGATCGACCGGGGAGAGGTCCATTTCCCGATCGACGGACGCATGCTGCGCGTGCTCGGCGCGACGCTGTGGACCGATTACGCCGCGAACGGCGACTTTTTCGAGGCGATGCGCCGCGCGCAGGACACAATGGAGGATCATCGCCTGATTTCCCGACGCGGCGGCGCCTCGTTCCTGCCTGAGGACGCGCTCGAGGAGCACCGCCTGTCGCGCGCCTGGCTCGCGGAGCGCCTGGCCGAGCCGCACGCTGGGCCGACTCTCGTCGTCACGCACCACGTGCCGCATTCGGCCGCGTGCAACTCGAAATTCGGCATCACGCCGCTCTCGCCCGCGTTCCACAGCGATTGCGACGAGCTGATCGACGCCGCGGCGCGCGCGAAGGTCGCGGCCTGGATCTACGGCCATCATCACTGGTGCCACGAGCTCGAACTGCGGGGCGTACGCCTGCTCTCGGCGCAGACAGGGTACCCGGGCGAGGCGACCGGTTGGGTCGGCCCGGGCTTGCTGGACCTCTGAGGCGCGCCTGTTCGTGCGGGCGCGGCGGCCGCGCGGGCGTGCTGCGCGCCTACGGTGATCATGTGAAACGCCCGGAAGACCTCGATCCCGCCCGCCCGCGTTTCCGCGGAAACGTGCATTAAGCGTGACGTAGCGACAGCAAGCACTCATGTACAGTTCGGCGGGCACTTCAGCCCTGATCACAAACGGCTCAGAAGGTTGCAACCATGAAGAATGAAGCGACGCCCCGCGTGTACGACATCCTTGCCAAGGCCTTCTTCCAGGAGGAGGTGCGCACATGCTTCGCGCTCCTCGGGGACGCGAACATGAATTGGGCCGCGCGGTTAGCCGCGCTGGGATGCCGCATCGTTTATGTCCGGCACGAGCATTGCGCGCTCGCCGCCGCCATGGCGTACGCGCGAAAGAACTGGGACGTGGGTGTGGCGAGCGTCACATGCGGGCCCGGTGTGACGCAATTGATCACGGCGCTCCCCGCGGCGGTGCGCGCCCATCTGCCGCTGGTGGTGTTCGCCGGGGAGGCGCCGCTCAAAAGCGGTTGGTACAACCAGGAAATCGATCAGGCGCCGATCATCAAAGCAACGGGTGCTGCCTACCACAGCTTGCACATGCCCGAGCGCATGCCTGTTGCTGTACGCGACGCATTCCTGCAGGCGCGCCGCGAGCGCCGGCCCGTGGTGATCGGTATTCCCTTTGATCTGCAGGCCCGGGCCTGGGACGCAGCGGCGGACCTGCCGGTGCCCTCGCACAAATTGTTGCCGCGCCCCTCGCCGATTCCGCCGCATCCCGACGACGTGGCCAGCGCTGCGCAACTGGTCGCCGGCGCCGAGCGGGTGGTGGTGCTTGCCGGGCTGGGTGCGGTCGAAGCAAAAGCGGGAGCCGCCTGCCGGGCACTGGCCGCCAAGATGGGTGGTCTGCTGTCAACGACGCTTCCCGCCAGGGGGCTGTTTTGCGACGACCCTTTCTGCATCGGCATCTCGGGCAGCTTCACGCCCGAGGTTGGGATCGAATACCTGGCGCAGTCCGACCTCGTCATCGCAGTCGGCTGTTCGCTCGCCTACCACGCGGGCGGTGGCGGCCAGCTCTGGCGGAAGGCGAAGATGCTGCAGATCGATGTCGACCCGGTCGCGGTCAGTCAGGGCCAGGAAGTGGCGCGTTATCACTTGCGAGGCGATGCGCGTCTGGGAGTCGAGGCGCTGACGGCGGCGTTGCCGACCCGCACCCGGGGCTGGCGCAGCGATGCGATGGCTGCGCGCATTCGCGATACGAAACCGGACAGCCACGTATTCGAAATTGAGGCGGGGCAGCTCGACCCGCGCGACGTCGTCGAGGCGCTGGAAGAGGCTTTGCCGCAAGAGTGGGAGATGGTGAACTCAGGGGGCCACTGTTCATGGTTCTTTGCGCAGATGCCCTCGCGTCCCCAGGAGAAATTCCTCACCATTCGCGAGTTCGGCGCGATCGGCAACGGCATCTCGTTCGCCATGGGGGTGGCGGCGGCGCGCCCGGATCGAACCGTCGTGCTGTTCGACGGCGACGGCAGCCTGATGATGCATATACAGGAGCTCGAAACCATCAAGCGCCATCGACTGAACATCCTGATCGTCGTGATGAACGATGGCGCGTACGGCTCCGAGCTGCACAAGCTGCGCTCGGAGGGAATGCCGGAGGACGGGTCAGTGTTCGGCTATTGCGATTTCGCCGGCATCGCGCGCGGATTCGGTCTTTCCGGAAAGACCTTCAAGAATCTGGATGATCTGCCGCAGCGGGTGGCCGAGTTCGCGGCAACCGGCGGCGCTGCAGTGTGGGATTTTCACGTCTCCGATAAAGTCGTCTCTCCGACCATACGCCGCGCCCATCCCCATCCTGCCAGGCAAAAGGAAGGCTGAACGACGAAGGGTATTCCCCGCACCGACGTAACCTCGCTCACGACTTTTGAGGCCAGCTGGGCGCTTCAAGACCGAACTGCCTGGCGTAGTCCGCGTTCAGTCGCTGCCAACCGAACTTCATCGCCTCGCCAGCGACGATTCGGCCGAGGGGAGTTCCTTTCAGCAGGTGATCGAGAACATCGATACAAATGTGCCAGCCGGCAGCACCCATTGAGATGAAGCGGCGATCGATGTTGTGCCACAGCGTCAGACGTGTGCCCCCGCCAAAGCCTTCGAGTTCCCACCGGATATCGTTGCCACCCCAGTTGTACTCGAGCACCTTGGGGGCGTCGGCTCGCGTCACTGTTGTCTCGGAAACCTGCGGCGTGGGCGCTCCTACCGCGGTGAGCTTCACCGTCGTACCGGACCTGCCCAGGCTGCCATCGGCATCGAAGGGCGCCCACTCGCGCAGGTGCGCGGGGTCGGTGAGCGCCTGCCACACTTTTTCCGGTGGGTGGTGCAGCTCCCTGACGAGAATGAGCGTCCAGTTCTCTCCGTCCTTTCGTACCTCCGCCCCGCTGGCGGGACCCGGTACGTACTGCTCGCGATTGGTCATCTATCTTCTCCTTGTCTTCCTTTCGGTCAACGTCGACTGACCCATGCGGTCGAGGTGCCGCTCGAGAGCATCGACGTGAGCGGACCAGAACTGACGGAACGGCGCCAGCCAGGCATCGACCTCCTCCAGTGGCTGGGGTTTCAGTCGGTAGACACGACGCTGTGCGTCCACCGTGGATTCCACGAAACCGGCCTCGCGCAGTACGCGCAGGTGCTTCGATACGGTCGGTTGCGCCATACGGAGTCGACGCTCGATCTCTCCAACGGACTGTTGGGACGAGACCAGCAGGCTCAATATCGCGCGGCGGTTCGGCTCCGCAATGATTTCGAATACAGATTCCACGCTCTTCTTATACTCCACAGCGTATATACCTGTCAACGTATATACAGGCGGAAGGCCGGGATCCGAATTGCAGCCTCCTAGAGTTCAGCCTTCGCGCTGGGAACGTATGCGCGGATTTGCAAACCTCTCCTCGCTTTCAGGTTTCCCCTCGCTTTCAGATCTTCTCTCGCCTTCAGATCTTCCCTCGCTTTCAGATGTTCCCTCGCCATCAATCGCGGAAAGAGCATCCTGCGAGCGTTTTTTCGCATCTTTCGAAACGGTCTGCGCTTCCAAGGCGGCCAGAATCTGTGCCGGCGTACGGCCTGGATCTACCAATCGCCTGAGAACCGCTCGCAACGCGGAACGAACGTTTGCCACACGCAATCTCCCTCAAATGACTGGACAGTCCGAAGCCTCGGCCGGTCGCGACGAAGCGGGACGAGTCAGGCGTGACCAGGAGAATGAGCAAGGGCGCTCTTGTGTCATGAGCCCTCGCCCCACTGCTCGAAAAAGCGAGCGATCCGCTGCACTACGAGGCGGCGCGCGGTGGTGTCGATTGAATTCAGACCAAGCCTAGCACGGCACGCGCGCCGCAAGGTCGTCACTTCATGGCATCCGTATGGCAATTGGCGCGGTCGCCCTCGCGCAACAGGATGCCGTCAGAGGCCGAGGTAGGCTTCCTGGACTCTCTTGTTGCTGGCCAGCTCGGCACCGCTGCCGTGCATGATCACCCGGCCGCTTTCCAGAACGTAGGCGCGCTCCACCAGCGCGAGTGCGCGGCTCGCGTTCTGCTCGACGAGCAGGATGGCGACGCCCATGGCGTGAATCTCCGCGATCTTCTCGAACATCGCATCGGTGATCACCGGCGCCAGGCCGAGCGAGGGCTCGTCCAGCATCAGCAGCCGCGGCTTGAGCATGAGACCGCGGCCCACGGCCAGCATCTGCTGCTCGCCGCCGCTCATCGTTCCGGCCAGTTGCCGGTGCCGCTCGGCGAGGACCGGAAAGATGCTGAAGATAAGCTCGAGCGTCCGCTTGCGATCGGCCTTCGCGCTCGGGATGTACGCGCCGATCTCCAGATTCTCCCGTACCGTCAGCTCGGGAAAGACCTGGCGTCCTTCCGGCACATGTGCGATTCCCAGCGCGGCGATGCGGTAAGCCGGCAGATCGGCCACGTCCCTGCCGAAGAATGTGATCGAGCCCGATGTCGGACGCAGCAGGCCGGAGATCGCGCGCAGCGTCGTGCTCTTGCCCGCGCCGTTCGCCCCCAGCAGAGCAACCGCCTCGCCTTCGCCGACGACCATGCTCACGTCGCTCACCGCGGGCACTGCGCCATAGGCGGCGCTCACCTCGGTGAGCTTCAGCACGCCGCCCCCGCTCGTTTCACGATTCCTCTTTCGATCGCGCGCTGGCAGCGTAGCCGGCTCCCAGATAAGCGCGGATCACCTCTTCGTTCGCCACTACCTCGGCGGGCGCCCCCTCGGCGATCTTCTGGCCGTGGTCGAGCACGACGATGTGGCGGGCGACGGCCATGATCGCGCGCATCACATGCTCGACAATGACGATGGTGAGCCCGCGGGCGGAGAGATTGCCGACCAGCGCGACCGCCTGGTCGATCTCGGAGGGGTTGAGGCCGGCCATCACCTCATCGAGCAGCAGGATT
>Ga0210394_10008856_pt1 | contig 10258 bp, 6 predicted proteins | sample IncBWC12MmetaG_FD_160121 | JGI IMG/M metagenome (GOLD analysis project Ga0210394, IMG submission 160121) | Forest soil microbial communities from Barre Woods Harvard Forest LTER site, Petersham, Massachusetts, United States - Inc-BW-C-12-M | ecosystem: Environmental > Terrestrial > Soil >...
GGTTTTGATTTGGCGCCGAAGATAGGGTCGAAAGCTCGCTTTGGACGCTGCCCCTTGTCTATTGCCTGACAAACCCGGCTATTTGTTCAGCTCTGTCGGATGGAGACGTGAATTCGTCTCGATCGGGTCGATTGCAAAGGTGGGCAGCTTCGTGACGAGCGAGTTCAGCTTCGTTTGTTACGGAGGCGACGGTTGCAAAGCACACTCTGCATATCGAATCGATATGTCCCATCGCGGTTTAACCTGTGGGGAAAGTTGGATTCGCGAGACATGATTGCCCCTTTCCGCTACAAAGTCGAGGAGATCCGTGAACCTTAGCCAACATCGGGAGCGGTGTCTGTTCAATTTCGCTCACTCTATCAACTATTGTTTTTTTCTAAATCCCCAACTACTTGGCCGCTTACCGGGCATACAAAGAAAACGAAGTCTCCCAACCCCGAGGTAATCGAATCATCAGAACTCTGATGCTCCACGAGTGGCACATCGTGCACGCCGCAGACAGGTGGGTTTGACCCCTTCTTTGTGAAGCATTGGGTTGGCATTTCAGAACATCCTAACCCACGAGGGGGTGGGAGAGTGACGCCGTACCATGTGCCGGGTATAGAGGGCGGGGAATCCTTAGCCAGGTAAAACTCATTTAGCTTAGGTAAAACAGAGGGAAAGAGGCATTCTTGGCGAATACGACGACTTTAGCGACTCCGTAAGCCGTTTACTTTATATAAGTTAATGAATCTGAAGATTTATGGCGGAGAGGGGGGGATTCGAACTCCCGGAGCCCGTAAAGGCTCACTCGCTTTCGAGGCGAGCGCAATCGACCACTCTGCCACCTCTCCGTTTTGTTTTCAACTACTTAGCCGGCTGTGCAAAAACCAGCTCGAGTGCCAAATGTCCGTTTCGGTTCAGACTCCAACTGGTGTGGAAGAGGCCCAGGCCATGGCTCTTGGCCTGAATAATATTCGGCACTCATTGAGAATAACGCATCATCATTGGATCGTCGAATCCCCTACATCCTTGGTAACCGCCTGAGAGCACGCCTGCCATCGCCCAGAGAGCAAGCAGTGTGCGGTTGTCGTGCCAGCGGCGGTTACAGTTGCGGATCGCCTGATTGCAGGCTCGAATCGGAGCGTTGTCATGCGACCTCTTTCGAGGCCTCACGCATAAAGAACAAAGCGGGCAACTGACGCTTCCTCCGCTATAGTTCTGCGTTTTCTAGCCACTGTGTGTTTTGCCAGTTTCAGACTCTGGACTGGTGAGGATATTCTCCTTCGCGGCACACACAAGAGCGGTCGAAGAGACGCAATGATCTTCCCACATGACACAGCTTCCACCGAGAGGCGCAGCCGTGAATCGGGATTTCTGTTGCTCCGGAGATAACAAACCGGAGTCGAAATGAAAGCGAGCGGCTCGGGTTGAGTGAATCACTCAACGGGGATTCTGATGGGAATTGACAAAGACGCTCTCGGAGCCTATATCACCGGCGTTGGGACGTGGCATGCCAATTGGGGATGGGGCTTACTGCTGATCTTCCTTACAGTGACTCTCCACATCTCAGGCCTCGGACTCATGCATCAGAGAGCCGTTCGCGTATGGTTCAAAATAAGCAATCATCGCCATTCCGGAGTCAGGTTTGTATTTGTATTGGGCGCAGTAACGATGTTGTCCACTGCTCTGCACGTGATAGAGGTCATCCTCTGGGCCGCCTGTTATCGGTTTCTCGATGCGATGCCTGACTTCAGTTCCGCCATGCTTTATTCCCTCAACGCAATGACCAGCTACGGCCACGAAAGTCTGTTTTTGGAGCCCCGCTGGCAGTTGTTGGGCGCAGCCGAGGCGCTGAATGGGTGGTTGCTGTTTGGGCTTACTACTGCTTTCCTGTTCAGCATGTTTCAGAAAGCGGTGCAGACCGAGGAACGTCAGATCCAAACGGATCTCTAGAACAACCCCGCGAGAGAAAGTCTGCTCTCATTCAGGTAGAGCTTGTTTGAATTGATTCGGCTTGTTCTGTCCTCAAGAGCGTGCCTGATCTCCGATTGTGAGACCCTCGTTGCTTTTGAGCGCCCTGGTACTCCAAGGTGATACTTTACCTCTTGGCTGTTTTTGGCCCACGAGGTCCGTCCCAAAGCGGCGGAAAGACACGATTTCCGCGTTCTCACGTGCGAAGAATTGCATGAGGCAGTGAGGAGTTGCACAGTTTATACGGCGTTCGATAGGGAGCCGAGTTTCTCATGATGGAATTCCACATCTCGCGGAAGGCGCGCGAACGTTACCGGTTCGCGGAGTCGCTTTTCTCCTATAACGGCAACGTGGTATTCGCCAGTGTCGCTGCCTGCCGCACCTTCGCCCACCAGATGAACCAGGTGCGCCAGGCGGACAAGTATCCCGACCTGGCCGTGCACGCTGGGCAGCTGTTTGCGATGGGGCTGATCGACGAGGCCAGCCACGTGCTGATGGCGCGTTATCGCGAGCAATTCGACCCCGAGGTGATGACTTCGGCGCTGGACTGGTTTGCGGGCCGAGTCGGATCGCGGGAACTCGATACCATGCTGCTGACCTTTGTCGAGCATTTCCCCGGCCAAAGCGTGATGCGCGGCGAGGAGACTCCGCGGCAGTGGCTCAACGGCAAGACCGGCAATATGCCGCACCGCGCCGCCGCCCTTGAAGAATTGTTGCTGTTGTGGTCGGCGAATCGCAACGAGGCATTCAAGAAGTTCGAGGAGCTGTTTGAAGACAAACCGCTGGCGGAGAAGACCGTCTATCGGCAGGTAACGCAGGAGCTTCCGCAGTACTTTGCCACGCGACCGCTGATTCCGGTGGAGGGAGCGAAGGCGATCAGCTTGTTTGACCTGTTGCGTGCCCCGGTAAGCGGCGCGCCGGCTTCGCTCGCTGATCAACTGGCGCTGATCCGCAAAATGTGGCGACCGCTGTTAGGTGATTCCATGGACCGCCTGCTGATGATGGGCAGCGAAGTTCTGCATGAAGAAGAGATGGCCATTTGGATGCAGTTCAATCCTGATGCAGCCCGCGCCCGGGCAGCCGCGGAGGAATCCGCGCGCCGCCGTCGCGAGAGCGGCACGCAGCAATGGCCGTCAATCGTCAGCGAGTCGCAGGTTCCGGTGTTTGGCGATCCCGCGAATGAATACGAAAAGTTCAGTCCCGACACGGCCTGGATGCCGAACGCGGTGCTGATTGCAAAGAGCACCTACGTGTGGCTGGCACAGTTGAGCAAGCAATACGGCCGGCACATTCATCGGCTCGACCAGATTCCCAATGAAGAGCTCGCGACACTTGCGCATCGCGGTCTCAATTCGCTTTGGTTGATCGGCGTGTGGGAGCGCAGCCGCGCTTCGAAAACCATCAAGCAACTCTGCGGCAATCAGGACGCTGTCGCTTCTGCCTATTCGCTGTTCGATTACAAGATTGCCGAGGACCTGGGCGGGGAACCGGCCTACATCACGCTGCGTGACCGCTGCTATCATCACGGTCTCAGACTCGCCAGCGACATGGTGCCGAACCACATGGGCATCGATTCGCCCTGGGTCATCGAGCACCCGGAGTGGTTCATTTCCCGCTGGGATAAGCCGTATCCGGCGTACAGCTTTAACGGTCCGGATCTGTCGCATGACAGCCGCGTCGAAATCAAAATTGAAGATCACTATTTTGAGCAGACTGACGCGGCCGTCGTCTTCCAGCGCCGCGACAAGTGGACCGGCGAGACGCGCTACATCTATCACGGCAACGATGGCACCAGCTTTCCATGGAACGATACCGCGCAGCTCGACTATCTGAATCCGGCCGTTCGCGAGCAGGTGATCCAGACCATCCTTTACGTAGCGCGGCTGTTCCCGGTAATCCGTTTTGACGCAGCGATGACGCTGGCCAAGCGGCATTTCCATCGGCTGTGGTTTCCCGGACCTGGATCGAGCGGAGCCATTCCTTCGCGCGCCGAGTTCAGCATGAGCCAGGCGGAATTTAACAAGCATATGCCGCACGAATTTTGGCGTGAGGTGGTGGACCGCGTCGCCAAAGAAGTGCCCGGTACGCTGCTGCTCGCCGAGGCCTTCTGGCTGATGGAGGGCTACTTCGTTCGCACCCTGGGCATGCATCGCGTATACAACAGCGCCTTCATGAACATGATGCGCGATGAAAAGAACGCCGAGTACCGCTCGGTCATCAAAAACACCCTGGAATTCGATCCGGATATCATGAAGCGCTACGTTAACTTCATGAGTAATCCTGATGAAAGAACGGCAATTGACCAATTCGGAAAAGGGGATAAATGCTTCGGCGTCACGGCTATGATGGCGACGCTGCCGGGGCTGCCGATGTTCGGCCACGGGCAGATCGAAGGGTTCACCGAAAAGTATGGCATGGAGTATCAGCGCCCGCGATATGACGAGACGCCGGACCATTGGCTGGTGGAGCGCCACGAACGCGAGATCGCGCCGCTGCTCAAGCGCCGCTGGGTTTTCGCCGAGAGCCACAACTTCCTCCTGTATGACTTTTTCGAAGGCTCGGGTTCGGTCGATGAGAACGTGTTCGCATTTTCGAATCGCACCGGCAACGAGCGCGCGGTGGTGATTTACAACAATCGATACGGCACGGCAGACGGCACGATCCACAACTCCGCCGCCTATGCTGACAAGGCCACTTCCCAACTACGTCAACGCACGATCGGCGATGGCCTCGGATTTGGCGGAGACACTGGCGCGATCCTTGCGTATCGCGATGCATTGACCGGCCTGGAATACCTTCGCCGTGCCAATGAATTTGCCGGCGGCGGGTTGACGTTTCACCTGAATGCCTACCAGTGCCACGTCTTCATGGATTGGCATGAGAAATGGGCGTCCGCGGAGAAACCGTGGGATCGTCTGTGCGATCAGTTGAATGGGCGCGGCGTTCCCAGTCTTGAAGACGCGCTGGTCGACATGGAGTTGCAGCCGGTCTACCAGGCGGTGCACGCGCTGCTCGACCAGGACACGATCCGCCTGCTGACCGATTTGGCAGAGCATCCTCGTGCCACCGCCGGCAGTGGCACGGTAAGCGCGGCTCTCGATCGAAAGCTGAATCGCAAGCGCAGCGAACTGTTCAGCGTGGCATGGGCACGCTGCGAAGCACTTCTGCGAGTCGCGCAGCCTGCATACCGCTCACGCACCGGCATCCACAAAGAGATGACAATGCCCGGACTGCTCGGTCCGGCATTTCGCGAGCGTCTCGTAGCAGCAATGCGTATCCCGGTAGTCGAGACCCTATTCAAGGAACCGTGGACTGCTGCTGCCCGCCGTGTGCTGCCCAGCCCCAGCCCGCAAATGACTGCGACCGCAATGTGGGCGCCGATTATCGCATGGTGCGCGCTCGAGACGCTGGCTGAATCCATCGACGCCAAAAAGCCTGAGCAAGTGGCGCTCGATGCTTTTGATCGCTTGCGTTTGCGTCAACCCCTGGCCGAGTCTTTCAACGCTCTCGGGTTTGAAGGCGAGGCAGGATGGCGAGCTGCGGCGCGCATCAAGGTGGTTTTGCTCGCTGAGTCAAAGAGTGGCATTCGAACTCCCGAGCAGGGAACTGCAACGCCCGTGAGTTCAGAGGAGATTGCATCGAAGCACTCAGAAGCTACTCCACTGAAGAAGCAGGCAGAGACCGAAGGCAAATCTGTGTTGGAGGTTGAAAGCAAGTCTGCGGCAAAGTCGGCGGATGCCGAGGTTGGCGGGATCGCGCGGGATCTTTGGTCCGATCCGGATGTGCGCTGGCTGACCGGTGTGCACGAGTCCGGAGGACAGACGTACCTCGTGCGAGAACCCTACGAAGAGTTTCTGTGGTGGCTGCAGATGCCGGAGCTATTGCACATAGCAGGGAAGCCGTCGCCGAGCAAAACTGAAGTGCATGCGCTGAGCAATAGGGTGCGCGAGGTCTTGGCGGAGGCCGAAAAGGCAGGATACCGCTTGCAATCGATCCTCGGCGAGGATGAGAACGAGCGAACGCTTCGGGAGGGGCCGAGTCGGAAGGAACCGTCGCCGATCAAGGCGCACGGGCCGGACGCACCGCGCGAATCAGCGACTAATTCGTCTGCCGACGATCCGAAATCCAAGGGCGATTCGAAAAACGCGGAAGACAGGCCCATAGAAACGAAGTAGTAATAAGGGGCGGTCAATCGGCAGGAACAACTTGCTTGACAAACTGAACTAAACCGTTCAGTATTGAATCTTGCGCGGGAGGTCGCTCGCATTGATCAGGGTGCAAAACCTCGTAAAGACATTCGGCTCGTTTACCGCCGTCAATGATGTCTCGTTCGACGTCGCGGCGGGCGAGATATTCGCCTTCCTTGGCCCTAACGGAGCAGGGAAGACCACAACCATCAAAATGCTGACCACGCTGCTTCGACCCACCAGCGGCGCTATTGAACTCGACGGCCTTGATCCGCAGACACGCCAGAACGCAGTTCGCCAACGCTTCGGCATCGTTTTCCAGGACCCGAGCCTCGACGGCGAGTTGACGGCGCTGGAGAACATGGAAATTCACGGCGTGCTGTATCACGTGCCGCACAAAGTCCGCCGTCAGCGCACGGAAGAACTCCTGAATCTCTTCGAACTCTGGGAGCGCCGCAAAGATCAGGTGAAGAAGTTTTCCGGCGGCATGAAGCGCCGTCTGGAAATTGCGCGCGGATTTCTACATACTCCCAAGATTCTTTTTCTCGACGAGCCGACACTGGGCCTCGATCCGCAGAGCCGCAATCAGCTTTGGAACCACGTGAAGAAAGTGAACGAAGCAGAGAAGGTCACCGTCTTCCTCACCACGCATTACATGGACGAGGCGGACCGCGTCGCGCATCGCATCGGCGTGATCGATCACGGCAAGCTGGTCACGCAAGGCACGCCCAAAGAAATCAAGGAGCAGACGGGCAGCGAGTCGTTGGAAGATGCGTTCCTGAAACTGACCGGCTCAACGATTCGCGATGAAAGCGCGAATTCGACGGACCAATTGCGGCAATTTGCAAAGATGTGGAGTGGAGGCAGACGATGAGCGCGATCTATATTTTGTGGCTGCGGGAACTGAAACGCTATACTCGCTCGCGTGCGCAAATTGTGGCGTCTCTGGGTCAGCCCCTGCTGTATCTGCTTGTACTCGGGTTCGGCCTCGGGCCTGTCTTTAAACGCGCGGGCAATGGCGACTATTTTCAGTTCATCGCGCCCGGTGTGATTGGCATGTCCGTCTTGTTCTCGTCTATCTTTTCGGGCCTAGGCCTTCTCTGGGATCGCCAGTTCGGCTTTCTCAAGGAGACACTGGTTGCCCCCGTGTCGCGCCTCCAGATCATGATCGGCCGCACCCTGGGAGGAGCCACGGTGGCATGCATCCAGGGCCTGTTGGTTATGGTGATCTGTTTGCTCGCAGGTTTTCGGCCCGCTCATTTCTCCGCCATCCCCCTCGCTCTTGGATTCATGGTGATGATCGCCTTAAACTTTGCCGCGCTGGGCATGGCCATTGGCTCGGGCCTGCAGGACATGCAAGGTTTCCAGCTCATCATGAACTTTCTTGTTCTGCCCATCTACTTCCTCTCCGGAGCGATGTTTCCGCTCAGTGATGCGAAGAACGTCCTAAAGTACGTTACGCGCATCGATCCTTTGTCGTACGGCATCGACGGAATGCGGAATGTGCTTGGCGCGTCCAACGCTGCCTTTGACCCGCGCCTGGACTTCATGGTGCTGGTCGTCGTCGGCGCCATCCTGATGGTGTTTGGGGCGTATCGCTTCTCCAAGATCGAAATCTAATCATGGCCAGAACGCGCAGTACCGAAGCACATGAAAAGGTCCTCAATGCTGCGCTTGGTCTGTTTGCCGAGCGCGGCATCGAGGCCAGCAGCATGGACTCGATTGCGCAGGCGTCGGGCGTAAGCAAGGCCACCATTTACAACCACTGGGCCAACAAGGAAGCGCTGTTGCTGGAAGTGATGCTCATGGTGAACGGCCTCGACCGCGAGCCGGAGGATGTAGATTCAGGCGACTTGCAGCGCGACCTAACCACCGTGCTCACGCGGAAGCCGCCCGACAAGTTCGATGCCGCGCGCAATCGCATGATGCCATCGCTGATTGCGTACTCGGCAATTCATCCGGAGTTCGGCAAAGCATGGCGGCATCGGGTGATGGAGCCGCCGCGTCAATGCCTCAAGCGCGTGCTGCGTCGCGGGATCTCCCGCGGCCTACTGCCCAGCAATCTCGATCTCGAATCCGCCATGGCGCTGTTGCTTGGGCCCATGCTTTACGCGCACGTCTTCCATAAGGAACAACCTTCAGACTTGCCAGATCTTGGACCGGTGACCGCTCAGGCCTTTTGGCGCGCTCACAGCCAGGCGCGTGAACAGGGGATCGAAAAGGCGGGTATCAGGAAACCGAACCCAGCGTCAAAGACCCCAACATCGAAGACTCCAAAGCTAAAAGTTAAAAGCTAAAAGCTGGTTTTTTAAAATCCCGCTCCAACGCGATTCCAGCTTGGCACAGGGTGCCTTCGTCGAAGAGGCGACCGATCAGTGTGACTCCGTGCGGAACGCGCCGAGGCGGGGAGAACTTCGGCAACGGATGCTGCGGATCAGGGGCCCAGTCGCTGCGCGCTTCGGACACCTCGACGAATCCCGCGCGGAGAGTAAGAGACGGATGCCCGGTGTTGTTCGTGATAACGAGAATCTCATCGCGCAATGACGGCACCAGCAGCAGGTCCACCTGCGAGAAAACGCGTCCCATCTCTACCGCCACCTTGCGGCGCATGCGGTCGGCTTGCACAAAGTCAACTGCTGATAAGAAGCGCGATTGCCGAAACGTATTTGGCCATGCGTCGGGAACCTGGGCCTTCAACTCGGCCTCTTTGTGCGCAAGCGTCAGTTCTTCAAAGGCCGCGGCGCCCTCGGCAAACAAAATCAGGTTGAGCGAGTCGTAAGGCCAATCGGGGATCGAAACTTCGACGAGGTCCATGCCGAGTTTCTTCACAACTTCCAATGCCGCGCGATCCACATCGGTCGCTGGAGCTTCTTTTATCCAGGCAGGGAAGTAGCCGACGCGCAGCCCGGCAACCTTGGCATTCGCGTCAAAGGATAGCGAACTTGGAACGCTGGCAACATCGCCCGGATCCGGCCCGGAGATCGCGCTCAACACGAGTATCGTGTCTTCGACGTACCGCGCCATCGGTCCCAGCTTGTCGAGCGACCAGCACAGCGTCATCGCTCCGGTGCGCGGCACGCGTCCATAGGTTGGCCGCAGACCAGTAACGCCGCAGCGCATCGAAGGGCTCACAATGCTGCCGCCAGTCTCGCTGCCGATTGCAAAGCCAACCAGCCCGGCGGCTGTCGACGCTCCCGGACCCGCACTGGAGCCCGACGCGCCTTCCTCCAGCAGCCACGGATTCATGGTCTGCCCACCAAACCAGATGTCGTTGAGCGCGAGAGCACCGAGGCTCAGCTTCGCGACGAGCACCGCGCCCGCGGCGTTCAGACGTTCTGCAACCGCGCTGTTTTTCTTCGGGACGCGATCGCGATATGGCTCCGCGCCATAGGTTGTGGGAATGCCCGCCGTGTCGAGCAGATCCTTCGCGCCCCACGGAATTCCATGCAGAGAGCCGCGATATTTTCCGGCTGCAATTTCCGCGTCTGCCTGCCGCGCCTGTTCCAGCGCGTGATCGCGTGTCAGCGTGATCACGCAGTGCAGCTTTGGATCGAATTGCTGGAGACGGTCGAGGTAAATACGCGTCAGCCGCTCGGAAGTGATCTGCCGCGCCTGGATCCAGCGCGAAAGCTGCGCCACCGAGGCATACGCGATGTCTGCATCGTTCGCCGGCAACGGTGCGCGAGGATCGGCGCTGCGAATGAAGTATTTTTCTCCACGGCCTGACTTACCCGGGACCAGTCCCGGCAGCATCGGATTCCAAACCGTCGCCGGTGCGAGTCCTGCCTCGAGCGCCAACTTGTCCGGCCCAGTTCTGCGTTCATACAGCGGCGCCATTGCTTCGCGCCAATTTCCGGCGGCCTGAGCACGATCAGCGGGCGACATCTCGATCTGCACCAGCTTTTCGGCTTCGGCAAAGGTCGCCACCGAAACCTCCGGCCCGACGGGTTGCGCGGTGCCGAAGGCTGGCGGTGCGCCAGGCGTCTGTTGGTTAGGAGTTGCAGCCGGAGTCTGCGCAGCAACATCAAGCGGGATCGCAGCGCCCAAGGCACCAAGCGCGCTCGTGGCGAGGAAGTCTCTACGTGTCTGGGTCATTTTTTTTCTTCGTTTGAACCTGG
>Ga0210394_10008857_pt1 | contig 10258 bp, 10 predicted proteins | sample IncBWC12MmetaG_FD_160121 | JGI IMG/M metagenome (GOLD analysis project Ga0210394, IMG submission 160121) | Forest soil microbial communities from Barre Woods Harvard Forest LTER site, Petersham, Massachusetts, United States - Inc-BW-C-12-M | ecosystem: Environmental > Terrestrial > Soil >...
GAACCCGCACGGAGCTTGCGCTCCAGAGGATTTTAAGTCCTCTGCGTATGCCATTTCGCCACCCCGGCCCGTCGCCGCGCAGGATCGTTAAATCATAAACACGCCTGCGCGCGAAGATGGCGCGCGCGAGTGCGATTGTTCATTCAGTCTCGCGCGCCATGCGTATATGCTCGACGGCGCTTGCCACACAAACGATTCATTGCCGCAATTCTTTTGGCGCTGACTGTATCGGGCTGTGCCATATACCGCCGTTATGAAGCTTCGAAGCCCGAGACCATTCGCAAGACCGAGGCGATGCTCTCCGACGCCGGCTTCACCAACATCAAACTCGACACAGACGATAAGGTCGGACTCGTCGAAGACCTGCCGCCGCACGAGATTCGCAGCTACGCCGCCCAATCCGGCACGGTCTATTGGTATTACGACCCTGACGTTTGCGCATGCGTCTACGAAGGACATCAGAGCGACTTCGATCGCTTCCAACTGGCGTCGCAGCATGAAAACGACGCTGCACAGTACGCCGCTCAATCCGACGACCAGCAGGTCGCCTCGTTAAACGCTTTGAACGGCGGATTTTTCCCGCCGCCGATTTTCTGGATCGGCGGAGTCGCCCCCATCCCTCATTTTGGCGGCGGCGGTGGCGGTGGCCCCCACGGCGGAGGAGGCGGGCGCAATTTCGGCGGAGGCGGTCGCGGTTTCGGTCACGGAGGAGGTCACCACTAGCTGGCCGCACAATTGCTCCCGATGAGATGGGCCTGGAGGTCTTGGCGTCTGCAAGCGACTAAGCCCGTCGATGCTCATCTATGCCACTACAATCTTCGCCGGCGCCTTCCTGCTGTTCCAGATTGAACCACTGATAGCTCGATACATTCTGCCCTGGTTCGGCGGTACCTCAGCGGTATGGATCACCTGCGTGTTGTTTTTTCAGTTGCTGCTGGTCGCGGGGTACGCATACTCGCATCTAATCGCCGCTCGTCTGCAGCCTCGCCGGCAGGTGATTGTTCACCTCGCGATTGTGTCCGCGTGCGTTCTGCTGATGGGTGCTTTGGCGCTCATCTGGCAATCTCCAATCACGCCCGGCCCGAACTGGAAGCCGCTAAGTCCTGATTTCCCGGTCGCGAGAATTTTCATTCTCTTGCTGGTCAGCATAGGACTCCCTTTCTTTATCCTATCGACCACTGGACCGCTGCTACAGACCTGGATCGCCCAATCGCACCAGGACACCTCGCCCTATCGACTGTATGCACTATCCAACGTCGGATCTTTACTCGCGTTGTTGACCTATCCTTTCGTGGTAGAACCGTCGCTAACTCTCAAGGCGCAAGCGATCGTGTGGTCAATACTATTCGTGGCTTTCGCCATAGGTATCGGATTGTCCGCGCGACAGATCTACCATGTTCCACCGTCCGCACACTTTGACGTTGCGAAATCTGATCCACGACGCGTCGCACTCCCTGCCTGGTCGACTCGAGTTCTCTGGATTGCGCTGGCAACGGTCCCGTCCGTGATGCTGCTGGCTACGACCAACCAGGTCTGCCAACAAGTCGCCGTCATTCCGTTTTTGTGGGTGCTGCCGCTGGCGATCTACCTGTTCTCATTCATCATTTGTTTCGACAATCAGCGATGGTATCGCCGCAGCGTCTTTCATCCGGCGTTGGGCGCCGCAGTGTTTCTGGCGCTGGTCGTTCTATCCAGTCCTGAGATCAGCATCGAGATTCAAATAGTCACTTACTCGATGTTGCTATTCACCATCTGCATGGTTTGTCACGGCGAGTTGGTCAAACTGAAGCCGCATGAGCGATACCTCACATCGTTTTACCTGATGGTTGCGATAGGCGGTGCACTTGGCGGTCTCTTCGTAGTAGCGATTGCGCCCTGCCTATTCGCCGGCTTGTGGGAATTTCATCTCGCAATCTGGAGCAGCCTGCTGTTGCTCTTCATTGTTTTGATGCACGACCCGAACTCATGGATTCACCAACGCCGGCCGGTGGTTGCGATGGTCATGCTGTCGGGCGCGCTCGCATTACCCGAGCTGATCGGCGCAACCTTCACTGCTGGAGCAGTCCATCGGGGATTGCCGCATTTACTCCCAGGCTTTCTGGTTGTGGGCTTGATGTCAGCGGTGGCGTTTCAAAAGCATTCGCAGCTCGCGCGAAGATGGCCCGGTGCGATACTGCAGGCGTGCGCAGTGCTGGGATTGGCCGTCATCGGCGGCGTGTTGGCAGTGAATATCGAGGGGAATAGCGCTAACAGCTTGATAGCCATTCGCAACTTTTACGGCACGCTGGCCGTTTACTCAGTCGATAGTCAGAACCCTGAAAACCATTACTACATGTTGCGGCATGGTCAGATCATACATGGCGAGCAGTATTCGGCTGCGGACAAGAGACGCGAGCCCACTACCTACTATGGTCGCGACAGCGCCATCGGATTGACCTTGCTCAATCATCCGCGCCGGTTCGCGCGCAATCCGCGGGACCGCACGCTCCGGGTGGGCGCGATTGGCCTCGGCGTCGGAACTATCGCTGCTTACGGGCTGTCGGGAGACTACTTTCGTTTTTACGAGATCAATCCTGCTGTCACGAAAATCGCGACTGGTGAGAATGGGTACTTCACCTATCTGAGCGATTCGCGTGCGCGAATCGATATCGTGCCGGGCGACGCGCGGCTTTCGATGGAGCGTGAACTGGCTAACGGGAGTTCCCAGGCGTTCGACGTACTCGTACTCGATGCTTTCTCAGGCGACGCGATACCGGTGCATCTGCTGACAATCGAAGCGTTCGAGGTTTACCTGCGCGAATTGACCCCTGACGGAATCCTTGCCATCCACGTCACCAACCGCTACATCGACCTTCAGCCCGTCATTGAGGAAATCGCCACGCACTTCGGGTTGACCTCCGGCAGAGTCCATCAGTCGACCGGTCCATTGGTCAAACCCAGCGACTGGATAGTTCTGGCGCGCAACAATTCGGTCGTCGGCCAAGCCGCATTCACAGGCCGGCTACAGTCGTTGGTCTCGCGCCGGAAAGTCCGGCTTTGGACCGACGACTACAGCAACCTGTTTCAGATTCTGAAGTGACCCACCCTGGCGAAACTTGAAGCGATTCGCGCGTATCAACCGGGGTTTCGCGGGAACGTCGTCACGCCCGGGAAATGCGGCGCCCATGCCGGCGCGCTGGCGACAAAGATGCTCGCAGTCGGCTTGAACTGGCTAGGATCGTCCAGGCTGCCGGCCTTGATCGCCGTGAATGGCATCCCGGACAGGAGGGTCATGATCGGCGAGCCGCAGTTGGCGCAAAAGCCGCGGCTGACCTTGTTGCCGCTGTCGCCTGTCACCTCGTAATGCTTCAGCTCTCCCTTGGTCAGCTTGAACGCCTCTTTCGGAACCAGCAGGACCGGAGCGAAGGCAGCGCCCGTCGATCGCTGACAATCGCGGCAGTAGCAGCTTGCCTGCATTACGGCGTCGGTCATGGACTCGTAACGAACCGCACCGCACATGCATCCACCAACAATTTTTGATGCCATCGGATTTCTCCTGATCGATGTTACGCGAGCGCGAGGCGCTCCAGTTGATCTTTTGGCGCGTCCATCTCTATCAGCGCTGAGCGAAGTTTCTCAGCCGCGCGCTTTTCTTGACTGCTGCCCACGAGGTTCGCTTCTTCCGCCGGATCGTCGCGCACCCGATACAAATGATTACCACTGAACTTGCCCATCGCCCAGAACGGCAGCAAATCGCCGGCGCGATACGGTTGCCGGATTACCGGAATTCTCGCGCCCGGCATCCTGTCCAGCACCGCCCGCTCGTCCGGCGGCGGCAGCTGGATTTGCGGCATGTGATGTATCGGCATCGTGGACCATCGGTTCGACCACAGGCTGAGCGGCGCGTTGTCGTCCGACGGCGCGCGCGCGTATTTCGTGTCCGCGTCGATCAGATGAACCTCGCGCCCCCATACTCCCGCCAGCGCCCAGTCGCGAATTGAGCGCGCGGCACCAGTAATGAGCGATAGCATCGAGCGCCCATGCGTTCGATGCGCCATCTCGACGCCGAAAATTTCCGCGAGCGTCGCACATATATCAACATTAGTCGTCAGCGCGTCGACATTTCCGTTTCCGACTCCGGGCATCGCAATCAACAACGGCGTGTGCCCGAGCGGTTCGTAAATCGGCACCGCGGGTTTGCCCCAGATGTCCTTCTCGCCCAGGTAATGGCCGTGATCGGTGCATACGATCACGGCGGTGTCGTCGTAGAATCCGCCGCGCTCGATTGCCGCAAGCAGCTTGCCGAGCCACGCGTCGATCATCGTCAGCTTCGCGCCGTAGCACGCGCGAATCTGGCGCGCCTGCTCGAGGGTGAGGACGCCATGCGCCAGCGCGCCGCGCACGTACGGCGGCCAGATCATATGCGGCCCCTGCCAGGACGAATCGTACATCGAGGCGTACGGCTCCGGCGTATCGAAGGGCTCGTGCGGATCGAACTCGTCGACGAACAGCATGAAACGATCGTGAGTGCGCGCCGAGCGCTCGAGCCATTGCGTCGCCGCCGCCATCGTACGCGGTCCCGGAAAATCCCTCTCGCCGCGAAAGTAGCCGCGCGAGTTGTCGTACGGGGTATGCCCGCGCGCGAACGACGGCGCGCCGACCCAGCTCGGGTCGGGCCGCGTCTGCCACGGGTCGCTCTCATGCCCGCGCTGGTAATCCCACGCGGTGAAATCGGTGTGATAGTTCTCGCCGCCGACTTCAAACAAATGCGGATGGTCCGAGACCAGCTTGGTAACGACGCCGGCCGCGCGAAGATACGCCGTCAGCGGCCGCTCCCAGATTTCGATCGAGCCCCACGGCTTCCACAAAAAATCGATCGCGCCGCAAAGAATGTCGTGACGCGCCGGGATGCACGGCAGCGAGCCCGAGTAATGACGGTCGAAACGAACCGCGCGGCGCGCGAAAGCGTCGAGGTTGGGCGTGGCGAACTCGCGCCCGCCGTACGCGCCGAGCATGTGACGATTGAGGCTGTCGAGCAATATTACGATTGCGTTGTTCGGTTTCTTCGGGCGTCGCGCCGCGATTTCATCCGCGCTCATCGAATGAATCCTAGCAGAGGCGAAAGCCGCCCGGTAAAGCATTGAAACTTCAGGCGCTGAGCCACGTCTATAGGTGCGAGGCAGTGGGTATAGACTTGCGTCACGCCAAAGACTGAAATGGGATCTTGTAAATGGCTCTCATGAAACGAATCAAAACTCGACTCGCAATCGTGACAGCAATCGCGATTTCCGGATGCGCCGTGGCGCCGCCGCCGATCGCACATACCCCCAACGTCGTCGCGACTCCGCAACAGGGCGAGCTCGCGGTAAGCGTCGCGGCCGCACCGACCGTCGGCGAGGTCACGCCCGTTTACGTATCGATTGCCAACGGCACCGACGCGACGCGCGCCGTCGTGCCAAGCCAGGTGTTCGCGCTCAACGACTCCGGCGAGCGGGTCGCACCTCTGCCGCCGGGAGAAGCTGCTCGGCAAGCCGGCAGCGCGAAGGAACTCGAAGGTGCAGTGAAGAGCGCCGCCGTCAGCGGCGTCGGGGGCGCCGCTGTGGGAGCGGCCGCCGGAGCAGTAGCAGGAGCGGCAGGCAGATCCGGCGGCTGGGGCTTCGGATCTCCGGGTGCCGGCGCGCTGATCAGCAGCGCGTTCGGCGGTGGATGGGGTGTTCTCAGCGGCGCCGAAAGAGGCCAATCGAAAGCCGACCAGCAGGCCAATCAGCAAATCGAGGCGCTCTCACTCAAGCCGGAGGAAGTGCGCAAGAACTTCACCGTCAGCGGCTACGTCTTCTTCCCAAAGGGACAATACAACCACGTCGAGATGCTGCTGGTTGATCGCGAAACCGGCGACACGCAAGTCGTCAGCGAACCGTGGCACTGATCGAGAAGTTCGCGCCTACAGCAGCGACGAGATAATCACGATCGCGCCCTGCCCCTTGCCCTTTTCGGCGGGATCGCAAATCACCGCCTTGCTGCCGATGAACTTCATGTCCGTCGGGTCCATCAGACCAGTGGAGAACCCGCGCGCGATCCCTTTCTCCACCCGGTAAACGGTGCCGTCCCGCTCGTTGTTGTTCTCGGAAGCAAATTTGCCAGTATCCGCAATCATCAACTCGTCGCTGTATGAACCGAAACTCGACGGCGACCACGCGAAGCCCGACGGTCGGATAAATCCGACCAGGTAAACTTCATCCTTCATCTTGCCGTCGGCGCCGATCATGCTGATGCGGCCGACCTTCGCCGCAAAACCCCCCTTCGCACGCATCCCGACCAGCATCGTTCCGGCCGCCTTCGTATCAGACGCGGGTGGAAACAAAATCGTGGTCAGCTCGAATACGACTGGCTTGTTGTAAGTGCCAAACGCGCTCGCCTTGCCCGACGAGTCGATCGCGTAGATCGACGCGTTGCCGCTGGCCACCGCATAGAGCTTGCCCGCGAACGGTGAGCCGGCCGCGCCAAACTCCAGGTCGCGGCATTCGGTCGCGGCCGGATCTGGCAGCTTCGCGAAGGTGCTGACCGCGCCAGACTTGTCGATTCGTTCGACCTCGCAGGGCCCCTTTATGTCACCAACCGCGGCCAGCACGAAAACGCTTCCCTGATACGATCCAAATCCGGCCGGACCAATCGCGACTCCCGCCGGATTCTTGATCTTCGTTTTTTCCGCGAGCGCCGTCACCTTGCCGCCGAGCGTGACCGAGTAAACTCCCCCCGCCTGGTCCGACACCACCATGGTGCCGTGGTTGTCCTGCAGAAAGTACGGCGCGACGAGGCCGGGCGTCTTAAGCGCGGCGATCTCGAACGGAACTTCAACGTCGAGACCCGCACCCGAAGCCCGCGCGATCGAGTTGGTCAATCCGGGCAACGCGGCAATTGTCAGTGCGACGACAGCCAAGCCGACGGCGAACACTGAAAGGATTGAAAAATTACTTTTTCTTTTCGAGAAGTTCATCAAGTGCCTCGTTGACTGCGTACTTTTCGTTCGGGTCCCGATCGTCCAGCTCCGACTTGCGGCGCGAAACCCACTCGGCCAGCCCCACCGTCGCGGCTTCCTCGGCATTCGAGATTCCCATAGCCTCGGCGACCCGCATGAGTTGCCCGAACAGCTCGTCGGGCACGTCGATCTGAATTTTTTTGCTCAAGCGGCCTCGCTCGATACACTTTCCCGCGATTGTTCGTCCTTCCATATAGTCTTAGGTCGCTGCGGTCGTCAAAATGAATCCAGACGTGTCATTACCAGTTAAATATACCGGCACCATCATTGAGTACCTCGATCAGGGCCGGCTCAAAGCTGCGCTCGTCACCCGCGAACAGGAGCGCCACCTCGCGGTGATCGATTCTGCGGGACACGAACGACTGGTCCCGCGCGATCTCGTCCTGATGCGCCATCCGGAGCGACGCGCCGATCGCGAAAACGTCGCGGATGCGCTCGCGGAGCTCGAACATGAGCGCGCCGAGCTGGCCGCCGAACTCGATCTCGAGTTGCTGTGGCAAGTCGCGCAGGAACAGAGCCGCAGTTTTTCAGCCGTGGAACTCGCCGAATTGTTTTTTGGGCGACGCTCGAACGCGGCCGCCTCCGTGATGCTCGAGGCGCTGCTCAACGATCGAACCTACTTCGTCCGCCGCCACATGGATTTCGTGCCGCGCACGCCCGACCAGGTCGAACGGTTGCGAATTCAGAACGATCGGATTCGCGCGCGCAGCCAGGACTCTCGCAAAACTCAGAAGCATCTGCGCGACGTCCTCAACGGTGCCGAGAAGCCGCCCGCCGACGAAGCGTCCGCGCTTATCGAAGAGCTCTCGCGCTATCTCAAGAACCCGTTCACGCGTAGCCGCGACATGACCCAGATGCTCTCGCAGGCGGCGCCCGACGTCGATCCGGCCGAAGCGGCTTTCGAAATTCTCGAGCGACTCGGTGCACCGCTTGGCGTACCGCGCTTCGCATTCATCGCCGGCCTCAAGGACGAGTTCAGCGACGCCGTGATGAAGGAGTCGTCCGAGGCGGTGCCCGGCCCGCGCGCGATTTCCGATGGCGGATTCGCGGTCACTGTCGATGACGAAGACACAGTCGAGGTTGATGACGCACTCAGTTGCGAGGCGCTCGCCGACGGCGGCATGCGCGTCCGCGTGCACATCGCGCTGGTCGCGGATTTCGTCGCCAAGGGCGGCGCAATGGATCAGGAGGCTGCCGCCCGCGCGACCACGGTTTATCTGCCCGAAACCACCATCAGGATGCTGCCCGACCCGATCTCTTGCCGCGCCGCGAGTCTGATTGAGGGTGAGGATCGCCCGGTGATGACTACCGACGTGCGATTGTCGGCTGACGGCGAGTTGCTCGACGCGTCGATTTATCCCGCGCGAATCCCAATCATGCGCCGGCTCGACTACGACCAGGTCGATCGCATCCTCGAGTCGGGAACCGACGGCGACGACACCGCCGCTACCGTCGCACGACTAAGCGCGGCCGCGGTCCAGCTTCGCCAGCGGCGCCGGACCGCCGGCGCAGTGCTCGTGCAGCGGCGCGAGGCGAAAGTCCGCGTGCGCGGCGACGACGTGGAGATCGCAGTGCTCGACAACGCGTCTCCCGGTCGGACGCTGGTGGCGGAGTTCATGGTGCTGAGCAATTTCGTCGCGGCGCGCTACGCCGCATCGAACCGGATCCCGATCATCTATCGCGTGCAGCCGCAACTCGGAGGCGACATGGCGTCGATGCGCCCGCGGCTGTCGCTGCATCCGGAATTTCATGCCGGGATCGGACTCGACTTTTACGCCCAGTTGAGCTCGCCGATCCGCCGCTACGCCGACCTGGTCCTGCAGCGGCAACTGCTTGGCGCGCTTGCGAATCGCAATCACGAAACGCCGCCGATTTACACTGTCGATGAATTGCTGACCGTGCTCGCCGGCGCCGAGAATGCGGAAGTATCGGGCCGCGAACTAGAACGGCGCGCCAAGCGCTACTGGATTCTCCGCTACCTGGAACGCCACGCCCAGGACGGTCCTCTTCTCGCTTACGTCGCGCGCGAAGGCCAGAGCGCGGAACTCGTCGATTACACAGTGCGGGGAACCCTCCACGGCGCCCCCAGCCTGCCGAATCAGATGCCGATAATGGTGCAGGTGAGCCGGGTCGATCCGCTGCGCGGATGGCTCGCATTCGATTTCGTCGGTCCCGCCGACGAAGCCTCAACCGGCGCAATCAGAACGGTCTGATCGAAGCCAGCAATGCGGGCCTAATTTGTCATCCTGAAGAAGCGAGCAACGCGAGCGGCAGGAAGGATGACAATTCTTCGCTGCGCTTAGAGTGACGAATGTCGGCACGGTTCCTCGCTGCCGCAATCAAATCAGGTTCTTACGACGGATCCGCGCGTACTCGCGAACCGCCCGCTCTATGCCGACCATCCATCGCGACATACCAAGGCGCGACTACACGTCCATGGACGCGAACTGCACTCGCCGCCTGACCAACTCTTGTCCTGGCGTGAGCGCCCAGCATCGACTGAATCGCCAGCGACGCGCCCACAATAAATCCCGCGATAATAGTCAAACGCATAGTCTCTCCTCGACGCTCACCTTCGTCCCATGATCCTCGGCAACTAGCCACGCCGGGCGTCCTTGCGGACGCCCCTACGTGACTCCCCTCTTCCCCCAACTCCCCCTTTTCCCCCCAAGCTACGCGCGCCTGGCAGTCCTACATCTCGTGTAGTGTGTCCTGCTCTAAACGCCACCGGTCGATCGATTCAATATTGAAGCGCCAGTCACTGCCGACTTTGAACGCCGGTAGCCGACCGCGCTTTAGCTGCCGATATATCGTCGATGGATGAACCTTCAGATAGTCGGATAGCTCCTTAACCGTCAGCACGTGGCTGCTGTCATTTTTTAGCATCTGTCAGCTCCCTCTTTCAGATTCGTTTTGATTCGCGTGGCTGCCCTTAGCGACCCACGAGAGGGCTTATCGCAAGCTGCGTGCCGAGGGGGCACGGACCTAATTGTCACACGAATAAACAGGTCTGCGATGGCGATTGAACGCCGGCGCGGTAGGATTTTGCCACTACGACCGAAAAATGACGATCACGCCGCCAACGCGACTCGTCAATGGGAACCGTCGCGCCCTTGGGACACTCATCGTCCCATTCTGACTGCCTCCAGTCCCGTTAACTGCGAGTTAGCTCCTGCCGATCAGCTCCCGCGACACCTCGCGGACGCGGTCGAGCAGTGCCGCTTCGTCCGCGCCGCGTTGCAG